>Ga0184619_10000007_pt1 | contig 114979 bp, 99 predicted proteins | sample PLM0_60_b1_FD_133146 | JGI IMG/M metagenome (GOLD analysis project Ga0184619, IMG submission 133146) | Groundwater sediment microbial communities from an aquifer in East River, Colorado, USA - PLM0_60_b1 | ecosystem: Environmental > Terrestrial > Soil > Riparian zone | place: USA: East River...
CTCCAGCTCGTCGTCGAAGTCTTCGTCCAGATCCTTGTCTTCCTCGAAGTCTCCGAACTCTTCGTCGTCGAGACCGTCGCTGCGACGCTTGAGCGACCAGTCCGACGTCTCACGGGACAACATTGGCACCCCCAGCTGAGGTTGCGGTTCACGTGAACGAGCTACGCGACTCTGTGCCTACTGTTCCTCCGCCGAGCGCGCGTTGCGCGCGAGCTTGCGACGCTCGGTGGCGCCCAGCGCGCGTTTGCGCAGCCGGATGGACGCCGGCGTCACTTCGATCAGCTCGTCGTCCTCGATGTATTCGAGCGCCAGCTCCAGCGTCACCTGCCGCGGCGGCTCCAGCGTGATCATCTCATCCGACGCGGTCGTCCGCATGTTCGTGAGCTTCTTCTCCTTCGAAGGATTCACGTCCATGTCGCCGATCCGAACGTGCTCCCCCACGATCATCCCTTCATACACCGGATCGCCCGGCTTCACCACCATCGTCCCGCGCTCCTGCAAATTGAAGAGCGCGAACCCCACGGCCACCCCCTCCCGGTCCGCCACCATCACACCGCGGCTCCGCCCCTGGAGCGGGCCCGCCCACGGTCCGTAGTCGAAAAACCGGTGGTGCATGATCCCCGTCCCTCGCGTGTCGGTCAAGAACTCCGAGCGGTACCCGAGCAGCCCCCGCGCGGGGATCTTGAACCGCATCCGCACCATGCCGACCCCCGGGTTCCGCATGTCGAGCAGCTCCGAGCGGCGCGGACCCAGCTTCTCCATCACGACGCCAAGGTATCCCTCGGGGCAGTCGATCATCAGCTCCTCGTACGGCTCGAGCCGCTCCCCGTTCGGCCCTTCCCGCGGGATGATCCGCGGGCGGCTCACTTGAAACTCGAATCCCTCGCGTCGCATGGTCTCCATCAGGATGCCGAGATGCAGCTCCCCCCGACCCGAGACCGTCAGCGTCTGCGGATCGTCCGTTTCCTCCACCCGGAGCGCCACGTTCTTCTCGAGCTCCCGGAACAACCGCTCGCGCAGCTGCCGGCCGGTGACGAACTTTCCCTCCCGCCCCGCGAACGGCGAGTCGTTCACCTTGAAGTCCACCGAGATCGTCGGCTCCTCGACCGCGATGCCGGCGAGCCGCTCGAGGTAGTCGGGCGCCGTCACGCTCTTCCCGATCTCCACGCCCACCAGGCCAGCGAGCGCCACGATGTCGCCGGCGGACGCCTCCTGCACTTCGATCCGGTCCAGCCCGTCGAAGGAGAACAGCTTCACGACCTTCGCCTGCTCGTACGGACCATCCCCCAGAGGACCCGGCGGACCCAAGGGGAGTAACGCCACCGTCTCCCCTACCCGCACCCGGCCCCGCTCGATCCGCCCGATCGCGATCCGCCCCAGATACGAGGAATAGTCCAGCGTCGACACGAGCATCTGCAACGGCCCGTTCGGATCCGCCGTGGGGGCTGGAATCGTGTCCAAGATCGTCTGGAACAGCGCCTTCAGATCCGTCCCCGGTGTCTTCAGGTCGAACGTGGCGGTCCCGGCCCGGCTCGACGTATAAAGGAAAGGGCAGTTGAACTGTTCCGGCGTCGCCTCCAGATCGAGGAACAGCTGCAATACCTCGTCGTGCACCCGCAGCGGCTCGGCATCCTGCCGGTCGATCTTGTTCACCAGCACGATCGGCTTCAGGCCGAGCGCCAGCGCCTTCCCCGCCACGAAACGCGTCTGGGGCATCGGCCCCTCGGCGGCGTCCACCAGCAGCAAGAAGCCGTCCACCATGCGAAGGATGCGCTCCACCTCGCCCCCAAAATCCGCATGCCCCGGCGTATCCACGATGTTGATCTTCGTCTCGCCCCAGTGAATCGCCGTGTTCTTGGAGAGGATCGTGATGCCGCGCTCGCGCTCGAGCGGGTTTGAGTCCATCACCCGCTCGGTCAGGTGCTCGTTGGCCCGGAACACCCCCGACTGGCGGAGCATCTGGTCCACCAGCGTGGTCTTCCCGTGGTCTACATGGGCGATGATGGCGATGTTGCGGATCTGCAAGCAGTTAGGTCCTGACGGTACCGGTGTGAGGGGCCCAATCTGTGAGGGGCGCAGTATAGGAAGGTGGTCTCCAAAATACAAGACGGGGAGAAGGGAGATGGGAGAGGTACTATCCGGCCCACATCGGAGTGACGGCCCTCACCGAACGGTCCCTCTCCCGTCTCCCCTCTCCCCGTTACTCGCAGGTCGGATCCCGCTCCATCTGGACCGTCACATGGCCGATCCCGATGCTCAGCAGGCCCGCCTGGACGGCTTCGAGCACCCGCTGGTTGTCGGTGGGGTTCTGGACGACGAGGTGACCGCTCATCGCGATCACGCCGCTCGTGACCGTCCAGACGTGCAGGTCGTGCACGGAGGCGACCCCTGGGATGGACACGATCCGGTCGTGGACGTCCGCGAGGGGGATGTGGGCCGGTGCCGCCTCGAGCAGCACGTCCGTGCTCTCCTTTACCAGTCGCCAGGCGCCGCCCAGAATCAGCACCGAGATCAGAACCGAGATGACGGGATCGGCCTGTACCCATCCGGTGGCGAGGACGATCGCGCCGGCCGCCACCGCGCCGAACGAGCCCAGCAGATCGCTCCAAATGTGAAGGTAGGCACCCCGCTGGTTGAGGGAATGCTCGTGCCCACGGTGCAGCATCGCCACACCTACCGCGTTCGCCGCGAGCCCCGCCGCCGCCACGACCAGGAGCAGGCCGCCGTGCACCTCCGCCGGTGTGCGGAACCGGCGGTAGGCCTCGAGGCCGATGCCGAGCGCGATCACGATCAGCGCGGCGCCGTTCGCGAGGGCGGCGAGAATCTCGAGCCGTAACAATCCGAACGTTCGCTCGGCGGTGACGGGCCGCTGCGCGAGGTGAGCGACCACGAGCGACAGGCCCAGCGCCACGACGTCGGCCAGCATATGGCCTGCGTCGGCCACGAGTGCGAGCGAGTGCGCCGCCCAGCCGCCGACCGCCTCGGCCACCATCACCGCGGCCGTGATCGCCAGCACGATCTTGATCCGCCGCCGGCTCTCCTCGCGGCGCGGAGCGCGATGCGTGCATTGGACGTCCAGCGGTACGGTCGTGCCCACGGGTCCCTCGTCCCCCTTCCTTACTTCCCCCAACATATCCAGCCGTTCCGCCGCCGGGCAACACGCCCTATGTTCCGGCCTCTATGCCCGATCCCGGCTCGCAATCGCTCGGCCTCCGCCTGCTGGCGGTGCTGGCGCTCGTCCTCGCGAACGCCTTCTTCGTCGCCGCCGAGTTCGCGCTCGTCGCAGTCCGTCGCACGCGGATCGAGGCGCTGGTGCGGCGCGGCGATCGCAAAGCGCGGACGGTGCAGGCCGCCCTGCAGGATCTCTACCGCCAGCTCTCCGCGGCGCAGCTCGGCATCACGGTCGCGTCGATCCTCCTGGGGTACGTGGCCGAAGACACCGTCGCGCACCTGTTCCGCGACTGGTTCGCCGGGCTGCCGCCGGCGCTCGCATTCCTCACCCGCGGGGGCGTGGCGTCCACCGTGGCGGTGGCGCTGGTCTCCTTCCTGCACGTGGTGTTCGGCGAACAGGCGCCCAAGGCGTGGGCCATCACGCATCCCGAGCGCACCAGCCGCTGGATCGCGGCCCCGCTCATCTTCTTCTCGTGGATCACCCGGCCATTCACCGATCTCCTCAACTGGAGTGCCGGCCGCGTGGGGCGGCTGTTGGGCCTCAAGGGCACGGTCGCCGAGCTCGACCGGATTCACTCGCCGGAGGAGATCCGGATGCTCGTCGAGCAGAGCCAGAAGCGCGGCAACCTCGATGCCGACGATGCCCGCCTGCTGGAGGGCGTGTTCGCGTTCAGCGAGAAGACGGCGCGCGAGGTGATGACGCCGCGCACCCAGATGGTGGCCCTGCCGGCGGACCTGACCCTCGAGGAGGCGGCGGATCAGGTGGCCGTCGCCGGCCGGTCGCGCTATCCCGTGTACGGCGAGTCGCTCGACGACATCCTCGGCCTGGTGCACGCCAAGGACATCCTCGCCGGCCTGCGCGCCGCCAAGGGCGGCAGCTTGCGCTCGGTGATCCGCCCCGCCGTGTTCGTCCCGGGGACGCGCGAGGTCGAGGACGTGCTGGCCGACATGAAGCGGCAGAAGATCCACCTCGCGATCGTGCTCGACGAGTTCGGCGGTACGGCGGGCCTCGTCACCATGGAAGACCTGCTCGAGGAGATCGTGGGCCAGATCTACGACGAGTACGACCGGCCATTGGGCGAGCTGCGTGCCACGCCCGCCGGCGTGGCCCCCCTGATTGCGGGCGCGACGCCCATTCGCGAGGTCAACGCCGCGTTCGGGCTCGAGCTGGACGAGCAAGACTACACGACCATCGGTGGGTTCTTGTTCGGGGCGATCGGCCGGCTGCCCAAGGCCGGCGACCAGGTGGCGGTGAAGGGCGCCGTCTTCGAGATCGTGGAGATGGACGGGCGCCGCGTCGGCACGCTGCGCGTGATACGACGCGGGACGGGCGGCGGGGAGCCGAAGCCGCCACACCCGGCCTAGACCGGCGGCTGGCCTCCCCGCCGCGCCAGCCGCCGGGCCAAGTCGATCGCGAGCTCGAGCGCTGCCCGCATGGAGCCCGGGTCCGCGATCTCCTTCCCGGCGATGTCGAAGGCGGTCCCGTGGTCGGGTGCGACGCGGGGGAACGGCAATCCCAGAGTCACGTTCACGCCCTTGCCGAATCCGGCCACCTTCACGGCGGTCATGCCGACGTCGTGGTAGGGCGCGAGCACCGTGTCGAACTCGCCCTTCAGGGCCCGCACGAACACCGTGTCCGCGGGAAGCGGACCCGCGGCGCCGAGCGTCCGGGCGGCCGGCCCCAGCACGATCTCGTCCTCGTCGCCGAACAAGCCCGACTCGCCGGCGTGCGGATTGAGCGCGCACACGGCGAGCCGCGGCGCCGCGATCCCCCACCAGTCGCGCAGCGCGCACTGCGCGATCCGCCCGCAGCGCACCACGCGGTGCGCGGTCAGCTGCCTCGGCACGTCCCTCAGCGGGATGTGGGTGGTGACGAGCACGACGCGGAGCGAGCCCGTCGCGAGCATCATGGCGACGTCCACGTCGCCGGCGAGATGTCCGAGGAACTCCGTGAGCCCGGGGTAACGGAACCCGGCGAGGTGCAGGGCGTGCTTGTGGACCGGCCCGGTGACGATGGCATCCACTTCGCCAGCGAGGGCCAGTCGAACGGCCTCCTGCACCGCCTCGCCGGCGATTCGCCCCGCTTGTTCCGGGAGCAGGGAGCGGGGAGCGGGGTCGCTCGCGGCGCCGGAAGGGACCGCTCCCCGCTCCCCGCTCCCGAGCACGGTCACGTCCGCATCCAGCGGGCCGAGCGCGAGTGCTTTGGTCACCACCTCCGGCCCGATTCCCCGCGGGTCGCCGAGCGTGACGGCGAGACGGGGACGGCGGGCCACGGGCTAGAAGCGGACGTCCACGTAGGTCGTGCGACGGAGCAGTTCGAGATAATGCTTGATAGCGAGCTGCTGGCCCAGACCGTCGCGGATGCGGTCCTTCACTTCGTCGAAGGAAAGCTCGCCTTCGGGGAGGCGCTTGGTCAGCTCGAACACCACGAATCGCGGCCGCGCCGTCCCCGCCCCGACCTCGAACACCGGCTTCAGCCCCGGAACGCTGTCGTTCCCGATCGCCGTCAGGTACTCGGGCGGGAGCTGGGAGAGAGCGAGGGCGTCGGCGAGTTTCGGCTCGGTGGGGTCGGCATACACGCGCGCCAACGAATCGAATGGCGCGCCGTGGGCCAGGGCAGCGTGGACCGAATCGGCTTTGCCCTTGGCGACGGCGATCTGCGCCGCCGAGATGACGGGCTGCATCAGGATATGACGGGCGAGGATTTCCGCGGGCTGCGCGCGCTCCACCTGGATGATGTGGAAGCCGAACTCGGTCGGCACCGGGTCGGAGACCTGCCCGGGCCGCAGGCGGAACGCGACGTCTTCGAACTCCTTGACCATCACGCCCCGGCGAAACCAGCCCAGCTCGCCTCCCTGCTCGCGTGACACGCTGTCTGCCGAATACTTCTTCGCCACCTCGGCGAAACTGGCGCCCCGGCGTATGGCCGCCACCAGCGACTCCGCGAGCTGCAGCCCGCGGGCGCTCGCCGCTGAGTCGGGCTTCGGGACGATCACGATCTGACGGAACGAGATGGCCGCGGGCCGTTTGGGTTGCTGCCCCCGGTTTCCTTCCCAGAACTCGCGCATCTCGGCGTCGGTGGGCGGGATCGGCCGCAGCTTGCCCTTCTGCTTCAGCGCCTCGATCAACCGCTGCTGCAGGATCGAGCGGCGCTGCTGGTCGGCCAGCCAGCGGCGCCATTCTTCCTCCGACACGAACCCCGCCGCACGCAACTGGGAGTGAAACTCCGTGATCGACGCGAACTGCTTGCGCACGTTTTGCACCGTCTGCTCCACGGCGTCCTGCACCTCCTGTTCCGTCACCTTGATGGTGGTATCCCGCTCTGCCTGCTGCACCAACAGCTCCTCGTCCACCATCTGCGCCAGGATCTGACGCCGCGTCGCGTCGCGCCCCGCCGAGTCCTCCGGCACCTTCGCTCCCTGCGACTGTGCCAGCACGACTTGCTCCTCCACTTGCGACGCGAGGATCGGCTTCGTCCCAATGATGGCCACGATCCGGTCCACCGGGCGGTCCGACGCGGCACGGCCTTGAGCCGCCGCGGGGGACCACGGCAGGGCGGCGCAGCCCGCGGCGACGACCGTCAGGACGAGCGCGCGCATCTAGCGCGGGGCCTGCTGACGGGCGTCCGGGGCGACGGGCGGCGGCCCGGGAGCCCGTTTGAGACCCGTCGGCGGGGACGCCGCGCGGCCCGCCGTATCGGCAGCGCGGATCGCTTGAGCCGCCTCGAGCGCCCGGGCGATTCCTGCCTCGTTGAGCGACCATGGCTCGCCCTCGCGCAACGCTCCGGCGAGGAACGGCGGCACGGGATAGAAGGGCGCCGTGGCCTGCGTGACCGTCTGGTCGACGTACCGGTTCACATGCGTCATGGCGAGCTGCACCCGCGCGTCGGGGGTTGCCGCCGAGTCCTTGAGCATCGCGGGTGTGAGCCCGAGGAGGCCCTCGAGCCGCGCGATGGAGGCATCGTGCTCGGTGCGCACCTGTCGCCAGTCGTCGGGCGTGAGTTGCACCCCGGCTGCGTCCACTTCCTGGAGCAGCATGTCACGCTGCGCCAGCAGCTTCACGAACTGGGTCAGCTGGGCTGGGCTCGCGCTGGAAATCCCGCGCACATCGTTCGGGTCGAGCGCCAGCAGCCACCGGGCCAAGTCCTGCACCCGGAACGTGCCGCCGCGATAGGTGGCGAGCGTCCGGCGGTCGTCGCGCGCCGTGGCGATCTGCGGCACGGCCTGGCGCACCAACGCGGGCGCGCCGGACTCGATCTTCAGCTTCCGCTGCTTGGCCAGGCTGTCGAGGTAGAGAGAGTCGAACTGGTTGGTACGGGAGCTCTCGAGATCCACGCGGAACGAGTCCCGCACCTCCGCGAGCGGCGGCCGGCGGATGATGTGGAAGCCGAACGACGTGCGCACGACCCCGCTCATCGCCCCCGGCGGGAGCAGCCACGCGGCACTGTCGAACGCGGGCACGAACTGCCCGCGGGGCGCCGCCGGGAGGTAGCCGCCCCGGGCCTTCGAGCCGGGGTCCTCCGAGTAGCGACTGGCCAGCCGCGCGAAGTTGAAGCCGCGCTGCGCGGCGGCCTGCCACAAGAGCTTGTCGGCCTCCTGCTGCTTCTGCCGCTCCACCAGCGGGACCGCGCTCTGCGGGATCCTGATGAGAATGTGCTGGAACAACCGTACCGTGCCCGCCTCAAACGCCGAGTCCGCCTGGACGGGCGTCAGCTTGCCGCGTGCGTGTAGCAGCCGGTCGTGGTAGCGCTCCCACTTGAGCTGCGCCACCAGCGGCCACTCCGCGGCGAGCACCAGCGCCGAGTCGTGCAGGTCGCGTGCGCGACCGAGGTGCACCGCCAACACGGCGTAATCCAGGTACACGTTCGCGAGCCCGGTCAGGACGTCGGGCCGGACGGGGATCCGCGATGCGTGCCCCACCAGGTCCGCGAGGCGTTCGACCGTGAGCGTCTGGCCGGCGGCGGTGCCGGCGACCTGCGCGTGCGCCGAAAACGCATCCCGCAAGGCCGTGCACGCCGCCAGCGCCAGCGCCATGACGATCACACCCAGCCGTCGCATGCCGTCTCCTTAGTGGTGGACGTCCGCGAGCACCGCCGTGAGGGCCCGGACCAGTCCGGGCCCGATTGCCTCGCCGCCGAGCCTTCGGAGTCGCAGGGAAAGGGGCGCCGCGCGCCGGACCTCGGCTTCGAACTGCACGGCATCCAGCGCCGCCGTCAGACCGGCCAGGCGCGGGCTTGCATCTCGCGCAAACGTGAGCCGCGCCTCGTCGCCCTTGACGAAGACCGTCTCGAGCCCCAGGCGGGCGCCGAGCGCGCGGAGCTCGGATACGAGGAGCAGGCGCTGCGCGTCGTCGGGTAGCGGCCCGAACCGATCGCGCAATTCCTCTCGCACCGCTTGAATCTCGCTCGGCGCTTCGGCCCGCGCCAGCCGCCGGTACAACTCCAGTTTCACAGCTTCGTCGGGGACGTACGCGTCGGCGAGATGCGCCGGCAAATCCAGGATCACCTCCGGGGGAACGCCTTTCCCCGTTCCCTTTTCCTCGGTCCCCGATTTCAGGGCGCTGACCGTCTCCGCCAACCAGCGCAGGTACGTGTCGAACCCGACCGCCTGCGCGTCGCCTGACTGTGCGGCGCCGAGCAGCTCGCCCGCACCGCGCAGCTCGAGATCGCGCAGCGCGATCCGGTAGCCCGAGCCGAGATCCGTGTGATGCTCCAGCACGCGGAGCCGCTCCTCCGCCTCGGGGTCCACCACGTCGGGAACGAGCAGGTAGCAATACGCGCGCCGATGGCTGCGGCCAACGCGGCCCCGCAGCTGGTACAACTGCGCCAGGCCCAGATCGTCCGCGCGATTCACGATCATCGTGTTCGCGTTCGCCACGTCCAGCCCCGATTCGACGATCATCGTGGACACGAGAATGTCCACCTCGCCGCGGACGAACCGGGCCATGACGTCGTCGAGGGCCGCCTCCTTCAACTTGCCGTGGGCGACCGCGATGCGGGCCCGTGGCGGGGCGAGCGTCCGCACCCGCTCCGCGATCGTGTCGATCGTCTCGATGCGGTTGTGCACGAAGTACACCTGCCCCGCACGGTCCAGTTCCCGCGCAAGCGCTTCTTCGATCAGGCCGTCGTCCCACGGCTCGATGAACGTGAGCACCGGGGAACGGTCCTTGGGGGGCGTCTCGAGCAACGTGAGATCGCGCAACCCGGCGAGCGACAGGTGCAGGGTGCGAGGAATCGGGGTCGCCGTGAGCGTCAGCACGTCGACGGCCAGCTTCAACGCCTTGAGCCGCTCCTTGTGCCGCACGCCGAAGCGGTGCTCCTCGTCCACAATGAGGAGACCGAGATCGTGAAACCTCACGTCGCGCGACAGCAGGCGGTGCGTCCCGATCACCACGTCCACTTCGCCCGTCTCGAGCCGCCGCGTCGTTTCTCTGGCGTCCTTCGGGCTCCGGAACCGGGACAGTACTTCCACCCGCACGGGATAGTCCGCCAACCGCTCGCGGAATGTGCGCCCATGCTGCTCCGCGAGAATGGTCGTAGGCACGAGCACCGCGACCTGCTTGCCCGCTTGGACCGCCTTGAACGCGGCGCGCAGCGCCACTTCCGTCTTGCCGTACCCCACGTCGCCCACCAGCAGGCGATCCATCGGTCGAGCGCGCTCCAGGTCGCGCTTGACCTCCTCGGATGCGCGCCGCTGGTCGGGCGTGTCCTCGTACAGGAAGGCCGACTCGAGCTCACGCTGCCACGGCGTGTCGGGGGGAAAGGCGAAGCCGGGGGCGAGCTGCCGCCGTGCGTACAGGTCGAGTAGCTCGACCGCCATTCGACGGATGGCGGCCCGCGTCTTGTCCCGCTGCCGCTGCCAGGTGGTGGCGCCGAGCCGATGCAACCGCGGCGGCGGCGCGTCCCCATCGCCGGCGGCCCGGTAGGGCTCGAGTTGGTCCAGCCGATACAACGGCACGTTCAGCCGGACGCCGCCCTCGTACTCCACGACGGCGACCTCGAGCGTTCCGCCGTCCGCGCCCACGGCGATCGTCTGGATGCCGCGGTAAATGCCGATGCCGTGCTCGAGATGGACGACATAGTCGCCGCCCTTGAGTGCCCGGGTCGCCGCCGTGGCCGCCGCTTCGCGGTAGCGCCGTGGCCGGCGCAACCGACGGGCCCGGCGGAAGATCTCGTGATCCGTGAGCACGCGCAGCCCGGGGAGCACGAACCCGCTGTCCAGCGCCCCCACCACGAGGGTCGCCCGGTCTCGGTCGAGCAGTTCCTCCAGACGCTCGAGCTGCCCGTCGTTGTCGCACAGGATCACCGTCGGCGGCTCGCTGGCGACGATCCGGCGGAGGCGTTTGATGTCCCGATCCACTGCATCGGGCGGCACGATGGGAAACCGATCCGTGGCATCCCCGGGGTTCAGCGCGATCTGCGCGAACGCGTCGAGCTGCGCCCGCCACGCCTGCGGCTCGACGAACAGCGCTTCTCGGGCCGGCGGCTCCTCCCCCAGTCGCCGCGCCACCTCGAGATGGTGTGCCGCCTCGACCCAAGCGCGCTCCACTTCTTGACCCAGCGCCGCCTCCTGCTCCAGCGCGACCAGGGCGTCGCTCGGGAGGAGATCGAGCAGCGACTGTCGTTGCAGGGCCGCAGGAGGCTGTGCCCCGGCGTCACGCGTCCCCTCTCCTTCGGTCCGCACGGGCAGCACCGTGACCCGCTCGATCGCGGCGCCCGAGCGCTGCGTGTCCAGGTCGAACGTGCGGAGCGACGCCACGTCGTCTCCCCACCACTCGAGCCGCGCCGGCGCGCCCATCCCGAACCCGTACACGTCGAGAATCCCGCCGCGCACGCTGAATTGCGCCACTTCGGTCACGGTCGGCACGCGGGCATAGCCCATCGCCTCGAGGCGCTGGATCACCTCGCCGCGTGTATCGCTCCCCGCTCCCCGCTCCCCCACCACCAATATCAGGCGCGTGGATTGGAGGGCCGCCGGCACGCCGGTGCGCTCGGCAGCGGCGCGCGCAGTCGTGACCAGGACGCGGATCTGCCCGGACAAGAGCAGCTCGAGCGTCTCCACCCGCTCGCCCGCGATCTCGACGTGCGGCTCCTCCGCGCCGAGCCCTTCGCGCTGGGGGTACAGCGCCACCGCGGTCCCCATGAGCGTTTGCAGATCGGCGAGCCATCGCTCTGCATCGGTCGGCGTGGGAGTGATGAGGACGAAGACGCGCTGCGCCAGCCGTCGCGCCAGCGCGGCGAGCAGCACGGCGGGACTCGAACCCGGCAGGCCGGCGACGCCCCGTCTGGCGCCGCGCGCGGGGAGCGCCGCCGCGAGCGCATCCGTGGCGGGCAGCCCGTCGACGCGGTCGATCAAGAAGTCGAGCAGCATCAGCGCGTCAGCGTTGCGACCCCCAGCTCCATGGAGGCGAGGAGCAGCGCCAGGAGGATCAGCCAGCCGCTCGCGTCGCGGCGCCGCGTGCCTGCAAACCGCGCGGCGGCGAGCGCCGCCGGGCCGAGCACCTCGCCGCCGAGGACCTCCCGCGCCAGCGACGCCGGGGCCGGTGTGAGATCCGATTCACGCGGGTCCGGTCCGAAGACGGTCGCGCCGAGCGTGTCCGCACCGCGCGTCCGAAACTCCACGTGCGGCGTCCCTTCGGCCTCGGTCACCGGCGCCTCGCCCCGGATCAAACGGTTCACCGCGGCGTCCAAGAAGGGTAAGAACGCGGGCGCCGCGGGGAGCGCGGTCCAGGCCGTGTCCAAGCGGCTGCCGACCAACAAGACGGTCCCGTCACGGACCAACCAGGGTTCTCCGTTCACCGTCGCGAGTACGGTACTGTCACCGCTCGTCCCCAGTCCCCCGTCTCCCGTTCCACGCTCGATGCGATATCGTCGCGTCACCTGGATTCCGGCGATCCCCCGCACCGCGGACCCCGCGATCGGTCCCGGCGTACCAGCCGATCCCAGACGCCAGCGCCCGCCCCGCGCGGCGAGCGCGCGATTCGCCTGGCCGACCAGCGCCGGGTCCGCCGGTGGGATCACGATGCTCGCTCGCGCCCCCGGCTCCGGCCGGTCCCCGAGCGTCACGTCCGTACCCACGCGCGCGCGCTGCGCGTCCTGCAGCACGGCGAGCGCCGCCGCCACGAACGGCCCTGCCCCGGGAAGGGCGCTCACCCGCGCCGCCGGCGCCACGCGCGCAACGAATAGTCGCCGATCGTCTGCTCGCAGCTCATCGGGGTCGAGCGCCGCTTCACCCAGCCACCAGCCGGCTCCGAGCGACGGAAGCGTGATCGCGGCGGCCGAGCCAGGGGCCGCGAGCGCGCGGCCCACCTCTCGGTCGCGCACGCGCACCGTCACCGGCACCGCCCCCGCGCCCGGCGTCCCCACGACGCCCACCGCCACCGCACCGTCGGTCACCTGCACGGCGCCCACCCCGCGGTTCCCCGGAACCTGGTCCAGCGGCGCGAGGACCAGGACTCGTACGCCTCGGGGCACGGCTCCCCGGCCGGCACCGAGCGCCGTCCGCTGCAAGTCACTCACCACGTGCACCTCGCGCGCTGGCAACGGCTCCGCCTCGACCAGGAGCACGGCGGCACGCACGGCGACCGTCAGGTCCAGGCGACGGGGTGAGACGCCGGTGCTGTCCACGGTGGCCAGGAGCGCCTCGCGCGTCGCGCCGCGGGCCACACCGTCCGCGAGCACGAGCCACACGCGATCGGACGCCGTCGCGGCCGCCAGCGATCCTCGCGCCGTCCCCTTCAGGCGCTCGAGCGCGGGACGCCCGTCGGCGACCAGACCCGCCGACGGTGAATTGTCGAGAACCACCACGAGGGCGGTGGGCTCGTGCGCCGATGCGCCACCGCCGCGCGAGGGGACGAGCGGTCGCGCCGCCGCCAGGACGATCAGCGCAATCAGTGCCGTCCGCAGCAGCAGCAGCAGCAGGTGCCGGAGCTTCAGACGCCGCGCGTTTTGGCGCTCTGCTTCGCTCAAGTAGCGGAGCGGCGGAAACTCCGCCTCGGGCGGGACCCGTCGTTCGAGCAGGTGCAGCAGCGTGGGGATCGCCGCGGCGGCGAGCCCCAGGAGGGCCAGCGGGTGCAGGAACGTCACGCGAGCAGCCGCAGCGCCATACCGAACGGCATGTCGGTGAGCACATGGTGGTACGCGATACCATGCCGCCGGCACGCGGCGCGCCACGCGGCGATCTCCCGGCGTACCGCCGCCCCGTACGCCCGCGCCAGCTCGCGCGGCCGAACGACGACACTCGCAGCGGATTCCGGATCCCGGAATCGCACCTCGGGCGGACCCGACAGCGCGGCTTCCGCCGGGTCCATCAGGTGCAGCACGATCACCTGGTGGCCGCGATGGCGCAGAAAGCGCAACGCCGTGAGCGCGAGCTCCCGGTCGAACAGCAAGTCGGAGACCAGCACGACGAGCCCGCGGCGGGCGAGCAGCGATGTCACGTGCACCAGTGCGGCGTGGGCCGCCGTCCCGCGACCATCGGGCGTGTGGACGAGCCCCCTTACCACCCGGGCCCATTGTCCCGCCTTGACTCGCGCGGGCACCACCTCCCGCACGGCCTCGTCGAACGTGATGAGTCCGGTCGCGTCCCGCTGCCGCAGCAGAACCAGCGCCAGCGCCGCCGCCAGCCGGTCAGCGTAGGCCCGCTTGGTCAGCCGACCGGGCGCACCGCGCCACGCCATCGAGCGGCTGACATCGACCAGGATCATCGCCCGGAGGTTGGTCTCTTCCTCGAACTGCTTGACGAACAGACGGTCGGCCCGGGCGAGGATCTTCCAGTCGAGATAACGCAGCTCGTCGCCCGGCTGGTACGCGCGGTGCTCCGTGAACTCCACGGAGAAGCCCCGGAACGGGGAGCGGTGGATCCCCGACAGAAACCCCTCCACCACGCCCTCCGCCACGATCTCGATCCCGCCGAAGCGAGCTACTTCGGCGGGGTCCAGCAGATCGATACGCCGCGCGTCAGCCATGGGCTCGCAGAAGGTAATGAACGGCCGAGTGTCCCGGGTAGAGGACAGCGCCGGCTGGGTGACGCCCGTCGCGTAACATCACAACATCAATGCGGGTAGTCACTTGAAGCACCCCTCGCCGACCGGCTGCGTGGCACAGGGCGTGCTTTTGAGACCCTGCGGGAGGCACTTATGTTGACCACGTTCGGGTTGCTCAGTCTGATCACTGCGTCCGCCGGCGTGCCCACCCGCGGGCCGGTGTCCGACCTCTATCGCCCCCGCGTCGAAGTCTGGACCGACCGAGGTGACGATCCCTATTCCAGCCGCCAGGGTGTGCGCGTGCACTTCCGCGCCGATCGGGACGCCTACGTCACCATCCTGCGGGTCGACACCGACGGGCGGGTTCGCGTCCTGTTCCCGCGAGCGCCGTGGGAGGACAACTTCGCGCGCGGGGGGCGCGACTACGAGGTCCAGAGCGGACGCGACCGCGATGCCTTCTATATCGATGACTCCCCCGGCATCGGATATGTCTTCGGGGTTGCCGCGGCGGACCCCTTCGTGTACGACGGGATTCAGCGCAACGACCATTGGGACTATCGCATCATCGCCGACGGTCGGGTGCGGGGTGACCCGTACGTCGCCCTCACCGATCTGGCGCAGCGCATCGTGCCCGACGGCTACAATGACTGGGATTACGACCTCGTCCCGTATTACGTGCAGCAGCACTACGACTATCCCCGGTTCCTGTGCTACGACTGCCACAGCTACGTCAGCTATTCGTCCTGGAGCCCGTACGATTACACATGCGTGCGCTTCCGGATGGTGGTCTTCGACGATCCCTACTACTACCCCTATCGCTACTACGGTGGCACACGGGTGGTGTTCACCCGTCCGTTCCGGCCGGAGCCCCGGTTCATCTTCAAGGACCGGCAGGGGTCGGACGCCTTCATTACGCGGGTGCGCGAGCGGCCGGTGAACGACGACCGCCGGCGTGACGTCGGGGTGCGTGGTCGAGACCTGGGTGGCACGGGCGTCATTCCGCCGCCCAACATCCTGCCGCCACGGGAGCGCCCCTCCACGCGCGACCAGAGCAATGACGGCGATGGGAGCCAGGGACGGCGGCGCCCCGAGCAGCGGGAGCGGCCCGACCATCCTGAGCCACCGGACCGGCCCTCGCGGCCCGACCGTCCGGACAATCCTCAGAACCCCGACCGCCCCGAACGGCGCGATCGCCCCGATCGCCCCGATCGACCGGATCAGCCGGATCGGTCGAAGCAACCGGATCGGCCGGCTCGGCCCACGCAACCCGAGCGACGCACCGTCCCCGATGAGCCGCGGCGCGCCGAGCCGCGGCGCGAGGCGCCGCCGCCGCGCAACGAGCCGCGGGTCGAGTCCAAGCGCGAGCCGCCCAAAGACAAGCCGCGGGCGGAACCCGAGCTCAAACGCCGCAAGCCATGACGGCGTAGCGAGCCGTCCGCGCGCCCGACCGTAGTCCTCTCCGGTCGGGCGCGTTAGCTTTCGTGCCCCTTTCGTCGAGGTCCCGCCGATGCGGTCCCGCGTGACACTGCTGCTCGCGGTGCTCCCCAGCCTGGGCGTCGGGCAGCGGCAGCAGCCGCCCGCTCGCGGCGCGACTTCGATCACCACCGCGGATGTGCGGCGCCGGATCGGCATCATCGCCGACGACTCGATGCTCGGTCGCGCGACACCGAGTCCCCAGCTCGATGCCGTGGCGACGTACGTGGCCAGCGAGTTCCGGCGCTTCGGCCTCAAGCCGGGCGGCGATAGTGGCACCTACATGCAGCGATATCCCCTCGACGTGCTGCGGTTCGACCCCGAGAGCGCCACCGTCCGGGTCACGGCGCGCACCCCCTCGACCTGGCGGATGGGCCAGGACATCCTGCTCGTGGAAGGGCAGCCCCCGGAGGGGGAGGCCGCGGGCTCGGCCGTGGTGATCACGGGCTCCGGCGATACCAGCGGCGCGCTCGATTCAGCGGCGGTGGCCGGGAAGGTGGTCTTCCTGGCATACGGGCCTGGCCTCAACGCGATGGCCGGGAAGGTCCTCCCGCTACGGCCGCTTGCGCTGATGTTGGTGGCCGGGTTCCCCGACTCGATCTGGCAGCGCCTCCCCGGCCACGCGGCGAGTGTGCGCGTGCGGAATCCGAGCGAGGGAGGTGGGCTCTCGATCCCGACCGTGTTCGCGGTGCGCTCGGCGACCGCCGGCCCGCTGTTCACACAGGGCGGCGCGAGTCCCGACTCGCTCCGAGCCTGGGGTGATCGCCCGCTGGCAGCACACCCCCTGACGGACGTCACGCTGCACCTCGATGTGCACGAGCGGCTGCTCCAGCGGACGTCGGCGCCCAACGTGGTCGGCGTCCTCGAGGGCAGCGACGCCGTCTTGAAAAAGGAATACGTCCTGTTCACCGCCCACATGGACCACATCGGGACGCCAAGTGCCGGCGAGGGCTGCGCCGCCCGCGGCGGCGACTCGATCTGCAACGGCGCGGATGACGACGGCTCGGGCACGGCGGCCGTGGTCGAGCTGGCCGAGGCGTTCGCATCGGCCCGAGAGCGGCCCAAGCGCTCGCTCGTGTTCATGACGGTGAGCGGCGAGGAGCGGGGTCTCTGGGGGAGCGGCTACTTTGCCGATCATCCCACGGTACCGCTCGCGAGCATCGTCGCCGACCTGAACAGCGACATGGTGGGCCGCAATGCGAAGGACACGCTCGCCGTGATCGGCCGGGAGCACTCGAACCTCGGCGCCACGCTCGATAGCGTCGCCGCCGCGCACCGCGAGCTGAACATCAAGCCCGTGGGCGATCTCTGGCCGCAAGAAGGGCTGTTCTTCCGCTCGGACCACTACAACTTCGCGAAAAAGGGCGTGCCCATTCTCTTCTTCACGACCGGCCTGCACCCGGACTACCACCAGGTGAGCGACTCGCCGGACAAGATCGATGCCGAAAAGGAAGCCCGGTTCGCGCGGCTGATGTTCTATTTGGGCCTGGCGGTCGCGAACACGGCGCAGCGCCCGCAGTGGAACCCGCAGAGCTACAAGCAGATCGTCGGCGGCGCGAACTGACTGTTAGCTGACGGCGGCGAGCAGCTCAGCGTTCGTCTTGGCGCGCTTCAGCTGTGCCAGCAGCACGTCCATCGCTTTCTCCGGCGGCAGCCCCACCAAGCCCCGCCGCAGCTGTTGTTTGGCGGCGACCGTCGCGGCGTCCGCCAGCAGCTCTTCGCGCCGCGTGCCGCTGGCCGCGATGTCCACCGCGGGATAGATGCGACGGTCGGCCAGGGTACGGGACAGCCGCAGCTCGGCGTTGCCCGTCCCCTTGAACTCCTCGAAGATCACGTCGTCCATCCGGCTCTCCGTCTCGACCAGCGCCGTGGCGATGACGGTGAGGGAGCCGCCCGTCGGCACCGCGCGCGCCGCACCGAACAGCGCCTTGGGCTTGGCAAGGGCGTTGGCGTCGAGGCCGCCCGACATGGTGCGGCCGCTCCCTCGCCCCGTCGTGTTGTGGGAGCGCGCCAGGCGCGTGAGCGAATCCAGGACGATCACGACGTCCTTGCCGAGCTCCACCTGGCGGCGCGCGTGCTCGAACACCATGTCCGCCACGGCCACGTGCCGCTCGTGCGACAAATCGAAGCTCGACGCGATGACCTCCCCCCGGCCCCAATCGATCATCTCGCTCACTTCCTCGGGCCGCTCGTCCACGAGCAGGATGAGCAGGATCGCCGCCGGGTGATTGAGCGCCACCCCCTCGGCCACGGCCTGGAGCATGACGGTCTTCCCCGCCTTCGGCGGCGACACGATCAGCGCCCGCTGGCCGAAGCCGAAGGGGCAGATCAGGTCCACGACCCGCTGCGTCTCTGCCGTCCGGGGACTCGACGCCTGCGGCGTCTCGAGCCGGAGCGGGCGGGACGGGTGGACGGCGCCGAGCTTGGTGAAGTCGGGCCGCTCGGCCGACGGGGCCGGTGGTGCGCCGTTCACACTCACCACCCGGCCGTTCTCCAGCGTGACGAGGTCGCCGCGCCGCAACCCGGGGAGCCGCACGCCGACGTCGCCCTTGGCGGGCAAATAGCTGTTCGCGGCGAGCCGCAGGGCGCCGCCGTTGGAGGTGGGGTCGAACCAGCCGGTGATGGGGGGCAGTGTGGTCCTCGGTGCACTATCAAGATAACGGACAACCGATGACTGACAACCGACCGCTATATTCTCCCCCACATGCGCCAGGATCATATCCGCAACTTCTGCATTGTGGCCCACATCGACCACGGGAAGTCCACCCTGGCCGACCGGCTCATCGAGCTCACCGGGACCCTCGACAAGCGCCTGATGCGCGAGCAGGTGCTCGACACGATGGACCTGGAGCGCGAGCGTGGGATCACGATCAAGCTCAATGCCGTACGCATGAACTACCACGCCCGGGACGGCGGTGTGTACGAGCTCAATCTGATCGACACACCGGGGCACGTGGACTTCACCTACGAGGTGTCGCGCTCGCTTCAGGCCTGCGAGGGCGCCATTCTCGTGGTCGACGCCTCGCAAGGGATTCAGGCGCAGACCATCTCCAACCTGTTCCTCGCGCTCGATGCGGGCCTCGAAATCATCCCGGTCCTCAACAAGATCGACCTCCCCGGAGCGGAGCCCGACCGCCGGGCGCACGAGATCCACGAGCTGATCGGCGCGAAGCCGGAGGAGATTCTTCGCATCTCAGCCAAAGAGGGCACCAACGTCCCGGAGCTGCTGGAGGCCGTGGTGCGCCGCGTCCCCGCGCCCCGCGGCACCGCCGACGCGCCGCTCCGGGCCCTGATCTTCGACTCCTACTACGACCGCTATCGGGGAGCGATTCCCAGCATCCGCGTCGTGGACGGCACGATCCGGCCGGGGATGAAGATCGCCTTCGGCGCTCACAAGGACGACCAGTACGAGGTGGACGAGGTCGGCTACCTGCAGCTCGGGCACAAGCCCGTCGAGGAGCTGGGGGCGGGCGAAGTGGGCTATTTCGTCGCGAACGTGCGCGGCGTGCGCGAGACGCGCCCCGGCGACACGGTGCTCGACGCCGAGCACCGGGATGCGCCGCTCGTTCCGGGCTACCGCGACATCAAATCGATGGTGTTCGCGGGGCTCTACCCGACGGAGCCGAACCAGTTCGAGGAGCTGCGCGACGCGCTCGCCAAGCTCCAGCTCAACGATGCGTCGCTGCAGTACGAGCCCGAGTCGTCGGTGGCGCTCGGTTTCGGATTCCGGTGCGGCTTCCTCGGCCTGCTGCACATGGAGATCGTGCGGGAGCGGCTCGAGCGGGAATTCAACCTCGACTTGATCAGCACCGTGCCCAACGTGGAATACCACGTGCACAAGACGGACGGCACGGTGGAGCTCGTCGAAAATCCCAGCCTGATGCCGCACGGTTCGACGGTCGATCACATCGAGGAGCCCTACGTGAAGGCGCGCATCGTGGTCCCCGCGGACTACATCGGCGCGATCATGAAGCTGGGACAGGATCGGCGCGGCGTGTACACCGGCATGCATTACATCGATCCGACGCGCGTCGATTTCGGCTGGGAGTTCCCGCTGGCCGAGATCATCCTCGACTTCTACGACAAGATGAAGACGATCTCGCGCGGCTACGCGTCGCTCGACTACGAGTTTCTCGAGTATCGACGGTCCGAGCTCGTGAAGCTCGACATGCTGTTGAACGGGGAGGCCGTGGACGCGTTCTCGGTGATCATCCACCGGGACAAAGCGTACGAGTGGGGCAAGAAGATCGCCGAGAAGCTGCGGGAGCTGATCCCGCGCCAGCTGTTCGAGGTCGTGATCCAGGCGGCGATCGGGACGAAGGTGATCGCGCGCGAGACGATCCGCCCCCTGCGCAAGAACGTGACCGCCAAATGCTACGGTGGCGACGTGACGCGCAAGCGCAAGCTGCTGGAGAAGCAGAAAGAGGGGAAGAAGCGGATGAAACAGGTGGGGACGGTCGAGATCCCGCAGGAAGCGTTCCTCGCGGTCCTCCAGGTTGACTGATCCCACGCCATGAGTCGCCAGTCGCTCCTCGTAGCGCCGGCCCCGTCAGATTCCACGCTCGCCATGCCTGACGCCGTCGCCGGCCCCGCCCTCGTCATCCAAACAGCGTTCTTAGGGGACGTTCTGCTCACGACGCCGCTGGTCGAGGCGCTCGCCGCGCGGCACGGACCCGTGGACGTGGTGACCACGCCGGCGGCGGCCCCGCTCGTCGAAACGCACCCGGCGGTACGACGCGTCATTCCGTACGACAAGCGCGGCGCGGACAGCGGACTCGGCGGGCTCGTCCGGCTGGCGCGCAGGCTCCAAGCCGAGCGGTACGAGGTAGCGTATCTTCCCCACCGGTCCTTGCGGACGGCGGTCGCGACGTGGCTGGCCCGGATTCCGAGGCGCGTGGGTTTCGCCGACGGGTGGAGCATGCTCTACACCGACGTGCGGAAGCGGCCGAAGGACGGGCATGAGATCGACCGGCTGCTGGCGCTCGCGGACGTCGAGGGGTCGCGCGCGCACCCGTCCTTGCACATCACGCCCGACGACCGCGCCTTCGCGGAGGGTTTTCTGCGGGAGCACGGGATCCGCGAGCCGTTCGCGGCGCTCGCGCCGGGCTCGATCTGGGGCTCGAAGCGCTGGCCATACTATAGACAGGTGGCGGAGCGGCTCGCCGGCCGGGTGGCGATCGTGGTAGTCGGCGGGTCGGAGGATGCAAGCCTGGCCGCGGAGATCACGGCCGCGGTCGGGCGGTCGGGGGGCCGGGCGGCCAGCAGCTGCGGCCGGCTCACGCTGCGGCAATCGGCGGAGGTCATCCGGCGCGCCGCGGTGCTCGTGACGAACGACAGCGCGCCGCTGCACCTCGCGCAGGCCGTCGAGACCCCAACGGTGGCGATCTTCGGGTCCACCGTGCCGGCATTCGGGTTCGGGCCGCGGGGGCCGCGGGACCGCGTCGTCGAGTTCGCCGGTTTGTCGTGCCGCCCGTGCTCGGCGCACGGGCCGCCGAGCTGCCCGCTGGGCCATCACTTGTGCATGAAGTCGCTCAGAGTGGAAGACGTCTTTCAGGCGATCGAGGAGACCGGTGCGCTACATCGTCGGGATTGACATCGGCGGCACGAACGTCGTCGCGGGGACGGTGGCCGAGGACGGCTCCGAAATGCTCGGGCTGGTCTCGGAGCCGACCATCTCGGAACAGGGCGCGGACGCCGTGCTGGGGCGGATCGTGAAGCTCGCGCGGGCCTCCATGGCGGCGGCCCGGGGCAAGGAGATCGCGGGCGTCGGCATCGGCTCGCCCGGCCCCCTCAACACGACGACCGGCGTCGTGCTGCTCACCCCCAACCTCGGATGGACGAACTTCCCGCTGCGCGACCGGCTCGCCCAAGCCCTCGGGCTTCCCGCCACGCTCGACAACGACGCCAACTGCGCCATTTTCGGCGAGTGGTGGCGTGGAGCGGCGCGCGGCGCGAAGCACGTCGTCGGGCTCACGATCGGGACGGGGATCGGCGGCGGGATCGTGCTGGATGGGGAGATCTACCGCGGGGCGTCGGACATCGCGGGCGAGATCGGCCACATGACAATCGATTTGAACGGGCGGCGCTGTAAGTGCGGCAACTACGGCTGCCTCGAAGCCTACGCCTCGGGGCCCGCGATCGCCGCGCGCGCCGTCGAAGGCATCGAGGCCGGCACCGACACGTCGCTGCCGAAGTACGTGAACGGCGACCTGCGCAAGATCACCGCGCAACTGGTCTACGAGGCCGCCCACGATGGCGACGACTACGCCTATGAGGTCGTCAAAGACACGGCGAGGTTCCTGGGCGTTGGGGTTGCGAACGTCATCAACATCTTCAACCCCGAGGTCGTGGTGATATGCGGCGGAGTCACGCTCGCGGGCGAGCGCTTGTTCGGCCCGCTCCGCAGCGAGGCGAAGCGGCGCGCCTTCAAGCCGGCGGTGGACATATGCCGCATCGTGCCGGGCGAACTGACCGGCACGGCCGGAGTGTACGGGGCGGCCGCGGTGTTCGCGCGGCGTACGTGGAGGCGCGTGTGAAGCGGCTCGGGGTCGTCGGGTCGATGGTGTGGGACACCATCTACGGACGCGACCCCGCCCAGCCGGCAATCGAGGAGTGGGGCGGCATCTCGTACTCTCTCGCCGCGCTGGACGCCACCCTGGGCGACGACTGGCAGATCGTGCCCCTCACCAAGGTGGGCCGGGACCTCGCGGCGCGCGCCGCCGAGTTCCTCGGCACGCTCCACCACGTGGCGCCCGGGACCCGGTTCGTCGAGGTGCCGGTACCGAACAACCGTGTCACGCTGCGGTACCGGCAGGGCGAGCGCCGCTGCGAGCAGATGTCGGGCGGTGTGCCGCCCTGGACGTGGCCCGAGCTCGGGCCGCACGTCACGGACCTCGACGCGCTCTACGTCAATTTCATTTCCGGCTACGAGCTGAGCCTGGAGACCGCGCAGCTGCTGCGCGCCGGCTTCCCCCGCTTCCTGTATGCCGACCTCCACAGCCTGTTCTTGGGAAAGGACCCGGACGGCACGCGCGTCCCCCGGCCGCTCCCCGACGCCCCCGCGTGGTTCGGCTGCTTCGACACGGTGCAGTTGAACGACGAGGAGCTGGAGCAGCTGGGCCGCGACCCGCTCATCGTGGCGGCCGGTGCGCTGGCCCGCGGGTGCGAGACGCTCGTCGTCACCCTTGGGGCCCGGGGGGCGGCCTATTTCACCGGGCGCCCGGTGCGGACGGCCCGCATTCCGGCGGATGGTGCCGTCCCCCCGGACGGCGACCCGACGGGCTGCGGCGACGTGTTCGGCGCCACGGTGGTGGCATCGCTCCTCGCCGGCGCGGCCCTCGAGGACGCGCTGCGACTCGGCACACGCATGGGCGCGCGCAACGTGTCGCACCGCGGCGCCACGGGTCTGCGCGACCACTTGCTGGGCAGGCTCTCCGCCGTATGACCCGGCTCGTCGAGGTCCCGGCCCAGTTCGACGATCGCTCGTTCGATCAGTTCGCGGGCGCCGTCGCGCAGGCCACGCAGGACGGTGAGCGCCTGTTGTTCGACGCGCACGCGGCCGAATGGGCGTCGCCGTACGGTCTGGTCGGCTTGCTCGCGGCAGGCCAGGCGGCGCGTGGGACGGGACGTGCGGACCGGCCGCTCCTCACGGCGCCGACACAGGCCGAGGTGCTGACCTACTGGACCCGCGCGGGGTTCTTCCGTGAGGCGGCCGAGCTCTTCGAGATCCATGGGAAAGTGCCGCGCGCGAAGGCGGCGGACGACAGCGACGTCCTGCTCCCCGTGACGCCGGTCCGTGCCGCGGAGGACGTGCACTCTGTGGTCTCGAAAATCCAGGAGCGCTCGTCTGCCATCCTGGCGTCCAAACTGGGGCTCGATCCGAAGGCGACGATGGGCTTCGCTATGGCGCTTTCGGAAGCGTGTCAGAATATTGTAGAGCACGCTGGCACGGGCGGCTGGGTGGCGGTCCAGGCCTACCACTGGCGCCGCAAACTCGCCAAGCGGGTGGTCGTGATCGCGGTGGCGGACGCGGGCGTGGGGTTCCGTCACTCGCTCGAACCGACGCAGAGCAAGCGGTTCGGGGCGCGCTGGAGCGACGCGGCGGCATTGGAGGCGGCCCTGATCCAGGGCGTGAGCCGGTTCCGCGACCCCGGCCGCGGTCAAGGACTGGCAGGCATCCGGCGGTATGTGACCCGCTGGGAGGGCAAGATCGCGATCCGCAGCGGCACGGCGCGCATCGCCATCGTGCCCCGCTGGGACGACGACGTACCGTTGCGAGACGGCCTCCCGGCGTTCCCGGGCGCGCAGGTGCTCATCATCATACCCGAGCAGGGGTCCACGAAGCCGTGATACAGCATATCGATGTGCGCGCGGTGCTCCAGGAATCAGTGTCGGGGGTCTACGCGGACCTGGTCACGCGGCCGACGGGTCGTGTCGTGCGCGAGCGGATCGAGCGGGCGATGGCCGCCGCGCAGGGCGACGCGGCCATCGCCCGCATCGATTTCACGGGCGTGGGGTGCATCGACTACTCGTGTGCCGACGAGATCGTCGCGAAGCTGTCGCGCAGCCGGCCGGCCGTGCTGGTGCTCACCGGCATCTCGGACGCACACCGCGAAGCGATCGACCCGGTGCTCGCGGGCCACCGACTCGCGGCGCTGATCGAGCGACGCGACGGTACGCTCGAGGCCGTGGGCGCTCCCGAGGCCGCGGCGCGGCTCCTGGCAGACCTGGTGTCGCGGCGCCTCGCCGCGCGCACGCCCGGGGGGACCTTCGCGTTGACCCTCGCGTGAGCGGGCCGGGCCGGTGAAGCGTCGTCTCGGCTTCTCGACCCGCGCCGTGCACGGCGACCCGGAGGCCCTCCCCGACTGGGCGCCCATCGTCACCCCGCTGTACCAGACCAGCACCTTCACGAACCCTGTCGGGTCCACGCAGGAAGTCCTCTACACCCGTTACGGCAACAATCCCAACCAGATCGCGATCGCGAAGCGCCTCGCGCTGCTCGAGGGCGCCGAGGCCGCGATCTTCGTCGCGAGCGGCATGGGCGCGACCGCCCTCGCGCATCTGGCCGTGCTGCGCCCGGGCGATCACCTGATCTCGAGCGAGTGGATCTACGGCACGACTCACAAGCTGTTCCAAGGAGAATTCGGACGGCTCGGCATCGAGGTGTCGTTCGGGGATCCACTCGAGCCACGCCAGTGGAAACGCGCCCTCAAGAAGACCACCCGAGCGATCTTCGTGGAGACGCCGACGAACCCCTTGCTGCGGGTCATCGACCTCGAGCCGATCGCGGCCCTGTGCAAGACGGAGGGGCTCGCCTTGCTCGTGGACTCCACCTTCGCGACGCCGATCGGCTTTCGGCCGCTCGAGCACGGCGCGGACGTCGTCATCCACAGCGCGACCAAGTACCTGAACGGACACTCCGACGTGATCGCCGGCGCGGTCGCGGGCTCCGAATCGGTGATCGAGGAGGTGCGCAAACTGATGCGCATCTGGGGCCAGGCGATCGACCCCATGGCGGCCTGGCTCGTCGAGCGCGGGATGAAGACGTTGGTAGTGCGCGTCGAGCGGCAAAATCAGACGGCGCTCGCGGTCGCCGAGTGGTGCAGCCAGCAGCCGCAGTTCGCGCGGGTGCACTACCCGGGCCTCCCGAGCCATCGGGATCACGCGGTCGCGAAGCGGATCCTCAACGGCTTCGGGGGTATGCTGGGGGTGGAGCTGAAGGGCGGCGCGCGCGCGGCGGAGCGGTTCCTGCGCGGGCTCACGATCGCGGCGCACGCGCCCAGCCTCGGCGGCGTGGAGACGCTCGTGTCCGAGCCGCGACTCACCTCGCATGCCGCCCTCACGCCCGACGAGCGGGCTCGGGCTGGCATTCCCGATGGCTTCCTGAGATTTTCCATCGGACTGGAGGACGCCGACGACATCATCGCGGACTTGGCGCAAGCCCTGGCGCAGCTGTAAGTGATCAAGTTCACGAATGTCTTCAAGGCCTTCCCCAAAGGGGGCCTCGCGTTGAAGGACGTTTCCTTCCACATCGCGAAGGGCGAGTTCGTGTTCCTCACCGGCCACTCGGGCGCCGGTAAGTCGACCGTCCTCAAGCTGATCTACGCCGACGAGGCCGTGACGAGCGGCGAGGTGCGCGTGTCGGGCTTCAACGCCGCCGAGCTGCGCCCCCGCGACGTGCCGATGCTGCGCCGTCGCCTCGGCATCGTGTTCCAGGACTTCCGGCTGCTCGAGGACCGCACGGCGGAAGAGAACGTCGCGTTCGCACTCGAGGTGACAGGGGCGCGGCGGTCGTCGATTCCGGCGCGCGTGATGCGCGTACTGACGCAGGTCGGGCTCGCGGCGAAGGCGCAGGCGTATCCCCGCGAGCTATCGGGCGGCGAGCAGCAACGGGTCGCCATCGCCCGCGCGCTCGTGAACGAGCCGACCGTCCTGCTCGCCGACGAGCCGACCGGCAACCTCGACGAGCGGGCGACGCGCGGCGTGTTCCAGCTGCTGCGCGACATCAACGCGAGCGGCACGGCCGTCGTGATGGCCACCCACGATCTCGACCTGGTGCGCCAGGCGCCGTATCGCGTGATCGAGCTCCAGGAGGGCGCGCTGGTGTACGACTCCGGGGTGGACGAGCCCCGCGACCAGGCGGTGTCGCCGTGAATCTCACGGTCCGCGAGTCCTTGATCGCCTTCCGCCGCGCCCCGCTGCTCTCCGCGCTGTCCGTGACGACCATCGCGTTTTCGTTGTTCGTCGTCGGTTTGTTCGGGCTCGTGGCGGTGAACTTGCAGGACGCGCTGCGCGGCGTCGCCGAGCGGGTGGAGATCGTCGCGTACCTCCTGCCTGGCACGCCGATCGAGTCTATCACGCTCGCGGGAAAGGACATCGAGGCGTTTCCCGAAGTCCAGTCGGCCACGTACGTGAGCGAAGACTCGGCCCTGGCGCGCGCGCGCGCCGAGTTGGTCGAGTTCCGCGACGTCCTGCAGGAGCTCGAGCGCAATCCGCTTCCCGCGTCGATCGAGGTCAAACTCAAACCCCGCTTCCGCAACGTCGACCACGTGAACGACGTCGCCGATCGGCTCCGGGGGTTCGGCTTCGTGGACGACGTGCGGTTCGGGCGGGACTGGGTGGAAAAGCTCGACCGGCTGCGGCAGATCGCGGCGGCGGTGGGCCTCGTGGTCGGGGCGGCGTTCGCGGTGGTCGCCATCATCATTATCGGCACCACCATCCGCATGGCCGTGCTCCAGCGCAGCCGCGAGATCGCCATCATGCGGCTCGTGGGAGCGACCAACGGCTTCATCCGCCGGCCGTTCCTGCTGCAGGGGGCGATCAAGGGGATGCTGGGCGGGCTCGTGGCCATCGGACTCTCCTATGGCGCGTACACCCTCATCAATCGCTGGCTTATCCAGGCGGCGTTCTTCTCGAACGTGCAGGCGCTCGCCATAGTCGGCTTCGGCACTCTCATCGGATTCTTTGGAAGTGCGGCGTCGGTAGGAAGACATCTTCGGAGAGTATGAGGCATCAGGCGTGAAACGTCGCGCAGAGACGTCACGCACAGACGTCGAGCAGAACCGTGGACCCGCTCGCGCCTCTGCGCAACGCTTGTGCGTGACGTCTTTGTGCTACGTCGTTTGGGTGTCGTCGCTCGCCGGACAGCGTCCGGCCCCATTCGACCAGCAGCTGCGGGACAACCAGCAGCGGTTGGAAAGCATTCGACGCGAGCGGTCCGACGTCGAGCAGGAGCTCGAGCGGCTGCGCACCCAGGCCCATTCGATCTCCGACGAGCTCGCGAACATCGAGCGCCAGAAGGAGACGACCAACCGCATCGTCAACGAGCTCGATCGCCAGATCAATGGGCTGTCCGACCAGCTCGACCGGACCACGGTGGACCTGCTGCTCGCCCAGAACGCCCTCGCTGAAAAGCGCGCCGTGCTCGAGCGACGGCTCGTGGACATCTTCAAGCGCGGGCCGCTGTACAGCTACCAGGTGCTGCTCGCGGCCGAGAGCTTCGGCGACCTGTTGTCCCGCTACAAGTACCTGTATCTCGTGAGCCGACAGGATCGGCTGCTGGCCAACGACATGTCCAAGCTGCAGCGGCGCATCAGCCGCGAGCGACAGACGCTGGTGGATGCACGCGACGCGCTGGGACGCCGCAAGCACGAGCGCACCGAGGAGCTCGACCGGTATCTGACGCTCGAGCGGGAGCGGCAGGCATCGCTACGGGAGACGCGACGCAGCGCGCGCGAGGCCCAGCAGCGCCTGTCCGAGCTCGAGCGCGGCGAGCGCAGCCTGAACGACCGCATCGCGGCGCTGGAGCGCGCCCGCCGCGAGGCCGAAGCCCGGGGCGCGGCGACCCCCGCCGCCGCGATCACGACCGCCGATCTGGGCCAGCTCGACTGGCCGGTGGCCGGCCGAATCGTGTACCAGTTCGGCACCGCCACAGGCCCGAACAACACTCGCATCCCGTGGCACGGCATCGGGATCGCCGCAGCCGCCGGCACGCCCGTCCGCGCGATCGCGGGCGGCAGCGTGAGCCTCGCGGGCCCGCTCGGCACCTACCTCACGTCCGTGCTGATCGACCACGGCGGCGGCTACTACAGTTTCTACGGCTACCTGCGTGACGCGACCGTGACGCACGGCGAGCGCATCGCCAAAGGGCAGATCCTCGGCCACGTGGGCGGCGGGTCGAGCGATCAGGGGCCGCACCTCCACTTCGAGATCCGCGGCCAGGGCGGCATCGCCCTCGATCCTCTCAACTGGCTCAAGCAGCAGCGACGTTGAGGGTGGCGCCGCGCGTGCCCTCACACCCAGCCCCTAGCCCCTTGAGGTCTCCACCGCCACCCCGATCCGGTCAGGGTCGCTCTTCTTGCCCCGGTCGAGTGCAGCCTCGACCTGCGTAAACAAGTCTTCCGGCCGGAGCACCTCCGTGTGCGGGAACGCCACCACTCCCGCTGACAGACTCGGCACCTGGCCGCGACCGAGGTCGGGGAACGTGTGTCGCGCCAGCAGCTGGCGCAGCCGCTCCACGAACTGCCGCCCGCCCGGTGCGTCCGTCTCTGGCAGGACAAGCGCGAACTCGTCACCGCCGTAGCGCGCCACGAAATCCGGCGCGCGAATCTCGCGCTGCATCATCGCACCAATCTCCGCCAGCACGCGGTCTCCCGCCGGCTGGCCGAGCCGCTCGTTGATGTCGCGCAGCCGGTCCACGTCGATCACCACGAGGGCGAAGCGCAGCGAGTAGCGCCGGGCGCGCTCGAACTCGTCGCGCAGGCGACGATCCAGCGCGTCGAGGCTCGCACACCCCGTGAGCACGTCGGTGACGCCGGCGCTGATCTGCCGGCGATAAATCGCCGCCCGGCGCCCCTCGTTTTCGAGCACCCGAGCCGCGGCCTGCGCGATGGTGTTGGCGAACACCACGTCCTGGGAGCGGAGCGCGGGATCGCCCTGTACCGTGCGGAGGAAGAACACCCCCGCGGCGCGGCCCTGCACGAACACCGGCAGGGCGACAGCCGAGTGCACGTTCACCGCGATCTGCTCCTGCGTCCAGCGCTTGCGGATCGCCTCGAACAGCGGGTGCTCGTGCACGTCGGGGATGAGCACCGGCCGTTCGGTGCGGATCGCCTCCTGGATCTCCGGGTAGCGCGCCAGCTCGACCCGCAGGTCGCGGATCGCCGGGTTCTCATACACCGCGACGACGCGCCCTGTGTCGTCTCCCGGAGCGGTGAGCACGAACGAGCAATGCGTCAGACCGAAGGCATGCCCGACCCGTCGCACGAGGGTCTGGAAAATCTCGTCGGCACGCAGGGCAGCCGACACTTCCTGGAAAATGTCGAACAGCAGGTCGCGCGTGCGCAGGGCGTCCCGCGCCTCGTTCAGCTCGAGGCGCAGGCGCAGGTCGGCGTCGATGCGGGCGCGCAGCTCGCCGAAATGGACGGGGCTCGCCATGGCGTCCCGGGCGCCGGCCTGGAGAGCGTCCGCCACCGCTTCGGCCCCGCCGTCCGCCACCAGCACGATCACCGGGGCGCCCGCGAACCGCGCCGCTGTCGCGAGCTCATGCACGGCGTCCGTCAGTCCCGCCGCGCCGGCGGCGATCGCGAGGACCACGAGATCAGGAGGGTGCACCTCCGCCCGCTCGGGACCGGATGGGGCGGTCGCGCCCTCGGTGACCTGGAAGCCGCCGCGCACGAGGAAGCGCTCCAGCCCGTCCGGGCGGGCAGCCGCATCCCCGACGAGGAGAATTCGCTGTTGGGGGTGTTCCGGCAAAGGTCCTGGCCGCACGGTGGAGGGTGTCAAGCTATAGTTCACACTATGGAACGGCAACCGCGGAACGTGATGCGTGAGCGGTCCAGCGCCTGAGACGCGGCGCCAACGGCGCCACATGGTCGCGACCCAGCTGGCCGGCCGCGGCATCGGCAACGTCCGCGTCCTCGCCGTGATGGCGCGGCTGCCACGCGAGTGGTTCCTCCCACCGCACCTCGGCCCCGAGGCGTACGAAGACACGCCGCTGCCGATCGGGAACGGGCAAACGATCTCCCAACCTCTGATCGTCGCGCTGATGACGCAGGCGCTCGCACCGCGGCGCGGGGACCGGGTGCTCGAGATCGGCACGGGCTCCGGCTATCAGACCGCAATCCTCGCGTCCCTCGGCCTCCGCGTGTACACCGTTGAGCGGCTGCCCGACTTGCTGGTCGAGGCCGAAGAGCGGTTCCGTCGGCTCGGCCTGCGAAACATCGAGACCCGCCTGGGCGACGGCGCGGGCGGCTGGCCCGAGCGCGCGCCGTTTCAGGGGGTGATCGTGACCGCCGCCGTCCCCACCGTGCCGGCGCCGCTCACGGAGCAACTCGCTCCCGGCGGACGCCTCGTGATTCCGGTCGGTGACCTCGCGACCCAGGAGCTGGTCATTCTAGAGCGCGGCCCGGAGGGGACGCTCAACGAGCGGCACGCTGGCGGCGTGCGGTTCGTGCCGCTCATCTCCCGGCTCGCCTTCACCGAGGAGCCGTGGACGTAAGGGGGGCGCCCGGCGACCTGCTGGGCGCGCACGTCTCGACGCAGGGTGGGGTGGCGCTGGGGCCCCCACGGGGAGCCGCGATTGGCGCGACGGCGATTCAGGTGTTCACGAAGACGCCGAATCAGTGGCGCGAGCCCCGGATGGGGGACGACGATGTCGCGGCGTTCCGGGTCGCGCTCGGCGCGAGCGCGATCCGCGCCGTCGTCGCGCACGACAGCTATCTCATCAACCTCGCGTCGCCGGATGAGGCGTTACATGAGAAAAGCGTGGCCGCGTTCTCCGGCGAGCTCCAGCGGTGCCGGCTGCTCGGGATCCCGTGGGTCGTGTCGCATCCCGGGAACTACATCGATGACCGGTCCGCGGGGCTCGCACGCAACGCCCGGGCGTACGCCAGGTGCCTGGCGGCCGTCCCCGGAGACATCGGCGTGTTGATCGAGGGGACGGCGGGCGCGGGAACGGCCCTGGGAAGCACCTTCGAGGAGCTGCGGGCGTTGCGGGACGCATTGCCGGCGGCGAGTCGGGCACGGGTCGCGTTCTGCCTCGACACGGCTCACCTGCACGCCGCGGGGTACGACGTGGTCGCGGGGCTCGCAGAGGTGTGGGAGCGGTTCGATCGAGAGCTGGGACTGGGGCTGCTCAAGTGCTTGCACCTCAACGACTCCAAGGGGGCGACGGGCTCGCATCTCGACCGCCACCAGTGGATCGGTGAAGGGACGATCGGCCCCGAGCCGTTCCGCGAGATCATGCGGGACCCCCGGCTGGCGTCGGTGATTAAGATTATCGAGACGCCGAAAGGCGACGATCCGGTCCGCGAGGATCGACGGATGCTGCGTCGGCTGCGCGCGTACGCGCGCGGGGCGGGCCGCAACAGGCAGATGACGCAAACCGTAGGCAAGGCGTGATCGCATTGACGACCATCCCCAATCGCTGGACCCGACGCCTCGCCGCGCTGCTCTTCGCGCTCCAGGGGCTCGCGGGGGGTGCAGTCCCGCTGGCGCACGCCTCGGAACGGCTGACGGCCCCGGCGCACATCGAGGCCCAGCACGGGGCGGGCTGCCTCGCGCTGCACGATGGTATGCGCTGCGGCCTGTGTCACTACGCCGGCTCGTACGGGACGTCGCAGCCGGTGCGCAAGCAGGCACAGGCCGCCGGAACCGTCGAGCGACGTCCGAGCGCGTCCGACCGAGCGCCGGTGCGCCGCCCGGACCACCGCACCGCCCCGCCCCGAGCCCCTCCCACTTCCCGTTCCTAGCACGACGGCGGCCGGCCGTGCCGGCCCGCCGACCGCGCGCGCCCGCCTGACCGGCGGCGCGCCCGCTTGGACCAACGGAACGGGAGATTCGCCAGAAATGACTCGACATCACCATGCCGTCGTGGTCGCGCTCGCCGCCGTGCTCGCGCTGGCCGCTCCGGCGTCCGCCCAGCAGCCCGCGGACCAGCGCCGGGTGGACTCGCTCGCGGCGGAGGTTCGGACGCTCAAAGCGCGCGTCGACAGTTTGCGCGCGCAGGTCGGGCGCGCACCGGGCGCCGTACCAACGAAGCGCGACACCTCGGCCACCGACGAGCTCGCGGCGCTGCGCGCCGCTGCCGCGACCGCCGCAGGCCCGGACTCGACCACGATGCGGGCCGACACCGGCGGCAGGACGAAGTTCGTTGGCCGGGAACGCAGCCAGCCGCAGCTCAATCCGGAGATCAGCGTCACGGGCGACGTGCGAGCCTCTGGCACCACGGCGGGGATCCAGCGGGAGAACTTCGACCCGCGCGAGTTCGAGGTCGGCTTCCAGTCGCCGCTCGATCCCTATTCCAGCACGAAGATCTTCGTGAGCCTCGAGAACGGCGAGGTCAGCGTCGAAGAGGGGTACGCGTACTGGACTGGGTTGCCAGGACGCGTCCGCCTGGACGTCGGAAAATTCCGCCAACAGTTCGGCGAGCTCAACCGCTGGCATCTGCACGCACTGCCCGAGACCGAGTATCCCCTCGCCTTGCGGCGCTATCTCGGTGACGACGGGCTCGCCGGGACGGGGGTCGCGCTGTATCGGGCGTTCGGCGGATTGGGCACTCACGAGCTCACGGCGCAGGCTACCCGTAGCGCGAGCGACGCCGAGCTGTTCGGTGGCAGCGGACGGCCGACGTATCTCGTCCATCTGCTCAACTTCTGGCAACTGACGCGCTCGACGTACATGCAGCTCGGCGGCACGGCCCTGTACGGCACGGACCCGGACTCGAGCCTCCGGACCAAGGTGGGTGGCATCGATTTTCGATTCACTTGGCGGCCGCCGGCGCGGGCGCTGTACCGCGAGTGGACGCTCAGAGGCGAGCTGTTCGCCCTCCGGAAGGAATACGGCGGCGCAGGGACCACGCGGCTCGGCTGGTACGCGGGCACCACGTACAAGCTGGGCCAGCGTTGGATTGCGGGTGTCCGGTACGACCACGTCGAAGACCCGCTCTCCGGTCTAGCGACGCGCCAGGTCATCCCCTCGCTCACGCTGTGGGAGAGCGAGTGGGTGGAGCTACGGGCACAGTACACCTGGGCCCGCAGCGCGAGCTTCGATCCCACGAGCCAGTTCGCCCTCCAGGCCGTCTGGGCGATTGGACCACACAAACACGAGACCTACTGACATGCTGCCACTCATCGCGCTACTGCTCGGGCTCCAAACCCCCGCCCCCCGTCCTCCACGAGCGGCCGACAGAGTGAAGGTCGTCACGTCGCTGACCACTTACGCGGCCATCGCCCGCGAGGTCGTGGGCGATCGTGGGACCGTCACGTCCATCGCCACGGGCGACGAGAACCCGCACTACGTCCAGCCGAAACCGAGCTTCGTGCCAGCGCTGGGCCAGGCCGACGTGTTCGTGACGACCGGCCTCGACCTCGAGCTGTGGGTGCCCGCGCTGCTCGACAAGGCGAACAATCCCAAGGTCACCGAGGGCGGCCCGGGCTACGTCGCGGCATATGCCGGTATCAACCTGCTCGACGTCCCCACGAGCTTCTCCCGCGCCCAGGGCGACATCCACGTGTACGGCAACCCGCACATCTGGACCGCTCCGATCAACGCGGTGCAGATCGCGCGCAACATCCTGACGGGCCTGAAACGGGTCTCCCCCGAGAACACCGACTACTTCGCCGGGCGGGAAAGGGACTTCGAGGAACGCATCTATCATGCCCTGTTCGGTGATGACCTGGTGAAGCTGCTGGGCGGCCCGACGCTCGCCGACCTGGACCGGCAGGGGAAGCTGCTCGACTTCCTGAAATCGAAGCAGTACCAGGGCACGCCGCTGGCCGACCGCCTGGGCGGGTGGCTCAAGGAAGCGATGCCGTTCCGGGGTAAGTCGGTCGCCTGCTATCACAAGGAATGGGACTACTTCTCGCGTGAATATGGAGTGCCGTGCGCCGACTACATCGAGCCCAAACCCGGCATTCCGCCGACGCCGGGGCACGTCCTCGAGGTGATCAACGAAATGCGCGAGCAGCACATCCAGGTTCTGCTATCCACGAATTACTACGACCGTGGTCAGGTGCTGGAGGTCGCGCAGAAGACGGGAGCGAAGGCGGTCATCGTGCCGTCGAACACCGGCGGCGCGGCTGGCATCACCACGTACTTCGATCTGATGAACCTGTGGATCTCGGAGCTGGGCCGCGCGTTCGGGTCAGGCAGCGCCACCGCCAACTGACGGGAAGGTGCCATGAGTGGTCTCCAGTTGATGATTCCGCCCTTCGTGGCCTGCATGGTGCTCGTCGCCATGTTGTCCTACCTGGGGCTCCACGTGATCGCGCGGGAGGTCATCTTCGTCGACCTGTCGCTGGCCCAGATGGCGGCGCTGGGTGGCCTGTCGGCCCTGCTGATCCACGTGGAAGCCGACTCGACGTGGGCCTACGCCTTCGCGCTCCTCGCCACGGCGATTGGCGCCCTGTTGTTCGCGCTCACGCGCACGTCGCCGCGGGAAGGGCGCCGCGTACCGCAGGAGGCGTTCATCGGCATCGTCTACGTGGTCGCCTCGGCGGCCGCGGTCCTCGTGGCGAACAAAGTGCCGGGCGGCGGCGAGGCCATCGAGAAGACCCTCACCGGCAGCATCCTGTGGGTTACGTTCCAGCCCACCATCATCAAGCTCGCGGTAGCCTACGCCGCGCTCGGCGTGTTCCACTACGTTCTGCGGCACCGGTTTCTCACTATCTCCTTTCACCCGGAAGAAGCAGAGCGGTTGGGGTGGCGGATCAAATGGTGGGACTTTCTCTTCTACCTGTCGTTCGGCGTCGTGATCACCCTCGCCGTGCCCGTCGCCGGCGTGTTGATGGTGTTCAGCTTCCTCGTGGTTCCGGCCGTCATCGCATTTCTCTTCACCCGCGACATGCGGCGCCTGACCTACATCTCGTGGGGTTCCGGGGCGCTCGCCTCGATCCTGGGACTGTGGTTGTCGCTGGCCGGTGATCTGCCGACCGGCCCGCTGATCGTGTGCATGTATGGGATCGTGCTGCTCGGGGCGGTCGTAGTGCGGAAGCTGGTGCGCACACCGGCGTGACCCACGCGACCCGGCGCCCCCTCGGGGCGCGCGCCTTCTGGCTGCTCGGCACCCTGCTCCAGCTCCTCCTGCCGGGAGCCGCCGCGTGGGCCGACGCCCGGCTCGACGCCGCCGGCGCGCATGCCACGGCGCACGTCGAATCGCATACCGCAAAGAGCTGCGCGCGCATCCATGCGCCGGACTGCGCGCTGTGCCACTTCCTCACGGCCCCGGCCCTCACAGGCGGGGCGATGCTCCTCCGGTTCGATGTCGCCGCCCGCCAGGCACCGCGTCCCGCCGACCCGGCGGGCACCGCGCACCCGCTCGCTCGACCCCACCCGCAACCCCGAGCACCTCCCCCGCTCTCCTAGCGACGCCGCGATCCGCGCGCGCCGCCCACACGTGAACTGATCCGCTCACCGCCTCCGGCTGGACCGGGGCAGCGGATCCATGCAGTGCACTCACGTCGAGGAGAGCACAATGACTTCGCTCATGCTTTGGAAAGCCTTGGTGCTGGCCACGCTCGCCGCCGCGCCACGCCCCGTCGTCGTTCCCACCGACCCCGACCCCCACGCGCTCGGTCGCATCTCGGGCCGAGTGACCGACACGACCGGCGCGCCGCTCGTCGACGTCCGGGTTCGAATCGTCGAGCTCGGCCGCTCCATCGCGACCGACGCCGACGGCCGCTACGCGTTGACCAGCCTCCCGAGCGGCGCCTACAGCGTTTCCTTCGCCCTCATCGGCTACGCGCCACAGGTGCGGCGCGTCACGCTCGCGGAGGGGGAGGTTTCGCTGGACGTGACCTTGAAGCCCTCGATTATCGAGCTGTCGAGCGTGCAGGTGACGGCGACGCCGACGGCCACGGATCCGTTGTCGTCACCCCAGCCGGTAGCGGTTCTCGGGGCGGCCGACCTCCGCACCGCCCAGGCGCCCAGCCTGGGGGAGACGCTGAGCGGCCTCGCCGGCGTGCACAGCTGGAGCACGGGCATCGGAATCGGGAAGCCCGTAATCCGCGGCCTCACCGCGAATCGCGTGCTCGTGCTCGAGAACGGGCAGCGCCTCGAAAGCCAGCAGTGGGGCGACGAGCACTCGCCCAACGTCGAGACAGCCGACGCCGATCGCGTCGAAGTGATCCGCGGACCCGCCAGCGTGCTGTACGGCTCCGACGCGCTGGGCGGCGTCATCAATGTGATTCCGAAGGAACTACCGGACGGGATCGGCCAGCCACCGTTCACTCGGGGAAGCGTGAGCGCGGCGTACAGCTCGAACAATCGCGAGCCCGACGCCACGCTCAGTGTCGAAGGAGCGAGTCAAGGGTTTGGGTTCCGCGCGTCCCTGACGGGGCGCTCGAGTGAAAACGCCCGGACGCCCGACTACACGCTGTGGAACAGCGGTAACCTGGCGGTCGGCGGGTCGACGAGCGTCGGGTACCGCTCCGCCGGGGCCTCGGTCGCCGGCACGTTCACCCAACGAGACGAGCGCATCGAGTTGACCGACGAAGACCCCGCAGCGACGCCGACGCAACGCATGTCCACGAGCGTCGGACGCGTCGACCTCTCCCTGCCGATGGGGGCCGCGCGTCTCGAAGTCACCAGCGGGTACGAGCGTAGTCGACGTCGCGAGTTCGAAGACGCCACGACCACGACCGTCGGGCTTGGGCTGCTGTCGCAAACGTACACGACGGACGTGCACTTCCACCACGCGCCGGTCGGGCGCTTCACGGGCATGCTCGGGCTCTCCGGTGTGCGGACCGCATTCGACAAGTTCGGCGAGGAAACGCTCATCCCCAACACCACGGCGAACGGTCTCGGCGTCTATGCGTTCGAGCAGACGGATGTCGGACGCTGGAATCTGTCCTTCGGTGCCCGTTACGACTATCGCCACCTCGACGTCGAGCAGGACACCGTGATCGGAGTCACGGCCCAAACCCGCACCTATCATTCCGTGACGGGCAACATCGGCGTGTTGTATCACATCACGCAACCGGTCGCGCTGGTGCTCAACGTCGGGCGCGGCTTCCGGGCGCCCTCGAGCTTCGACCTGTTCTCGAACGGCGTTCACGAAGGCACCGTGGCCTTCGAGCGCGGCGATTCCACGCTCAAGAATGAGACGTCGCTCAACACCGACCTGGCGCTGCGCATCCAGAGCGGGAGGTTGGCGTTCGAGGCCGGGGGCTTCGTGAACCTGATTCAGGATTACATCTACACCTCCCCGACCGGGGCAACGGACCCCGGATCGGGATTCCCCATCTTCGCCGCGACGCAGGGCGACGCCCGGCTCGTCGGGCTCGAAACGTCCCTGCAGTATCACCCGACCAGCTTCCTGCATCTCCAGGGTACGGCGGACTACGTCCGCGGCCAGAACACTACGACCGATCAGCCGCTCCCCAACATGCCGCCGTTCCGCGCCACGTACACGCTGCGGTACGAGGGCGGCGGCTCGAGCGGGTTCCAAAGTCCCTACGTCTCGGTGGGCGGCCAGTCGAACGCCGCACAGACGCGGCTCGATCCCGCCGAGGCACAGTTCTACCAGCAGGCATTCGGGGGCGCCGGCTACCGTTCGACGTCGTACACGCTGGTGAACTTCGGGGCCGGCTTCGCGCTGCCGGCGGGCCGAAATCTGGTGCACTTTGACTTCACGCTCCGCAACGCGTTCGACCAGCGCTACGCGGAGTACCTGAGCCGCATCAAGACGAACGCGCCCGATCCCGGGATGGGGCGGACACTGATAGCGCGCGTAACGACCGAATTGTGAGACGGTTGCGCTGTCGAGCCGGCGCCGTCGCTTGACAGGCCCGGCGCCGGCCGATAGCATAACTCCTTCACAAAAAAGGACTTGTGTCCTCATGGGACCAATGGCATGACCGCTCACGCGACTCGCCCCCCCGAGGGCCGGCGGGCCGCCAGCCTGGAGGCGATCGGGCTCGCGCCGCGGCGCGCGGTCCACTGGAACCTCGGACCACCCGAGCTCTACGAGCACGCGGTGCGTCGGGCCGAGGGCCTGATCGCCGAGGGCGGGGCGTTCTGCGCGGTGACCACGCCCCACACCGGGCGCAGCCCGAACGACAAATTCATCGTGCGCGAGCCTTCCTCGGCGAGCGACCTGTGGTGGAACCGTCTGAGCCAGCCGCTCGAGGCCGACCGGTTCGAGCGACTCAAAGCGGCGGTGCTCGCCCACCTCGCCGGGCAGGAGCTGTTCGTCCGCGACCTGTTCGCCGGCGCGGACCCGGATCACCGCTTCGGCATCCGGTTCGTCACGCCGAACGCGTGGCACGCCCTGTTCGTCTACAACATGTTCCTGCGGCCCACCCCCACCGACCTTGCCGCCTTCTCCCCCGGCTGGACGGTGCTGCACGCCCCCGAGCTCCACGCCGATCCCGCCGTCCACGGCACCAACTCGGGGACGTTCGTGGTCATCCATTTGGGGCAGCGGACGATCCTGATCGGTGGCACGCGCTACGCGGGGGAAATGAAGAAGTCGGTGTTTACGATTCTCAACTACGTGCTGCCGAAACGCGGCGTCCTCTCCATGCACTGCTCCGCCAATCTCGGCCGGGCGGGCGACGTCGCGCTGTTCTTCGGTCTGTCGGGCACCGGCAAGACGACGCTCTCCGCCGACCCCGAACGGGCGCTCATCGGCGACGACGAGCACGGCTGGTCGGACCAGGGGATCTTCAACTTCGAGGGCGGCTGCTACGCGAAGGTGATCCGGCTGTCGCGCGAAGGCGAGCCCGAGATTTTCGCGACCACGCGGATGTTCGGCACAGTGCTCGAAAACGTCCTCGTGGACCCCGAGACTCGGGCGATCGACCTCGACTCGGATCGGATCACCGAGAACACCCGGGCGTCGTATCCCATCCACTACATCCCGAACCACGTGCCGGGCGGCGTAGGCGGACATCCGTCGCACATCCTGTTCCTCACGTGCGACGCGTACGGCGTCATGCCCCCGGTCGCCCGCCTCTCCCCGGCGCAGGCGATGTATCACTTCCTGTCAGGGTACACCGCGAAGGTCGCCGGCACGGAGCGCGGGGTGACCGAGCCGAAGGCCACGTTCTCCACCTGCTTCGGCGCACCGTTCCTGCCGCTCGACCCCAACGTCTACGCGTCGCTGCTCGGCGAGAAGATCGCCACCCGAGGCGTTCAGTGCTGGCTCGTGAATACCGGGTGGACCGGCGGGCCCTACGGCGTGGGTCAACGAATCCGTCTCGGGCTCACGCGCGCGATGGTACACGCGGCGCTCGCCGGGAAGCTCGACCGGATCCCCACCACGCCCGACCCGGTGTTCGGTGTCGAAGTCCCGCTGCAGGTCCCGGGTGTGCCCGAGGGCCTGCTCCTCCCGCGAGGCACCTGGAGCGACCCGGCGGCCTACGACGCACAAGCCGCGCGGCTTGCGCAGATGTTCCGGGAGAACTTCGCCCAGTTTCAGGACCACGTGCAGGCCGCCGTCCGGGACGCAGGGCCGCGAGGATAGAATTGCCGACCGCTCCGAAGAGTCGCGAGTGAACTCGCGGCTCGGCCCTGTCAGTAAACTGACGCCGCTCGAGCGGCAGTGCCGAGCCGCGGCTTCAGCCGTGGACTTCGGGGCACGACTCATCCCAGGGCCTCCGGCGACGCTACCGAGGCAGGCATCGTGACCCGGTTCGAGGTCGTCCGCGACCCGCTCTGGGACAACATCCGGCTCGATCCCGAAGCGCTGGCCGTCGTCGACACCCCGGCCGTGCAGCGGCTGCGCTACGTGCGTCAGCTGGGGCACGCGTTTCTCGTCTATCCCGGCGCCACGCACAGCCGCTTCGAGCACGCCCTGGGCGCCTATCATCTGGCGCGGCGCGCGCTCGCCCAGCTCGAGGAGGCTGGGGACGCCCGACTCGATTCCGCCGACCGCGCCCGTTTGAAGCTCGCCGCGCTGCTGCACGACATCGGCCACTATCCCTTCTCCCATGCGCTGGAGGAAGCGGGCCTGCCGCACCACGAGGCGCTGGCGGCCCTCCACCTCGCCGGCGGCGAGCTCGCGGAGCGGCTGGTCGAGCTGGGCACGTCCGTCGAGCGGCTGCTGCCGCTGATCCAGGGCAGCGCCCGCGAGCCGCTCGCGGGCCTCGTCTCGGGCTCCCTCGACGTGGACAAGCTCGACTATCTGTCGCGTGACGCCTGGATGTGCGGCGTTCCGTACGGGGTGATCGACGTCGACCGGCTGCTGACGTCGCTCACGGTGGCGACGGGGACGGACGGGCGCCCGACGCTGGCGTTGCACGAGAAGGGTCTGGCGGCGCTCGAGTCGCTGCTGTTCGCCAAGTATCAGATGTATCGCAACGTCTACTGGCACCACGCCGTGCGGAGCGCCACCTCGATGTTCAAGCGCCTGGTGCGGGGCGCGATCGCCGCCGGTCGAGTCCGGCCGGACGTCGTCGCGGTCGCCACCGACGACGGCCTGATCCACGAGCTGATGGACGACGATCCGAACGGCCTTGCCCGGGGCCTGCGCGAGCGCCGGCTCGCGAAGCGGGCCCTCGACCTCCCGGCTGTGGAACTGCCCGCCGACACGCCGTCGTGGCCGTCGGACGATCCTGACCTGCTGGAGCGCGTGGAGGACCGGCTCGCCCGCGACGTCGGGCTCGCGCCAGGGGAGCTGTTCCTCGACTTCCCCGCCAAGTCCGCGATGCTGGCGCTCGACCTGCCGCTCGTGAAGCGCGACGGCACCGTCACCCAGCTCGCGGGGCCCAAGGCCGCGGCGCACCTGGGCCTGCCGCGGGTCGCCGCCGAGCTCTACCGGTCGGCACGGCGGCTGCGAGTGTTCGTGCTGGGCGAGGCGCGTGTGGACGCGAAACGGATCGTCGAACTCGTGATGATGCCGCGGGAAGCGGTGATGCGGCTGGTGAGCGGTGAGCGGTGAGAGCGCTCACCTCTTACTGCTCACCTCTTACCTCGGTCTCGCGCCCGGCTGCGTGACTTGCGTGCCGTCGCCCACGACCGCGTCCACCGAATCGATCCGCACGATGACGGCCGTGATGTTGTCGAGCCCGCCATGACGGTTGGCCTCGGTGATCAGAGCGTCCACCCGCTCCTGCGGCATCCGGTCACCGGCCAGAACCTCCGCGAGCTCGGGATCCTCGAGCATCCCGGTCAGCCCATCGGACGCGAGCAGGAAGAGGTCCTGCGGCTTCACGGTGCCGAGATAGATATCCGGCATCACGTCGTTGTTCGCGCCCACGCAGCGCGTGATCACATTCGAGTACGGGTGCGAGCGCGCCTGCTCGGGAGTGAGATAGCCCGCGTCCACCTGCTCCTGCACGTACGAGTGGTCCTTGGTGAGTTGGATCAGCTTGCCGTCGCGATGCAGGTAGCCGCGGCTGTCGCCGACCTGGCCGACGAGAAAGCGCGTCTCGTACAACACGAGGGCCGTGACCGTGGTGCCCATGCCGCGTTTGTCGTGCTCGGTGAGGGTGCGCTGGAAAATCGCGCCGTTCGCAGCGCGGATCGCCGTGCGCATCCGGTCCGCGACCTGGTCGTCCCCCAGTCCCTTGAGTGAACCAAGCTCGCGCGCCACGTAGCGGACCGCCATCTCGCTCGCTACCTCGCCCGCCGCGTGCCCGCCCATGCCGTCGGCGACCACGAAGATCCCCCGGTCCGGGACCATCAGAAAACTGTCCTCGTTCCCGGCGCGGATGATGCCGACGTCGGTGCGTCCGGCGCAGGTGATGTGCACGGGGCGGCGCTAGGCCAGCAACCGGTGAAGCAGGAGGGCGAGGCCCGCGGCGCCTAACAGCAGCATCACCGCACCGCCACCGCACCCCTTGCCCTTCTTGGGGGCCGGGTGCTGGGCGGCGGGGCGCTTGGAGCCGGGTTTGGCCACGGGCGGACGAAACTTGGGCGGGGGGGATGCTCTCGGCACCGCCGGCGCCGCAGGCTTGGGGGGGGCGAGCGGAGCCGACGGACCGGGTGGCGCGACGGAGTGCGGCGTCCTCAGCATCTGGGTTCCGCCGCCCTTGGCCACGGGAACCGCATCGTCGGCCGGCTCGAACACCAGCTGCACGTCCCCGAATCGGACTGTCGCCCCCGGAGCGAGCGGCGCCTCGCCTTTCACCCGCTCCCCATCGACGAACGTGCCGTTGGTGGAGTCCAGGTCCACCAGCACCCAGACGCCCTCGCGTCGCTGCAACTTGGCGTGGTTGGTGGACACCGAGCTGTCCGGCACCACGACATCGTTGTAGTCGGCGCGCCCAATGTTCACGATCGGGGCCTTCACCGCGAGCCGCTGGCCCGCGAGCGTGCCGCTCCGCGCGAGAAAGCTCGCGAACGCGCTCGGAGCCGACGGTCGGGGGACGGCCGGAGGAGAGGGGGCGGGCGGGGCGGGCGGGGCGGGCGGGGCGAGCGGGGCGAGCGGGGCGAGCGGGGCGAGCGGGGCGAGCGGGACGTACGCCTCCATGCCGTGCACCGTTTGCCGGAGGCGCTCACCGGCGCCGGCGGGTGCCGCCCCGCCAGCGCCGGCTGGCGCGATGTCCGTGTAGAAGCGAAACTGCTCGTCTCCCAGCCGGAGCACGTCTGCGCGGGCGAGGATGCGTTGGCCCTCTATCCGCTCCTCGTTCACGAACGTGCCGTTGGTGCTGGAGTCGACCAGCAGGTAGCCTTTCGGCGTCTGGACGATCTCGGCGTGCCGGCGTGAAACGTCCGTCCCGGACACCACCACGTCGCAGCCCGCCTCACGGCCGAACACCAGCGACGCCCCGGTGATGACGTACTCGCGGCCGTCGGTGAGGCTCACGAGTCGTCCGCCCGTGGTGCCGATAGCCGCGGGCTTCACTCCCGCCTTGCCTGGCCCGGCGCCCGCCGTCGGGGTGAACGCCTTCACGTACTGGGTGCTGCCCGAGCGACGCTCGTCGACGAAGGTCAGCTCCTGGCCGCCGACCTCGACCTTGTCGCCGTGCAGGAGGGGGGTGGGCTCGGCGCCGAGACGCACGCCGTTGATCAGGACTTCGGCCGCGGGTGCGGCCTTGCGGATCACGACCTGCCCGTCGGCTTGGCCCTGAAGCAGGGCGTGCCGGGGCAGGACCCCGGCGCCGACGACGGAGATCGCGCAGCCGGCCTCGCTGCCGAGCATCACCTCGCCCACCGGGATGATGAACTTCTTCCCACCGAGTTCGAGCACCGACATTTGGGAGAGTCCCTTGCAGCCGGAAGTGGCGCCGCCGGAAGTTAACGCGCGACGGCGTAACCGCGCAAGGAAACACGCTTTACGCGACGTGGCACTAGATCGTCGCGTCCACCGAAACCGCCTCCCCCCGCCCCACGAGGCCGCGGCGCACCCAGAACCAGAACAACAGCGATCCCACGATCACCGTCGCGTAGCTGTTGACGAAGCGCCAAATCAAGATGTAGGTCGGGGTGATTTCGCGTGGCACGTAGATCGACATCACAGCGGCGGACAGAAACTCGGCCAGCCCGGATCCTCCAGGCGTGGGGGCGAAGTAGAGGAGAAACGTGATGAAGGTCTGGAGCAGGAGAATGTCGACGAAGTTCGCGGGAATCCCGAGGGCGCGCAGCGCCACGTAGCCCGCGAGCAGTTTGTTGGCGTGCGACGGCGCCGAGAGGATCACGGCCCAGAAGAGTGCCAGCAACCCTTGCGGACTGCCGAACGCCACCATGCACTCGTGGGCCTGGTCGATCCCGTCGCGGAGCTGTTCGATGCGCGCTGCAATGCGGCGGCTGCGGCGCTCGAGCCGGCCCGCCAGCCAGTGCACCCCGTCGCGGAGCCAAGCCGGGAAGACCATCGCGACGAGCATCAGGACCCCCAGGATCCCGAAGATCGTGAGGCTGGTGCGGAAGAGGTCGTAGTACGTGATCCCGAGCACCACGTGGTGCTCAGCGAGCGATCGTCCGCCGCCCAGGTAGATCGCCAGCGGCCCCGCCAGCGCGAAGAACGCGACAGTGGCGACGAAGGTCATGAAGGTCGACGTCATCGCCTCGGGAAGCGGTACGCCCGCCCGCCGCATGACCCACATCATCGTGGGGCCGGCACCCGTCTGAAACGGTGTGAGGTACGCTGCCCAGGCGCTCATACCGCCCGCAATTATCATGTCCTGCAGCCGTACCCCGGGGTGCACGTGACGCGCGACCACCCAGAGCCGGGTTCCGCCCCCGACCCAGTCCATCGAGGCCAGACCGAGTCCCACGACGAGCCACCCCCAGTGGACACTGAACAGCGCGCCGATGAACGCCTGGAAGTTGTGGCCGTAGAAGAGCAGCCCGCCGACGCCGGCGAGCGAGATCCCGGCGAAGAGCTCCAGGCCGCGGCGGAGCAGGCGGGGCGTGAGGGCGAGGGCCATGTCGGCCCGAAGCTAAGCGACGGATTGCGGTACGGGGAGAGGGGAGACGGGAGAGGTACGCGACGGTGCAACGAACCTCGCCCCTCTCCCTTCTCCCACTTTGTATGTTATAGGGTTATGCCTCGTTCCCCCGACCGCGTCATCATCCGCAACGCACGCCAGCACAATCTGAAAGGGATCACCGTCGAGCTGCCGCGGCGCGCCCTGACGGTCGTCACCGGTCCGTCCGGCTCCGGCAAGAGCACGCTGGCCTTCGACACGCTGTACGCCGAGGGCCAGCGGCGCTACATCGAGTCGCTGTCGACCTATGCCAAGCAGTTTCTCGAGCGGATGCCGAAGCCGCTGGTGGACGCGGTCGAGGGCATCTCCCCCGCGGTGGCGATCGAGCAGAAGAATCCCACCACCAGCAGCCGCTCGACGGTCGGCACGGCGACCGAGATTTACGACTTCCTGCGCCTCTTGTGGGCCCGCGTGGGCACCCAGTCGTGCGTGCAGTGCGGCAGCGTGGTGAAAGCCGACACCGTGCAAGAAGTGGTGGATCAACTCATTGCGGATTGCGGATTGGCGATTGCCATCACGTTCCCCCTGCCCTCGAGCGCCCATCGGCCCGACGTGGAGGTCGCAGCCCAGCTGCGCGCGGCGGGGTTCGTGCGAGCTCAGCTCGACGGCACCCTGACCCGCCTCGATCCGCCTGACGCGGAGCAGCGCGTGCGGGAGGCGCGGGAGGTTCTCGTCGTGGTAGACCGGCTCCCCGCTTCGGAGGCGAGCCGCGGGCGCCTGGCGGACGCCGTGGCCACCGCCTTCAACGAGGGCGAGGGCGTGGCGGTCGCGCTCGACAACGGCGACCGACGCCGTTTTTCCGCCCACCCCACGTGCTCGAGCTGCGGCACGGCGGCGCCGGCCCTCACGCCAATCCTGTTCTCGTTCAACAACCCGCGGGGCGCCTGCCCCGGGTGCAACGGCTTCGGCGCCGTGCTCGAGTACGACGAGTCGCTGATCGTCTCCGACCCGAGGAAGAGCCTGGTACAGGGCGCGCTCGATCCCTGGACCAAGCCGCGCTACGAGGGCCGCCGCCGCATCCTGCGCGAGGCCGCCCGCGCCAAGGGCATTCCGCTCGACGCGCCGTGGCGGGAGCTCGACGCGCCGGCCCGCCACTTCCTGCTTCACGGCGCGGGCGGTCGGTTCCTGGGGATGTTTCCGTTCCTCCAGCGCCTCGAGGCCAAGCGGTACAAGCAGTACATCCGGGTCTTCCTGCGACAGTACCAGCTCGCGAAAACGTGCCCCGCGTGTCGTGGCGCGCGGCTCAAGCCCGAGGCGCTGGCGGTCCGCGTCGGCGACCGCACGATCGCCGAAGTGACCGCCCTTACGGCCGGCGCCGTGCGGGATTGGATCGCCGGGCTCGACCTCACGCCGTTCCGGCGCGCGGTGGCCGTCCACATCCTCGGGGAGCTGGGGGCCCGGCTCTCGTTCGTGGACGACGTCGGGCTGGGCTACCTCACCCTCGACCGTCTCACGCGCACCCTCTCGGGGGGCGAGGCCCAGCGCATCGCGCTGTCCAACGCGCTCGGCGCGCGCTTGGTCGACACGCTGTACGTGCTCGACGAGCCGACCATCGGCCTGCATCCTGCTGACACGAGTCGACTGCTCGGGCTGCTGCGGCGGCTCGCCGACGCGGGCAACACGGTCGTGGTGGTCGAGCACGACCCCGCCGCGATGCGGGCGGCCGACTGGATGGTCGAGCTCGGCCCGGGGAGCGGCGAGGCGGGCGGCGAGCTCGTCTACCAGGGGCCGGCGGCCGGCGTGCAGGAAGCGGGCACGCTCACGGGACAGTACCTCGCCGGGGAAAAACGCATCGGCGTGCCGTCGGCGCGCCGGCCGGCGCAACGCTGGCTCGATGTGAAGGGTGCGCGCCTGCACAACCTCCGTGGCGTCGACACGCGCATTCCGCTGGGCACGCTCACGGCCGTGACGGGCGTTTCGGGGTCCGGCAAGTCGACCCTGGTGCACGACGTGCTGTTCCGACAGCTCGAGTCCCGGCTCACGGGAACGCACGGCGCGAAGCAGCATCTGGGCGAGCCGGTGGGGGAGGTGCGCGCGCTGGACGGCTGGGAGGCGATCAGCGCCGTCGTGCTGGTGGACCAGGCCCCCATCGGGCGCACGCCGCGCTCCAACCCCGTCACATACATCAAGGCGTTCGACGAGCTGCGCGCCCTGTTCGCAGCCGAGCCGCTCGCGCGCGCGAGGGGGTACACGGCGAGCACGTTCTCGTTCAACGTGGCCGGGGGGCGGTGCGACGCCTGCGAGGGCGCGGGGCACGTGTTGGTCGAGATGGTGTTCCTCGCCAACGTGTTCGTGCCGTGCGAGATCTGCGCGGGCAAGCGCTTCAAGAGAGAGGTGCTCGAGGTGAAGCTCGGCGGGAGCTCGATCCATGACGTGCTCGGGTGGACGGTGGACCAGGCCCTGCGGCGGTTTCACCGCCAGCCACGGCTGGCGCGCGCGCTATGGCACCTCCAGCAGGTCGGGCTCGGCTACCTGCGGCTCGGCCAGCCGGCGACCACGCTGTCCGGGGGCGAGGCGCAGCGCCTCAAGATCGCCCGGGAGTTGGCGTTCGTTCGCGGCGGGAAAGGACACGCCGGGCGCAAGCTCTACATCCTCGACGAGCCGACGACCGGCCTGCACCTGGACGACGTGCGCACCCTGTGCCGCGTGCTCGACCGCCTCGTCGATGCCGGTCACACCGTGCTCGTGATCGAGCACCATCTCGACGTCATCAAGCGCGCCGACTGGGTGATCGAGATGGGACCGGGCGCGGGCGACGCCGGCGGGCGCGTGGTCGCTCAGGGAACCCCGGAGGACATCGCCCGGACCGTCGACTCTCCGACGGGGCGGTATCTGCGGGACCTCGCGTGACGCGGCGCCGGGCGGACCTCATGCTGCTGCTCGCGACCGCGCTGTGGGGCACGAGCTTCGTCGCCGTCAAGAGCGCCCTCGCCGACGCGACGCCGTTCGCGTTCCTGACCGTGCGCTTCGCCATCGCGGCGCTGCTGCTCGCCCCGGGCACACGCTTCCGCCCCCGCCCCGCCGGCCCGGAGCTGCGGGGCGGCGCGCTGCTGGGCATCCTCGTGGCGGTCGGGTTCGTCGCCCAGACCGCCGGGCTCGTGATCACCACGCCGTCGCGGTCGGCATTCATCGTCGCGGTGTCGTCGGTGCTGGCGCCGGTGATCGCCCTGGCGCTCCTGGGCGAGCGCCCCCGCTGGCTCACCGCGGCGGCGCTCGCCCTGGCCACGCTCGGGATCTACTTCCTTACCGGCCCCGACGCCGGGGGCCTGAACCGCGGCGACGCGCTGACGCTCATCTGCGCTGCCTGCTTCGGCGGCCAGATCGTGGCCGTCACCGAACTGTCGCGCCGCTACGATGCGCGCCGGCTCGTGTTCATTCAGATCGGCGCCACCGCCGTGGTCGCCGCCCTCGCGACCGCATTCCTCGAGCAGCCGCACATCCGTTGGACGACGGGCTTCATCGGCGCGCTCGGCTACACCGTGCTGTTCGCGAGCACCATCTGCTTCCTGTTGCAGATGCGCGCCCAGCGAGAGATGTCCTCGGCACGGGCTGCGCTGATTTTTTGCCTCGAGCCGCTGTTTGCCGCGGTGACATCATGGCTCGTCCTGGGAGAGCGGCTGTCGGTGTTGCAATGGAGCGGCGGAGCGCTGATCTTGGTGGGCATGCTGCTCGCGGAGCTGCCGGCTGCGTCATCCATGGTCCGTCGGACGAGTTGAACTCAATTGCCGCTCCCGCGATATTGCGTGGCGTATATTCCCGAGTAGCTCAGTTGGTAGAGCAGCCGGCTGTTAACCGGCGGGTCGCAGGTTCGAGTCCTGCCTCGGGAGCTCCGGCGACGCGCGATCGCTCCGCGGGCCTTTTCTTGTCGCGCGCGTGCAACGCATGGCTCGTCCTCTTGACTCCATTCCGACGTCTCCGTATGGTGGCCGCTCGTTCGCTCGACGTGGTTCCTCCATGTGGTGGGACGGCCTGGGGAGCGATCGCTGGAAGTCCAGAGGGAGGGACCGCACGCCCGACCTCGACGGCGGTCCACCCAGGCCGTCTTCCTGTTTCACCCCCGAGCGCCCCATCAGCACCCCGATTTCCCTTCACCCTGCCGCCCCGCGAGTGACCGCATGAGCGTGCATCCGGAAGTCGAGATTCTGCTGGTCGAGGACAACCCGAGCGACGCGGAGCTCACGCTGCGAGCGCTCAAGGCCCGGAACCTCGCGAACCAGGTATTCGTGGCCCGCGACGGCGCCGAGGCCCTGGCGTTCTTCTTCGGCGGGAACGAGCATCCGCTCCGCGAATTCGGGGTGACGCCGCGCGTGATCCTGCTCGACCTGAAGCTCCCCAAGGTGGATGGGTTGGAGGTGTTGCGGCGGCTCAAGGCGGACGAGCGTACCCGGTCAATCCCCGTCGTGATCCTCACGTCCTCCCGCGAAGAACCCGACATCGCGGCCGCGTACCGGCTCGGCGCCAACAGTTACATCGTCAAGCCCGTGGATTTCGAAGCCTTCGCCCGCGCCGTCTCCGAGCTGGGGTTGTACTGGCTGCTGTTGAACGAGCAGCCCCGCTGACGGATGCCCACTCCGGCTCGCATACCGCGCGTCACGGGCGGCGCGGTCGTCGTCATCGGCCTCGGAGCGGTGCTGGGCTGGCAGTTCGACATCTCCTGGCTTCGCGGGTTCATGCCGGGCCGGGCGCCCATGAGTCCGATGACCGCCCTCGCGCTCGTCTTGCTCGGGATCGCGCTGTGGCTGTCTTCCCCGCGGGCATCGGCCTGGCCGGGCCGCTGGGTGCCGCGGGCGTGTGCCGCGCTCGCCGCGCTGATCGGTCTGGTCCGCGTGGGCGGCTATGTGTTCGGCGTCGACTTGGGCATCGACCGCCTCCTCTTCGCGCAACGGGTGGCGACAATCGACCCATCGGCCCGGATGGCGCCTTATACGGCACTGACCTTCCTGCTGATCGGGGTCGCCCTGTTGCTGCCGCGCGCTGCCGCACGGCGGGCGCAGCTGGCCGTTCAGCTCCTCGCGCTCGCGTCGCTTCTCGGGGCCCTGGTGAGCGTGACCGGCCACGCCTACGGCACCCGCCTGCTGTCGGGCATCATGACCCTGAACACGGCGCTGGCGTTCCTTCTCGTTGCGACCGGCGTGCTGTGGTCCGCACCCGACCGCGGCGTGGCGGCGCTGTTCGGGAGCCCGACAGCGGGCGGCGTCCTGGTACGGCGCCTGGTCCCCGCGATCGTCCTGATCCCGCTGCTGCTTGGTTGGCTCCAGCTCGCGGGACAACGGACCGGCCTGTATGACACCGCGGGCGGTACGGCGCTGCTCGTCGTGAGCACCGTCGTCGTGCTTGGCGCGTTCGCCGCCTGGAGCATCCGGTCGCTGGACCGCGTCGACGTCGGGCGCCGTGCCGCGGAGGGGGCGCTCCGGGACAGCGAGAACCGCCTGTTTCAGATCCTCGACGCGATGCCCATCGCGGTGTTCGTGCTGGACGCCGCTGGCCGGCCCCATTTCGCCAACCAGGCCAGCCGGGACATCCTCGGAAAAGGCATCGTTTCGGACGCCTCGCCGGGACAGCTGTCGGAGACCTACCAGGTGTTCGTGGCCGGCACGACGGACCCCTACCCGGCTGAGCGGCTACCGGTCGCGCGGGCGCTGCGCGGGGAGCGGACGTACGTCACCGATATCGAGATCCATCGCCCCGATCGAGTCGTGCCCATCGAAGTGTGGGGAGCCCCCGTCCACGATGCGGCGGGGCGCCTCGTGTTCGCGGTCGCTGTCTTCAGCGACATCACCGAGCGCCAAAGGGTGCAGCACGCGCTGCGCACCAGGGAGGAGCGGCTCCGCTTGCTCGTGGGGAGCGTGCGCGACTACGCGATATACATGCTCGACCCGGACGGTCGCGTGGCGAGCTGGAACGCCGGCGCGCAGCAGATCAAGGGGTACACCGCCGAGGAGATCGTGGGTCGTCATTTCTCGTGTTTCTATCCGCCCGAGGCCGTCGCCGCGGGGGCGCCCGAGGCCAACCTGCACGCGGCGCGAGAAACGGGACGCTTCGAGGAAGAGGGATGGCGCATCCGCAAGGACGGCTCCCGCTTCTGGGCGGACGACGTGATCAGCGCGGTGGGCGACGATCGTGGCATGCTGACCGGCTTCGCCAAGGTGACGCGCGACCTCACCGAGCGGCGACGCGTCGAGGAGGCGCTGCGGACCAGCGAAGAACGCTTCCGTACGCTCGCGCTGACCGCGCAGGACGCGATTATTTCGGCCGACAGTCCCGGCCGCATCACGTACTTCAATCCCGCAGCGGAACGCATCTTCGGCTACGCGGCCGCCGAAGTGAACGGCGAGCCGCTCACCGTGCTGATGCCCGAGCAGTTCCGCGCCGCGCATTGCGCGGGGCTGGCGCGGTACCTGAAGACGGGCCAGGCGCACGTGGTCGGGCACACCGTCGAGCTGATGGGGCGGCGCAAGGACGGCCGGGAGTTCCCCATCGAGCTGTCGCTCGCGAGCTGGAAGCGCGGAGGAGACGTGGCGTTCACGGGGATCATCCGCGACATCACCGAGCGCAAGCAGATCGACGTGGCGCTGCGCGAGCGTACCACACAGCTCGAGGCCGCCAACCAGGAGCTCGAGGCGTTTTCATACTCGGTGTCGCACGACCTGCGCGCGCCGCTGCGCAGCCTGGACGGCTTCAGCCAGGCGCTGCTCGAAGACTGCTCGGACCGGCTCGACGCGCAGGGGAAGGAGTACCTGCAGCGGGTCCGGACGGCGAGCCAGCGGATGGCAAAGCTGATCGACGACCTGCTCGATCTCTCACGCGTCACCCGGAGTGAGATGCGAGTGGAATCGGTGGACCTGAGCGCGCTCGCTCGGGGCATCGCGGCGGAGCTGCAGCGACGCGAGCCGGCTCGCACCATGGAGTTCGAGATCGCGCCGAAGCTCGTGGCGCGGGGGGATGAGGGCCTGCTGCGCGTCGTGCTCGAGAACCTGCTCGGCAATGCCTGGAAGTTCACCGGCAAGCGGCCCCGCGCGCGCATCGAGCTCGGTGTCACGCAGCACGACGGGCGCCCCGCGTACTTCGTACGCGACGACGGGGCCGGTTTCGAAATGACCTACGCCGGCAAGTTGTTCGGCGCGTTTCAGCGGCTCCACGGAGCGACGGAGTTTGAGGGCACCGGCATCGGACTGGCGACCGTCCAGCGCATCATCCATCGTCACGGCGGCCGGGTGTGGGCCGACGCGGCGCCCGACCGTGGCGCCACCTTCTACTTCACCCTCTCACGACCATAAAAGCCATGTCCCAGCGCATGATCCTGCTCGTGGAAGACAATCCCGACGACGAGGCGCTGACGCGTCGCGCCCTCGTCAAGAACAACATCCAGAACGAAGTGCTGGTGGCCCGCGACGGCGCCGAGGCGCTCGACCACCTGTTCGGTACCGGCGCGCAGGCCGGCCACCCCATCTCGCCCGAGGTCGTCCTCCTCGACCTGAAGCTCCCCAAGGTCGACGGGCTGGAAGTGCTGCGGCGCATCCGCGCCGACGAGCGCACCCGGCTGTTGCCTGTCGTCATCCTGACCTCGTCGCGCGAGGAGCGGGATCTGGTCACGGGCTACGGGCTCGGCGCCAACAGCTACATCCGCAAGCCCGTCGACTTCGCCCAGTTTGTCGAGGCGGTCCGTCAGCTCGGTCTCTACTGGCTGGTGTTGAACGAGCCACCGCCGCCCCGGCGACCGGCCGTGTGACGGCGGCGCGGCTCACGCGAGCCCAGACGTCCGACATGACGCCGGTCACGTCCGCCAGCCGGTTGCTTCGGACCCACCCCCGGGTGAGTATTGGGACCCCGGCATGAAAACGGCCAAGCCACCCGTGCCCGCGCTCCGCGACGCCGACGCCGAGCTCGAGGCGTTGTTCGCCGCCATGAGCGACGTCATTCTCGTGCTCGACGCCGCGGGCCGCTACATGAAGATCGCGCCGACCAACGCCGCCCTCCTGTACCGCCCGGCGCCCGAGCTGCTCGGCCGCACGCTCCACGATGTGTTCGATGGCAGCCGGGCGGACGAGTTCCTCGGACACATCCGGCGCGCGCTCGAGCGCCAGGAAACCGTCCATACCGAGTACGCCCTCCCGATCGGCGGGCGGGACGTCTGGTTTGCGGCCGCCATTTCGCCGCTGGGTCCGGACCACGTGGTGTGGGTGGCGCGCGACGTGACCGACCGGCGGCGGGCGGCGGAGGCGCTGCAGACCAGCGAGCAGCGGTTCCGCCGCCTGGTCGAGCACTCGAGCGACGTCATCATGCTGCTCGATACCGACGGCGTCGTGCGCTACGCCAGCCAGTCCTCCCAGCCCGTGCTCGGCTACGCCTCGACCGAAAACGCGGAGCGGAACGTCTTCGAGCTCATCCACCCCGACGACCGCGCCGCTGCGCTCGAGCTGCTCGGCGAGCTGATGCAGCGGCCCGACCACGTCGTGAAGACCCAGCTGCACGCGCTCCACAAGGATGGGACGTGGCGTCACCTCGAGGTGGTCGCCGTCAACCGCCTGAAGGACGGCGCCATCGGCGCGATCGTCGTCACCTACCGCGACATCACCGAGAGCCAGCGGACCGAGCAGGACCTGCGCGAGACGCTGTCCCTGCTCAACGCGACGTTCGACTCCACCGCCGATGGAATCTTGGTGGTGGACCTGGCGGGTCGCATCGTCAGCTTCAACCGCCAGTTCGCCAAGCTGTGGCGGATCCCCGACTCGATCCTCGAGGCCAAGGACGACGCGCAAACCATCGCGTTCGTGCTCGAGCAGCTGGTGGACCCTCCGGGATTCCTCAGCAAGGTGCGGGAGCTGTACGCTCGCCCTGACGCTGCGAGCTTCGACGTCCTGACCTTCAAGGACGGCCGGATCTACGAGCGCCTGTCCCAGCCTCAGCGGATCGCCGGGAAAAGCGTCGGGCGCGTGTGGAGCTTCCGCGACGTGACCGAGTCGAAGCGCGCCGAGCAGATTCAGGTCGCCACCTACCGGATCTCCGAGGCGGCCCACGCCGCGCGCACCCTCCAGGAGCTGTTCGGCGCGATCCACCGCATCGTGGGTGAACTGATGCCCGCGAAGAACTTCTACATCGCCCTGTACGATCCCGCCGCCGAGCTCCTCAGCTTCCCGTACTTCGTGGACGAGTTCGACACCGACTTCCCGTCGAAGAAACCCGGGAAAGGCCTCACGGAGTACGTGCTGCGGACGGGCCACGCGCTGCTCGTCACGCCGGAGGTCCAGGAGGAGCTCGAGCGAGCGGGAGAGGTCGAGCTGATCGGCCCCCCCTCCATCGACTGGGTGGGCGTGCCGTTGAAGATCGGGGACCGCACCATCGGCGTGCTCGTGGCCCAAACGTACGCCCCCGGGGTCCGGTACGGGGAAACGGAGAAGCACATCCTGCAGTTCGTGTCCACCCAGGTCGCCATGGCGATCGAGCGCAAGCGCACCGAAGAGCAGCTGCACGAGAGCGAGCGCAAGTATCGGCTGCTGTTCGAGACGAACCCGGAGCCGATGTTCGTCTATGACTTCGACACGCTGCGCATTTTGGCGGTGAACGACGCGGCGGTCACCCGCTACGGGTATTCCGAGCGCGAGTTCCTGGACCTCACGCTACGCGACATCCGCTCGCCCGAGGACCAAGCCCGCCTCGTCGAGGAGCTCAGCCGCCGGCCGGACGCCGGGGCGGAGCGGAGCGGCGTGCGCCACCGCGCCAAGGACGGCAAGCAGTTCGAGGTGGACCTCGTCGCCCGGCCGCTCGAGTTCGCCGGCCGTCGCGCGCGCCTGGTCCTGGCGCGCGATGTCACCGCGCAGCGGCAGCTCGAGGGACAGCTCCGGCAGTCTCAGAAGATGGAAGCGGTGGGCCAGCTCGCGGGCGGCATCGCCCACGACTTCAACAACCTGCTCACCGCCATCTTGGGCTCGACCCAGCTTCTGTTGCACAACACCCCCCCTGGCGACCCGCGGCGCGAGGACGCCGAGGAGATCCGGCACGCCGGGCTCCGCGCCGCGGAGCTCACTCGGCAGCTGCTCGCGTTCAGTCGCCGCCAGGTGCTCGCGCCCAAGGTGCTCGATCTCAACGCCGTCGTGGGGAACATGGATCGGATGCTGCGGCGGCTGCTCGGGGAGGACGTCGAGCTCGCCACATCGCTCGATCCCGCCGCCGGTACCGTCAACGCCGACCCCGGACAGCTCGAGCAGGTGCTCCTGAACCTCGCCGTGAACGCCCGTGACGCCATGCCCGGTGGGGGCCGGCTGAGCATCGGGACCGGGCGCGTCACCCTGCTGGAGGAGCACGTCGAGCGGCGCCATCGCCTCCCGCCGGGCGACTACGCCTGCCTCGCGGTCACGGACACGGGAGAGGGAATGGATGAGGCGACCCAGGCGCATTTGTTCGAGCCGTTCTTCACCACCAAGGAGGTGGGGAAAGGCACGGGGCTCGGTCTCGCCACGGTGTACGGGATCGTGAAGCAGAGCGGTGGGTACATCTGGGTCTACAGCGAGCCGGCGCATGGCACGACGGTCAAAGTCTACCTGCCCCGGGTACGCGGCGTGGCGGAGGCGCCGCTCCCCCCGCCCCCAGCGGCGGAAGTCCGCGGCGGCCACGAGACGGTGCTGCTGGTCGAAGACGCGACACCGGTGCGAACGTTGGCCCGGCGCAGTCTCGAGGCGTGCGGCTACCGGGTGCTGGATGCGGCCGACGGACCGACGGCGCTCGAGCTCTCCGCTCGCCACGCCGGCAGCATCGACATCCTCGTCACCGACGTCGTGATGCCCGGCATGAGCGGCCGCGAGCTCGCCGAGCGACTGGCGCCCGCGCGGCCCAGCATGAAGGTGCTCTACACGTCGGGCTACACGGACGACGCGATGGTCCGCCAGGGCGTGTTGAGCGCCGGCGTGGCGTTTCTGCAAAAGCCGTTCGTGCCGGACACCCTGGCGCGGAAGGTGAGAGACGTGCTGGACGGCACCTGAGCCGCTACGGGCGGTCGAGCAGCTCCCGCACCTTCGCCAGCAGATCCGGCCCCGTCCAGGGTTTGTGCAGCAGCGGGACCGAGGCGTCCAGACCCGCCGCGCGATCCGGATCCGAGTAACCGCTGGCGAACAGGAACGGCGTCGTACGCCCCTCCCGACGCGCGGCGTCGTACAGCGCCCGCCCCCCGAGCCGCGGCATCACCAGATCCGAGAACACGAGTTGGACGCCCAGCGTCTGGCGCAACGCCTCGAGCGCCTCCAGGCCGTCCGCCGCGGTGACCACCTGGTACCCCGCCTCTTCCAGGATGCGTTTGGCCGAGCGGCGCAGCTGGTCGTCGTCCTCGACGATCAGCACGGTCTCGCGGCCGCCCCGCACCACGGGCTCAGCGACGCGCGGGCGCGCCACCGTCGGCATCGCGTCGGCGACGGGGACGTAGATCCGGAACCGCGTTCCCTTCCCGGGCGCGCTGTCCACCTCGAGGCCGCCGCCGTGCTGCTTGACGAGACCGTAGAGCGTGGCCAGCCCGAGCCCGGTTCCCTTCCCCGGCGGCTTGGTCGTGAAGAACGGCTCGAACATGTGCGCCCGGGTCTCCTCGTCCATGCCGATCCCGGTGTCGCCCACCGCGAGGCAGATGTGATCGCCGGCGCGCAGCGCTCCCCACGTCAAGCGCTGCTCTTCGCTGAGCGACACGCGGCTCGTCTCGATCCGGAGGACGCCGCCGTCCGGCATCGCGTCGCGCGCATTGGTCGCGAGGTTGAAGAGGATCTGCTCTACCGCGTGCAGGTCGGCGCGTACCTCTGGGAGATCGGCCGAGGCGGCGATCACGATCTCCACGTCGGCCGGGAGGATCCGCCGCAGGAACCCGCACAGGTCCGAGACAAGCCCATCCAGGTGCACCGGTTGCAGGTCAAGGCTCGAGCGCCGCGCGAAGCCGAGCAGCTCCTTCACCATCACGCGGCCGCGCAGGGCCGCCGCCGTCACGTCGCGGAGGTCCGCCTGCGCGTCCACGCCATCGGGCGGCAGGGCCTTCGCGAGCAGCTGAGCGTTCGCGAGAATGATGGTGAGCAGGTTGTTGAAGTCGTGTGCGATGCCGCCCGTCAGCTGACCGATCGCCTCCATTTTCTGCGACTGCCGCAGCTGCTCCTCCAACGCGCGCCGATCGGTCACGTCCTCCGCGATCGTCTCAAAGCACTCGATCGAGCCGTCGCGCCGCCGCACAGCGCGTCCCGACAGCCGGACCAGGATCCGCTCGCCGCCGCGGCGCCGCCACGTCACCTCGGCGCCCTCGACCACGTCACTCGTGTCGAAGCGGCCGAGGAGCCGCCGGCGCTCCTCGGGGTCGGCGTACACGGCGGTCGCGAGCTCGACGGCGAGCAGCTCATCCTCGGACGCGTAGCCGAGCATCTTCACGAGCGCGGGGTTGACGCTGAGAAACCGCCCGTCGAGTGAGGACCGGTAGATCGCATAGGCGGCGTGCTGGATCAGGGCGCGATGGCTCTCCTCCGACCGGCGCAGGGCCTCCTCCGCCCGGCGCCGCTCCGTGACGTCGGTGCCGACGCCGATCACGCCCGTCACGACGCCGGCCCCATCGCGCACCGAGGAGTACCAGGTCTCAAACACCACGCCGAACATTTCGACCGTGGAAGAAAACGTCTCGCCGGCGAGCGCGCGGCGTACGTCCCCAAGTGCCTGCGGCAGATCCGCGTACAGCTCGAACGCCGATCGCCCGATGAGCAGGCCGGGCCGTAGGCCGAGGGCGTCGAGCGCGCGTCCCTCGACCATGGTGAACACGCCGTGACGGTCGAGCGCGAACAGCACGAGTGGCGCGCCGGCGATGACCGTGCGCAACCGCGCCTTGTTCTCCCGCAGTGCCCGCTCCTGGCGCCGCCGCTCGGTGACGTCGCGGGCGTTGACGATGAGGTGCGCGGAGCCGTTCTGGTCCACGCGTGCCTGGCCCACGGCCTCGAGCACCCGCCACGACCCGTCCTGCGCCCGAAACCGGAACTGCGCGCCCTGTGGCGTCGCCGGATGCCGGATCGCGCGGGCCAGCGCCTCGCCCACCACCGGGATGTCGTCGGGGTGCACGTAGTCGAAGGCGTTGCGCTCGAGCAGCTCGCCCGGCGGGTAGCCGAGCACGCGCTCCACGGACGGGCTGGCGTAGCGGAAGACCCCGTTGTCGCCCACGATCGTGACGATGTCCGAGCCGTGCTCGATGAGGGAGCGAAAGTGCTCCTCGCTGCGGCGCAGCGCGTCCTCCGTGCAGCCGCGGTCGATCGCGGTGGCGAGGACGTTCGCGATGGCTTGCAGGAAATGCGTATCCTGAATCGTGAACTCGCGCCGCACGGCGGTGTGCGCGCCCAAAATCCCGAAGGGGCGGTCCTTGCCGTGCACGATCACGCTCAGGCTCGACGCCACACCGTGCGCCGCGAGGAGCGGTGCGCTCCCGAACCGCGCGTCGCTCCTCAGGTCCTCCACGACCACCTGCCCCGTGGAGCGCAGCACGTACCCCGAATGCGAGTCGGCGTCTGCGGGGAGCACCGTGCGACCCACCACACCCTCTCCCCACCCCACACCGGCGCGCAGCAGCAACGTGCGACTCTCCGGACGGAGCTCCAGCACGCTCCCGAATGGCACCTCGAGCACGCGTGCGGCGAGCACGACCGCGGCCAGGATCAGGTCCTCGACCGGGGCTCCGGCCAGGGCCTGCTGCCCGAGGTGCGCCACCGCTTCCTGCTGTCGCGCGATGGCGCGCAGCTGCGCCTCCGTCCGCGACAGCTGGGCGTCCCGCACGGCATCGTCCTGCCGCAGCAGTCTGAACCGGTTGGTGCCCACGTTGGCGCTCGTCTCCCACGAAGTCCCAGGAAATGATGATCGAGAGTCGTTCCGGGCCATCAAGACCAGAGTCGGGTCGTACAAGCTTGCACATCGAGGCGGCCTTTTCCATTATGGCGGCCACAGCGAGCCGGTGCGCTGGATCACCGCGCCCGCCTCACGTGAGCCCAGGCGTACGCGATACCCGGAGCCGCCATGACCGAGTACGGGATTCTGCAGGACCTGGCGGTCATCTTCGCGGTTTCCCTGCTCGTCATTCTGCTGTTCCACCGCGTCAAGCTCCCCGCCCTGCCGGGGTTCATCGTCGCCGGGGTGCTGCTGGGCCCCAACGCGCTCGGCCTGGTGTCCGACGTCCACCAGGTCGAAAGCCTGGCCGAAGTCGGCGTCATCCTCCTGCTCTTCACGATCGGCATCGAGTTCTCCCTCAGCCGGCTGCGTGAGATGGTGCGCCAAGTGGCTGTGGGAGGCGGGTCGCAGGTGGGCCTCACGGTCGGGCTCAGTGCGCTGGTCGCGGTCGCGCTCCACCTGAGGTGGCAGGTGGCGGTGCTCTTGGGGTTCCTCGTGGCACTGTCCAGTACCGCGATCGTCCTCAAGGGACTGACCGACCAGGGCGAAATCGACGCGCCGCACGGCCGGCTCGCGACCGGCGTGCTGATCTTCCAGGACCTGTGCGTCGTTCCGATGATGCTCGTCCTCCCGTTCCTGGCCGGCCGGGCGGGCGGCGGAGCCACGGGGCTGTTCTTGGCGCTCGGCAAGGCCGTGCTGGTCGTGATCGGCGTCCTGGTCCTGGCCCGGACCGTCGTCCCGCGCGTCCTCGCCGAGATCCTCAAGACCAGAAGCCGGGAGTTGTTCCTCATCGCCGTGATTCTCGTGGGGACGCTTACGGCCCTCGGCACGGCGGCGGCGGGGGCGTCGCTCGCGTTGGGGGCGTTCCTGGCGGGGCTCGTCATATCGGAATCCGATTACGGGCACCAAGCCATGGCAGAGCTGCTCCCGTTCCGCGACATCTTCATCTCGCTGTTTTTCGTCGCGGTCGGGATGCTCGTGCACCTCGACTTCTTGCGCGACCACCCGGTGCTCGCGCTGGGCGGGGTGGCGGTGATCATGGGCGGGAAAGCCCTCCTGGCCGCTACGGGGCCGGCCTTCATGGGTTACTCGGGCCGGGTGGCGTTGCTCGCCGGACTCGCCGTGTCGCAAATCGGTGAGTTCTCGTTCGTGCTGGCGCGCGAAGGCCGCGGCGCGGGGCTGCTCTCGGAAGACCTCTACCAGACATTCCTCGCGGTGGCGGTCCTCACGATGCTGGTCACGCCATTTCTGCTGCAGGGGGGCTCGCCGATCCTCGACCGGGTCCAGCGCCTGGTCCCGCTGCACCGTCTCCTCCCGGGGCTCCACCAGGAGGCCATCGCGGCGGTCGACCAGCCGCTGACCGACCACGTGATCGTCGCCGGGTACGGCCTGAACGGGCGCAATCTCGCCGCCGCCCTGCGGTCGATCCAGGCCCCGTACTTGATCGTCGAACTCAACGCGCAAACCGTGCGGCAGGCGCGCACGCGCGGCGAGCCCGCGTTCTACGGCGACGCCACTCGTGAGGAGATCCTCCACGCCCTTGGCGTGGAGCGCGCCCGCATGCTGGTGGTCGCGATCTCCGACCCGACCGCGACGCGCCGCATGGTGCGGGTCGCTCGCAGTCTCAACCCCCGGATCCACATCATCGCCCGCACCCGCTATGTGGTGGAGATTCCCGAGCTCACCCGGCTCGGCGCCGACGTCGTCATCCCCGAAGAGTTCGAGACCTCGATCGAGATCTTCGCGCAGGTACTGGCCCACTACCATGTCCCCCGCGCCGACATCGAGGGCTTGGTGGATCAGATCCGCGCCTCCCACTACCAAGCGCTGCGCAGCGGCGACGGCGCCGCGCGCTTGAGCGTCGGCCCCGTCGCGGGAATCCCCCAGATGGCCGTTGAGCGAATGCGGGTCGCGCCGCAGTCGCCGCTGGTCGGCAAGAGCCTGGCCGCCACCGGACTGCGCACTCAGACCGGCGCCCTAGTCCTGGCGATCACCCGGGGCACGCAGGAGATCACGACGCCGGGCCCCAGGCTCCGCCTCGCGGTCGGCGATGTGTTGGTTATCGTGGGACAGCCGCAGCAGCTGCGGGCCGCCGCGAGGCTGATTGCTGGCGAAACTGTGGCGACACCGCAACAACACACCGAATGACTGTCGCGGCGGGTTCACACCGACTACCAAATGGATACCGAAAATCGAGTGAAATTGGGCATTATCTGGCGAGTGTGCACTCACTTTGTCCCGTAAGATATTGATAGACCGGTGCATTAGGTGCGCACAAGCCCCGAAAGATCAGCGTAAGTGATTTCACCATAGACTGTTACGTTTTCCACACCGCCCCAGTCACGGACCCCCAACTAGATTCTCGCCATGCCAATACCCCCCCTGTATGGTCATGAGGGGACGCGAGACCGGCTGGCAGGCGCCATCGCCTCTGGCCGGTTGCCACAAGCGCTCCTGTTCGAAGGTCCTCGGGGCGTCGGCAAGCAGCGCTTGGCCCTGTGGCTGGCCCAGGCGCTGGTATGCGAGGGGGGACAGCGGACCCTGAAGGACTCCCTCGCGGTCGCCGGGGAAGCGGCGTGCGGGAAATGCCAGCACTGCAAGCTGGTCCTCACGCTGTCGCACCCCGACGTGCACTGGTTCGTGCCGGTCGAGCTGTCCAAGAAAGGCGCCGACGCGGACCGGCAGGTGGAGCTGGTCGAGGAAGCCCTGGGCGAAGAGATGGCGGCGCGGCGTGAGCGGCCGCTGTACGAACCCCCGTCCGGACTCGCGATTCATGGGATCGCGGCGGTCCGGCTGTTGCTCCGGCGGATTGCCCTCAAACCGGCCCTGGGCCGGCGCAAGGTGTTCGTGATCGGCGATGCCGAACGGCTGGTGCCGCAAACGGGAGCCGACGCGGCCGCCAACGCGTTACTGAAGGCGCTGGAGGAGCCGCCCGCGGATACGGTGTTCGTGCTGACGAGTGCCGCGCCCGAAGCCCTGCTCCCGACCATTGTGTCTCGCGTCGTGCGAGTCCGGGTGGGACGACTGCCCGACAGCGTCGTGGCAGCATTCGCACAGCAGGAGCTCGGTATAAGTGCGCAACGCGATCTGGCACAACGAGTTATGCTCGCTGACGGCTGCGCCGGCAGGCTCCTTGCGGTTGAGAAGCCCAAGGCGGGTGCGGGGGAGGCCGCTGGGCGGTTCCTCGCGGCTGTCACGGGAGGTCCGGTGCGGCGATACGCGTTCGCGCTCGCCCAGCAGCCGTTCCAGGCGCGGGGTGGGTTCACCGGGATGCTGGACGGGCTGCTCGAGCGACTGCGGGAGCAAGCGCGCGCGGGCCGCGAGACCACGCAGGTGATCACGGCGATCGCCCAGGTGCTCGGCGCGCGCAGCCTCGCGCAGGGAAACGTGAACCCGCAGCTCGTGGCGGCCGTCTTGGCCGGCGAACTGGCGGAAACCGGGGGGGAACCGGCGTGAAATTGTCGCACCTGGACGAGGCCGGCCGCGCGCGGATGGTGGACGTGGGAGACAAACCCGTCACGGTGCGCACGGCCGTGGCGGAGGGCACGATCCGGATGTCGCGCGAGGCCTTCCGGCTCGTGACCGATCAGCAGGTCGGCAAGGGCGACGTCCTGGCGGTGAGCGAGGTGGCTGGGACGTTGGCGGCGAAGCGCACGGCCGAGCTGATCCCGCTGTGCCACCCGCTGGGTCTGGATCAGGTGAGCGTCGAGGCGACGCTCGACGACGGACTCCCCGGGGTGCGGGTGCGGGCTGCCACGAAGGCGGTCGGGCGCACGGGCGTGGAGATGGAGGCACTCACGGCGGTGTCGGTCGCGCTCCTCACCGTTTACGACATGGTGAAGGCGACCGACCGGGCCATGGTGATTGAGACCGTGCGGTTGCTCGAAAAGACCGGCGGCACGCACGGGGACTGGCAGCGCGACACAGGCGAATGACGGTGAATTGATGGGGCGGTGCTAGGCTGGGACCGCCTGGGCATACAAGAGAGGGCTATGCACACGACAACCCAGAAACTGATGCTGCAGGGAGGACTTATCCTCCTCGGCGCCCTGATGGTGAGCAGCATCGGCGGTTGGGCTCGACGCGCCACTGCCGACGACCAGCCGACGCCGCTTACGGCGCCCGCGTTGATCGGCGAGCTCCGCGCGCTCGAGCAGGCCCTCGAGGCGACCCGGGGAGAGCTCGCGGTCGCCCGGCTGCAGCTCGAGCGGGCGAACGCGATCATCGACTACTCCACGCATTACACCATCGCGGCCGATCTCGCCGCGGCAATCTACGACGTCGCTCTCGCCGAGGGGGTGGACCCCGCGCTGGCGTTCCGCCTGGTGAAGGTGGAGTCCGGTTTCAAAACCAAGGCGAAGAGCAAGGTGGGGGCGATCGGCTTGACGCAGGTCCTCCCGAGCACCGCGCGCTTGTACGAGCCCGGCCTCACGACGGCACAGCTGTACGACCGGGGCACGAACTTGCGACTCGGGTTCCGTTACCTCCGGGACCTGCTGGAGCGCTACGAGGGGAACCCCGACGCGAAGCTACGGCTCGCGTTGCTCGCCTACAACCGCGGACCGGGCCGGGTGCAGGAGCTGCTGGACGCCGGGAAGGATCCGCAGAACGGGTATGCGACGGCGCTCATGAAAGGCTATAGACGTAAGAGCTAACGAAGTCGCGAAGAGCCGTCACAAAGAGGCGTAGGGTCAACCGACCTTGCGCCTCTTTGCGACGGTGATAACGGTTTATTGCTTTTGCGGGATTTTGAGGACATCCCCCGGCCGCAGCACCGAGCCCATCGTGAGGCCGTTGTAGTTCAGGAGCGCCGTCAGCGACACGCGGTAGCGGCGTGCGATCTCGCTCGCGGTCTCACCCGACCGGACGCGGTGACTCCCGGCGCTCACGCCGGTGCTCGACACCCGCCGGTAGCGGGGCTCGGGGGGCACCGACCACGCCGACGCGGGCACGACGCGCCCGCTCATCGGAACGATGATCCGCTGCCCCACGTGCAGCGCATGCGCCGTGAGTCGCGGGTTCGCGCCCGCGATCATCCCGACACTGACGCGATAGTGTTTCGCGATCTCCGACAGCGTCTGCCCCCTCGTCACGTAGTGATCCACGAACGTGATCCGCTCGGTGACCGGGAGACTGTCGTAGCCCTCGGCGACGCGCGTGCCGCGGCCGCGCGGCACGCGCACGACCACGCTCCGGTCCGGCGGCGTGACGCCCCGGACGAACTGGGGATTGAGCTCGAGCAGCGCCACCACGGTGGTGTCGGCCAGGCGGGCGATGACATCGAGGCCCGTCGCGTCGGGAACCGTGATCTCGTCGAACGCGAAGGGTGGCAGCAGCTCCGCCGCAAAGCCGTAGCGCGCCGGTTGCTTGGCGATGAGCGAGGCGGCGATCAGCTTGGGAACGTAGTCGCGCGTTTCGCGGCGCAGGTAGCGGCGGTCCGAGAGCTGGAAGAACGTGTGATCGGTCACCGAGTCGGGTTCGCCGGGGAGGCGGTCGATGCCGCGCTCGACACGCCCCAAACCCGCGTTGTACGCCGCCGCCGCCAGGTACACGCTGCCGAGCCGCTGCCGCAGATCGGCCAGGTAGTTCGCCGCCGCTTCGGTCGCCTTGAACGGATCGCGGCGCTCGTCCACCCAGGGGTCCACCGTCAGACCGTACAACCGCGCCGTGCTCGCCATGAACTGCCACATCCCCACGGCCTTCGCCCGGCTCACCGCCGTGTTCGAGAGCCCGCTCTCGATGAGCGTGAGATACAGCAGGTCCTCGGGCAGCCCCTTGGCCCGCAGCCGGTCCCGGATCATTCCCTGGTAGCGCCCGAGGCGGGAGAGCCAGATCTCGAATCGGTCGCGCGCGTCGACTTGAAAGAATTCGAGGTATTCGAGCACGCGCCGGTTCGTCGCGAAGCTCGTGACGTCGATGTCGAACGTGGGCTCGGCCGGCGGCGCGGCCCCGATGGCGCTGCGACCTTCGGGACCGAACAGCCGCACCGCCTCACGCTCCACCTCCTCGCCCTTGACCGGCGTCGTGCTCGGAGGGCGCTGCGTCGTGTCGGCGCGGGCATGGGGCCCGTGGAGGCTGTCCAGCACCTGTTGGTCCGCCGCGGAATCCTGCGCCGCCCGCACAGCGAGGACGGCGAGCGACTCCGCATGCGGGGGCGCCACAGCAGCTGTCGAGGCACTCGCCGCCGGCGCGATGGCGACCGGCGGGGCGCTCCCGCCCCGAGCCCCCCCGCACGCGGCGCCCAGCGCGGCGCCCAGCGCCGCGCTCAGCAGCGTGACCGGTGCAACCCGCCAGCTCCCCGTCATCGTGTCGCGAAGAAATTCCCCAGTATGCGGTTCGTGGCGTTCAAAACCGCGAGCGCGGCGCCGCGCGGCGGGTCGGTTTCGGCGAGATAGACGCCGACCAGCCGCGAGGTCCGCGTCTCCTGCCGCGCCGACAGCGATACGATCACCACCGTGGCGTCGAACGCGCGCACCGCTTTGACGCCCAGTAGCTCGAAACCCAGCTTCGGCTGCACCGCCTGCGCGAGCGCGCGGACGGTCGCCTCCGCGCAGCAGCGCAGCTCCCCGGCCTGCGAGACCACGCCCTCGGACTCGCCCGCAAACTGCCGCCCATCGGCCCACGTCAGCACGACCTTGGCGCGGCACCGGCCGTTCGCCAAACGCTGGAAGTCAAAGTCCTTGAAGCGAAGCCGTTCGCCGCCGTCAGGCGGTCCCGCCGTCGGGGTCGTCACGGTCTCGCGCTCCTCTAGTCGAACCGGACTTCGAGCTGCTGCCGCACCGTCGTGTCCTGCGGCAGCTCCACGACGTCCACCGACAGGCGAGGCCCACCCTGCCCATCTCGCTCGGCCGATACGACCAGCATCAGCCCGCTGTCGAGCTCGACCTTGATTTGCCGGAGGTCCGACCGCACCGTCACATCCCGCACCGTCTCGCCGCGCAGTCGCGCGACCGCCTCCGCGATGCGACGCAGATCCTGCAGCGCGAGCGAACTCACGCCAGCCGCTCGGCCAGCAGTTGCGAAAGGGCCGTGTTGGGAATGCGCTCCGCCTGAATGAACAGCGACGACTTCGAGGTGGCCTCGAGCGGATACAGCGTCCAAAAGGACCGTCTGGAGGGCTCGGACCCCGACCGGAAGGACAGCACCAGTTGCCATGCCTCGGCGTTGGCCGGGCGCTCCGCGAGGGCGTCCACGTGCCAAACTTGGTCGCCGTGTGCTATCACCCTCCAGGACATGGATCACCACCTTGCAGAACTGGGGCTCGAGAATATGCTGCTAACCCCAAGTCCTGTCAACAGTTGGCTCGCGAATCCGCGGGCGGTCAGTCACCTCGCGTGGCGAGGGCTTTGAACCGTTTGGCGAGCTGCTGCGTGGTGGGACCCGGCTTGCCCGTCCCGATCACGCGGCCGTCCAGCTTGGTGACGGGGACGACCTCGGCCGCGGTGCCGGTCAGGAACATCTCGTTGGCCGTGTACAGGTCGTAGCGATTGAGCGGGCTCTCTTCGACGGCGTAGGTCGCCTCGCGCGCGAGCTCGATCACGGCGTCCCGCGTCACGCCGCGCAGGATCCCGGCGTACGCGGGGGGCGTCCGCACGGTGCCGTTCGTCACGGCGAACAGGTTCATCCCGCTCGCCTCGGCGACATACCCGAACGCATCCAGCATGATCACTTCATCCACGCCCGCTGCGATCCCCTCGACCTTGGCCATGATGTGCGCGAGGTAGTTGAGGGACTTGATGCGGGGCGACAGGCTCTCGCGGTGGCTGATCGGCGTGGCGGCGGTGAGCGCGGTGAGCCCCTTCTCGTAGCGATCGGGCGACCAGAGCTGAATCGTGTCCACGATGCAGATGACCGACGGCTTGGCGCATTTCCGCGGGTCGAGCCCCAGGTCGCCCACACCGCGTGTTACCACGAGGCGGATGTACGCCTCGTCGAGCCCGCTCTTGGTGACGGTGTCCTCCACCAGCCGCTGCATCGCCGGCTTCGCCAGAGGGATCTCGAGCCACACCCCCTTGGCGGAGTCGTACAGACGATCGATATGCTGGGCCAAGCGGAACACCCGCCGGTTGTAGACGCGGATGCCCTCGAACACACCGTCGCCGTAGAGCAAGCCGTGGTCGAACACCGAGATCTTGGCGTCGGCGCGGTCGTAGTATGTCCCGTCGATCCAGATGATGGGCGGCATAGTCCTCAATTAGCGAAATAGGCGACGAGTCTGTCCCGGACGCTCGGCGCGAAGTCCCTTTCCCACGTGACGGCGCACTGGCGCCCCACGAGGCAGGCTAGGCGTCGATGCCGCCGTATGTTGCGCGAATATACCTGGCGCGCCGACCCCCCGGCTACCAGGCCCTTTCCGGCCCGGATGTTACCCAGATCACCGCGTCCAAGGCCAAGAAGCGCGATGCTGCAAGCCCTATGGAACAGACCCTGGGCTGGGCTCGGATCTGGTACGCGGCCAAGCGGGACGAGGAGCTCGACGCGCAGCTCCGCCACGGCGCGTGGTATCCGGTCTTGAGCGCCGGCGACACGCGGGCGGTGCTGGACGTCTCGGGCCGCCGCGTGGTCGTGCCACAGGACCTGCTGGAAGTGCGTGCCAAGCGCCCCGACCGGTTCACGGTGGTCTATCGCACGTACGACGACCCCAATCCGGCGCGCGGCACGCGGGCCGATCTCGGGCGCCGCTACGCGGTGTGCCCCAGGTGCGCGTCCCGCGTGCTGCTCCGGGGGCATGTGATCCCCTCGGTCACCACGTGCACCAAGTGTGGGCATCAAGGCATCGTGGCGTGGTGGGAGACGGGGTGAGGCGCTGACGACAGTGACCCGGCTGGGGATCGAACCCAGGACCTACGGATTAAAAGTCCGTTGCTCTACCAACTGAGCTACCGGGTCGAACGCCCAGCAAAGTTCACCACGCGCATCAGGCACCACAAGACGAAGCCAACCGCCGTGAGGAGCGTACGTTACATCAGTGGAGCCTGGCCGCGCCGGCGCCTGAGTTACGCGCGGCGACGTGGCACGCTCTTTAGGAGGTATGACTCCGCGTGCAGTTCGCGTTCACGTGCAGGCCCCACAGGCATCGGATCGACGGCTGGTCGAGCGCATGACCGGCGGCGACGAGGCCGCCTTCCGGGAGATTCTCGCCCGCTACCGCAGCACGGTGTACGCCACCGCGTACGCGGTCCTGCTCGATCCCGAGCAGGTCGAGGGGGCCGTGGCCGACGCCTTTGATGAAGCGCGCCGCACCGCCGCGGGGTTTCTCGACTCGCACGGCAGCGTCTCCGGTTGGTTGACCCACTTGACCAGGCTGTGCGTCGCGGCGCGACGGCCGCCCCCCACTCGCTCGAGCTCCACGCCGTCGCGCGCCTGAAGCCTCGTCACACCGTTTCAAACTGAGCGTAGCATCGCGCGGCGGATGACGTATCGTTAGCGATCGTGCGACGGTTCGTCCCGCTGTCCCTCGGCGCCCTCGCCCTCGCGCCCGTGCCGCTGCCCGCCCAAGCCACCCTCGGCGCGCCGTGGGACTCGGTCGCCGCGATCCTCCGGGCTCCCGGCGCGGCCACCGGCGGCTACTACCGCTACGCTCTGCCCCGCCGCGACCTCACGCTCCGGATCGGCGGCGTCACGGTCTCCCCGGCGCTCGCGCTCGGCAGCTGGGCCGGCTTCGGCGGCGAGCCGCGGGACGCGACGGTGATGGGCGACCTGGTGCTCACCGCGGCCGAAGTACAGTCCGTGCTCGCACAGCTCGCCGACGAGCGGCTGGAGGTGACCGCCGTGCACAACCACCTCGTGGGCGAAGAGCCGCAGCTTACCTACGTGCACTTCCACGGCGACGGCGTGGCGACCGACCTGGCCAGGCGCCTCGACGGGGTGCTCGCCCGCACGGGCACGCCGCGGCCGGTCGCGGCGACACGGCCCGAGCCGCCCACGATCGACACCGCGCTCGTGTTCCGGACGCTCGGAAAGTCTGGGACCGCCCGCGGCCCCGTGGCCCAGATAGGATTCATGCTCGTGCCGGGGACGGTGACCATGCGGGGGCGTCCCGTGGTAGCGGCCATGGGCTACGGCAGCCCGGTGAACGTCCAGATGGTGGACGGCACGCGGGCAGTCGCAACCGGGGACTTCGCGGTCACCGGGGACAAGGTGAACCGCATGCTGGCCGCCCTCGCGTCACATGGCATCGCCGCGACGGCGGTCCACACACACCTGATCGATGAATCGCCGCACCTCTACTACCTCCACTTCTGGGCCGACGGCCCGCTCCAGCAGGTCCTGATCGGTCTGCGGGCAGCGCTCGACGCCGCGCATTGAGCCCCATAGCTTTCCGGCGCGCCTTTGGCCGGAGGGCTTGTGAGCGACGCGTCCGTCAAGGTCGAGCACGTCTCCGATACCGCGCGCTGGGTCGCGATGTACCGCGCGATGGAATCGGAGCGGCCGGACGCGCTGTTCCACGATCCCTACGCCCGCCGCCTCGCCGGTCCTCGCGGCGCACAAGTGCTGGCCGGAATGCCCAAGGGCCGGGCGTTTGCCTGGCCGATGATCGTGCGCACCGCCGTGATGGACGAGGTGATTTTGCGGGCGATCGCGCGGGACGGCGCCGGCACGGTGCTCAACCTGGCCGCGGGGCTCGACACGCGACCCTACCGGCTGCCGCTCGCCACGTCGCTGCGCTGGATCGAGGTAGACTTCCCCGACGTCATCGCCTACAAGCAGGAGCAGCTCGAGGGGGAGCGGCCGGCGTGCGCGCTCGAGCAGGTGGGGCTCGACCTCACCGACGGGGCTCGACGCCGCGCGCTATTCGCCCGGGTCGCGGCCGCAACGCGACCGGTGCTGGTCGTGAGCGAGGGGTTGCTCGTCTATCTCACGCCCGAGCAGGTGGGAGCGCTCGCGACCGACCTCGCTGCGCCAACGCCATTCCGCTGGTGGCTGCTCGACCTCGCGTCGCCCCGGCTCCTCAAGATGATGGAAAAGACGTGGGGCCGGATTCTCGCGGCCGGCAATGCACCGTTCCAATTCGCCCCGGCTGAAGGGACCCGCTTCTTCGAGCCGTTCGGCTGGCGGGAAGCGGAATTCCGCTCGACGTGGGAGGAATCCCTGCGCCTCAAGCGCACGATGCGGCTGGCGTGGCTGTGGAACCTGATCGGCCGGCTCTACCCCAAGACCAAGCGCGAAGAATTCCGCCGCTTCTCCGGCATCGTCCTGCTCGAGCGCCCCTGAAACGGAAAGGACTTCAATGACCATCCGCCGACTGGCGCTCGCCAGCCTGGCCTGGGCCGTCGGGTGCAGCCGACCGGCGCCCCAGCCCACCGGCCCGAGCGTGGTCACCATCACCGCGACCGACTACGCCTTCGGGATGCCGGACACGATTCCTGCCGGGCTCACGACCTTCCGGCTCGTCAACCAAGGGAAGGAGCTGCACCACGCCTCCCTCGTGAGGTTGGGCGAAGGCAAGAGCGCGGCAGACTTCCAGGCCGGCCTCGCGGCCGCGACGACGAGCCACGCGCCGCCGCCGTCCTGGGTGACGTTCGCCGGCGGGCCCAACACCGTGACCCCGGGTGACAGCGGCACCGCGACCCAGACGCTCGAGCCCGGCTCGTACCTGGTCGTGTGCTGGATCCCGACCGCCGATGGCACGCCGCACATCATGAAAGGGATGCTACACCCGGTGGTGGTCTCCGCCGCCGCGACACCCGCCGCCGCCGCGCCCCCGGCCGATCTCTCGATCAAGCTCACCGACTACGACTTTGAGCTTTCGCAACCGGTGACCGCCGGCACGCGCGTCGTCCGGGTCGAAAACACCGGGGCGCAGGCTCACGAGGTCGTGATCGCGGCCCTGTCGCCGGGTAAGACGCTGCGGGACTTCATCGCGTGGGAACAAGGGGGCGAGAAGGGCCCGCTGCCGACCGGCCGATGGTTGGGCGGCGTGTCGACCCTCGACGCGGGCGGGCACGCCCAGTTCACCACGACGTTCGCGCCAGGGAGCTATCTCCTGCTGTGCTTCTGGCCCGACGCCAAGGATGGCAAGCCGCACATCATGCACGGGATGGCGAAACAGATCACGGTCAGCTAGGCGGCAATGGGCGGCAGAAGGCGGCAAGGGCGGCACGTGCTCCGAGGCCCGTGCCGCCCTTCCTGCCGCCCGTGCCGTCGTTTTAGAAAACCCACCTCAGTCCCGCCTGCAGCTGGCGCGGGTCGCCCAGCCCCGAGCGAATGGTGCCGTCGAAGTTCAGGAACGTGCCGGCCGCCGGGTCCCGGAAGTTGTCGGCGTTGGTGACGTTGAAGATCTCCACCATGGCTTCGAGTTGGCCGCGCGGGCCCGCCGGGAACGGCCGGGAGATGCGGATGTCCCACGAGAAATACGCGTTGTCCTTGCGGATGGTGTTTCGCACCAGGACGTGGCCGTCTCCGCAGATACGGTCCGCCGGACCGTTGGCGCGGGCTCCGGCGGCCGGCGCGAAGGGGTTGCCCGTCCGCGGTCCGCAGCTGGCCGATGCCGGCTGCGCCGAGTAGTAGCTAAGGCGGTTGTTGAAGGAGAACCCGAAGACCTTGGCCAACAGCCAGCCGTTGAAGCGATGCCGCTGATCGCGGTCGCTCCAGTTGTACTCCTGGCCGAGCGAGTCGGGCCGCGCGTACCGGAACGTGAACGGGTCGCGCTCGTTGTCGTCATCCGACTTGTCGAAAGAGAGCGTGTAGTTCACGTCAAACTGTAGGTTCGGGTCGAGGACCCGCCGCAGGCCGACGGTGACTCCGTTGTAGCGGGACCTGGCGCTGCTCTCGACCGTGAACAGCCTCCCGATGCCGCTGGGGCCACTTGAGAATGGGCTGCCGAAGACCGAGTCCGTGCGGTTGATGAACCGGGTCAGGTGGTCGCCGCGCGCGTGGGTATAGCTGATCGAGACCGCGAGATCGCCCGCGACCTGGCGTTCGTAGCCGACCGTCAGATTGATGGTCCGCGGGTTCTCGAAGTTCCGAGCGAACACGTACACGTCGGGTTGGAACGGCGTTCCCGTCTGCAGCGGCAACAAGCTGTCGAAGGCCGGTGGCGGGAGGAACCCGACGGTCCCGCTCGAGCCGAACAGCGTTTGGCCCAGCGAGCCGTTGGTGCTCCGGGCGCTCGCGAGGTTCAGCCCAGGAATGCGGGCGTAGTAGATCCCGGCGTTGAGCCGGAACACCTGCCGCCCGTCGGCGTTCGGGTCCCAGGCGATTCCCAACCGTGGCTGAAACATCTTCTTGTCGGACGGAATCGTGCCGTCCGAGGGGAAGGTGAAGGTCCCCTTCGCGTTCGTGACCGTCGAGTCGATCAATGGCGCGAAGAACACTTGCGACGGCGGCGTGATCGGGTCCGGTTCGATCTGGGCTTCCCACCGCAGCCCATAGTTCAGCGTCAGCTTGGCAGAGGGCTTCCAGGTGTCCTGCAGGTACACCGCGAGCTCGTTCTGGGTGATCGTCTGGGTACCGGCCTGCTCCACCGTGGTCGCGCCGACACCTGACTGCTGTAGGTAGAGGAGTACCGGGCCGGTGATCGAGGCGCCGAGCGGACAGCTGAAGCCAGGGGCCACACCGCTCGACCCGTCGGAGCATTCGATGTAGTGCGAACCCTGGTTCACGAAATTGATGAATCCGTGCACGCTCGAGAACGCCATCCGCCCGCCTGCGAACCCGACGAACACCTGCGTGGTCGCCGTGCGGTTCCATTCGCCGCCGAACTTGAAGAGGTGGTTACCGCGCGCGATCGACACGTTGTCGAGCAGCTGCACGCGCGTGTCGTGATCGTCCCTGATTGGCAGGAAGAACGGCAGCCCGAACCGGAACGAGTGAACCGGATCCACGTCCGTGTCATGGAACGGCACCGCGGCGCCGAAGATCGACGAGACGCCCGTGGTGTCGCCGCGAGGGTTGGTCGGGCCGTTGTAGGGGCGCGGTCGGTCCTCGCGCGCGTACTGGAATCGGAACTCGTTTGAGGCCCGGGACGAGAGAAAGGATACGAGGCTCCCGTTCACCGCGTGGGACCGATCCCTTTCTAGGCCGTTCGCACTCGCGCCCCACGTGTCCACGTCGAACGTGCCGTTCTTCTGCTCGGACCAGGTGTAGTTGTACTTGAGCGACAGGTTGTGGCGATCGGACAAGCGAAAGTCGAGCTTGGCGAGCGCCGCCCGCGCGTTGTTGGTACGGGAGATAGCGTTAAAGTCGTTCGCGAGCACCGGATAGCGCCCCGCCAGGAACGTCTCGAGCGAGTCGAGCTGGGGACTGGAGGGTCGACTCTTTTGCTTGACGTCGTCGTAGATCTGCTGGTCGTAGGCCAGAAAGAAGAAGGCCCGGTCCCGCTTGAGCGGGCCCCCCAGGGTGAAGCCGAACTGATTCTGCGAAAAGTCTGGTTCGACCTTCTGGGTCACGCCGCCCACCGTGTGCTCCGGCGTGCCCGAAATGGCGTCGAACTTTCCGAAGTAGTGCAGCGAGCCCCGTGTCTCGTTGGTGCCCGATTTGGTGATCACGTTCACGAAACCGCCGGACGAGCGCCCAAACTCGGCGTTCGCCCCGCCCGCCACGACTACGAGCTCCTGCACCGCATCAAGGTTGAACGTGAACGCCGGCCGCTGCCCGCCGCGTTGCTCACCGAAGAACGAGTTGTTAAAGTCCGCGCCGTCCACCGACACGTTGTTGTGAATACCACGCTGGCCCGCGACCGTCAGCTCATCGCCGTCCGGTCCCTGCACGATCGCGACGTTGGGCGTGAGCAGGGTCAGGTTGATGAAGTTCCGCCCGTTGTTCGGCAGGCCCGTGACGGCCGCGGCGGAGAGCGGGGTCGCCGCCGCCGATTGCGTCACGTTCACCACCGGCTGCGTCGCCTCGATCGTCACCGCCGCCAGGGTCACCGCCGCGAGTGGGAGCCGCAGGGCCACCGTCTCCCCCACCCCCAGCGCGATCCCCGTTCGCTTCACCTCGGCGTAGCCCACGGCACGCGCGGTCACATCGTACGTGCCGAGCGGGAGCAACGTGCCGGCGAAGTTGCCCGCCGCGTCCGTCCTGAGCGTGCGCGTGAAGTTGGTCTGCGCTTCATGCAGGATGACCGTCGCGTTGGCCACCGGAGCACCGTTGGGGTCCGAGACGACGCCACGGATGATGCCGGTGGTGGCCTGCGACTGGGCGCCCAGCGGCGCGGGGAAGCCGGACAGCAGGAGCGTCGCGCCGACCAGAAGGACTGACAGGCGCGTGAGGAAACGGGTTCCGCACGTCATGACCGAGAGCCTCCGGAAGGTGGTGCGCACGAGGGCGGGGAGTGAAGTAGCACCGGATTGCAACGGACGCAAGAAGCGGTAACGAACGGTAACCGGCGGTGATACTCGGTATTGACGACGACCTGGCGCTGCCGTCCATTACCGACCACTACCGCCATGCAAAATCCCGACATCGCCCGGCTGTTCGACGAGGTAGCGGACCTCCTCGAAATCCAGGACGCGAATCCGTTCCGGGTGCGCGCCTACCGCAACGCCGCCCGCACTATTCGGGATTTTCCCGAGTCGATCGCCGACCTGGTGCGCGCGGGGACCAAAGACCTGACCGAGATCGCCGGCATCGGCGACGACCTCGCCGAGAAGATCACCGACATCGTCACCACCGGCGAGCTGCCGCTCCGCAAGCAGCTCGCGGCCAAACTGCCCGCCGGGCTGCTCGACCTGCTGCGGATTCCCGGACTCGGGCCCAAGCGCGTGAAGCTACTCTACAAAAAACTCAAGGTGAAATCGGCGGCCGACCTCGCCAAGGCGCTCGCTGCAGGCAAGATCCAGAAGCTCAAGGGTTTCGGGCCGAAAATGGAAGAAAAGATGCGCGCGGGGATCGGACAGGCGCAGGTCGGAGAGCGGCGCATGCTCCTCAACGAAGCCGAGACCCAGGCGACGGCGGTCGTCGCGTACCTCGAGGCGGGCGGCGGGATTCGGCAGATGGAGGTGGCGGGAAGCTACCGCCGGCGGCGCGAGACGATCGGAGACCTGGACATCGTCGTGACATCCGACGACAGCGCCCACGTGATGGACCGGTTCGCCGAGTACCGCGAGGTGGCGGAGGTCGTCTCGAAGGGCGAGACGCGCGCGACCGTGAAGCTCCGGGGCGGGCTCCAGGTGGACCTGCGGGCGGTGGAGCCCGACGCCTACGGTGCAGCGCTCCTGTATTTCACCGGCTCCAAGGCGCACAACATCGAGCTCCGCAAGATCGCTCAGGAAAAGAGCTACAAGCTGAACGAGTACGGACTGTTCAAGGGCACGCGACGCGCCGCCGGCAAGACCGAGGAGGAGATCTATGCGAAGCTCGGCCTCGACTGGATTCCACCCGAGCTGCGCGAAGCGCGCGGCGAGATCGCGCTCGCCCGTGAGCATCGGCTCCCGCACCTCGTGGAGGTGAAAGACGTCCGCGGCGACCTGCAGATGCACACGAGTGCCACCGACGGGAAGGGGACAATCGACGACATGGCCCACGCTGCGCGCGCTTTGGGCTACCAATACATCGCCATCACCGACCATTCGAAGCGCGTGACGATGGCACTCGGGCTAGACGCGAAGCGGCTCCGCGAGCAGTGGAAAGCGATCGACACCTGGAACGCCACGAGCCGCGGCTTCACCATCCTGAAGAGCGTCGAGCTCGACATCCTCGAGAGTGGGAAGCTCGACCTGCCGGACGACGTGTTGGCCGAAGCGGACTATGTCGTCGCCACCATCCACTACGGGATCACTCAAAGCGAGAAGGAGCTCACCCGGCGCCTGGTGGGCGCGGCGGAGCACGTGTGGGTGGACGCGATCGGGCACCCCACGGGGCGTCTCGTGGGCAAGCGCGAGCCCTACGCCTTCGACTTCGAGGCCCTGTGTCGTACGTGCGCGGCGACCGGTTGCCTGCTCGAGCTGAACGGTCACCCGGAGCGCATGGACCTCCCCGACACGCTCGCGGCGGCGGGTAGGCAGCACGGCGTCCGCTTCGTGCTCTCGACGGACAGCCACCAGCCGGGGAACCTGCCCTTCATGAAGTACGCGGTGGATCTGGCGCGACGCGCCGGACTCGAGGCCGGGGACGTTCTGAACACCCGACCGCTCCCGGAATTCAGGAAGGCGCTGAAGCGAGCGCGGCGATGAGCTCGAGCTGCACCACGGGCGCGAAGCTCTTGCGGTGATGCGCGGTGAACCCAAACGCCGCGAGTGCGGCGAGATGGTCGGGCGTGCCGTAGCCTTTGTTGCTCGCCCAGGCGTACGAGGGATGGCGGGGGGCCAACAGCTCCATCAAGCGGTCGCGCACGGTCTTCGCGATCACCGACGCGGCGGCGATCGAATGACAATGCGCGTCGCCGTCCACGATCGCGTCGTGCCGGCAGCCGAGCTCCGGACAGGGCAAGCCGTCGACCAGGATCAGGTCCGGCGTCACCGCGAGCCGCCCCAGGGCGCGGCGCATGGCGAGCACCGTCGCCCGCCGGATGTTCAGTCGGTCGATCTCGCGTACGCTGGCGGCGCCCACGCCGATCGCGAGGGCTCGGGCCCGCACCACCGCGGCGAGCCGACGGCGCTTCGCGGGGGGGAGCAGTTTCGAGTCGCGCAGGCCGCGGATGGCCTTGCACTCCGGCGGAAACACGACGGCCGCGGCCACCACTGGACCGGCCAGGGGACCGCGGCCTGCTTCGTCGACACCGGCGACGAGCCCGCCCCCCGCTCGCCAGAACGCGATCTCGCGCTCGAGCGTGGGGCGGGGGCCTCTCACGCCTCTTGCTTCTCCGCCGTCTCGGGGACCGTGACGCCGCGCTTCTCCCGGATCCGCGCCGCCTTGCCGGCGAGCCGCCGCAGGAAGTAGAGCTTGGCGCGCCGGACGCGGCCCTTACGCACCAGCGCGATCTCCGCGATGGACGGCGAGTGCAGCGGGAAGATGCGCTCGACGCCCACACCCGCCGAGATCTTCCGCACCGTGAACGTCGTGTTGATCCCCGCGCCGCGGCGGCCGAGGCACACACCCTCGAACGCCTGCAGCCGCTCCTTGTCACCCTCGCGCACGCGCACCATCACGCGGACGGTGTCGCCCGGATCGAACGGCGGGATGTTGGTCTTGAGCCCCTCGCGCTCGATCGCTCTGAGTCGGTTCATGGTCAGCGCTCTCAATCCTTTTTCTCTGCGTCTGCGCGTCTGTGCGTCTACGCGTCTAGGTGTTCCGCCCACAGATCCGGTCGCCGCTCACGCGTCAGGCGCTCCGCCTGCGCCAACCGCCACGCCGCAATCTCCGCATGATCGCCGCTCAACAATACCGCCGGTACATCCATTCCGCGATAGCTCGGCGGCCGCGTATAGCTCGGCGGGGACAACAGCCCCTCGTAGTGCGAGTCCGTCGCCGCCGATTCGTGGTCGCCCAACGCGCCGGGCAGCAGCCGCACGACCGCGTCGAGCACGCACAGCGCCGCCGGCTCTCCCCCCGACAGCACGAAATCGCCGACCGACAGCTCTGCCGCCCCCAGGCCATCCGTGACCCGCTGGTCCACGTCCTTGTAATGCCCGCACAAGAGCGTCAGCTCCTCGCCCACCGAGAACCGCACCGCATCGCCGTGCCCGAAGCGCCGGCCGCGTGCCGACAGCACCACGATCGGCGGTCTGGCTCGCAGGTCTTCCACCGCTTCGAAAAACGGCTCGGGCTTGAGCACCATCCCCGCGCCGCCGCCGTAGGGGTAGTCGTCCACGGTCTTGTGCCGGTCGTGCGTGTACTCGCGCAGGTGCACGACGCGATAACGAACCAGCCCCTGCTGTGCCGCGCGGCCCAGAATGCTGACGCGCAGCGGCGCTTCGAACACCTCCGGGAAGAGCGTCACGACGTTAAGCTTCAGCATCGGCCTCGTCCACGGCGACGAAGTGATCCCGCCACGGCTCCACCACCGCGCGCGACGTCACCCCGACGAACGACAGCAGCCACTCACGGTGATACGCGCGACGTCGTGCCACGATCAACGGCCCCGCCACGACCTCACGCTCCTCGTTCACCACCAACAGCCGGGCCTTGGGCATGAACACCGTGCCCGGATGCTCCACGAGGGGGAACACCGAGACTTCCCCCCGCTGGCCGTGCGGCTTGCGCAGCCGCCCGACTAGGCGGGCCGTTTGCCCAGCACTCCCGCTTTCCTCAGCAGCGAGCGCACCGTGTCGGTCGGGAGCGCGCCCTTCTCGAGCCAGGCGCGCGCCTGCTCCGCGTTGACCTGGATGTCCGCGGGATTGGTACGTGGGTTGTAGTGGCCGAGCGTCACGACGAACCGTCCGTCGCGGGGCGAGCGCGAGTCCGCGACCACGATCCGGAAGTAGCTCTGCCCCTTCCGCCCGACGCGCCGCAGCCGAATCCGAGTTGGCATAGCGCTCCTCAGTCCTGTTCAGAAACGCCGCATATGCTGGAATCGCGCACGCGGCGAGGGCCCTAAACATAAGCCCACAAACCTAGTTAGCGAGTTGGCGGAATCCAAGTGGGGGGTGGATCATCGGGCCGCGCGGGTGATCCGGATCGTGGGCACGCGGTTCCAGCCCGTCCATGTCGGTGGCGCGTCCACCAGCCGCACGACCGGCACGCCGCTCACGACGAGTTGCGTGATCTCCGAGCGCCGGGGCCCCTGACCGCCCGACCGCCGTTGAGCCCAGGCGCGCTCGAATCCTTTCACGAATCGCGTGGCCGACGCTCGGTCATCCCACAGCGCGTACCAGACGAGCGCGTCGGCGCCGGCCCCCGTGGCGAGCACCCGGTAGCGGTCGCCGTTCCAGCCAGCGGCCAGCAGCACCGCCGCGCTGTCGTCGCCCAGATACTGCTGGAGGAGCAGGCGCACCTCGAACTCACCGAGGCCGTCCTCGTACCGGACCGTGTCGGGCGCGGGCGACTCGAAGGCGAGCGCATCCGGCCGATCGCCCGCGGCATACCGCGCAGGATGCAGGATCTGCTCGGTGGAGACGGGCATCAGCGCGCCATACGGCTGCTTGCCCGGGTACGCGTGGTCGAACCAGCGCACGAACTCGGCGCCCCCCAGATAGGGGAAGATCAGGCTCTCGCGCAGCCACAGGGGCGCGCTCGCGAACACTTTCATCTGCTCTTGGGCCCCACCGAGCGCCGTGCGCAGATCCCAGAAGTTCGGCAGACTCTCGATCTTCTGCTCCGGCATGAGGACCAGGATCTGGGCGAGCGTCGCCTGCCCCTCGAGGATCGCCTGCGCGGCGCTGCGCCGGTCGTTCTGGCGCTTGAGCTCCACCAGGGAGTCGAGGTTCAAGTACTGATGCTGGAGCGCGTGCACCAGCTCGTGCGAGATCACGAGCCGCGCCTGGCTGGGATCGATGTCGCTCGGAACGTAGAGCGCGTTGGAGTCGGGGTCGAAATACCCCGCCACCTGCTCGGTCAGCAGGTCGATCATGTACCGGCGCAGATCGAGCGACTCGGGGATCAAGCCGAACAGCCGGTAGGCCGACTGCGCCCCCGCCAGCTCGGCGGGCGGCAGGTCGTCGTCGAACTTGTGGATCACATAGTCGCGGACCTGGACGCGGGTGCGACGCAGCACGACGGGACGCTGCTTGAACCGCAGGCCGATCGCGCGCTCGACGGAGGGAAGCATCTGCAGCACGGCCTGCTTCAGCCCGGCCTCACCCTGCACCTCCCGCGCGCGCTGCTCGCACGCGGCGCTCCCCATCGCGCCAACCAGCACCACGGCCGCGAGCCTCCCGCGGGTCACGCCCGCCACTCGATCCCCTTCCCCACGGCGGCCCCGACCGCGCGGGCGATGTCCTGGCCGCGCACCACGATCCCTTGGCTCTCCAGCTGTTGCCTCAGGAGACGGTCGAGATCCTCACGCCTCTCGGACAAGGTCGGGGGAGGCTGGTGGAGGGTAGTGGAGGTTGGGGGAGGCTGTTCCGCGGAGCCACCTCCACTACCCTCCCCCGTCCTCCCCCGTCCTCCCCCACCCAGCATCTTTTCTATCTCCACCCCGATCCGCTCGAGCATCGGCACGATCTCCGCCACCAGGTCGTCCGCGGGCGCCTGGCGCGGCTGCTCGTGCGTGAGGCCCCGCCGGATCATGGCGTCCACTTTCCGTCGCTCGCGGATCAACCGGTCGAGCTCCGGCGACACGCGAGCGGTGGCCTGGGCGTGCGCGCACGCCTCGTCCAGCACGTCGATCGCCTTGTCGGGGCGCGCACGCTCGGGGACAAAGCGGTCGGTGAGCACGATGGCGGCCTTGAGCGCGTCATCCGTGATCGCGACGGCGTGATGGCGCTCGAGCCGGGGCCGCCGCGCCACGAGGACCTCCCACGTCTGAATGGCGTCGAGCTCTTCCACCAGCACCGGTTGAAAACGACGCTCGAGGGCAGGATCGCCGCGGATCCACTTGTCGTACTCGCCGCCCGTTGTGGCGCCGATGATACGGATGTCGCCGCGTACCAGAGCCGGCTTCAGCATGTTGGCGGCGTCCATGGCGGCACCGAGCGCCGTACCCTGGCCGATCAGGTTGTGCAGCTCGTCGACGAACAGGATCAGGTCGGGGTCGGCGGACAGCTCGCGCACCAGCTTGCGAATGCGCTCCTCGTACTGGCCGCGCAACGCGGTGCCCGCGAGCAAGGCGACGTGGTCGAGCGCGACCACACGGACGTCCTTCAAGGCCGGGGGCACGTCTCCCGCGGCGACGCGCTGGGCCAGCCCCTCCACGATGGCCGTCTTCCCGACCCCGGCCTTCCCGATGAGGGCCGGATTGTTCTTGCTCTGGCGCAACAGGATGTCCACGACACGCGCGATCTCCGCGTCGCGGCAGCGCACCGGCTCCAGGTCCCCGCGATGCGCCTGCGCGGTGAGGTCCACGCCCACGCGCGCGAGCACCTCGCCCGATTCGAACAGTCCGGCAAAGGGATCGCCCATCGAATCACCCGGGCCGCAGGAACCGCATGTACCAATCGATGAGGGTATCGCCGAAGACGAACACCACCGTCGCCCCCATGGCCAGGAATACCCCGAACGGGACGTGACGCTTTCGCTTGCGCAGGAGCAGCAGGGGGACGTACACGGCGCTCCCGAACACCGACGCCGCGAACACGGTCAGCAGCACGCCCTTCCACCCGACGAACGCCCCGACCATCGCCATCATCTTGATGTCACCACCGCCCATCGCTTCTTCCTTGAACACCCACCCGCCCACCAGGCCCACCGCGTACAGCAAGGCGAAGCCCACGGCGGCGCCGAGCACCTTGTCGATGAAGCCCGGCACCCCAGCCGCCAGCGACAGGCCGAGGCCGATCAGCAGGCCAGCCCAGTTGTATTCGTCGGGAATGAGGTAGTGGCGTGCGTCGGTGATGGCGATGCCCAGCAGGATGGTGCCCAGCGCCGCGGCGGCGACGAAGCGGACCGACGGTCCGTAGGCCAGCATGGCCGTGACCCAGAGGATCGCGACGGCCGCCTCGATGACCGGGTACTGGATGGAGATCGGTTGGCCGCATCCGCGGCACCGGCCGCGCAGCACCAACCACGACACGACCGGAATGTTGTCCCGCCACTCGATCCGGCGGCCGCAGCGGGGGCAGCTCGAGGGCGGGCGAAACAGCGAGCGCTGCTTCTTGTCTTCCTTGGCGAGCCGCAGGATGCAGACGTTGAGGAAACTCCCGAAACAGAGCCCCAGGACGGCCGCGCCTCCGAGCAGAATCGGGTCAACGACCACGCGTCACCTCATAGAGCAGGATACCCGCCGCTACGGCGACGTTGAGCGACTCGGCGCCCTGGGTCAGCGGGATGGCGACCCGCTGCGCGGCGACGGCGTTGAGCTGCGGGCGGATTCCCGCGCCCTCGTTTCCGACGATGACCGCGATCGGCCCCGTTCCTCGTTCCCCGTCTCTCGCGCCCAACGCCTTGGGCAGCGGGACCCCGTCCGCCGCCGCGGCCCACAGGGTCACGGCGTGCGTGCGCGCCCAGGCGATGAATCCGTTGTCGTCGAGCAGCACGACCGGATGGCGGAACGTCGCACCCATCGCGGCCCGCAGCGCCTTGGGGCTCGTCGGGTCCGCGGTGCCGCGCAGCACCACCGTGCCCGCAGCCCCCAGTGCGTGCGCCGTCCGGATGAGCGTGCCGACGTTTCCGGGATCCTGAACCCCGTCGATCACGAGCGCCACCGCACCCGGTCGCGGAGCGAAGTCGCTCGCGCTCCAGCGTCGCGGCTCGATCACGGCGATGATCCCCTGCGGTGTCTCGGTGTCGGCCAGTTGCGCGAAGCTGCGCGCGCCGATCTCCTCCACCTCGACCGCGTGCCGTTCGAGCTCCGCGACGAGCGCCGTGCCGCGGGCCGTGCGCGCCAGGTCGGGGGCGACCAGCGCACCTTTGAATGCGACCCCGGCCGCGAGGGCCTCCTCCACGAGCCGCACCCCCTCGATCAGGGCGAGCCCGCGTCGGCCGCGTGCCTTGCGGCGTTGGAGATCGCGGATCGTCGATGGCAGATTACTGGCGATGAGTATCCTCGGGCGTTCCGGGCCGCGGCCGCGCATTCAATATGCGAAGAAGCGTGGGAGGGGCGCTACGTGAAGATCGCCCTCACCATCGCGGGCTCGGACTCGGGCGGCGGCGCCGGCGTCCAGGCCGACCTCAAGACGTTCCATCAATTCGGCGTGTTCGGGACGAGCGTCGTCACCGCGGTGACGGCCCAGAACACGATCGGCGTGCGGAGCTGGGAGCCGGTCCCGGTCGACCTCGTGACCCGCCAGCTCGATGCGCTCGCCGAGGATCTTCCGCCCGCCGCCGTGAAGTCCGGCATGCTCGGCTCCGCCGCACTCGTCGAGGCGGTGGCCGCAGGTCTCGCGCGCTGGCGGCTCCCGAACTACGTGCTCGATCCCGTCATGGTCGCGACGTCGGGCGAGCGGCTGCTCGACCGCGATGCCGAGCGGCTCATCGCGCGACTGCTCGTGCCTCTCGCCGCGCTCGTCACGCCGAACCTCGACGAAGCCGAGGTCCTCGTCGGCGAGACCGTCCGCACACCCGACGCGATGGAGCGCGCTGGCCGGGCCCTGCTCGCGCTTGGCGCCAAGGCGGCGCTCGTGAAGGGCGGCCACCTCGCCGGCCACGAGGTGGTGGACGTTGTCGCGGTGGGCGGCGACGTGCGCCGGTTCACGCGGCCGCGCCTCGAGACGACCTCGACCCATGGCACGGGGTGCACGCTCTCCGCCGCCGTCGCCGCGGGTCTCGCGCTCGATCGCCCGCTCGAGCGCGCCGTGGCGGACGCCCTCGACTTCGTACACCGCGCCATGGCCGCGGCGCCCGGATTGGGCAAGGGCCACGGGCCCCTGAACCATTTCGTCCCGGCACCCCCGCGGCCGCCGACCGAGGGACTGTAGGTGCCCCGCCCCTTTCTCACGGCCCGCTGGTCGGACGTCGTCTTCCTCACGTTCGAGGCCCCGGAAGACCTCATCCGGCGCTCGATCCCGCCAGGCGTCGAGCCCGACCGCTGGAGCGGGGCGACACACGTCAGCCTGGTCGCATTGCAGATGTTCGATGTTCGGGTGATGGGCTGGCGCATCCCGGGCTACACCGCCCATCCGCAAGTGAACTTCCGCACCTACGTCCGGGTCGGCGGTGAGCGGGGCGTATGGTTCATCCGCCAGCTCGTGCCGAGCCGCGTGATCGCCGCCGTGGGCCGGCTCCGCTACGACGAACCGTTCTGGCCCACCGCGATCCGCCGCCGGGTGGTGGAAACCCAGACCGAGCGACGCGTCGAATACGCCGTGGGCCCGGAAGCGTTCGGCTGGCACGTGAGCGTGACGGGCTCGCGGGCGGCGCAGCTGCCGCCGCCCGGCTCGCCGGAGCACTGGGTCACCGAACGGGTCCTCGCCTGCCGCGCCCGGCCGGACGGCAGGCTCGGCGTGTTCCGCGTCGCGCATCCGCCCTGGGCGGTGCGGGCCGTCCGGGCGGTGGACTACCGATTCGACTTTGGATCGCTGTACGGGGCGGACTGGGAGTTCCTGAACCGCGCCCGGCCGGCAGCGGTCGTGTTCGCCGACGGGTCCGACGTGGCCGTCTACCCGCCTACGGATTCCACCAGTACGGGACTTTGACGAGGAAAATTCGGAGAACGGTGAGCAGCGTGCGCGGGGCGACGTTCCCGCTTCAGAGCCGTTTCAGCACCCCCCGGATCAGGCGCTCCAGCTGGCCCGCCACCTGCTTCCCCGCCTCGAGCACTTCGACATGCGACAGCTTCTGCGACGACAGCCCAGCTGCCACGTTCGTGATGCTCGAGAAGCCGAGACAGCGGATCCCCCGCGCCCGGGCCGCGATCACTTCCGGCACCGTGGACATGCCCACCGCGTCGGCCCCGAGCCGCTCGAGCATCCGGATCTCGGCCGGCGTCTCGAACGAAGGGCCGAGCAGCGCGGCATACACACCCTCCTCGAGCGGGATCCGCTCCGCCTGCGCGACCGCGCGTGCGTGCGTGCGTAGCGCCGGGTCGTACGGGTCGCTCATGTCCGGGAAGCGCTCATCGCCGTCCTCCACCGGTCCGATCAACGGGTTGCCGTGCATCAGGTTGATGTGGTCGGCGATCAGCATCAGCGTGGGTGGCCGGAAAGTGTGGCGGATCCCGCCGGCGGCGTTCGTGACGACGAGCGTGGTGATGCCCAGCTGCGCGAATACGCGCGTCGGGAGCGCGGCGACGGCGGGCGCGTGACCCTCGTACAAATGAAAGCGGCCGCTCTGCACGAGCACGGGAATGCCGTCGAGCGTGCCACCCACCAGCTCACCCTTGTGGCCGGGTGCGCCGGGCTCGGGGAATCCCGGGATGGCCTTGTACGGAATGCGCAGCGGATCGGCCACCGCATCGGCCACGCCGGCGAGCCCGGAGCCGAGCACGATCGCGACGCGGGGCTTGAGCGTGCCGAGTCGTTTGGCGACGGCGTCCGCCGCAGCTCGGACCCCGTCGTTCACAACAGGATCCCCGCGAGCGTGGCGGACAGGAAGTTCGCGAGCGTCCCCGCGATCATGGCGCGAAACCCGAGGCGGGCGAGGTCGTGCTTGCGCTCCGGCACGAGCGCGCCGATCCCGCCGATCTGGATGCCCACCGAGCTGATGTTCGCAAACCCGCACAGGGCGAAGGTCGCGATAGTGAAGGAGAGCGGGTCGAGCTGGGCCTTGAGATCCGCCAGGTCCTTGAACGCGATGAACTCGTTCAGGACCATGCGCTCGCCGAGCAGGCTGCCGATGGCGCCCGAGTCGTGCCACGGCACGCCCATCGCGAACGCGATCGGCCGGAAGATCCAGCTGAGGACGGTTTGGACGTTCTCCGGAAACCAGGCGACCCGGCCGTGCACCCAGCCGAAGCCGCCGTTGACCAGCGCGACCAGAGCGATAAAAGAAACCAGCATGGCGATGACATTGAGCATCAAATGGAGCCCGTCGGTGGTGCCCCGCGCGGCGGCGTCCACCACGTTGACATCGGTGCGCGGGATCTCTACTCGTACTCCCCCGAGTGTTTGCGGGGTTTCGGTCTCGGGCTCGATGATCTTTGCCATCATGATCGTGCCCGGCGCCGTCATGATCACGGCGGTGAGCAGATGTCGCGCTTCGATCCCCATGGCGATGTAGGCCGCCATGATCGATCCCGACACGTGCGCCATCCCCGCCGTCATGACGGTCATCAGCTCCGAGCGCGTCATCCCGGGCAGGAACGGGCGGACGGTGAGCGGGGCCTCGGTCTGGCCCATGAAGATCGACGCCGCGACGTTCAGGCTCTCGGCGCCACTGGCCCGCATCACCTTGTTCATCGCGATCGCGAACGCCTTCACGACGAGCTGCATCACACCGAGGTAGTACAGGATCGCGAACAACGCCGAGACGAAGATGATGGCGGGGAGCACTTGAAACGCGAACACGATGCCGAGGCTCGAGTGCTGCTTGCCGAGCTCCCCGAACACGAACTCCGACCCTTTGTATGAGAAGCTCAAGATCGCCTTGACGACGTCGCCGAGATCCGTGAACAGGGTCTGGCCGAACGGGACGAGCAGCACGAAGATCGCGAACGCGAGCTGCAGGCCGACCCCCCACCCCACCACGCGCCAGCTGATCGCCCCGCGGTGGCGCGACAACGCGATGCCGATTCCCAGAATGAGCGCGATCCCGAACATGCCGGTGAGGCGTTGCGGAATCGAGCGGGGCGTGGCCTGGGGCAGCGGCGCCGGCAGGGGTGCGGGTGACCGGGGGGCGCTCTGCGCCCCCGTCGGCGGGTGCGGTCGCACCGCGCCCTGGACCGTATTCCACACGAAGCGTGGCACCGTAAAGACCGCGAGCGCGCACCCGAAGGTGACCGCGAAGGCGAGGATGGTACGAGTGGGGCGCAGCGCCATTAGAGAGCCTCCAGTTCGCTCTGCACGCGGGACACCAACGCCACCTTCTCGAACTCCGGGAGAAACGCGCTCTCACACGCGTTGAGCACCACGCGCGCGAGGTCCGTCTGGGTGAGGCCCAGAGCGCTCTGGGCGACGAAATACTCGTCGGTGAGCGAGATGCCGTCCATCAGCCGCCCATCGGTACTCAACGTCACGACCACGCCCTGGTCGAGATACCGCTTGAACGGATGCTCGGCGAGGGACGGCACGGTGTGGGTGTGGAGATTGCTCGTGAGGCACATCTCGAGGGGAATCTTGCGCTCGATCACGTAGTCGAGCAGCGCGGGGTCTTCGCCCAGTCGCGTGCCGTGGCCGATCCGCTGGGCCCCGCACTGGTGCAGTGCCTGGTGGATGGAATCGGGACCGTCCCCCTCCCCGGCATGACAGGTACACGCCATCCCGTGCTGCGCCGCGTATGCGAACGCGGGCGCATGGTCGCGGGCCGGGAAGCCCCGCTCCGCGCCCGCCAGGTCGAACGCCACGACGCCCGCCGCCCGGTAGTCCGCCGCGGCGCGCGCCAGCTCGAGGGACTCGGACGGCGCGCGCGTGCGGATGCCGCACACGATCACCCCGACCTTGGCGCCCGTCTCCCCCTCGCCACGCTTGATTCCGGCGAGGGGGGCCTCGATCGCCTGCGCCAGGGTGAGCGCCGGCCGGTGCAGCAGGGGCGAGTAGCGCACCTCGACGTAGCGCACCCCGTCCGCGGCCGCGTCCAGCACGAATTCGTACGCGATGCGCTCGAGCGCGGCCGCCGTCTGCATCACCGACAAGGTGATCTCGTACTTCGTGAGGTACTCCTCGAGATTCTTGGCGTGCTTCACGTACAGCGCCTGCGCCAGCCCGTCGGCCGTGTCGGCCGGGAGCCGGATGCGCTGAGCGCGCGCCAGCTCCAGCATGGTCGTGGGACGGAGGCAGCCGTCCAGGTGGACGTGCAGCTCCGCCTTGGGCCAGCGTCGCAGCGCGTCTTTGGACAGGCGGGGTGGGCCCTGGCGGGCGCTCACCACCACGCGGAAGATCGCGCCGCCTTCTCGCACGGGATCGGCCGCGTCCACCGGGCGGCCGACACCGTCGGTCACGTACGCCGCGCCGCGCCCCACGAGCTCCGCAAGCTCGCGGTCGAGCACCTCGACCGCGTCGCGCACGCTGGCGCCGGGCGCCACGCTCACGGGCCGCTCGTTTACGAAGACGCGGATCACCGGCCGCCCCCTGCGCGATGCAGGCGCCGGTCGTCCGGGGCCGCGATCGGCTGGCGCAGCACGGCGAGATACTGGATGAGGGCGTCGAGATCGGTGGCGCCGACGTCGCCCGACGTCGCGCCCCGCAGCATGGTGTAGCCGCTCCCGCCGGACGCCAGGAAATCGCTCACCGCCACGGTGTAGCGCTGGCCGTCGTGCACGCCCTTGCCGTCGGCGAGCCGCAGCTGCTTGATCCTCCCGCCCGCGGGCTTGCGGGGGTCGTACCACAGCTCGATCCCCGCGACGTGCGCGTCCGGGTGATCGCCCGCGAGCGCATGCTCGAGCGCTTGCTTCAGGACCTTGCCCGACACGACGACCCGTAGCAAGCGGTTCTGAAACGGCTCGACCCGGAACAGGTCGCCGTACGTGGCGAGCCCGGCGCCGAGATCGGCCCGGATACCGCCGTTGTTGACCAACGCGACGTCTGTCTTGGCGATGTTGCGCTGGGCGTCCGCGATCAGCCGCCCGAGCCCGTACTCGTCGCCGGTGCGCCGCAGCTCGATCCCGAACCGTGCGACCGGCCGGTCCGTGATCGTGGCGACAGACTGCCGGTCCAGGCGGAGCGCGTCGGCCAGGTCCGGATCGAGACGGACGCGATCGGTGAACGGTGTCTCGATCCGGGCACGCACCTCACGCCGAGCCCCGCCCACCCGCACGAAGTCCACCACGGCGATGCCGGCTCCCGACGAGCGCGCCTGCACGATCGGGATGCCGTTCACGACGGTGTTCACCAGCGAGTGCGTATGACCGCTGACGATCAAGTCCACGGAGCCGGAATCGAGCCCGCGGGCGAGGTCGATGATCTCGCCGTGACACGCCCCGGATCCGAGCGACTCGGCCGCGCCGTCACCGTCGCAGAACGCGCCCACGTGCGCCACGATGATCACGTAGCTCGCCGCCGCCCGAGCCAGCGGCAGCACGCGGCGCACCGCCGCCACCCCGTCGCCGAACGCGAGGCCCCGCACGTTGCGCGGCGCCGTGGTCTCGGGTGTCGCCCGCAGGGCAAGTCCGATCACCGCCACGCGCACACCGTCGCGCTCCACCACGGCGAACGGCTCGGCCCAAGCGGGTCGGGCCGTACCCATGGAATCGGTGATGTTCGCCGCCACAAAACGGTAGCGCGCCTCGGCCATCCGGGCGCGCAGCGTGTCGACACCCCAGTCGAACTCGTGGTTCCCGATCGCGGCGGCATCGATCCCGAGCGCGTTGAGCGCCGCGATCACCGGCCGGCCGAAATTGAAGTTGGAGACGGGCGTCCCCTGCATTTGGTCTCCGGCGTCGAGCCGGATGCTGGTGCAGAAACACGCGCGCGCCAGGCTGTCGAGCCACGGCTTCAGCGCCGCCGCTCCACCGACGGGCCGCCCGCCGGACCAGGGCCATACCTGCGGCTCGAGTGCGCCGTGGAAGTCGTTGATCGCGAGCACCCGCAGCAGCGTGCTGTCCGGTCGAGACGCCGTGGGCGCGCCCGGCGCGAACGCCTGGCGCAGGACGGCCTGGGCGTCGGCCGGCACGATCGACCAGCTGGGCGAATAGGGGCTCGGGGCGCTGACGTGCCCGGCCGCCCGGATCTCGGCGACCAGCAGGTCGCGGATCGACTCGCCCCGGTCGTACACGACGCGCGCGCCGTGCAGCATGGTGTACCCGCCGCCGCCCGATTGACGGTAGCTGTTCAGGGCGAGGGTGAAGCTGTCCGCCGGCGTGACGCTGTGGCCCTGGAAGGCGAGCCCGCGGATGCGTCGGTCCGGCAGCTGGGTCAGGTCGATCGTGTAGGTCACGCCGCTGACGACGTCGAAGCTGAAGCCCGGTACGCTGTCGTTGATCAGCGGCGCGCCGGGCTGATACGTGCGGAAGTAGCGGGCCGACTGTTCGAGATACGCCTTGAGCTGGTTCCCGGAGATGCGAACGGCACGGAGCGTGTTCTGATAGGGATAGATCCCCGCCACGTCGCGCTCCCGTACCTCGCCTTCGGGGAGGCCTGCGTTCGGGTCGAAGTCGGCCGCGGCCGAGAGATCGGCGCCGGCCCGGCGGCGCTGTACGTCATTGATGAAATCGAGGAGCGGTGTGTCTTCCGTGCGCCCATACCGCGCGGCGAAGCCCGCACCCGCCGTGCCGAGCGGCGTCGCCGCCCAGGCGCGGACCCGCTCGTGCGCCGCGGTGAAGCGTCGCACGAAGCGCGGCTGCTCGGGGACGGCTGCGAGCGGGATCAGGTCGGACCGCACCGATGCCACGCGGTAACCGCCCGTCCCCTTCACCAGCCACACCTGCACCACCGCCAGACTGAGCGCGAAGTTGCGCGGCTGCACGAAGTGCACGTCGTTGAGGACGTACTCCCGGAGCTCCTTGTGGCTGTGTCCCACGATCACGACGTCCGGGCGGGGCACCACGCCGGCCAGGCTCAGCGCGGCGTTCTCGGCGCCGACGCCGGTCGTGTCGTACGACGACGGCTCGTCGAGCCCGCTGTGGATCAGCACGACTTTGAGATCGACACCCGCGTCCTCCAGCCGCCGGAGCGCGAGCGGCGCCGTCTCGTCGATCCGGCGCACGCGGATCCGGCCCCCGAGCTGGCTCCGGTCCCATACCATCACCCCGGGCGTCGTGAGTCCGGTGATGCCGACCTTCACGCCGCCGCGCACCGCCACGACGTAGGGCGCGTAGACGAGCGTGTCGCTCGCCCCCTGGAAGATGTTGGCGGACACGAAGCGGTAGGTGGCGTCCGCGGTGGCGCGCGCCAGCACGTCGCGCCCGAAATCGAAGTCGTGGTTCCCGGGAGTGGCCGCGTCGTACTGCATGGCGTTGAGCGCGTCCACCACCGGGTGGGGGCGCTGTGAATCGCGCTGCGCGAAGTACGCGGCGAACGGGTTGCCTTCGACCAGATCGCCGGCGTCCACCAGCACGACTTGGTCCGGGTATTGCGAGCGCAGGGACTCGAGCACCGTGGCCGCGCGCGCGAGCCCTCCCGGCGCGGCGGCGTCCCGGACGTAGTCCCACCCCAGGACGCGCCCGTGCACATCGGTCGTCGCGACGATCACGACGTGGGCACTATCGGAACGGGGAGACGAGGGAGGAGCGACGGGTTGTTGGACGGCCAGCAGCGCCACGAGCACGTGCATAGTGCGCTGAAAATTGCAAAGGGCGCGGGGGTTGCGCTACCTTGACGTCGCCATGAGCGAGCCCGCGACGCACCGGATTCTCGTCGTCGACGACGAGGCCGACATCACGGCACTCGTGGCGTATCATCTCGCCAAGGCGGGCTACCGCGTGACGACGGCCGCGAACGGGCGTGACGCGCTCCGGGCGGCGCGTGAGGAGCGGCCCGACCTGGTGGTGCTCGACTTGATGCTGCCCGGCGTGTCGGGCTACGACGTGCTCGCCGAGCTGCGCCGCCGCGAGGAGACGAAGGACTTGGGCGTCATCCTGCTCACCGCCCGCAAGGACGAGCCCGACCGCATCAAGGGCCTCTCGCTCGGCGCCGACGACTACCTCCCCAAGCCGTTCTCGCCGCAGGAGCTGGTGCTCCGGGTCGGGGCCGTGCTCCGGCGGCTCGCGGCCCCCGCCGTCGCGGCGGGCGGGCGGGTCACGGCGGGATCGATCGTGCTGGACCGGAGCGCGCACCGCGTGACCGTCGCCGGCAGCGAAATCGAGCTCACGGCGACGGAGTTCAAGCTGCTACGCACCCTCATCGAGCGCGAAGGCCGGGTCCAGAGTCGCGCGCAGCTGCTCGAGGCGGTGTGGCAAGCCCATCCCGACATCCAGACCCGCACGGTGGACATGCACGTCCAGCGGCTGCGCCAGAAGCTCCGCGCGGCCGGCGATTGCATCGAGACCGTCCGCGGCACGGGCTACCGCTTCCGCCGCTCCGAGCCGCGCGGCCGCAAACGCCCGTGAAGCTCGCCATGCGGCTGTTCCTCACGACGAGCCTCCTGGTCGCCATGGCCGTGGCCAGCCTGGCGGTCGCCGCGGACCGGTTGCTGCGGCGCTACCTCGAAGACGAGGTGGCCCGCGGCCTCGAGCACGAGGGGCGTCTGGTTGGAGCGCTGCTGCCCGGGGACTCGCTGCGCTGGCCCGACTTCGCACGAGAGCTCGGAAGCCGGATCGGTCACCGCGTGACGCTCGTCGACCCCCGGGGTGTGGTCCGGGGGGACACGGAGTTCGACCGAGCGGAGCTCGGGCAGCTCGAGAACCACTTGATGCGTCCCGAGGTCCAGCAGGCGCTGTCCGGGGCCGTCGGCCGCAGCGAACGTCTCAGCGCGTCCACCAACGAGCGACGTCTGTACGTGGCCGTGGGCGGCGGCCCCCCCGGGCTCGCCGTGGTCCGGGTCTCGACCACCCTGGCGGCCGTGGACGAGCAGGTGGCCGCCGTCGAGCGGGCCGTGGCCCTTGCCGGGCTCGGGGCGCTCCTCGCCGCCGGGGTGCTCGCCTGGCTGCTCGCACGCGGGGTGGCGCAGCCCCTGGTGCAGCTCGGTGACGCCGCCCGAGCGATCGCGGGCGGGCGGTCGCCCGTCTTTCCTGATTCGAGCGTGCCCGAAGTCGCGCAGCACATCGTCGCGCTGCGCGCCATGCACCAGCAGCTCGACCAGCGCTTCACCGACCTCGTGGGCGAGCGCGAGGAAACGACGACCCTCATCGAGACGATGGCGGACGGCGTGGTGGCAGCGGACGCCCGCGGCGCGATCGTCACGCTCAACCGGGCGGCGCGGCGGCTGCTGGGGTACGGGCCCGGCGATTCGTTCCCTGCGCTCGCGGAGCTGTTCCACGAAAAGGCGGCGCGCGACCTGGTCGGAGCCGTGCTCGCCGGCCGGGAGGCGGAGCCGCGGGAGCTCGAGCGCCACGGGCGCACCCTCCTCGTCACCGGACGCGCGCTGCCGAACGGTGGCGCCTTGCTCGTGATCCGCGACGTGACCGAGCTGCGCCGCCTGGAGGCCGTGCGCCGCGACTTCGTCGCGAACGTGTCCCACGAGCTCAAGACGCCGCTCACGTCCATCGCCGGGTACGCGGAGACGCTCGCCACCGAAGCGAGCGCGGGCACGCAGACCGAGCGGTTCGCCCGCACCATCCTGACCAACGCCCGCCGCATGCAGCGCCTGGTGGACGACTTGCTGGATCTGTCGCGTATCGAATCGGGCCGCTGGCAACCGACCGTGGCGCGCGTCGACGTGGGAGGACTGGCCGGCGAAGCCTGGGCCGCGTTCGCCGACCGCGCTCGTGAGCGGCGGGTCGAGTTCACGGCGGCGGCCGGCAACGGCCGCGAGGTCTCGGCCGATCCCGACGCGCTGCGTCAAGTGTTGACGAATCTGTTCGATAACGCCCTACGCCACACACCGCCCGGCGGCCGCATTGCTGTGACGGTCGAGCCGGAGCCGGGCGGCGTGAGCGTCGCGGTCGCCGACACCGGCTCGGGGATCGCCCCCGAGCACCTGCCCCGCATCTTCGAGCGGTTCTACCGCGCCGATCCCGGGCGTTCGCGCGATGAGGGCGGCACCGGGCTCGGCCTCGCCATCGTCAAGCACCTGGTGGAAGCGCACGGGGGGCGGGTGGAGGCCCGGAGCGCCCTGGGCCGCGGCACCACCGTCCGTATCTTCTTTCCCACGGCCGACGTGGCGATCTGACCGGCTGTTACCAAGCCGTCACAGCGCCGTAGCCAGCGCTTGACCGAGCGCGCGCATCGTCCTGGCGTGCGCATCGGCTTGGTGTCCGACACATACACCCCGCAGGTCAACGGGGTGACCACCGTGGTCAGCCGCATCGTCTCCCTGGTGCGCGCGCGCGGCCACGAGGCGGTGCTCGTCGCCCCACGGTATCCCGCAACGCCGGTGCCGCGCGACACAGGGGAGCTGCGCATCCCGTCGGCGGCCTTCCCGCTGTACCCGGACATCCGGATGGCGCTGCCGCCGTTCCGCCGGCTCGCCGAGTTCTTCGACGCGTCGCCACCCGACGTCGTACACGTGCACACGGAGGGCGCCCTCGGTCTGGCGGGCCGTCGCTACGCGCTGCGGCGGGGCATACCGCTGGTCACGTCGTACCATACGAACTTTCCCGAATACAGCCGGCATTACGGCGTCGGCTTCCTCGAGCCCGTGGTGTGGCGCTGGCTCCAATGGTTTCATCGTCCGGCGCAGGTGACCTTCACACCGGGAGGGGCGGTCCGCGACGACCTGATCCGGCGCGGCCTGACGCACGCAGCCCTGTGGGGGCGCGGCGTGGATCCTCACTTCTTCCACCCGGGACGGCGCGACCCCTCCTGGCGTCGTTGGCTCGCGGGCGGTGACGAGACAGTGATCGTGCTGCACGTGGGCCGCCTGGCGCACGAGAAAAACCTGAGGGTGTTGATCGAGGCGTGGCGCCACGCGCGCTGGGTGCTCGGCCAGCGTGCCACGTTCGTCGTCGCAGGCGAGGGTCCCGAGGCCCGGCGCCTCGAAGCCGAGCTGCCGTTCATCCGGCTGCTCGGGTTCCTGCCGCGCGCGGACCTCGCCACGCTGTACGCCAGCGCGGACGTGTGCATGTTCCCGTCGCATACGGAGACCTGCGGGCTGGTGGCCCTCGAGGCGATGGCGTCCGGCGTGGCGGTGATCGCCGCCGATGCAGGCGGCTTTCGGGAGAGCATCCGGCCGGGGAGCTCCGGCCTGCTGGTGTCGCCGCACGACTCGCACGGCTACGCGGATGCGATCGTCGCACTCGTCGCTGACCCCATTACCCGGTTGGCGCTCGCGGCCGCCGCGCGCGACCACGCCTTGACCCGCGACGTCGTGCACGAGAACGCGGAGTTGCTCGAGCGCTACGCCCTGCTGGCCGGCCTGAACGAACGGAGGACGTCCCCGTGCGCCGCCTAGTGATCATCCTGGCCGACGGGCTCCGTCCCGACGCCGTGTCGCCCAGCGTGATGCCGTCGCTCGACGCCCTCGGCCGGGTGTACACGCTCGCCCGCCGTGCCCGGACGGTGCGACCCAGCGCCACGGTGGCGGCGCTCGCGTCGCTCGCCACGGGCGTCGGGCCGGACACGCACCGGCTCATCGAGCCGGGGTTCGCGTTTGTCCCGCGGCTCCGCTCGATCCGCCCGGTGTCCCGTGTTCTGGCCCGCGCCGGCTTCCCGACCGATATCGTCACGGCCGACTTGGGACCCGCCGCGCTTCCCGTGACCTGGGCGCTCGCCTCGACCGCCGGCGTCCGGCGCCTGGTCGCCAAGGGCACGCGGGCCTGGGAAACCGCCGCCGCCGCGCAACGGCTGCTGTCGCAGCGCGAGGACGGGTTGTTGTTCGTCTACCTCCCGGACTGCGATCGCGCCGGACACGCGTACGGCTGGATGTCGGAGGAATACCTCGAGGCGGCGGGGCAAGTGGACGCCGGGGTGGGTCTCTTGTCGGGCTGGACCGATGACGCGGTCTTCATCATCACGGCCGACCACGGCGGCGGAGGCGTGACCGCGAACGCGCACGATCAGCCGCACCCCGTGAACGATCACATCCCGCTCATCGTCGCGGGCCCCGGCGTGACGCGGCGGCATCAGCTCACTCGCCCCATCTCCCTGCTCGACATCCCGGCGACGGTGCTGTGGTGGTTCGGCATCCCCGTGCCCGGGGGCTACGAGGGTCGGCCCCTGGCCGAGGCGTTCGCCCAGGTGTCCACGCCCGCCCCGGTGCCCGCGTGATGCACTGGATCACGCACCTCGGTGGCGCGCGGGCCACGCTCGCAGTCGGGCTGGTGCTGGTCGCGCTCGGCGAGCCGCGCCTCGGGCTGACCGCCCTCGTCGCGAATGCCGGGTCGCACGTCTTCGTCCAGCTGTTGAAGCGCGCCGTGGCGCGGGCGCGGCCGTGCGACGCGGGCGGACGCCCGCTCGCGCTGGTCGATCTCCCCGATCCTCATTCGTTCCCTTCCGGTCACGCCGCGGCCGCGACGGCGGTGGCCATCACCGTCGCCCTCGCCCATCCCAGCGCCGGTCCGATCGTCATCCCGGTAGCCGCACTGGTCGCCTACTCCCGCGTCGCGCTGCGGGTGCACCACGTGAGTGACGTGCTGGCCGGCGTCGTCCTGGGACTCGGCGGCGCCATCGCCGCGACGCGCCTCCTCCGCTAGCCTCTTTCAGGACGAAAAGCCAAACCCGGGGCCGACTGCTCCCCGGGCTGACCGGTCGGGCGAAGTGGCCGTCACACTCCGGCCGCGACCATCGGCATTCCGCCGCGTTTCAGCTTCCCGGCAGGCGCAGCGCCAGCAGCTGGCCGCCCTCGTTCTGCAGACCAAGCGAGGGGACGGGCAGCGTGTGGGCTTGGATGTCGAACAGCCAGGTGCCGGCGCCGAGCCATGCCGACGCGTCGATGATGCCGCTCGATTCCCAGCAGGTTCCGCGGGCTTCCACGCACTCGGCGTTCGGCAGCTCGATCACCGCCGAGCCGCGGTCCACCAACCCGCCACCGACGGTCGTATGGAAGTTCCAGATGCGCGGCGCGCGGGCGAAGGCGGCGTAGGCCGGGTCTTCCATCACCATCAGGCTGTTTTTCCCCGACGCGAGGTTGTCCGGCGACGCCCAATCGACGTCGGCCCCGCGCGAGCGCTGGAGCAGGGTCAAGCGGGCGTTCGCGGTCGGATCGGTCCGGTCGAACTCCATCCGGTAGATCGACCCGTGGGGATCGCACGCGGCGGCACCGCACCGCACGCCCTCGCTGCCCGTGTCGACGAAGTAGATCGCCGGCCCCGCGCCCGTCGGGCCGTTGCGGTGATCGTAGTCGCCGTCCTCCAGCCGGACGAACGGGAACGCCCCGAGGCCATCCACGGCCGTCTGCAGCTGGCTCGACGAGAGGGGCGCCGGGTTGGGCACCTCCACGAAGTGGCCGGCGATCGTCTGCCCCTCCGCCAGGTACCCCGAGTGCGTCGCTTGGCCCGAGACGAAAACGTAGAGGGTGCCGGTTCCCGCGAGCACCTCGGCCTCCGAGGCCGCGACGTAGAGGTAGAGCTCGGACCGGCCGGCGGTGTCGTCGAACCCGGCGAGCACGACTTTCCCCGGGAATCCGGGGACCGCGATCAGGTTCTCGTGTGCGTACCGCCCGAGCCACGGCAGCTCGTGGTGCTGCCCGTCCCGGCCGATGGCGAGCTGGATACCGTCGTGCGCGCCGCCACTCGACTCCTCGCCGCTCAGGAAGAAGCCCGACGGAAAGCCCTCGGCCGCGCCGACCCACGTGGCCGAGCACAGCCGCACGTACTGCTCACTGCCATCGAGCACGAGCGTGGCGTCCTTGACGGCCAACGACGCGCGGTCGATGACCAGGCGCGAGACCCGTGCGTTCCGGAACTGCGCGCCGCCGCTTTCGTCCCTGACCCCGGCGGCGGTCAGCTCGTGGTTCGCGTACACGATCAGATCCGGGCCGTCGGCGTAGGCGCCCAGGCCGTCGGGAATCGGGGCAAATACGTATCCACTGGGCAGCCGGTCGCCCACCGTGATGATCGGCGTAACCGTGCCGTTGGGCGTGAGGGCATAGGCCTGCGGTGTCGCACTCGTCGTGAAGCCGGCAGACGCCACGGTCTGGGCGAGCGGCAGGGCGGTCAGCGCAGCCGGCGCATCGCCGCGATCGCAGCCGGCGACCAGGGTCGCGATCGCAAGGAGGGATGTCGGGAACCGCTTCATTGTTTCGGGCCTCGATTGGAAGAGAGAGGGGCGCGACTTGTGGACGTGTGACAACGTCGGCATCGCGCATCACGGCCGGACGGTCCGCGTGTCACAGGTTCGTCAAGCTTTGCCGCTGACGTGCTGGTGTCAGGACCGTGACTAGACTGTCACACTCGCGCCGTAATATCCTCGGGTGGAACCGACGCCCGTCGCAGGTAGCCCCATGTGCCGCGTGCTCGTCGTCGACGACGAGCCCGACATCACTGCGCTCGTCGCCTATCACCTCGCCAAGGGGCTACCGTGTCGCAACCGCGGCCGGCGGTCGGGAGGGCCTCGAAGCCGCGCGCGAGGAGCGGCCCGCCCTGATCGTCCTGGACCTCATGCTGCCCGACGTCTCGGGCTTCGATGTGCTGGGTGAGCTGCGGCGTCGCGAGGAAACCCGCGAGATCGGCGTCCTGCTCCTCACCGCCCGCCGCGACGAGGCGGACCGGATCCGCGGGCTCGCGCTGGGCGCAGAGGATTACATCCTGAAGCCGTTCTCCCCACCGGAGCTGGTCCTGCGCGTGGGCGCCATCCTCCGCCGCCTCCGCGCACCGGCCCAGGCGACCGGCGGCCGGCTCAGCGCGGGACCGATCCTGATCGACAGGATGGCCCATCGCGTGTTCGTGAACGGCGAGGAGGTGCACTTCACGACGACCGAATTCAACCTGCTCCACACGCTGATCGAGCGCGAAGGCCGGGTGCAGACCCGCGCGCAGCTGCTCGAGACCGTATGGCAGGCGCAGGCGGACGTGCAGACCCGTACCGTCGACATGCATTTGCAGCGACTGCGCCGGAAGCTGGGCCCCGCGGGCCGCTACATCGAGACCGTTCGAGGAGCCGGATACCGCTTCCGGCGTGGCGATTCAGCAGCGCGGCGTGTACCGTAGCGCTCGGGAACGAGCACGCGGTCCACGCCCCCGGCTCCCGTTACCGGCTCGTTACACGTCCCGCGCCCAGCCGTGACGCGCGCGGGCTTCGTTTCCCCGCGCGATGCTGCACCAGCACCACAACCCATTCCCCAAGGAGGGGAGACACCCAATGCCGTTCTCCATTCGTCGGGCGCTCGGGGTGGCCTTCGTGGCCGCCGCGGCGGGCGCTGCCCCGCTAGCCGCGCAAGGTAGTCAGCCACCGCAGGTGACGGTTGGCGGCCTGGTCTATACACAGTACGTCTACCAGCTTGAAGACTCGGTCAATCATTTCAACAGCTTCGATGTCACACGCGCGTACGTGAATGTGCTCGGGAAGTTCTCGGGCGGCGTGGGCACGCGGGTCACGGCCGACATCTACCGCAACGCCGACGGCTCGCTCAGCTACCGCCTCAAGTACGCCTTCGCGACATACACGCCGCAGGGCAGTCCGCTCACGTTCAAGGTCGGCCAGATCCACACACCGTGGATCGACTGGGAAGAGGCGCTGTGGGACTATCGCATGCAGGGACAGATGGCGATGGAGCGAGCCGGCTACGTCTCGGCGTCCGACGTCGGGGTGGGAGTCGACGGCAAGTGGGGTCCTGACAAAGTCAATTTTCAGCTGACCGTGGTGAACGGAGAGTTCTACAGGAGCCCGGAGGTCGGCCAAGGCAAGGACGTGATGGCGCGCGTGTCGGTGCGGCTGCTCGACACGGACGACTCCAGTCGCGTCGGCGGACTACGTGTCACGGGCTACGCCGGCTACGGCAGGGCCGCGGGGAACGCGCAGCGCAATCGCTACCTGGGCATGGTGTCCTACCGGTCCAAGCACCTCAGCCTCGCCGGAGAGGCTGCGTCGGCGCAGAGCGGTCCGCAGGGCGCGATCAACGGCCACGTCTACAGCGCGTTCGGCGTCTACAAGGTCCCCGCCTCCAAAGTCGCTATCCTCGGTCGCGTCGACATCACGCACCTGCAAGCCGGCGCCACCGACAAGCAGACGCGCTTCATCGGCGGTGTGTCGTATCAGCTGACACCGAACTGGCGGTTACTCGGGGACTGGGACTACGCGAATTATCAGACCGATCCGTTGAATGCCGCGAACTACGCGACCAGGTCCCAGGCCCTGTTCCAAACACAGTTCACGTTCTAACCAGGACGAGGTACGACCCATGAAGCAGTCTACGCTCATCGCGCTGGCCGCCGCCGTGGCCCTCGCCGCCCCGGCGACGGCTCAGGTGAAGCTCAACGGCGCAGGCGCCACGTTCCCGAACATCATCTATCAGGATTGGATGCTGACATACAACCAGGCGCACCCGGACGTGCAGCTCAACTATCAGTCGATCGGCTCGGGCGGCGGCATCCGCCAGTTCTCCGACGGCACCGTGGATTTCGGTGCGACGGATGCCCCGATGAAAGACTCGGCCATCACGGCGATCAGCGGCAACGTGCTGCACATTCCCACCGTGCTGGGCGGCGACGTGCCCACGTACAACCTGCCCGACGTGCAGGCGACGTTGCGGTTCACGCCCGATGTACTCGCCGACATCTTCCTCGGGAAGGTCACCAAGTGGAGCGACGCGCGGATCGCCGCGGTGAATCCGGGAGTGAAACTCCCTGACCAGGACATCGTGGTGGTGCACCGCTCCGACGGGTCGGGGACGAGTTTCATCTGGACCGACTACCTGTCGAAGGTGAGTCCCGAGTGGGAGCAGAAGGTCGGCCGTGGCACGTCGGTGAACTGGCCGGTCGGCCTGGGCGGCAAGGGGAACGAGGGGGTGACCGCGACGGTGCGGCAAACCCCCGGAGCGATCGGCTACGTCGAGCTCGGCTACGCGATGATCAACAAGCTTCCCGCCGGGATCGTGCGCAACAAAGCCGGGAAGTTCATCGAACCCAAGCTGGAGAGCATCACCGCCGCGGCGGCCGGTGCGATGCAGGTGATGGGCCCGACCACCGACTTCCGCGTGTCCATCACGAACGCGGATGGGGAGAAGGCGTATCCGATCTCCAGCTTCACCTGGTTCCTGCTCCACAAGCAGTACGACGCCGCCGCCAAGGCGAGCGCGCTCGTGCGGTTCGTCTGGTGGGCCGAGACGGAAGGTCAGTCGCGCGCCGAGCCGCTCGGGTATGCGCCGCTGCCGAAGCAGCTCCGACCGTGGATTGAAGCGCGTTTGAAGACGGTCACGGCCGGCGGCAAGTCGGTCTGGATGACGGCAGCCCGGTAACCCTCCTTCCGGCTGTCGCTCCCCCCCCGCACGGCGGTATTCGCCTGCGGGGGGGTTGTTTTTCGGGTCCCGCCGTTACAGTCCCGTGACACAGGCCGGATACGTTTCCGCTCGATGACGGCACTTCCACTGGATCCCGTGGCCGCACCCGAGCCCCGCTGGCACTTGCTGCGCGGGGCGAATCTGGCCGACCGCGTGTATCGCGGCGTGCTCACCGCGCTGGCTCTCACGCTGCCGCTGTTGCTGCTGGCGCTCGTGGGCGAGTTGGTCGTGAGCGCCCGGCCGGCGATCGCGCGGTTCGGCTTCCGTTTCCTGTGGTCGTCGGTGTGGGACCCCGTGGCGGGCGTCTTCGGCGCGGCGCCGATGATCTTCGGCACGCTCGCTTCCTCGCTGCTCGCGCTGCTCATCGCGGTCCCCCTGGCGCTCGGCGTCGCGATTTTCCTCACCGAGTTCGCCCCGAAGTGGCTGCGCCAGCCGATCGCATTCCTGGTCGAGCTGCTCGCGGCCATCCCGAGCGTGGTGTACGGCCTGTGGGGCGTCTTCGTGCTCATCCCGTTCCTGCGCGGCTACGTCGTGCCGCCGCTGCGCGCCGCGCTGGGCTGGACGCCGTTCTTCCAGGGCGTGTTCTACGGTAATTCCCTCCTCGCGGGCGGCGTCATTCTGGCCATCATGATCGTGCCCTACATCGCCGCCGTGTCGCGCGAAGTGCTGCTCGCCGTGCCGACGAGTCAGCGCGAAGCGGCGCTCGGCATGGGGGCGACGCGGTGGGAGGCGGTGTGGACCGTCGTCGTGCCGTACGGCCGCGCGGGCTTGATCGGCGCGGTCATCCTCGGCCTCGGCCGTGCCCTGGGTGAGACGATGGCCGTGACGATGCTGATCGGCAATCGCCACGACATCGGGCTCTCGGTCCTCCAGCCCGCCTACACCATGGCCGCGGCGATCGCCAACGAATTCAGCGAAGCGACCACCAATCTGTACCTCTCCGCGCTGTTCGAGGTCGGCCTCATCCTGTTCGTCATCACCGTGCTCGTCAACGCCCTGGCGCGCCTCATGATCTGGCGCGTGGCGCGGGGCACGGCCGTCGGGAGCCGCGCGCTGTGAGCGCCCGCCGCCTGCGGCGCCGCGTGGTCAGCGGCCTCATGACCGGTCTGGTGGGCGTGCTGTCGCTCGGCGCCGTCCTGGCGCTCGTGCTGATCGTCGGGCATCTGATCGCCAAGGGCGCGTCGTCGCTCGACTGGCGCTTTTTCGTCGCGAACCCCGTCCCCGCCGGCCAGTCGGGCGGCGGCGTGGCGAACGCGATCGTCGGGACCGGGATCATCGTGGGACTCGCCGCGCTGATCGGCCTGCCGATCGGCATCGGGACGGGACTCTACCTCGCGGAGTACGGCTCCGGGCGGCTGGGCTGGACGGTGCGGTTCGTGGCGGACGTCCTGAACGGCACACCGTCGATCGTGGTCGGGATCTTCGCCTGGACGTGGCTCGTCAAGCCGATGGGCCATTTCTCCGCGCTCGCCGGGAGCGTGGCGCTGGCCGCCCTGATGGTCCCCATGATCGCGCGGACGACGGAAGAAATGGTGCGCCTCGTCCCCCATTCGCTGCGTGAGGCCGCCCTGGCCCTCGGCTACCCCCGGTGGCGCACGTCGCTGCGCATCGTCGCACGCACCGCCTTGGCGGGGATCCTCACCGGCTGCCTCGTCGGCATCGCGCGGATCGCGGGTGAGACGGCCCCGCTCCTGTTCACCGCCCTCGGCAACCTGAACTTCAGCACCAGCATCCTGGAGCCGATGCAGACGCTGTCGCTCCAGATCTTCACCTATGCCACGGGGCCGTTCGACGAGTGGCATCGCCTCGCCTGGGCCGCGGCGCTCGTGCTCATGGCTCTGGTGCTGCTCCTCGCCGTCTCCGCCCGCTGGGCCATCCGGCAACGTCATGGCGCCGCTCGCTGACGTCCAGCTGCAGCTCGAAGCCGTGCGGCTCACGGCCCTGTACGGCCGGCGCGCCGTCATCGACGACGTGTCGCTGTTGTTTCCCGCGCGCACCGTCACCGCCATCATCGGGCCGTCCGGCTGCGGCAAGAGCACGTTCCTGCGCTGCCTGAACCGGATGCACGAGCTGTCCGAGGGCGGATGGGTGACCGGCACGGTGCGGCTCGACGGCGACGACATCTACGACGCGTCCGTCGACCCCGTTCAGCTGCGGCGCCGCATCGGCATGGTGTTCCAACGGCCCACGCCGTTCCCGACCATGTCGGTCTACGACAACGTGGCGGCGGGCCTGCGCGTGAACGGCCGACGCGCCCGTGCTGACCTGGACGCGATGGTCGAGCGCGCCTTGCGGCGGGCGGCCCTGTGGGACGAGGTGAAGGACCGCCTGCGGCACAGCGCCCTGGCGCTGTCGGGCGGCCAGCAGCAGCGCCTCTGTATCGCACGCGCGCTCGCGCCGGAGCCCGAAGTGCTGCTGCTGGACGAGCCCACCGCGTCGCTCGACCCCGCCGGCACGCAGCGCATCGAGGAGCTGTGTCACGAGCTCAAGGCCGACTACACGATCGTGATCGTGACCCACAACCTGCAGCAGGCCGCGCGCGTCTCGGACTACACGGCCTTCTTCTACATGGGCTACCTGGTGGAAGTGGGCCATACCGAGGAGCTGTTCACCAAACCGACGCGGGAGCGCACGGAGGCATACATTACCGGGAGGTTCGGATGACCACAGTCGGATTGACGGACAGTCGGACCATCGGACAGATCGGACGCTCGCACCGTCCGACCGTCCGACCGACCGACCGTCCGACTCCCGTCATCGACGTTCGGGCGTACGGCTTCTGGTACGGCGCCACGCAGGCGCTGTTCGACCTGACGTTCCAGGTGCCGCGCCGGGCGGTGACCGCCCTGATTGGGCCGTCGGGCTGCGGCAAGAGCACGTTCTTGCGCTCGATCAACCGGCTGAACGAGTTGATCCCCCACACGCGCCACGCGGGCGACATCCTGCTCGAGGGGGTCTCGGTATTCTCGAGCGGCACCGATCCCGTGGCCTTGCGCCGCGAGGTGGGCATGGTGTTCCAGCAGCCGAACCCGTTCCCCAAGACGATCTTCGACAACGTGGCCTACGGGCCCCGCATTAACGGGCTCGCGGCCGAGCGGGAGATGCCGGAGCGGGTCGAGCGCGCGCTGCGGCAGGCCGCGCTGTGGGACGAAGTGCAGGACCGGCTGCGCGCGCCGGGCACGAGCCTCTCGGGCGGGCAGCAGCAGCGCCTCTGCATCGCGCGGGCGCTCGCCAACGAGCCGGAGGTGCTCCTGATGGACGAGCCCTGCTCGGCGCTCGATCCCGCGGCCACACAGCGGATCGAGGAGCTGATGGTCGAGCTCAAGCAGAGCTACTCGATCGTCATCGTGACCCACAACATGCAGCAGGCGTCCCGCGTGTCGGATTTCGCCGGCTTCTTCTATCTCGGCCGCCTGATCGAGTTCGGCGATACCAAACAGATCTTCACGAGGCCCACGGACGAGCGTACCGAGGCCTACATCACGGGACGGTTCGGATGAATGCTGCCCTCGCGCATCGCCACTTCCACAACGAGCTGTCCGAGCTCAAAGCGAAGCTCCTCACGATGTCCGGGGAGGCCCAGGACGCCCTCGGGCGCGCGCTCGATGCGCTGTTGAAGCGCGACGCCGAGCTCTCACGCCAGGCGATCGCGGGCGATCGCGTGATCGACGCCCTCGAGCTCGAGATCGAGGAGACGGTGATCGACCTGCTCGCCACCCAGCAGCCGATGGCCCGCGATCTCCGCCTGCTCGTCGCCGCCACCAAGATCGCGAACGATCTGGAGCGCGTCGGCGACCACGCCGTCAACATCGCGCAATCGGCCGAGCGATTGCTGAGCGCCCGACTGATCGCCCCGGAGCCCGAGTTGCTCGAGATGGCGCGGCAGGCGCGCGCCATGCTGTCGGGCGCGCTCGACGCCTTCGTGCGCGGCGATGCCGTCCTGGGTCGTGAGATCTGCCGGCGCGACGATTCCGTCGACGCCCTGCACCACTCCGTGTTCCGCATCCTGCTGACGCACATGATGGAGGACCCGCACATCATCGGGGCCGCCATGGAGCTGTTCCTCGTGAGCCGCAACCTCGAACGCGTGGCGGATCTCGCCACCAACATCGCGGAAGACGTCGTGTTCGTGGTGGAGGGAAAGACGATCAAGCACCACGCGGAAGAATAATGACGGGCGCGCGCCGGCGGGCGAGGTATTCGGGATTCACGAACAGTTTGATGAGCACGAGCCCGGCGACGAACCCGCCGACGTGCGCCCAGAACGCCACCCCGCCCTGGGTGCCGGCGACGGCGCCGACGGTCCCGAGCAGCAGCTGCAGCACAAACCAATAGCCGAGGATCACGTAGGCGGGCAGCGTGACGGTCGTCAAGAAGAAACCGAGCGTGATCAAGGTGTGCACCCGCACCAGCGGGTACAGCACGACGTACGCCCCCATCACCCCGCTGATCGCCCCTGATGCCCCGACCATCGGCACGCGGGAGCCGGGATCCACGAACAACTGGGTCGCCGCGGCCGCCACGCCGCACAGCAGATAGAACACCACGAACCGCGTGTGTCCCATCGAGTCCTCGATGTTGTTTCCGAACACCCACAGAAACCACATGTTGCCGATGATGTGCAGCCAGCCCCCGTGCATGAACATCGACGTGAGTACCGTCCACCAGTTCGGGCCGGCGGTGAGCACGCACTGCAGGCCCTCCCCGAGCGGCACGGCGGTGCCGGGCGGCACCGTGCCCAGCACCGCCCCGGGAATCAGTCCGAGTTGGCAGACTGACTGCGCCAGCGGCTCGGCCGCGCCGGCGCCCTGAACGAGCAGCCACGCCACGGCGTTCAAGATGATGATGCCGACGGTCATGAGCGGGGTCAGCTCGGTGGGATTCTCGTCCTTGTAGGGGATCACGGTTGTAAGATAACTGTCAGATTGGCACCTTTCATAGGCACGGGGCTTGCCTGTGCGACGACGTGTTAGCAGCGCGCATCAACCCCAGGATAAGGAGCACTCGTCATGGCTGAGAAAATCATCGGGATCGACCTCGGCACCACCAACTCCGTGGTGGCGGTGATGGAGGGTGGCGATCCCGTCGTCATCCCCAACGCCGAAGGCGGGCGGGTCACCCCGTCCGTGGTCGCATTCACGAAGGATGGCGAGCGGCTCGTGGGCCAGGTGGCGAAGCGGCAGGCCGTCACCAACCCGCAGAATACCGTATTCTCGATCAAGCGCTTCATGGGGCGGCGGATGAACGAGGTGGTGGAAGAGACGAAGCGCGTGCCGTACAAGGTCGTGGAGGGCCAGAATGGGCTCGCCTCGGTCGAGATCCAGGGGAAGCGCTACACGCCGCCCGAGCTCTCGGCGATGATCCTGCAGAAGATGAAGCAGACGGCGGAGGACTACCTCGGCCACAAGGTCGAGAAGGCCGTCATCACGGTCCCCGCCTATTTCAACGATTCGCAGCGCCAGGCCACCAAAGACGCCGGCAAGATCGCCGGGCTCGACGTGGTGCGCATCATCAACGAGCCCACGGCGTCGGCGCTGGCGTACGGCCTCGATAAGAAGAAGGAAGAGAAGATCGCCGTGTACGACCTGGGCGGCGGCACCTACGACATTTCGGTGCTCGAGCTGGCCGAGGGCGTGTTCGAAGTGAAGTCGACGAACGGCGATACGCACCTGGGCGGCGACGACTTCGACGCGCGCATCATGGAGTGGCTGGTCGCTGAGTTCAAGCGCGACCAGGGGATCGATCTGTCCAAGGATCCGATGGCCCTGCAGCGGCTCAAGGAAGCCGCCGAGAAGGCCAAGATGGAGCTCTCGACCGTGATGCAGACGGAGATCAATCTGCCCTTCATCACGGCGGACCAGTCGGGGCCCAAGCACCTGAACCTCACGCTCACCCGCGCCAAGCTCGAGCAGCTCGTGGACGATCTGGTGAAGCGGACCATTCCACCGATGGAACAGGCGCTGAAGGACGCGGGGCTCAAGCCCACGGAGATCGACGAGGTGATCCTGGTGGGCGGCCAGACGCGGATGCCCAAGGTGCAGGAGACCGTCAAGAGCTTCTTCGGGAAGGAGCCCCACAAGGGGGTGAACCCCGACGAAGTCGTGGCGATCGGCGCCGCGATCCAAGGTGGTGTGCTCGCGGGCGAGGTGAAGGACGTGCTGTTGCTCGACGTCACGCCCCTGTCGCTCGGCATCGAGACGCTGGGCGGCGTCACCACCGTGCTCATCCCCCGCAACACCACGATCCCGACCAAGAAGTCGGAGGTCTTCTCGACCGCGGAGGACAACCAGACCACGGTCGAGATCCACGTGCTCCAGGGCGAGCGCCAGATGGCCAGCGACAACCGCACGATCGGCAAGTTCCAGCTGACGGGGATCCCCCCGGCTCCGCGGGGCGTGCCGCAGGTCGAAGTGACGTTCGACATCGATGCGAACGGCATTCTGCACGTGTCCGCCAAGGACAAGGCGAGCGGCAAGGAGCAGAAGATCCGCATCGAGGCCTCGTCCGGGCTGGGGGACAAGGACATCGACAAGATGGTCAAGGAGGCGGAGGCGCACGCGGCCGAGGACAAGCAGCGCCGGGAGGAGATCGAGCGGCGCAACCGCCTCGACACGCTGGTGTATGAGGTGGACAAGAACTCCAAAGAGTGGGTGGACAAGCTCGACGCCTCGCTCAAGTCACGGCTCGACAAAGGCGTCGAGGGTGCCAAGCAAGCCCTCCGCTCGGGCAGCGGGGACGAGATCTCCAAGGCACTGGAAGAGCTGCAGCAGGCATACTCCGCGGCAGGCGCGTCCCTGTATGCGGCCCAGCGGGGCGCGGGAGCGCCAGGCGCGGAGCAGCCGGCGGGCGGGGCGGAGAGCGCCCCGACGGACAAGAAAGAGAACGTCGTCGACGCCGACTATGAGATCGTGGACGACGACAAGAAGAAGTAACCCCTTCAACGGAAGAGACGGCGATGTCTGCACGTACGCGGGATTGGCTCAAGTTCGGAACTCTGGTGGCGATCGCCTTCGTGTTCGGCTTGGCGTTCGCCTCGACACTCAACCTGCCGAGCAAGGGCGGCGCGGCGGTTTCGAGCCTTCCGGCCCAGACCACGGCGCCCCTCGTCGCACCGGCCGTGAAGTCGGTGAGCGACCTCGGGGATGCCTTCGTGACGGTGGCGGAGCACGTGAAGCCGGCCGTGGTGTTCATCCGCTCGCAGCACGTGGAGCGCGGCGAGGCCCGCCGGCTCCCACCCGGGTTCGAGGACTTTTTCCCGAATCTCCGCCGCCGCCCGCAGGTCGAGCAGGGCTCGGGCTCGGGGTTCATCGTCTCGACCGACGGCTATATCCTCACCAACAATCACGTGGTCGCGGGCGCCGATAAGGTGACCGTGCGCCTGTACGACAAGCGGGAGTTCACCGCCAAGGTGGTGGGCACCGACCCGAACACCGACGTCGCGGTGATCAAGATCGACGCGCGCGCCCTGCCCACGGTTGCCTTCGGCAACTCGGACTCGACGCGCGTCGGCGAGTGGGCACTCGCGATCGGAAATCCGCTGGGCGAGGCGTTCGCGTTCACGGTCACGGCGGGGATCGTCAGCGCCAAAGGCCGCCTGCTCTCGGGGCTCCAGCAGACGCGCTACGCGATCCAGGACTTCATCCAGACCGACGCCGCCATCAATCCCGGCAACTCGGGGGGACCCCTGGTGAACATCCGCGGCCAGGTGGTCGGCATCAACTCGGCGATCGCCAGCGAGACCGGGTTCTACGCCGGCTACGGCTTCGCGATCCCGATCAACCTGGCGCGCACCGTGATGGACCAGCTGGTGAAGACCGGGCACGTGGAGCGCGCCGTGATGGGCATCTCGATCCGCGACGCCAACCAGGAGGACGCCGACGCGGTCGGCCTGAAGCAGATCGCCGGCGTGGTCGTGAACAGCTACACCAGCGACGACTCCCCCGCCAAGAAGGCGGGGATCCAGCCCGGCGACGTCATCGTGGCGCTGGACGGCCAAGCGGTGGACAACACGCCCCAGCTGCAGCAAAAGGTCGGCTTCAAGCGGCCGGGGGAGCCCGTCGACGTCACGCTGCTGCGCCAGGGCGGCGAGAAGAAGACCGTCACGGTGCGGCTCGCGCGCGCGCCGAGCGAGGCGGACAGCGAGGTCGCGACGGCCGGCTTGAAATCGAAGGGCGACGCCTCGAGCAAGGAAGAGATGCTCGGCATCTCGGTGGAAGCCCTCACACAGGACGACGCGCGCGACGCCAGGCTGCGGTCGGTGGTGGAGCGCGGCGGCGGGCTGGTGGTGACGGACGTCGCGCCGGATGGGCCCGCCTATCTGCGGCTGCAGTCGAGCGACGACCCCGGCGGGCCGGACATTATCGTCGCGGTGAACGGCGCGCCCATCCGCACCCGCACGGCGTTCCGCGAGGCGCTGCGCAAGGTCAAGCCGGGGGACGTCGTGACGTTGCAGGTCCTGCGGCGTGCTCCCGATACCGCGGACGGCTGGGCCGGCTTCGTGGTGCGTTTGCGGGCGCGCTAACGACGACACACTCGCGCCGGAAGTCCGCGAGTACACTCGCGGCTCGGCCCTGTCGGTAAACCGACGGCGGCTTCAGCCGCGCGCGGCGGGCGATCGCAGCAGTACCGCGCCGGTCACGACCTGCCAGAGGACGGGAAGCACGAAGGCCGCCTGGTCGGCCTTCGTGTCCTCCCGGAACAGCAACGCCAGCGCCATCGCCACGGCGCCGGCCACCACGCCGCTCGACCCCAGCCAGCGGGGCAACACCTTCCCGTTGACCACGCCCCACCCGACGAGAGAGGTCGAGAGCCCGAGCGCGAACCCGGCCACTCGCTGGGTCGCAAGGGCGAACGGATGGAGCATGTCGAACAGGAACACGGCTCGCGTCGCGGTCATGCCTGCCTCGGCCAGCGTGAAGCTCTGCGCCAGCGACCACCCCGCCCCCACCATGAACGCCACAATGATGCTCCACGCCGAGTAGGCGAACGTGCCGACGATGAGACCGGCGCGCACCGCGCTCTCGCCCGGCGTCGTCGCCTGCGCGCGCGCCAAGCCCACGAGCCCCGTGAGAGCCAAGGGGAAGCTGAACAGGAACGCCCAGTGGATCGCGCGCCATGCGTGGCACTGCGCGATGATGGTGAGCTGCGCCGCCCCGTCACCGGCGAGATCGGGGTGCAGCGCCCCCGCCGCGACGGTCAGGAGCGAGCCGACGAGGAGACACACAGGATAGATGAGCGGACGAGACAACCCCGTCACGGCGCCTCCTGACAGGTGGGCCCCAATCTAGCTCCCGCCCGGGGCGACGCTATATTGGCGGCACACCGACGCTCCGGAGGACGGATCATGCAGTTGTCGCGGATCCTGCGCGAAGGGTTCATCGCCGGATTGATCGGCGCCGCGGCGGTGGCCCTCTGGTTTCTGGCGATCGACGCGCTCGCCGGACGGCCGTTCTTCACGCCGGCGATGCTCGGCTCGGCCGTCTTCTTCCAGGCACACGACCCCACTCAAGTCGTGATCGCGTTCTCCCGCATCCTTCCCTATACGATGATCCACGTGTGCGCGTTCATCATCGTCGGCACGGTGGCCGCGGCGCTTGCGGCCGAGGTCGAAGAGGCCCCACCGACCCTCTATCTCATCGTCGTCACCTTCGCGGTGTTCGAGTTCGGCTTCTACATCATGCTCGCGGTGCTCGCCCAGCCCCTGCTGGGCGCGCTCACCTGGTGGAACGTCGCGATCGGCAACGCGATCGCCGCCTACGGCATGGGTTATTACCTGTGGCGGGAGCACCCCAAGATCAGAGAGGCCCTCCAGCGGCACCCCCTCGGGGAAACCGACGAGGGCGAGTAGCGTAGGCCTCCAGCGGCACCGCCCGCTCCGCGTCACCGGTCTCTTCCCGCGCGCTCCACCGGAACCACACCACGGTTGCGGCCACCCACAAGTAGATGGTCCCCACCACCCACATGAGGAGACCGCCCAGCTGCTGGTCCGCGAGCGGGGTCAGGCCCCACACGCGCGGCGCCGCGGCGTAGAAGGGGTACAGCACACCGTCGGCGAGGGTGATCATCGCGCCGGCGAGCGTCATCGGGAGACCGAGGACGAAGAGGTAGAGGAGCTGGGTCGGGTAGCTCGCCCGGGGCAGCTCCGGCACCGGCGACAGAATCGGCCACCACATGATCACCGCCGTGGCGATGAAGACCAGGTGCTGCACGATGTGCAGTGCATGGTGCGCGAGCGCCGCTTCGTAGAATTGCGGGAAGTGCCACAGCGTGATGGGCACGGAAAAGAGCAGGCCCGCGGCGAGCGGGCGCGTGGCCCAGCGGGCAAACGACGCGACCCAGTGAGGCCCGAGCAGCGGCCGCACGACCGACGCGGGCGTCCCATACAGCAGCAGCGGTGGAAAGACGAGAGTCAGCGTCAGGTGCTGCACCATGTGGGCGCTGAACAGGTAGCCATCCGAGAGGTTGTGCAGCGGGCCGTTGAGCGCCAGCCCCAGCACCGCCAGCGCCCCTGCGAACGACGCGACGCGCCGGCGCGGCGCCCCCCCCGCGAGCCCTCCCCAAAACACATAGAGCCCGCCCAACAGGACGAGCCCGATGATCACGCTGGGATGGAGGTCCCATTGCTGCCAGGGCGACTGCACCGTCACCCCGCGCCCGCCGCCCCCCGGAGCGTCAGCGCCCCGAAGAAGAGGAGCAGCAGCGCCACCATCACGCCCACGGCGAGCACCAGCGGCGCGCCGAACAGGAAGGTGAAGAACGTGTTGTCGGCCTTCAAGTGCATGTAGAACATCACCACCAACGCGAACTTCGCGGCCGACAGCACGAGCAGCACCGGCACGAGTACGGCGTGGAACGCCGGCACGTAGAACACGCCAACCTCGAGCACGGTGAGGATCACGAGGGCCGCAGCGACGCGCAGATAGACGTCGACGGTGGGATGCTGGTGCTCTTCGCTCATTGGATCAGGTAAACCACGGTGAAGATGATGATCCACACCACGTCCACGAAATGCCAGTACAGGCCCGTGATCTCCACCGTCATGGCGTTGGCGGGCCCGAGCTTCCCTTGCAGGGCGCGTACCCACAGGGTGAGAAGCCACAGCACCCCCACCGCGACGTGCGCGCCGTGCGTCCCGGTCAGCACGAAGAACGTGCAGCCGAACAGGTTGGTCCCGATCGTCAGGCCCTGGTGGACGAACTCGGTGAACTCGATCACCTGGCCGCCCAGGAACACCAGTCCGAGCAACGCCGTCGAGAACAGCCAGATCTTTCCCCACTTCATGTCGCCGCGCTGCACCGCCGCGAGCGCCAGCACCATCATGAGGCTCGACATCAGGAGGTCGAACGTGCTGACCGACGTAAACGGGATATTCAGGATTTCGTGCGGATACGGCCCGACGACGCTTCTCCCCTTGTAGACCAGATACGTCGAAATGAGCGACGTGAACAGCAGGCACTCCGAGCCGATGAAGGCCCAGAACGCCATTTTTCTGTTGTCGAGCCCCAGGCTGGTATGGTGCGTGGTCGCGCCAGCGTGCGTCATCGCTCAGACCTCAAAGGGCTCGAACGCCCAGCGATAAATGCCGAACAGCAAGACGGCGGCGCCCAGGAACGCGACCCACAGGGTGTGGGTGAGGGGCGCGAGCGCCATGACCGGCAGGCCGAGCGCCGCGACCACAGGCCACCAGGAGCCGCCAGGCACGTGGATCGGCGCCGGCGGCACGGCGGGCGGATCCGTCATGGGCCCGTGGTGCTCGGTGCGCCAGCGCGGCAACCGGTTCGCGACGGTGGGGATCACCGAGAAATTGTAGACCGGCGGTGGCGACGGGATGCTCCACTCGAGGGTCGCCCCGCCCCACGGATCGTTCGGGGCGCGTTGGCCACGGCGGCGCGTGCGCACGAAGTTATACACGAGCACGAGGATCGAGACGGCGATGAGGAACGCGCCGACGGTGGACACGAGGTTCAACGTGCTCACCCCAAGGTCCGGCCCGTACGTGTAGATGCGGCGCGGCATTCCCAGCAACCCGATGAAGTGCATCGGGAAGAACGCCAGGTTCATCCCCACGAATTGCAGCCAGAAGTGCCACTTCCCGAGCCGCTCGGAGAGGAGCCGCCCCGTCATCTTGGGCCACCAGTAGTAGATCCCGGCGAACAGGCCGAAGATCGTGCCGCCGAACAGCACGTAGTGGATGTGCGCCACGACGTAATAGGTGTCGGTCTGCTGCAGGTCGGCGGGGGGGGAGGCGTGGGTGACGCCCGACAGCCCGCCGATGACGAACATCGCGATGAAGCCGACGGCGAAATGCAGCGCGGTGGTGCCGCGGATGGCGCCGCCCCACAGCGTGGCGATCCAGTTGAAGATCTTCACGCCGGTGGGCACCGCGATGAGCATGGTCGTGGCGGCGAACACCGAGTCGGCGATGGGCCCGAGGCCGACCGAGAACATGTGATGGCTCCACACCCCCCACCCCATGAAGCCGATCAGGATCCCCGAGTAGACGACGACCGGGTAGCCGAACAGCGGCTTGCGGGAGAACGTGGGCAGCACGTCCGAGACGATCCCCATCGCCGGCAGGATGAGGATGTACACCTCCGGGTGGCCGAACAGCCAGAACAGGTGCTGCCACAGGAGCGGGGTCGCGCCCGCCTCGTGCACGTAGAAGTGCGTGCCGAAGAAGCGGTCGAACATCAGGAACACGAGCCCCACGGTGATCACCGGAAATGCGGTGATCACCAGGAACTGCGTGACGAGCGTCATCCACGTGAACACGGGGAGCCGCATCATCTTCATTCCCGGCGCCCGCAGGTTCAGGATGGTGACGATGAAGTTGAAGCCGGCCGCGAGCGACGAAATGCCGAGCACCTGCAGGCCGAGGAGCCAGAAGTCGATGTTCGGGCCCGGGGAGAACTGGCGCTCCGTCAAGTTGGCGTAGCCGAACCAGCCGCCGTCCGGGGCGACGTTCAGCATGCCGGCGTGGAACAGTGGTCCCGTCACCCAGCTGGCGTTCAGCAGCAGACCGCCAGACAGGAAGACCCAATAGCTGAACGCGTTGAGCCGCGGGAACGCCACGTCGCGCGCGCCGATCTGCAACGGCACGATATAATTGAAGAAGCTCGCCGATAAGGGCATCAGGGCGAGGAACACCATCGTGGTGCCGTGCATCGTGAACAGCTGGTTGTACGTCTCGGCCGACACGACGTGCCCGTTCGGCTGGGCCAGCTGCGCGCGAATGAGCAGCGCCTCGACGCCCCCGATCAGGAAGAAAATGAACGCGGTCCAGAAGTACAGCAGACCGATGCGCTTGTGATCGGTGGTGGTGAGCCAGCTCTTGAGACCCCGCGCTTCGCTCATTTCAGGCTCTCGAGATAGGCGACCAGTGCCGCGATGTCGGCGTCGGTGAGCGGCGGCTGCATGCGCGTCATGAGCGACCCGGGTTTCAAAGACGGCGCGTCGGCGATCCAGCGAGCCAGGTACGCGGAGTCATTGGGGAAGAGTCCGCTCGCGATCGTGGTCCGGGTGCCGACGTGCGTGAGGTTCGGCCCGATGACGCCCGGCGAGACGCCCTGGATCGTATGGCAACCGATACAGGCGCTGCGCGCGTAGACGGCCTTACCGCGCTCGGCGAGGGTCCCCGGCGCCGGAGCGGCCGGCCCCGCCAGCTGCACCGTCGCCCAGCGCCCGAACCCGGAGTCCGAGTCGACGACGACGCGAAGTCGCATGTTGGCGTGGGAGACGCCGCAGAACTCGGCGCACTGACCCGTGTAGTCGCCCAGCTGATCGGGGCGAAAGGCGATCCGAGTCACGTGGCCGGGGATGGCGTCGCGCTTGCCGCCGAGGCGTGGTATCCAGAACGAGTGGATCACGTCTGCCGAGGTGATGGAGAGCTGCACCGCCCTGCCGAGCGGGACGTGCAACTCGTTCGCCGTGACGAGCCCGAGCTCCTGGTAGCGAAATTCCCACCACCACTGGTGACCGATCACGTCCACTTTGACGGCGTCGGCAGGCGCTTCGCCGGCGGTCGCGAAGATCGTACGGACCGTCGGCACGGCCACGAAGACGAGGATAGCCGCCGGGGCGAGGGTCCAGGCGATTTCCATCAGGGTGTGGCCGTGCGTCGGCCTGGGGGCGGGGCGGCCTTCGCGGTGGCGGAAGCGGACGAGCGCGACGACGAGCAGCAGCTCCACGACCACGAACACGGCGGCGGCCCACCAGAAGATGTTGGTGAAGAGGACGTCGGTGGCCCGCGCGAAATCGGAGCGGGGGTGGAGCGTCGACTGGGGGAACGGACCGCCGCACCCGGAGATGGCGAGCGCGGCGGTGAGGAGCCAGAGTCGAATGCGCGGCACGGCTACAAGAGTCCCCAGGTGACGGTCACGAAGCATGGGACACTAGCACGGCGGCGGGCAAGCGTCAACGAAGGCGCGCCATTGTTGATCGCGCGTTGACGCCTCGAGCACACAATTCGGGTTGCCATGGCCGCCGAGCGCGCCTACGTTCCCGTCGTGCCTCCGCCCAGCGAGCTGATGACCGCGGACGATCTGCTCCGGACCCTCGTTCCCGACAAGCGGACGGAGCTCGTGCGGGGCGTGTTGGTTGTGCGCGAGCCGGCCGGCTCGAGGCACGGGCTCGTGACGATGAATCTCGGCACCGAGCTCGCCGTGCACGTGAAGCACACCGCTGCGGGTGGCGTGTACGCGGCGGAAACCGGCTTCAAGCTGGCCACCAATCCCGACACGGTTCGCGCTCCTGACATCGCCTTCGTCACGCGCGAGCGACTGCCGCCTCCCAGTGCGACGGGATACCCCGCGCTCGCCCCGGACCTCGCCGTGGAAGTCCTGTCGCCCGGGGACCGCCCCGGCGAAGTGCTCGCCAAGGTCGCCGATTGGCTCTCCGCCGGGACGAGGCTTGTATGGGTCCTCGATCCGGACCGCCGCCTCGCGCGTATCTATCGCGCTGACGGCAGCGAAACGCTCGTGACGAGGGAAGGTGCGCTCGACGGAGAGGATGTGCTGCCCGGGTTTACCTGCCCGCTCGAATCCATCCTGTAGGCACCCGATCTCCTCGAAGCCGGCGACCGCCAGGCGTCAACGAAGCCGCGCCGTCACCTCGAACTCCGCCTCCAATCCGCCGACCGAGCTCCCGCCCACGAATACCCGGAACGTGCCGGGCTCCACGACGAACTTCATGTC
>Ga0184619_10000008_pt1 | contig 110271 bp, 95 predicted proteins | sample PLM0_60_b1_FD_133146 | JGI IMG/M metagenome (GOLD analysis project Ga0184619, IMG submission 133146) | Groundwater sediment microbial communities from an aquifer in East River, Colorado, USA - PLM0_60_b1 | ecosystem: Environmental > Terrestrial > Soil > Riparian zone | place: USA: East River...
GGCATGCCGCTCATCGCCGCGCACGCCGCGCCGGCGCTGCTGCCGCGTATCGAGCGCTTCGCCAAGCAGTACGACATCAAGGTCGCGATCCACAACCACGGGCCGGAAGACAAGAACTTCCCGTCCCCCTACGACGCCTTGAAGCACATCCGGAACATGGATCGTCGCATGGGGCTGTGCATCGACGTCGGACACACCGTGCGCACCGGCACCGACGTCGTGCGGGCGATCGCGGACTCGGGGCCCCGCCTCCTCGACATGCACGCCAAGGACTTGCGCGATTTGACGGCCAAGGGAAGTCAGTGCATCGTCGGCGAGGGCGCGATCCCCATCGCCGCGATTTTCCAGCAGCTCGAGACCATCGGCTATCGGGGCTACGTCAACCTGGAGTACGAGATCGACGCCGACGACCCGTTGCCGGGGATGAAGCAGTCGTTCGCCTACATGCGCGGCGCGCTCGCTGGGCTCTTCGCCGGCCGCCGACATCCGCAATCCTGACCCGAGGAGGGGAGATGTCCCAGCACAAGAAGGAGATGCCACGCCGCGAGTTCGTGAAGGTGGCCGCCGCTGCCGCGGCGGCGCTCCCGGCGGCGCGCTACGCGAAGATCCTCGGCGCGAACGACCGCGTGCGCGTCGGGATCGTCGGCTTCTCCGATCGCTTCCGCCAGGCGCTCCTCCCCGCGTTCGGCAAGGTGGGCAAGGAGCTCAACTTCGAGATCGTCGCCGTTTCGGACATTTGGAGCCGGCGGCGCGATGAGGGTGTGGCCGGGATCGAGCAGGTGACGGGGGCCAAGCCGCGCCCGTTCCGCAACAACGAGGAGCTGTACGACGCGAAGCTCACCGACGCCGTCATGATCTCGACCCCCGACTTCCTCCACGCCCACCACGGTGTCGACGCGATGCGCGCGGGACACGATGCCTACATCGAGAAGCCGCTGGCGCATACGATGGACAAGGCCATCGAGATCCGGGACGCGGTCAAGCAGTCGGACCGCATCGTGCAGATCGGCACCCAACGACGCAACGCCAAGAACTATCGCGTCGCCAACGACTTCATCCGGTCGGGGAAGTTCGGCGACATCGTGATGGCCGAGATGACCTGGAACGTCAACCAGCCGGGACGCTGGCGCCGCCCGCAGCTCGTCGCCTCCATCAAGGAGCAGGATACCGACTGGAAGCGCTTTCTCGCCTATCTCCCGTACGAACCGTGGGATCCGCGCAAGTACCTCGAGTACCGCCTGTTCTGGCCGTACTCGTCGGGCATTCCCGATCAATGGATGGTGCACCAGATCGACACCGTCCACTGGTTCACGGGCCTGCCGCACCCGCGCTCGGTCGTCGCGAACGGCGGCGTCTACCTCTGGAAGGACGGACGGAAGAACTGGGATACCGCCACGATCGTGTTCGACTATGGGCCGCTCGACGATCCGTCCAAGGGCTTCCAGGTCGTGTACTCGTCCCGCATGACGAATGGGGCCGGCGGCACGAAGGAGCTGTACTACTCCAACGCCGGAATGCTCAACCTCGACACCAACGAGATCACGCCGACGGGCGGGCTCGACGAGAAGGCGGCGGCCGAGATGGGGATGAAGCCCAATCGCCTGGGCACGGCAAAGCTGTCGGAGCTGGCGCCAACCGAAACCGCGGCGAACACCGGCGGCGACGCGTCCACCACGGCCAACGTGCGGAACTGGATGGAATGCGTGCGTTCGCGCAAGCAGCCCAATGCGGACATCGAGGCCGGCTACAACCACTCGGTGGCGCTGTGCATGACCGTGGCCGCGATGCACAGCGGCCGGAAGGTCATGTTCGACGACGCCAAGCGCGACATCGTCATGGGCTGAGGGGGCGCAACGATGCGGAATGCTTGGTTGCTGTTGGCTCTTGGGGGCTTGGGACTCGGGGCTCGGGACTCGGGAATTCCGAACCCCGAACCCCAAGCCCCGAACCCCCGCGTCGACGTCGTGCCTAACGACGCCCAGCACCGCGTCGACGTCCTCGTCGACGGCAAACCGTTCACCTCGTACATCTATCCCACCACGCTCAAGAAGCCGACCCTCTACCCGGTGCGGTCCGCGTCGGGCGTCGTGGTGACGCGCGGCTGGCCCCTCGAGCCCCGCCCGGGCGAGCGGGTGGACCATCCGCATCAAGTCGGCCTGTGGTTCGATCACGGCGACGTGAACGGGCTCGACTTCTGGAACAACTCGGACGCGATCCCTGCGGCACGCGCGGCGAAGATGGGCACGATCCTGCACCGCGCCGTGCGCCGTGCCGAGGGCGGGCCGGGCGAGGGCGTGCTCGAGGTGACGGCGGAGTGGGTGGACTACCAGGGGAAGCCGCTGCTCCGCGAGGACACCCGCTTCGTGTTCCGCGCCGCCGACGGCCTGCGCACCATCGACCGGATCACGACCCTTACCGCGCTCGGGCAGCCGGTGACCTTTGTCGATAATAAGGAAGGGCTGATCGGCATGCGCGTCGCCCGGGCGCTGGAACAGCCGTCCACGACGCCCGAGGTCTTCACCGACGCCGGCGGCCATACGACGACCGTACCGATGCTGAACAACGACGGCGTCACCGGGCGGTATCGCAGCTCCGAGGGGTTGGTGGGCGACTCGGTATGGGGCACGCGGGGCCGCTGGACCATGTTGTCCGGCCTAGTCGCCGGTGAGCCGATCACGCTGGCCATCCTGGACCATCCGAAGAATCCCGGTTTCCCGACCTATTGGCACGCCCGCGGCTACGGCCTGTTCGCCGCCAACCCACTCGGCCAGAAGGCGTTCACCAATGGGAAGGAGGCCTTGAACTTCCGGCTCGCCCCGCAGGAAGCCACGACCTTCCGCTACCGCATCCTGATCCTCTCACGCTCTGCGACCCCAGAGCAGATCGAGACGTACTACCGGGACTTCACCCGGTGAGCGAGGCCGTGTCGGCGGTGAGAATCCACCCGGCAGACAACGTCGTGGTGGCGGTTCGGCCGCTTTCCGCCGGTTGTGAAGTCGCGCTCCAAGACGACTGCGTCGTCCTACGGGAGGACGTGGCCCCGGGCCACAAGATCGCCCTCAAGCCACTGGAGCCGGGCCAGTCGGTCGTCAAGTATGGCTTTCCCATCGGAACGGTGACTGCACAAATCGCGCGGGGCGCGTGGGTGCATACGCACAATCTGAAGACGCGGCTCGAGGGCGAGGTGGAATATCGCTACGAGCCCGCGACCGCACCGGATCGAACGCGGAACACGGAACGCGGAACGCGGAACAGCCGTTCCGACTTCCGCGTTCCGACTTCCGCGTTCTTCCAAGGCTACCGCCGCCCCAACGGGCGCGTCGGCACGCGCAACGAGGTGTGGATCCTCAACACCGTGGGCTGCGTGAACCACGCCGCCGAACGGATCGCGCAGCTCGCGACAGAGCGGTTCGCGGGACAGGTCGACGGCGTGCACGCCTTCTCGCACCCCTACGGGTGCGGCCAGCTTGGCGACGACCTCCGGAATACCCGTCGCGTCCTCGCCGGGCTGATGCGGCACCCCAATGCCGGCGGCGTGCTGGTGCTCGGCCTCGGCTGCGAGAGCAACCAGATGGACGGCCTGCTGGACCTGGCCGGCGACGTCGACCGCGAGCGACTGCGGTTCTTCAACTCACAGGAGGTCGTCGACGAGATCGCAGCGGGGCTGGAGCATGTGGCGGCGCTGGTCGCGCGGATGGAGCCCGACGCGCGCGCAGCGTGCCCGGCCTCGGATCTGGTGCTCGGCCACAAATGCGGCGGGTCGGACGGCTTCAGCGGGATCACGGCGAATCCGCTCCTCGGGCGCGTCGCCGACCGCCTGAGCGCCCTCGGAGGCGGGGTGATCCTCACCGAAGTGCCGGAGATGTTCGGGGCCGAGCAGCTGTTGATGAACCGCGCGGTCGACGAGGCCGTTTTCTCGGACATCGTCGCGCTGGTGAACGACTTTAAGGCCTACTTCGTGCGGCATGGACAGCCCATCCACGAGAATCCCTCGCCCGGCAACATCGCCGGCGGCCTTACGACCCTGGAAGAGAAATCGCTGGGCGCGATCCAGAAGGGGGGCCAGGCCCCGGTACGGGGTGTGCTGCGGTACGGCCAGCCCGCCGTGTCATGTACGGAAGGGAAAACAGGCGGCCTGTGGCTGCTCGAGGCGCCCGGCAACGACGGCGTGTCGTCCACGGCTCTGGTGGCGAGCGGGGCGACACTGCTGCTCTTCACCACCGGGCGTGGCACGCCGCTCGGGTTCCCCGCCCCGACGCTCAAGATCTCGTCCAACTCGGACGTCGCCGCCAAGAAGCCGCACTGGATCGACCTCAATGCCGGGGCCGTGCTCGACGGCACCGCCTCTCTGGAGCAGCTTGAAGAGGACCTGTTCGGGCTGATTCTCGAGGTTGCCTCCGGGCGAACGCTCGCGAGCAACGAAAAGAACGGGTATCGCGAGATCGCCATCTGGAAGGAGGGAGTGACGCTGTGAACCGCGATGCGATCAGTCGTCGCCAGGCACTCCAGCAGGTCGCGCTGCTCTTGGGCGGCGCCATCTCCGCTCCGACGCTGGCAGGCGTCTTGAGCGCGGACACGCGCCGGGCATGGGCGACTTCGCCCCACTGGGCGCCGCGGACGCTCGACCCCGCCCAATTGGAGCTCGTCGCGACCGTGGCCGAGCACATCATCCCCCAGACGGACACGCCGGGCGCGCGCGCGGTCGGTGTGCACGGCTTCGTCGACACGCTGCTGACCGACCACTACCCGGTCACGGAGCGCGACCGGTTCTTGGCCGGTCTCGCAGGACTGGACGCGCGCGCCCAGTCCGCGCACGGTCGGACCTTTGCCCAGTGCGCCCCCGGGCAGCGTGTCGCGCTGCTCACCGCGATGGATGCGCAGGCGTACGGGCCGAGCCGGGGCGAGGACGGGTGGTTCTTCCGCCGCATGAAGGAGCTGACCCTCGTCGGCTATTACACGTCGGAGATCGGGGCGTCGCGAGAGCTGCGCGTCAACCCCATGGGCACCTATCTCGGCGACATCCCGTTCCCCGCGAGCGGGGGGAGGGAATGGTCATGATCACCTACGACGCGATCGTGATCGGCTCCGGCATCACGGGCGGTTGGGCGGCAAAGGAGTTAACCGAGAAGGGTCTGCGCACCCTGGTCATCGAGCGCGGGCGCAACGTGGTCCATCGCAAGGACTACATCACCGAGCACAAACCTGCCTGGGAGATGCCGCTCCACAACGCGCGGCTCTCGGTGGGCACGAGGGGCGCCGAGGAATATCCGGTCCAGGCGCGTACCAACCAGTTCCGCGAGTCGAACAAGCACTTCTTCGTCAACGACCACAAGCATCCCTACCTCGAAGAGAAGCCCTTCACCTGGATCCAGGGCGATCAGGTCGGTGGCAAGTCGCTCATCTGGGGCCGCCAAGTCTATCGCTGGAGTGATCTGGACTTCGAGGCGAATCTGCGCGACGGGCACGGGGTCGACTGGCCCATCCGGTATGCCGACGTCGCGCCCTGGTACAGCTACGTCGAACGCTTCATCGGCGTGAGCGGCGAGAAGCTCGGGCTCCCGCACCTTCCCGATGGCGAATTCCAGCCTCCGATGGAGATGAACGCCGGGGAAAAGCTCGTGAAGGCGGGCGTCGAGAAGGCGTTTCCCGGCAGGCACGTGACCATCGGGCGGGTGGCGATCCTGACGCAACCCCTACACGGTCGGTTACCATGCCACTATTGCGGTCCATGCGAGCGCGGCTGCTCGACCGGCTCGTACTTCTCGAGCCAGGCGTCCACGCTGCCGGCGGCGCAGGCCACGGGACGGCTCACCATCGTCCCGGACAGCATCGTGCATTCGGTGCTGTACGACGCGAGCAAGAACCGCGTCACGGGCGTCCGCGTCGTGGACACGAACACCAAGGCGACCCGTGAATACTACGCCCGCGTGGTGTTTGTCTGCGCCTCCGCGCTCGGGACAGCCCGGATCCTGTTGAACTCTACCTCGGCGCGATTCCCGAACGGCCTGGCCAACTCGAGCGGTGTGTTGGGCCACTACCTGATGGACCATCACTTCCTGGTGGGCGCGAGGGGCCGCATCGACGGCCTGCTGGACCGCTACTACCAGGGCAACCGTCCGAACGGCATCTACATTCCGCGCTTCCGCAACCTGGGAGACGACGCCTCGCGCCGCGATTACGTGCGTGGCTTCGGCTATCAAGGTGGTGCCGGGCGAGAGGGGTGGGGTCGGGGCAGCAGCGAGGCCGGGCTCGGCGTCGAGCTCAAGCGCCGCCTGCAGGAGCCGGGCGAGTGGTCGATGGGCATCACGGGGTTCGGCGAGTGCCTGCCGCGCGAGGACAACTACGCCGCACTCTCGGACCAAACCGACGAGTTCGGGATCCCGGTGCTCCGCATTCACTGCACGTGGGGCGACAACGAGCTCGCCATGCGGACGGACATGGCCGCGTCGGCCGCCGAAATGCTCCAGGCCGCGGGGGTCAAGGACGTGCATACCTATGATGCTCATCGAGAAGAAGGTCTGGGCGCCGAGCCCGGCCTCGGGATCCACGAGATGGGCACCGCACGCATGGGGCGCGACCCTCGGACATCGGTCCTCAACGCGCACAACCAAGCGCACGACGTTCCCAACCTGTTCGTCACCGACGGCGCCTGCATGGCCAGCTCGTCATGCGTGAACCCATCGATCACCTACATGGCGCTGACCGCGCGCGCCTGCGAGTACGCCGTGGGGGAGCTGAAGCGCGGCAACCTGTGAGGCTCAGTGGAGTGGATATGATCAAGCATCGATGGTGGCTCCTGTCACTCGCGGCCTGCGCCTCCGCGCTCGGCGCCCAAACGCACCCAAGAGCTTCGTCCCGCGCGGCGGACGCCGGGCCGAACCAGCTGAGCGCCGCCGACCGGGCCGCCGGCTGGCGGCTGTTGTTCGACGGTCGCACGCTCGCCGGGTGGCGTGGATTGGGCTACGATACCGTTCCTACGGCGCATTGGGTGGTCGTGGACGGCGTGATCAAGAAGATCGCGAGCGGCAACGTGCCCAGGGTTCCCGACGGGCGGCCGCTGGAGGGCGGCGACCTGATGACGGTGGACACGTTCGGGGACTTCGAGCTGACGTGGGAGTGGAAGGTGACGCCCGGTGCGAACAGCGGCGTCAAGTACAACGTCTCCGAAGAGCTGTCCATGGCCCAGGGCAGTCAGATGACGCCCGACGCGGTCGCCAAGGGCATCATCACGCCGAACCATTCAGCCCTGGGGTTCGAGTATCAGATGCTCGATGACGACCGTCACGTGGACGGCAAGATCGCGTCGCACCGCGCCGGCGCGCTGTACGAGCTCGTGGCGCCCAATGCCAGCAAGCGGCTTCGCCCCGTGGGGCAATGGAATGCGTCGAAGATCGTGTTCCGTGGTAATCACGGCGAGCACTGGCTGAACGGCGAGAAGCTGCTCGAGTTCGAGCTCGGCACGGCGCGCATGGATTCGGCCCTCGCCAAGAGCAAGTACCGTTCGATCCCCGGCTTCGGAGACCGGCGGAAGGGACACATCGTCCTGCAGGACCATGGCGACGAGGTGTACTTCAAGAACATCAAGGTGCGTGACTTATGAAACGCCGCAAATTCCTCAAGACGGCCTCGGCCGCGGGGCTGGGGCTCGTGGCATCGCCGCGGTTTTCCCCCTGGCTCCGCTCGCCGGGGGAAAAAGTCAGAGTCGCCGTCATGGGCTTGAACGGCCGCGGCACGGTGCTGGCACGGACGTTCGGTCGGGCGGCCCACGCCGAAGTGGCCTACGTGTGCGACGTGGACTCATCGGTGCTCGCCAAGGGCGTCTCCGCCGTCGCCCAAGTCCAGGGCACATCCGCCAAAGGGCTCGGCGACTTCCGCAAGGCGCTCGAGGACAAGGATGTGGACGCGCTCGTGATCGCGGCGCCCGACCACTGGCACACGCCGGCCGCGCTCCTCGCAATGCAGGCGGGGAAGCACGTCTACGTGGAAAAGCCGTGCGGCCACAACGCGCGCGAAGGCGAGCTGCTCGTCGCAGCGCAACGCAAGCACCAGCGCGTGGTGCAGATGGGGACGCAGCAGCGCTCCGCGCCGCGCTCGATCGAGGTCGTGCAGGCCATCAAGGAGGGGGCCATCGGGCAGCCCTACCTCGGGCGCGCCTGGTACGCCAACACTCGGGCCACGATCGGCCGCGGGAAAGCGGTGCCCGCCCCCGCGAACCTGGACTACGAGCTGTGGCAGGGCCCGGCGCCCCATACCCCGTACCGCGACAACGTCGTCCACTACAATTGGCATTGGTTCCGGCGCTGGGGGACGGGCGAGATTTGCAACAACGGCACGCACGAGATCGACGTCTGCCGCTGGGCTCTGGGCGTGAGCTACCCCACGCGTGTCACGTCGGTCGGCGGCCGCTATCACTTCGCCGACGACTGGGAGTTCCCCGATACGCAGGAAGCCTGTTTCGAGTTCGCGGGTGGGAAGACCATCATCTGGCAGGGGCAGAGCTGCAACGGCCTGACCACGTACGGCCGCGAGCGCGGCACGGCCATCCTGGGCACGGCCGGCAGCGTCGTGCTCGACCGCGACGGCTACACCATGTACGATCTCAAGCAGAAGGTCGTGAAGTCGTCTCTCGCCGCGCAGGCGGGGGACGGCCTCAACACGCACGCCGACGACGACATGACCGTGCTGCACATCGACAACTTCGTGGACGCGATCCGCACCGGCGCCGCGCTCCATCAACCGATCGACGAGGGGGCGAAGAGCGTGCTGCTGGGCCACCTCGGCAACATCGCGCAGTCGACCGGTCGCGCGCTGCGCATCGACGCGACGTCGGGCCGGATCACGGGCGACGAGGAGGCGATGAAGTCCTGGCAGCGGGAGTATGCCGCGGGCTGGGCGCCGGTCGTGTAAGCCCGTGGCCGCCGTCCTCGACCGAGACCGCTTTTTCGATCCCGATCCCGCGGTGCGCCGCGTCGCGCGCGAGCTGTACGAAGCGACGCGCCCGCTGCCGATCGTGTCTCCCCACGGTCACGTGGATCCGCGGATCCTGGCCCGGGACGAGCCCTTCGCAGAGCCCGCGGCGCTGATCGTCCAGCCGGACCATTACATCCTGCGCCTCCTGTACGCGCGCGGCATCCCGCTCGAGGCGTTGGGCATTCCGCGCCGGGACGGAGCGCCCGTCGAGACCGATCCCTGCAAGGTGTGGCAGCGGTTTGCGGATCATTACTACCTGTTTCGCGGCACGCCCACCGGTGCCTGGCTCGATTACGAGCTGCACGAGGTGTTCGGGGTGCGCGACCGGCTCGCGGGCGACACGGCACCCCGGATCTATGACGAGATCAGGGAGAAGCTCACTTCTCCCGAGTTCCGGCCGCGGGCACTGTTCGAGCGCTTCGCGATCGAGGTGCTCGCCACCACCGACAAGGCCAGCGATCCGCTCGAGCAGCACCAGGCGATCCGGGCGTCGGGCTGGAACGGACGCGTGATCCCGTGCTTCCGGCCCGACGCGGTGTTCCGGATCGCCGCCCCCGAGTGGCCGGCGGAGCTGGACGCGCTGGGCCGGGAGCACGGCGCGCCCCTGGTGGACTACGCCGAGTTCGTCCACGCCCTGGAAGATCGCCGCGCCTTCTTCAAGAGCATGGGGGCTATGGCGACCGATCACGCGGTGCTCGAGCCCTACACCATTTGGCTTCCCCCGAACGAGGCGGAGGTCTTGTATCAGCGGGCGAGGCAAGGCGACGTCACCCCTGCCGACGAACGGCGCTTCGTGGGGCATCTCCTGATGGAGATGGCCCGGCTGTCGCTCGAGGACGGGCTGGTGATGCAGCTGCACGCGGGTGCGCTGCGGGACCACAACCGCCACCTGTCCGAGCAGTTCGGCCCCGATCGCGGCGGGGATATTCCGGTCGCCACCGAGTTCACGCGCAACCTGCGGCCCTTGCTGAACGCGTACGGCAACGATCCGCGATTCACGCTCGTCGTCTTCACGCTCGACGAGTCCACCTACAGCCGGGAGCTGGCGCCCCTCGCCGGGCATTATCCGGCCATGCGCCTCGGCCCCCCGTGGTGGTTCCACGATTCGTTGGAAGGCATGCGGCGCTTCCGCGAGCGCACCACGGAGACCGCGGGGATCTACAAGACCTCAGGCTTCAACGACGACACGCGCGCGTTCTGCTCGATTCCCGCCCGGCACGACCTGGCGCGCCGCGTGGACGCGAACTTCCTGGCGGGGCTCGTCGCGCGCCACGTCATCGACTCGGGCGACGCCCGCCGCATGGCGCGGGCGCTCGCCTACGACCTGGCGAAGGAGACCTACAAGCTGTGACCCCGCACGCGCGCCACCACCTGCGGGAAGGAGCGCAGCAACCGGGCGCCCTGCTCGTCGTCGAGCACCGTGAGCGCGGTCGCGAGACCGTCGGCCGTGACGCCGTCCGGGGCTACGACCGTCGCCTCGCGGCGGTTGGTCAACCCCATCCCGGTCCGCGGGTCGACCACGTGAGAGTACCGCACGCCGCCGATCACCACGAACTGCTCCGTATCTCCAGAGGTCGAGACCGCGCGGTTGGCGAGGGTCGTGTCCCCTCCGGGAATCGCGATGCGCCAGCCCCCCCCCGCCCGGCCGGGCGGCGCGTCGCCGACCACGATGTCGCCGCCCGCTTCCAGCAGCGCGCGCGTCACGCCTTCCTGCCGCAGCACGGCCAGCGCCCGGTCCAAGATGTAGCCCTTCGCGATGCCGCCCAGATCGAGCCGCATGCCGGGCACATCGAGCCGCACGGTGCGAGCGACGGCGTCGAGATGGACCTTGTCCGACCCCACGCGCGCGGCTGCGGAGTCGAGCGCGGCGCGCCGCGGCAACCGGCCCGTACGACGCGCGGCACGCCACAGCTCGACGAACGGCCCCACCGTCGGATCGAACGCGCCATCGCTCTGCCGCCACAGCTCGAGGGCGTGCGCCAGGACGGCGAACAGATCGTCGCTCACGGGAACAGCGACGCCGGGCCGCGCCGCGAGCCGGCGCACCTCGCTCTCGGCACGGTAGTCGCTCATGACGTCCTCGAGGTCCGCGATGCGGGCGTAGGCTGCACGCGCCGCCCGGCGCGCGGTCGAATCGTCCGGGGCGTACAGCACGACCCGCACCGCCATGCCCATGTGTAGCTCGACGTACTCGCGGCGCGTGTCCTGCGCCGTCGCTCCCCGTGAGGCCAACGCCGCGGTCACGGCCGCGAGGATCCAACCCGGCGCGCTCATGCGAAGCAAGCTAACGGCCGTGCTGCTGCTCGCTGGTTCGGGGCGCGCACCCGGCCAGGCCGCGGCCCAACCGCTGCCGTATCGCGACTCGATCCCGCGGACGCTCGTGAGCTTCGAGATGGTCCCCGTACCCGGCGGCCCCGTCACGCTCGAAACTCCGCAGGGCCCGCGCGTCGTCGCCGTCGCATCGTTCTGGATCGGAAAGACCGAGGTGACCTGGGACGAGTACGACGTCTGGGCGTTCCGGCTCGACCTCGCCGCCGGGGCCCCCAACGACTCGGCGGACGCCGCCGCCCGCCCCAGTCGTCCCTACGGCGCGCCCGACCGCGGCTTCGGCCACCACGGCTACCCCGCGCTCGGCTTGACGTACACCGCGGCCCGGGCCTACTGCGCATGGCTCTCGGCCAGGACCGGCCGACGCTACGGCCTTCCCACCGACGCCCAGTGGACGCGGGCGCTCGACGTGGGCCTCGGCGCGGACACGTCGCTTTCCGCCGACCGCCGGGACGCCCTCGCGTGGCACGCCGGGAATGCCGCTCAAAAGTCGCACGCCGTCGCCACGAAGCAGCCCGACGCAATCGGCCTCCACGATCTGCTCGGCAACGTGGCCGAATGGGTCACCCTGCCCGGTGGCAGCCCGGTCGCGCGCGGCGGGTCGTGGGCCGACCCGCCTGCGCGGGTGGGAAAAAGCGCCCGGGCCGCGCAGACGTCCGCCTGGAACGAGACCGATCCACAGTTTCCCAAGAGCCGCTGGTGGCTCGCCGACGCTCCGTTCGTCGGCTTTCGCATCGTCCTCCTCACACCATGAGCCCAACATGACTCCCAAACAGCCCCGAGATGTCACGCGTCGCGAATTCCTCGAGACTACGGCGGCGGCGACGGCCGCCATTGCACTGCCCGCCGCCCCGGCGGTGATCGGCGGCGCCCCGAAGAAGATCCGCATCGGCCTGATCGGCTGTGGCGGCCGCGGGACCGGCGCGGTGAAAGACTGCCTCACGTCGAGCGAAGGCGTCGAGCTCGTGGCGCTGGGCGATCTCTTCCCCGACCATCTGACGAAGTGTCGCGAGAGCCTCGCGACCATGGTGACCGAGGACCCGACGCTCAAGCCCAAGATCACCGTCAACGATTCGCGTTGCTTCGCGGGGTTCGACGCGTACCGCAAGGTCCTCGACGGCAACGCCGACCTCGTGCTGCTCGCGACGCCTCCCGCCTTCCGGCCGCAGCACCTCGCCGCCGCGATCGCGGCGGGCAAGCACGTGTTCATGGAGAAGCCCGTCGCCGTGGACCCGCAGGGCGTGCACGCGGTGCTCGCGTCGTCGGAGGTCGCAGCGCAAAAAGGCCTCGCGATCGTCGCGGGGACGCAGCGGCGTCACGACCCCGCCTACCGCGCCGCGATGGAGCGGGTCCACGACGGCGCCATCGGCGACATCGTCGCCGCCCAAGTCTACTGGAACCAGGGCGGACTGTGGATGCATCCGCGACAGGCCGAGTGGTCGGACGTCGAGTGGCAGATCAGGAACTGGCTCTATTTCACGTGGCTCTCAGGCGACCACATCGTCGAGCAGCACATCCACAACCTGGACGTGGCGAATTGGGCGTTCGGGGCGCATCCCGTGAAGGCGATCGCCGTAGGCGGGCGGCAGCGGCGCACCGATCCCGCGTACGGACACATCTACGACCATTTCGCGGTGGAGTACGAGTACCCGAGTGGAGGACGCCTGACGAGCATGTGTCGGCAGATCGACGGCACGGCGTCCCGTGTCGGGGAGCGCTTCGTCGGCACGCGCGGCACGTCGGACGGCCGCTCGGTCATCGAGGGTGCGGCGCCCTGGAGCTGGGACCCGCAGGCGCCCAAGGTCAATCCGTATGTACAGGAGCACGCCGACTTGATTGCCAGCATCCGCGCCGGCCAGCCGCTCAACGAAGGCCGCCGGGTGGCCGAGAGCACGCTTACGGCGATCATGGGACGGGAGGCCGCCTACACCGGCCAGGAGATCATGTGGGACGACCTGCTGAGCTGCCCGCAGGACCTCGTGCCGACCGACGTGCAGTTCGGGTCGATGCCCGTGGCTCCCGTCGCGATGCCGGGCCAGACCGTCCTCGCCCGCAGCTGGCGGAGCGCTTAGCCAATGGCAACAGATCCTTGTCGTTTCCTCCCTTTTCCCCTCGCCGAGCGAACGGGCCTGTCATCCTGAGCGCCGCAGGCGCGAAGGCACCAACAGATCCTTCGCGTCGCGCGCGTGCCGCGCGCTCGCTCAGGATGACAGCGCCGGGCGCTGCGGTGGGGAGAAGATAGTGGTGGACCCGGGAAGCGCCTCGGAGCGTGTCTCTTTCTTCTATTATTTCCCAGAGCCAGGATCTGCTTTCTGGCCCGCAAACGCGAAGGATGTCTTGAGCGCTACCTAAGCCTCCGCAGCGAACAGAACGACTCGAGTCTTCATGCCAACCCGCCTATCGTGCCCGCTTCGTGGTAATGACGATCACCCCATTGGCGCCCCGTGAGCCGTAGATGCTCGTCGCTCCCGCATCCTTGAGCACTTCGATGCGCGCGATGTCCCCCGGCGCCAGCCCGGCCAGAGTGCTGCTGAGCGCCTCGCTCGAGACCGTGATGCCGTCGATCACGAGCAGCGGGTCGTCGTCCCCGGGGTTCCCGCGAATGCTGCGCTCACCGCGGATGCGGAGCCGGTAGCCGCCGTCCGCCAGGCGGGTCACGTCGAGGCCCGACACACCCCGCAACAGCTCCTCCACGCGCGTGACGCGCGCGTCGGTTTCCGTCGGGATGATGGTGGTGACTGCTCCGGTGCCCGGCGTGGTGCCTTTGGGCGGCGACGACGCGGCACGCCCGCATGCCATCGCGAGGGCGACGACCAGCCAGCAGCGGGCAGGCGTCACTCGATCAGCCCTCAGCCACGGAGCCTCGCTCCGGCGCCGAGCTGGAAACCCCAGTTCCCGTGGTAGAACGCAAAGGGACTCTGGGCGGATGTGTGGATCAGGAAATCGAAGTCGGTGCCGAGTCGCAGCCACAGCCGGGGCTTGAGATGATAGCGGAGTCCCACGAGAGCGGACAGGCCGCCGTCGCTCGCGTCATATGGAGCGCCGTACCAGTTGCGGACGTATCCGGCGCCCAGCAGGGCGTCGAGGCGCGGGCCCAACGGCGCGTCGTGAACCAGTCGCACGTGCGCCAGCGTATTCCCGACTGAGTTGCTCGATGCCCGCGCGGCGTCGAGCTCGACGGCGAGCGTCCGTCCCAAGTACACGGCAGCTCGGCCACCCACCGCGATCGGGTTCCCCATCCCCAGGCCGTTGTCGAAGTTCGTGTAGCGCACGAACGCACCGACTTCGATCCCCCCGGGTCGCTGTGCCGCCGCGGGAAGGGCGAGCACGAGTGCCCAGATCGCCGCAGCGCCAATCACACGAGTCGTCATGACCAATCCTCCCGAAAACAGAGTCAGTATCCCGGATTCTGCGTGAGCGATGAGTTCCGGTTCATTTCATCCCGCGAAATCGGCATGAAGTACATCTTGTCGGTCCAGGCCCGCGGTTGAATGCTGTGGGTCTCGTACCGGTAGTTCCTCCAGGTACTCCGGTCGGCACGGCTGGCGCCCTCGAGGAAGATGTTGATGCCGCTCGCATCCTTGCTCAATACTTGGGACGCAATCATCCAGCGGCGCACGTCGAAGAAGCGCTGCTCCTCGAGCGCCATCTCAATGCGTCGTTCGTTGCGATACTCGTCCCGAAGGCCTGGCCCGGCGGCAAGATCCGGCATGCCGGCGCGGTGCCGGATCTGATTGAGAGCGGTGAGCGCGTCTCCCACTTCATCGAGCTCGATCGACGCTTCGGCATAGTTCAGCAACACTTCCGCGTAACGGAAGAAGATCCACGGCACTTGTTCCTTGGTAAACTGATGGTTGACCGAGGGATCGATGAACTTCAGCATGTAATAGCCGGAGTAGGCGCCGTTCCAGTTTTCGACCGGGCTGTCGCGAGTGTCGAGCCCAGCCACGACGCTCGAGTCGGGGAGTTTGAGCTGGCGGAACGTCTGCATGATGCCGACCGGGTCGAGCCCCTTCACGTCGTCGGGACGGGTTCTCCATGGGGCGCCGTCGTACAGGATCGACGCATAGAAGCGCGGATCCCGGTTCGCATAGGGTGCCGCGGCGTGGGCCGGATTGCTCCAAGCGAACGTCGACCCGTCGGCCATCCGATAGTCGTCGATCAGATTCTGGATCGGGGTGTTCCCGCCCCAGGTGTGATAGCCGTTCGGGCCGTTGTGCAGGCCGGGATTGTAACCGTCATCCCGATTGGACAGGAAGAAGCGGCTCATGATCGCCTCTTCGCTGGTCTTCTGCAGGAACAGGTCGCCGTAGTTCCGTACCGCGTCCTGGGTGCTCGCCGGGCTCGGGCGGAAGAGGCCATAGATCCCGAGATCCATGACGGCCTTGGCCGCGTTCTTCGCCGCCCGCCAGAGCGCGGTGCGATCCTGCAGGCTGGTGTAGCCGTTCTCCGGGTGGCCGCTCGCGTTCGCATTGTAGAGATCACTCGCCGCGTAGAGCAGCACGCGCGCCTTGAGCGCGAGCGCGGCGCCTTTCGTCGCCCGGCCGACGTTGACCCCCGTGTACGCCAGCGGCAGCAGCGCGGCCGCCGAGTCCGCATCGGCCACGATGAAGTCGACCGTCTCCCTGAAGCTGTTGCGCGCGACCTCGTAGTTCTCGTTGAGGCCGTAGACCTTGGTGATCAGCGGCACGCCGCCGTACATCCGCATCAGGTTGTGGTAAAAGTACGCCCGCAGGAAGTACGCTTCGCCCTTCATCCGCTGCTTCCAGGTGTCGTCGAACGTGGTCCCGTCGATATGGCTGAGGAAGATGTTCGTCTGCCGGATGCGGGAGAACGTGGGCGCCCAGTTGAAATGAGCGAATCGGCCGTCATCGATAGCGCCCCGGGCGCTCGAGGTGATGAGCGACTGAACGACCGGTTCCGTGTTGTAGTTGTGGATGAAGTGCGTCTCGTCGGTCATCGAAGCGAGCATGATCTCGTAGAGGCCATGCCCCATGCCCCGATAAATGTCGTTCAGGAACGTCTCGGCCAAGTTGGGGTCGGTAAAGACCGCCGCGTCCGATACTTGATCCTTCGGGTTCAGGTCCAGGATGTCCTGGCAACCCGTCAGCCCGAAGACCACGAGCACCCCTGTCGTCGCAATGCGGATCTGTCGTCTCATGGCTCGTGGCCCCGTTAGAACGTTATGGAAGTGCCGACATTGAAGATGCGCTGCTGCGGGTAGTACTGACCCGACTGGTCCCGCGTCTCGGGATCCACCACCTTGAACCGGTCCCACAGCAGGAGATTGAACCCGCTGGCGTACACCCGAACGTCCTGCACACCGAAGTGGGACGCCACGCGACCCGGCAGGTGGTAGCCGAGGTCGACCGATTTCAGGCGGATGAAGGAGGCATCGCGCAGGAAGTAGGTGTTCGGGTTCAAGATCCAGTATTCGTCTTGCCGGTTGAAGGCGCGCGGCCCTGGTGCGTCGGGATTGTCCGGCGTCCACCGGTTCTGCGCGAACTCCTGGGTATAGTTGCCGATGTCGCCGGATTCCGTCTGGAAGTACTGCACTGCGTCGAAGCCGGCGTGGAAGAACACGCTGACATCGAAGTTCTTCACCTGCGCAGCGAGCTTGAGGCCGCCGGTGAAGGAGGGATCGCCGTTCCGATCGATCCGGACGCGGTCGTTCGCGTCGATGACGCCGTCGTGGTTGACGTCCTCGAAGATGATGTCCCCCGGACGGGCGCCGGCCCAGTGGGGGTACGCGTCCACGGCTGCCTGGTCCTTGAATACGCCAATCGACCGGTAGTACAGGCCGTTGAACGGGCAGCTCGGCGGTCCCACGCATATGCGGTGGCCCGTCGAACGCTGCCACGGTGGCGCGCCCGGGGGTTCGTCCCAGAACAGCACTTTGTTCCGGGCATATCCGCCGTTGAAGGTGATCTCGTAGGAGATGTCGCGCGCCAGCTGCTCGCGCCAGCTGATCGAGCCGTCGTAGCCCCGATTGGCGACATCCCCGATGTTCTCCCTCGGCAGACTCAGGCCGGTCGTCTGGGGCACCGAGGCATTCCGAGTCCACAGAATGTTGTTCCGCCGCTCGGTGAAACGGTCGACCTCGAAGGAGAGCCTGTTGTCGAGAAGTCGGCCCTCGATCCCGATGTCGAGCTCCTTGGCGACCTCCCATGTGACGTTCGGGTTGGGTGTCCGCGTCTGAAAGATGCTCTTCACTTCCTGGTTGACACCAAAGACGTATCCGCCGCCGAATCCGTAGGTGGCCATGTACTGCCACGGCGGGATCCGGTCGTTCCCCGTCATGCCCCACGAGGCGCGCAGCTTCAGCTCGTCGAACAGCGGTACCTTGTTGCGGAAGAAGCGCTCCTCCGAGATGCGCCATCCCGCCGAAACGGTCGGGAAGAAGCCCCAGCGCTTGACCCGCGGGAAGATGTACGAGCCGTCGTAGCGCCCCACGAACTCGAGGAGATACTTGTCCTGGAAGGCGTAGTTGACACGAGTGAAGTAGCTCTGCCGCGCCGCGACCCAGGCCGTGCCGCTATTGGTCTTCTCGAGATCGCCGCCGGCGAATAGCTGGTCGAGCTGATCGGAGACGAAGTACTTCCGGAACGCGCTGAGAGTCGAACTGTCGGCCTTCTGTCGTTCCGCGCCGCCCAGGACACCAACCCTGTGCGGCCCGAATTCCCGCCGGTACTCCGCCACGAAGTTGAGCAGGACACTGGTGGACCGCAGATCATACACGTTGAGCTCCGGGGCGCTGAATCCCCGCGTCGCAGGCTGCAGCACCGGCTGGCCGCTCGCGTCACGCGTGACGTAGTCCCAGGTGTACAGCGTCCAGGGCGTCCGCCACGCCCCCTCGTTCCGGAAGCCCTGGTCAAAGGCCGCATTGCCGCGGAGCGTCAAGCCGGGTACCCCTGGCACTTTGAAGTCTGCGCCCAGGTTGCCCTGCACGTAGTACCGCTTGTCCCGGTCGTATCCCGTCGCCGGCGTCGCGATCACGACGGGGTTGTCGCCGTACTCGATGTCGGGTCCCGGCAGGCCGTTCGGCCAATACGCCGGCAGGTTCGGCTTGCCACGCATGAGCTCGCGGAAGATGGAGCCGGCGCTCCGGGTCGGGAAATTGCGGTCCTCGATACGTCCCGTCACGTCGAAGCGGAGGCTGAGGTTGTTCGTTACCCGGCCGTCGATATTGCTCCGGAAGCTGTATTGGTTGTATCGGGTCCCGCTGTTTTGGTAATAGCCGTCCTCGGTCAGACCGCTCAGAGACAGGTAGTACCCGATCCGCTCGGCGCTGCCCGTGAGCGCGACGTGCCCCGTGGTCTGCGGCGACACGGGCTTGATGACCGCGGCGAACCAGTCCGTATTCGGGTAGAGCCAGGGATCGCCGCCCTCCCGGTACTGCTGGATCAGGTCGGCCGAGTAGCGGGGGGTCTGGTTCCGGTACAGGTCGATCTCGTCGAGCATCGTCATGTACGTCGCGGCGTCCGCCATCTTCGGCAGGCGCGTGGGCTGGTTGAACCCCTGGTTCAATCTCGCGGTGAGCTGCGGCTTTTCACCGCGCCCGCGCTTCGTCGTGATGAGGATGACGCCGTTGGCGGCGCGTTCACCGTAGATGGCCGCCGAGGCGTCCTTGAGGACGCTCATGCTCTCGATGTCCGCCGGGTCGAGCCGCTCGAGCCCGCCGGCACGTTCCGGGACGCCGTCGATCACGATGAGCGCGCCGTTGTCGTTCAGCGTGTGGTTGCCCCGGATCCGGATGATGGCGCCGTCGTACCCGGGCTCGCCGCTCGTGTTGATCGTCACCACGCCGGGCAGCTTGCCCGCGATCGTGTTCGACAGGTTGACGTCCGGAACGCCCTGCAGCTCTGCGCCCGCGACGGCGGTCACCGCGCCCGTCAGCGTTGCCTTCGACTGCGTGCCGTAGCCCACGGCCACGACGGGGTTGAGCTCGATGGCGCTCGCCTGCAGCCGGAGCGCGACGACCGTCTCCGCGCCTTCCTGCACCACGACCGTCGTGTCTCCCGGAGTGTATCCCAAGCGCCGTGCCCGCAGACGGTGACTCCCCGGCGGCACGCCGGGAATGGCAAACCGGCCGTCCGCACCGGTCGTACCGGTGAGCGGTGTCCCGACCACCGCGACCGTAACGGCCCCGAGCGGCGCGCTGGTAGTCGCATCCGTGACGGTGCCGGTGATCGAGCCCTGCGCGCGGACCAGCTCCGGGGCCACCGCGAGGGCGATGAGCGAGAGCAGCAACACGAGACGATTCATTGGGACGGTTCTCCGGTGCGACGGGCACCGCTGTAGGTACGCCTGGGATTGGGGGAGAACTCGACAGAAGGGCTGGGGGCCCGCGTGCGACGGTATCCCGGCGCCGACGCACGCCCACTGGGCCTCGCCCTCGGCCTGGCAGGGGCGGAGCGACGGCTCACGAACGACATTGAGGGCCGCTTCCGCCTGTAGCGGCGGCGCAGCGGGTCGACGGCATGGCGACGGCCACCGGAAGCGTCGCAATGTGGCACTTCAAGTTCGAGGCCGCTGCAGCGGGCGGTAGACGGGAGAGCGCTCCGGCCGGGCGCGCAACGAGTTAGCCGCCTCCCCTTGGAACGGTCACGCCCGCCCCGCTGCGCGCCAGCCACACGCAGCCCCGGCGCGGTGCCGAGCGCCCGCGACAGGCGGCGCAAGGGTGGACGATGATGCTATCGTTGCCCAGAATGCACGAGGCTTTACACTGCCTCTCGGAGTCGCCCGCGATGAGCCAGAAGGGATCATGAAGACCGCGACGCCGCGCGACCTGGCGGCCGCGTTCCGGCGGCTCCACGCCGCGGCCGGCATCCTCGTGCTTCCCAACGCCTGGGACGTGGCGACCGCCCGCCTCGTGGAAGAGGCCGGGTTTCCCGCGATCGCTACCACGAGCGCCGGCGTCGCTTGGGCGCTCGGCTACCCGGACGGCGAGCGGATCAGCCGAGCCGAAATGCTCGACGTCGTCCGGCGCATCGTTGCCGGAGTGCAGGTGCCGGTGACGGCGGACATGGAGGGCGGCTACGGCCACACCCCGGAAGCCGCCGCGGAAACCGCACGCGGCGTGATCGCGGCCGGGGCGGTGGGATTGAACCTCGAGGACGGAACGAACGAGGGTGGCCTGTTGGACCTCGCCCTCCACGTGGAGCGCCTCCAGGCCGTGCGCGAAGCCGGCGCGAGCGCCGGCGTGGCGCTCGTCCTCAACGCCCGCACCGACGCATTCGAAATGAAGGACTGGGACGCCGCCCGGCGATTCGCCGAAACGGTGCGACGCGCCAACGCCTACCGGGCAGCCGGGGCCGATTGCCTGTTCGTGCCGCACGTGAGCGACGCCGAGACGATCGGACGCCTGGCCCGCGAGCTCGCCGGTCCGCTCAACGTGATCGCGGGTCCCCCCGCCCCGCCGCTCCGAGAGCTCGAGCGGCTGGGCGTACGGCGCGCGAGCCTGGGCCCGCGGGTGGTCCAGGCGGCGCTGGGTCTGGTGCGCCGGGTGTTGGTGGAGCTGCGCGAGCGCGGCACCTACGAGGCCATGGCGGACGTGCTGATCCCGTTCCCCGAGTTGCAGCGCCTCGTCGCGCCGGCCCCTTGACGAGTTCGAACGAGCTAGTATATTTATGCCGTTCAGTGAATATTAATGCTTTCGGGTTAATACCTCCGGGTGGGCCCGGCATGATGCACACCGCTACGCTGCTGGCCGTCGCAATTCTGAATCCGATGACTCCCCTTCACGGGAGCGGGCGGGCGGCGTAGGCGTGCAGACGATCGACCAACACCCCGCGGCCCGCTCCCAATCGAGCGGGCCTTCTTGTTGACCGGAGAGGGGAGGACACACGATGCCGGCAGGTGATCGATCGCATTGGGTGAACAACCGCGCCCGCCAGCTCGACCCCTGGCGGGAGCAGGACGCGTGCGGTGTCGGGTTCGTGGCTCAGGCGTCGGGCGCGCGCTCCCCCGCCATCGCGCGCCGCGCCCTACAGGCGCTCGCGCGCGTCGCCCACCGCGGCGCCGCGGCCACCGATCGCTCGGGCGACGGCGCCGGGCTGCTGACCCAGATCCCCGCCTCGCTCTTCTACCGAGACGCGGCCAGTCGTGGAGTCGCGCTCGAGCCCGGCCGGTCGTTCGCGGTCGGCATGTTCTTCCTGCCGCGCGAGCACGACGCGCGGGGCCGCGCCACCGCGATCGTCGAGGACGTCCTGCGAGGCGAGGGCGTCCCCGTGCTGGGGTGGCGCGACGTGCCCGTCGATCTGGATGTGCTGGGCGCCGGCGCGCGCGCCACGTGCCCGGTCATCCGGCAAGCGATCCTCGCCGCGCCGGCTGACGAGCGCCGGGACGAGGAGGCCGCGTGGGAGCGCTCCCTCTATCTCGCACGCCGCACCATCGAGCGCCGCGTTGCCGAGGTGGGACCCGGTCTCGAGCCGTTCTTCGTGTGCTCGCTCTCGTGCCGCACGCTCGTCTACAAGGCCCTGCTCACCGGGACTCAGCTCGCTGACTTCTTTCCGGACCTGGCGTCGCCGGACTACGAGACGGCGATCGCGGTCTTTCACCAGCGCTACTCCACGAACACGACGTCGAGCTGGCCGCTCGCTCAGCCGTTTCGCCTGCTCGCCCATAACGGGGAGATCAACACGCTGTGGGGAAACCGGAACGCGATGCGCGCCCGCGAGCCGGCGCTGGCCGCGCCCGTCTGGGGCGAGGCCGTCGACCGACTCAGGCCTGTCATCTGGGCGGACGGGAGCGATTCCGCGAGTCTCGACAACGCGCTCGAGCTGCTGGTGCGCTCGGGGCGCGACCCCGTGCACGCCTTGATGATGCTCGTCCCCGAAGCCCACGAAGGCGCCGTGGAAATGGAGGCCGCCGTGCGGGGCTTCTACGAGTTTCACGAGTGCCTGGTGGAGCCCTGGGACGGGCCGGCGGCGCTCGCGTTCTCGGACGGCGTGCTCGTCGGCTCCGCCCTCGACCGCAACGGGCTCCGCCCCTGCCGCTACAAGATCACCCACGACGGGCTCGTGGTCGCCGGCTCCGAGGTGGGCCTCGTCGACCTGGACCCCGCGGAGGTGATTGAAAGCGGCCGGCTCGGCCCGGGAGAGCTGCTGGTGGTGGATACCCACCGCCAGACCATCCTGCGGAACGCGGAGGCGAAGCGCGCAGTCGCGCGGCGCCGTCCATACGGCCGCTGGGCCGCCCGCGGCATCTTGCCGCTGCGGCCCACGACGGCGGCGCCCGACACCTCGCCGCTCGCGGAGCCCGAGCGTGTCGTCCGACAGCTCGCCTTTGGGTGGAGCTTCGAGGACCTGCGCTACGTGCTCGAGCCGATGGGCGAGGCCGGGCAGGATCCGGTGTGGAGCATGGGCGACGATACGCCGATCCCGCCGCTCGCGCGCGTCCCGCCCGGCCTGTACGCCTACCTGCGCCAGCGCTTCGCCCAGGTGACGAACCCCCCGATCGACCCGCTGCGCGAGACGCTGGTGATGTCGTTGCGGATGCACCTGGGACGCCGAGGCTCGCTGCTCACGGATCGGCCCGCCGGGCTGCGGCTGGTGCGGAACGAGCACCCCATCGTCCTCCCGGACGAGATGGCGGCGCTCCGTGCGGTCACCGGGGCGCAGGCCGTCACGCTGGATGCCATATGGAAGGCCGCCGGTGGCGCGGAGGCGCTGCGCGCCGGGCTCGACGCGCTGTGTCGGTCGGCGGCACGCGCCGTCCGCCAGGGGGCCCGGATCGTGATCCTCAGCGACCGCGCGGTCGACGGCGAGCGCGCACCGCTGCCCATGCTCCTCGCCGTCGGGGCCGTGCACCAGCATCTCCTCCAGCGGGGCCTGCGCACCCGGTTGGGCCTGGTCGCCGAAGCGGGCGACGCCTGGGACGTGCATCACTTCGCCGCGCTGATCGGCTACGGCGCCGAAGCCGTCCACCCCTGGCTGGCGCTCGAGTCGGTGCGGTCGCTGATCGAGCAGGACGACGCGCCGGCCCGGTTCCGCGCCGCCGCGGAAAAGGGTCTCCTGAAGATCCTCTCGAAGATGGGCATCTCGACGCTCTCCTCCTACTGCGGCGCGCAGATCTTCGAGGCGCTGGGGCTGGGCACCGAGGTGATCGACCGCTGCTTCACCGGCACCGTGTCGACGATCGGCGGGATCGGGTTCGCGGAGATCGCCGAAGACGTGCTGGCACGGCAACGCGCCGCTTACCCCGAGCCGGCCGCGCCGGAACCGGTGCTGCCCGACCACGGGCGCGTGCGGTACCGCCGCGACGGGGAGGACCACGGCTGGTCGCCGCCGCTCGTCCGGTCGATGCAGGATGCGGTGGCGGCGGACACGCCGCAGGCCTACGACGCCTTCCGCGCGCGTGTGGCCGCCCGGGCGCCGGCGAGCCCGCGTGACCTGCTCGCGCTCCGCGCCGGGACCCCCATTGCGCTCGACGAGGTGGAGCCCGCGGCGGCGATCTGTCGCCGCTTCATCTCGACCGCGATGTCGCTCGGCGCGCTGTCGCCCGAGGCGCACCGCACGCTGGCCATCGGCATGAACCGAATGGGCGCCCGCTCGAACTCGGGCGAGGGGGGTGAGGACCCGGACACGTACGCGCCGCTCGAAACCGGGGATCGCGCGGACAACCGCATCAAGCAGGTGGCCTCGGGGCGGTTCGGCGTCACGACGCAGTACCTCGTGCGCGCGGACGAGCTCGAGATCAAAATGGCGCAGGGCTCGAAGCCGGGCGAAGGCGGCCAGCTGCCGGGTCACAAGGTGACGGCCCTGATCGCCCGCCTGCGGCACTCGGTGGCGGGCGTGCCGCTGATCTCGCCGCCGCCGCACCACGACATTTACTCGATCGAAGATTTGGCGCAACTCATCCACGACCTGAAGCAGGTCAACCCGCGCGCGCGCGTGGGCGTGAAGCTGGTAGCGGAAGCGGGCGTCGGACGGGTCGCCGCCGGCGTCGCGAAGGCCTACGCGGACTACGTGCTCGTGTCCGGCCACAACGGCGGCACGGGCGCGTCGCCTCTCTCGTCGATCAAGCACGCGGGGTCGCCTTGGGAGCTGGGGCTCGCCGAAACGCAGGCGATCCTGATCGAGAACGGGTTACGCCACCGGATCGAGGTGCGCGTCGACGGCGGCCTGCGGACCGGGCGCGACGTCGTGATCGCCGCGCTGCTCGGCGCCGAGACCTACGGGTTCGGGACGGCGACGCTCGTCGCGATCGGGTGCGCCATGGCCCGACAGTGCCACCTCAACTCCTGTCCGACCGGAATCGCGACCCAGCGCCCCGAGCTGCGCGCCAAGTTCCGCGGCACGCCGGAGCAGGTCGTCGCCTACTTCACGTGGATCGCGGAAGACGTCCGTCGCATCCTCGCGGAGCTGGGCTACCGCTCCCTGGACGAGATCGTCGGGCGGGTGGAGTTGCTCGAGCGCGTCGACCGTCCCGAGGTGCCTCGGGCGCAGATGCTCGATCTCTCGCTGCTCCTGGCCGATCCCATGGCGCAGCGCAACACCGCGCGGCGGCGTACCACGGAGCGCAACGACCGCCCGGGGGTCGACTCCCTCGACGACGAGATCCTGCTGACGCTCGCCGCGCGACTCGACGCCGGCCGGCCGTTTGCCGGCGTGTACGACATCGGCAACCATCACCTGACGGTGGGGGCGCGCATCGCCGGGCGCATCGCCGAGCGGGTCGGCAACGTCGGCGTGGCCCCGGGATCGATCCGCCTGCGGTTCCGCGGCAGCGCCGGGCAGAGCTTCGGGGCGTTCACGCTGCCGGGGATGCAGCTCGAGCTCGAGGGCGAAGCAAACGATTACGTCGGCAAAGGGCTGTCGGGCGGTGAGGTCGTCATCCGGCCGTTCCGCGAGGCCGCGGCGAAGGGCGTCGCCGATGGGCAGGTCATACTCGGCAACACGGCGCTGTACGGCGCCACCGCGGGAACCCTGTTCGCCGCCGGCCGGGCGGGGGACCGGTTCGCCGTGCGGAACTCCGGCGCCGTCGCCGTGGTGGAGGGCGCCGGGGACCACTGTTGCGAGTACATGACCGCCGGGGTCGTGGTGGTCCTGGGCACCGTAGGGCGCAACTTTGGCGCCGGCATGTCGAACGGCACCGCCTACGTGCTCGACGAAGCGGAGGTGTTCCCGCTGCGCTGCAACCAAGACATGGTCGCCGTGCGGGAGCTGGACGACGAGGATGACGCGCTCGTCCGCGGGCTGGTGCGCGAGCACCACGCCCGCACCGGCAGCCCGCAGGCGCGGCGGTTACTCGATGCCTGGGAGCACTACCGTCCGTTGTTCCGGAAGGTGGCGCCCCATGCGTCACCGGCCGCCACGGAGACTCCGGCCCAAGCAGCGCCCGCCGCCGTGTGATCGCTCATCGCACCCGCGGCCCGCACGACCTCGCCGACGACCACCGTCGCCGGAGGCTCGAGGCGGGCCTCCGCGGCCACGACGGCGATCGTCGCGAGGGTACCAACCACAGTCTGCTGGGCCGGGAGCGTCCCACTCGCGATCACGGCAGCGGGGGTGTCGGGATCCGCGCCGCTCGCGAGCAATCGCGCCGTCACCTCGGGGAGCGCGGACAGGCCCATCAAGAGCACCAGCGTCGGCATGCGCGCGAGCGCCTCCCAGTCGAGATCCGACGGACCGTCACATTCGTGTCCGGTGACCACCGCGAACGCCGACGCGAGCCTCCGGTCGGTGACGGGAATTCCCGCGGCCGCCGGCACCGCCGTCGCGGACGTCACGCCAGGGACCACGTGAACCGGAACCCCCGCGGCCCGTAGCGCCTCGCACTCCTCGGCGCCGCGGCCGAACACGAACGGATCGCCGCCTTTGAGCCGCACCACCGTCCGCCCATCCCGCGCCCGGTCGACGAGCAGTGCGTTGATGTCCGCCTGCTCGACGCCTGCGCCCATGCCGTGCGCGCGCTTGCCCACGAACACCCGCTCCGCCGCGGGCGGCGCTTCAGCGACCAGGGACGGCGCGACGAGGCGATCGTACACGACCACGTCGGCCGATCGCAGGATCGCGAGCCCCTTCGCGGTGATCAAGCCGGGGTCGCCCGGGCCTGCCCCGACCAAATAGACGACGCCCGTCTCCTCGTCCGCGAGTGAACTCGCGGCTCGGCCCTGCCGCCGAAGCGGCAAGTGCTGTGCCCGTTTACGGGCAGAGCCGAGCCGCGGCTTCAGCCGCGACTCATGAGGCTCGACCTCGTCAACAAGCTCATCTATCCGCCGCCGTGCCCCTTCCGTGTCTCCCCCGCGCACGAGCTCGATCACGTCGGAGTCGATGATGCGATACCACAGCGCCGTGCGGGCGCGCGTGTCCGGGACGCGTGCGGCCAATTCCGGCCGCAGCTCGCCCAACAGCTCGCACAGGCGTGCCTCCGCCGGCCCCACCAGTCGGGCCGCGCGCTGGCGCAGCCGGGCAGCGAGCGCCGGGCTCTTCCCCGAGGTCGAGACCGCGACCGTGATGTCTCCCTCCCGGTGGATCGCGGGCGCGATGAAGCTGCAGTGGTCGAGATCGTCCACCGCGTTGAGCGGGACCCCCAGCCGCTCCGCTTCAGCCCACACCGCCGCATTCGCGGTCCGGTCGTCGGTCGCCGCGATGGCGAGCCAAGCGCCTGCCAAATCACCCGCGCGATACGAGCGACGACGGAGGTCGATCCCGGCGCTCGCCGCCAGATCCGCCAGGCGGAGCGTGGTCTCAGGACTCACCACGGTGACGTGCGCGCCGGCCGTGAGCAGGCCGAGCACTTTCTGCTCCGCCACCGTTCCGCCGCCGATGACCACGGCGCGGCGTCCTCGGAGGTCGAGGGACACGGGGTAGAACGTCACGGGCCGACCGGGACGGGGGCGCGCGGCGCCTCGATCCCCACCCGCTGGCAGAAGTCGCCGAACCGCTCGTCTTCCAGCCGCTCGTCGCGGTAGCGCTCGAACAGGGGGCGGACGGCGGCGACGAGCCGGTCGCGCGGGACGAGATCGGCGTAGAGGGTGCCGAGCCGCGTGCCGAGCATGCTGCCACCTACGAACACACCGTACTTGTGCAGCGAGCGACCCACGAACGCCAGGTCGGCCGTGTAGGGGCGGGCGCAGCCGTTCGGGCATCCGGTCATCCGCACCGTCAGCGCCGCGTCCGCCACACCCAAGCGCTCGAGCTCTCGCTCGAGGTCCGCGATCACGTCCGGCAGCGCCCGCTCCGCCTCGGCCACGGCAAGCCCGCACGTCGGGAGCGCGGGGCACGCCATGGACCAGCGCCGGACGGGCGACAAGGCTTCGCGCCGCGCGACGCCATGGTCGGCCAGGATCCTGTCCACGACCCCTATCTGTCGGTCGGGAACATCGGTCAACAGCACGTTCTGCTGGGGGGTGAAGCGGATGCCGCCGCCCGTGGTCTCGACGACTCGGCGCAGCGCGCCGCGCAGCCGCCCGTCGTCGCGGTCCCGGATGCGGCCGTTCTCGATGAACACGCCCAGGAAGGAGCGTCCGTTACCCTGCTCGTGCCATCCGAGATGATCCTCGATATTCGACACCTGGATGGATGCGGGAGGCGCGAGCGGGCGACCGAGCTGACGCTCCACCTGGTCGCGGAACCAGTCGAGTCCCTGCTTGTCGAGGAGATACTTGAGCCTGGCGTGGCGCCGGTCGCTGCGGTCGCCATGATCGCGCTGCACCTTGACCACGGCCTCCGCCACCCCCACCACCTCCCCCGCCTGCGCAAAGCCCAGCGTGTCCGCCAGCCGGGGATAGGTGTCCGCCTTCCCGTGTGTCCGCCCCATGCCACCGCCCACCAGGACGTTGAACCCCGTGAGTCGCTTGCCCCGAGCGACGACCAGGAAGCCCAGGTCGTTCGAGTGCACGTCGCAGCAGTTGTCGTCCGGGAACGCGAACGCGACCTTGAACTTGCGCGGCAAATAGCGGGTTCCGTAGATCGGCTCGGGCTCCGCGGGTCCGCCCGCCACCGGCTCGCCGTCGAGCCAGATCTCGTGATACGCCCGCGTCCGGGGAAGCAGGTGATCCGAAAGGCGCCGGGCGATTCCCAGCACTGCTTCCCGCAGTCCACCGGCCAGGGGCGCGGGGCAGGCGATCACGTTGCGCACCACGTCGCCGCAGGCGCCCAGCGTCGTGACCAGCGCGTCGTTCACGGCGCGAATGGTCGCCCTCAGGTCCCCTTTGAGCACGCCGTGGAACTGGTTGCCCTGACGCGTCGTCACCCGCAGGGTGCCGTTTCCGTAGCGGTCCGCCAACTCGTCGATCACGAGGTACTGCTCGCCCGTGAGCACGCCGCCCGGAATCTTGCAACGGACCATGAGCTGGTGCTCGGGCTCGGCGTCGGAGCCGCGCCGCTCGCGGCGCAGGTCACGGTCCTCCTGTTGGTACGTTCCATGGAATTTGAGGAGCTGAGCCCCGGCGTCCGAGAAATGATCGGTGCCGGCGTCGAGCTCGTCGGCGAGACGCCCGCGCAGACCGTTGCTATCTCCCTTCAGCTGCTCGACGGGGCTCAGCGGCTTTTCGTTCGGCATATGGCAGGCTCCCACGGTTACTTCGTGTACACGTCCCACCAGTGCCGGACGGGCAGCTCATCCCAGTCCCAGGGCTGCACCCATGCCGCCATGGTGTGCAGCAAGCGCCCGATGCGGCGTAGCGTCGTGCCCAACGTCGACAGCGTCATGCGACCACCTCCCGTAATCCGTCCGCCAGGACCTGCACGACCTCGGGACGACTGAACTCGGGCGGCGGCAGCGCGCCGCTCCGCAACATCTCGCGCACCTTGGTGCCGGACAGTGTGACATGAAACGCACCCTCGTGCGGGCACGTCTTCGGTGAAGCCATGCCGGCGCAGCCCCGGCAGTAGAACGTGTGCTCGAAGCAGACGGGCTGAATCCCAAGCTCGCCCGGTGCGAACCGATCGAAAATGCGCTGGGCATCGTAGGAGCCGTAGTAGCTCCCCACACCGGCGTGATCGCGGCCCACGATGAAGTGGGTGCAGCCGTAGTTCTTGCGCACCAGCGCGTGAAACAGCGCCTCACGCGGACCGGCGTAGCGCATCGCGGCCGGGAACCCGGCGAGGACCACGCGATCCCGCGGGTAATAGCGCTCGAGCAGCACTCGGTAGCTCCGAACGCGCACGGCGGCGGGGACGTCGTCGTCCTTGGTGGGCCCGAGGAGCGGATGCAACAGGAGACCGTCGACCGTCTCGAGCGCTGCCTTCTGGATGTACTCGTGCGCGCGGTGCACGGGATTCCGCGTCTGAAATCCGACCACCGTGCGCCATCCGCGCTCGGCGAACGTGCGCCGGGTGTCCGCCGGATCGAGCGCCAGCTCCGGGAACGCCGGCGCCGGGCGATCGAGCAGGCGGACGTCGCCGCCGATCAGCACGTCACCCTGGGCATAGAGCTGTGCCACTCCCGGGTGGTTCGCGTCGGTCGTTCCGTAGACGAGCTGCGCCTCCTCCTCCTTCGAGTGCCTGAACACCTCTCGCACTTCGAGGAGACCGAGGATGCTCTCGTCTGGACTCTTCAGTGCCACCGTGTCGCGGATCGCCGCGCCGTCGGTGATCCGGAGGGTGACCGGCAGCGACCAGGGGAGGCCGTTGGCGAGGCGCATGTCGTGCAGCACGCGCAGGTAGTCCTCGCGCCCCAGGAAGCCTGTGAGCGGACTGTAGGCCCCAGTCGCGAGCAACCCTAGATCGGCCACGCCGCGCGCATCGAGGGTGAGCGACGGCAACCGGGACGCCTGTCGCAGCGCGGCCAGGCGTTCCTCGCCCTCAACCAGCCGTTGCACCAGCGCGCCGCCGTGCGGCGGAACTGCGGTCGTCGTCATCGGTCGCACCTCGAATCCAGTGTCGAAAACCGCGTGAGCGGTGGGCGGCAAGCGGTGTACCCGAGACTGCTCACCGCTCACCGCTCACGCTTCATGGTGAACGTGTGCAGCCCGCACTCGAGCTTCCCGGTCCCGCTCCACCGCCCCGCGCGCTCGGCGTCCCCCGGTCTCGTCGGTCGCGTGCACGGCCAGCAGCCGATGCTCGTGTAGCCCTGGTCGAGCAGTGGGTGGTATGGCACGCCGTTCTCCCGGATGTAGCGCCACACGTCGGCCCGGCTCCAATGGGCCAGCGGAAACACCTTGACGATCGGCCGTCCACCGACCTCGTGGTACTCGAGCACCTCGGTCGCCGCGCGGGAGTCGGACTGATCCTGCCGCACTGCGCTGATCCAGGCGTCGACTCCGACAATAGCGCGCTCGAGCGGCTCGACCTTGCGGATGAAGCAGCAGCGGTCGGGATCGGTCTTGTAGAGAGGCCCGGGGTCGGTCAGCGGCGTGAGCTCCACGAGATTCAGACCGTACTGGTCGGCGAACTGCTGCTTGAACTCGTACGTCTCGCGGAAATGGAAGCGCGTGTCGAGGAAGATCACCGGCACCGAGCGGTCGATGCGGCTGATCAGGTGAGCGAGCACTACGCCACCGCCGCCGAAGCTCACGGTCAGGGCGGCCTTTCCCGGAAACGTGTCAACTGCCCATCTCAGCGTCGTCTCGGGATCGGCCCCGCGCAGGGCCTCGACACGGTCGGAGATGTGCGCGGCGCTAAGCATCGGTCGCGCTCCGGAGATGGCCGAGCTCGAGGAGACGATCGATCACCCGGGACGCGCTGTCGGTGATCTCCTCGCGCTCCGTGTCGATCACGAGCTCGGGCGACAGCGGCTCCTCGTAGGGGTCCGACACCCCGGTGAACTGGGGGATCTCCCGCGCCAGCGCCCGGCGGTACAACCCCTTGGTGTCCCGGCGGATGCACTCGTCGAGCGAGGCCTTCACGTACACCTCGACGAATGCGCCGATCTCCCCTCGCACCTCATCCCGGACCGCCCGGTACGGCGAAATCGCGGCCGTGATCACCGCCACGCCGTTTCGCGTGAGCAGCCTCGCGACGTAGGCGATGCGGCGGATGTTGGTGTCCCGGTCCTCGCGCGAGAACCCCAGGCCCTTGGACAGATGCTGGCGCACCTCGTCCCCGTCGAGCACTTCGACCGGGATGCCCCAGCGACCCAGCTCCGCGCTCACCGCGGCAGCGAGCGTGGACTTACCGGCGCCCGACAGGCCGGTGAACCACAGCGTAAAGCCATGGGCCTGCATGATGCGTCTGTCCGTGATCAACTCGGGTTGAGTCATCTCTCGTCGACCCTCGCTCTCGTCCCCCCTCTCCACCGTGGAGAGGGAACGGGGGGGTGAGGTAAAAACGAATCGGACCCGCCTCCCAGTGGGAAGCGGGCCCGATATGCGTCGCGCGTGCCGTTTACAAGCTAATCGTGCATCATCCGATGCCGGCAACCACAGCGCCACAACCGCGTCCGCTCCCCGAAGAGCGAGTACACATCATCCGACAGGGCGGACAACAGCGGGTGGTCGTCTGGCGCGCGATCATGAACCCGTTATTTACCCGGCACGCGCCGCCGTGTCAATCGCACGTGGGGCACCGGGGGTGGTGGACAAGGATCGTGTCGGCGGCTTAGTTACCCGCCATGGACCGTCCCAAGACCCTGCACCGCGCTTCACGCCCGGTTGGAACCCCCGAGGAATGAGGACATGCGAATCATTCTGCTGATCGCGACCCTGACGCTGGCCGGGGCTACTGTCGGTGACAGCCAGGCGGCCCCGCCTCCCTGCTGGATCCGCGGGCCCGCTGATCGGCTGGCAGGACGGCCCAGTCGCCTAGACTCGAACGCCGTGCAGATCGGCGGCGGCACGATGAAATTGTGCTACAGCCGCCCGACGGCGCGCGGCCGCAGGATCATGGGCGGGCTGGTTCCATTCGACCAACCGTGGCGGCTCGGCGCCAACGAAGCCACCAGCATCCACGTTCCGTTCGTCGCCGAGATCGCCGGCGTGCGGGTGGAGGCGGGGACGTACACGCTGTACGCGATCCCCGGCGCAGCGAAGTGGCAGATCGTCGTCAACCGCGGCGTCCAGCGCTGGGGTGTTCCTATCGACAACGAAGTGCGCGCGGAGGATGTGGGCGCCGGCACGGTGACGACGGAGGGGCTCGGGGCACCCGTCGAGACGCTCACGCTCAAGTTCGCTCCCGCTGCGAGCAACGCGACCGAGCTGGTCGTGGAGTGGGAGAAGACGCGGGTACGAATTCCGATCCGCCGGATATCCGGTTGACACGCGTCACCCGTCGCTCTAGACTGCACGCTCACATGCGCGCGACGCCGCTGTGTCGTCTCGTCTGTTGTTGTAGCCGCCCCCCCACCCCCAGGGTTGGACGGACAGCTCGGCGCCCCAGTGACGACATGAGGACTCTCTAAGCCTCCCTCGCCTTCTGAGCCGCTCCCAGGCCCGGCCACCCCAGCGTGCGCCGGGTTTTTTGTTTGTGCCATCAACTCATGGACATGGACACCACAAGCTCGCTCGTCTTGATCCTCATCACGCTCGTCGGCGCCACGGTGAACGGTGCGCTCGGCTACGGATTCTCGTCGATCACCGTACCGGTGGCCCTGCTCTTCTATGCAAATCGGGTCCTCAATCCGGCGCTCGTATGGGTCGAGGTGGTCTTGAACGCGTACGTCCTCTGGGTCAATCGGGCCAGCGTTCCGCACGTCTGGCGTCGGGTCGTGCCGATGATCGTCGGCCTGGCACCGGGCGTCGTGCTCGGAACGGCTCTGGTGCACCGGGTGCAGCCGGCGTGGCTCAAGCTCGCGACGTTCATCGTCCTGCTGCCGCTGATTCTCCTGCAGGCAGCCGGGTTTCGCAGGCCCATCAGGAATGAGGGCCGCGTCGGGCTGGTCTTCGGAGGCGGCCTCGGCGTCCTGTACTCCGTCACGACGATCTCCGGCCCGCCCTTGGCCGTGATGTTGAGTAACCAGGGCTTCACGAAACAGGACTTCCGCGCGGGGCTCGGGCTCGTGCGGCTCGCGGAATCGACGTTCACGGCCGTGGCGTACTACTTCGCCGGCATGTTCTCAATCGAGAGCGCCGGCCTGCTTCCCTACATCCTCCCGAGTCTCGTCGTCGGGATCCCGCTCGGCGTGCGGGTCATTCGACACGTGCGACCGGAGACCTTCAGGCGCGTCTGCATGAGCTTCGACGCCTGGGTCGTGGGCTACGGCATTTCGACACTGCTGCGACAGCTCCACCTCATCGAAACCAACGCCACGTACGCCGTGCTGGCGGTGGTGGGTCTGCTCGACATCTGGCTGCTGTACCGCTTCTTCCGCAACCAGACGCTCGAGACCGTCGCGGCTGGATCCCAGCCAGCCCCCCTCCTCCCCCTGCCTCAGTAGAGGTACGCGACGGCAAGGGCGACGGTGATCTGGTCCTTCTTCCCGCTGAATGCCGCCAGCGTGGACCGGTCGTACCGGAGCTCGGGCCGGACCACGGCGCTCGGCCACGCCTTGATGTTCAGCGTCGCCGTGCCGCTGCCGAACTTCTGTCCGGTGTTCGCGGGGAAGCCCATGGCACCGTTCGAGCGGGCTCCGTTCTCGTCGTTGACGTAGTCGCCGCGCAGCGCCAGACCGACGGTGGGGTTGAAGTCGTACGTGACCCAGCCGCCGAGGGCCCACCATTTCGCGTCCTGCGTCGGATCGGGCAGCGCCGCGTTCGCCTGCTCCGTGCCGTAATCGCCCTGAACCCAGACGGCCGCCTTGCCCAGCTTGCGCCAGAGCAATCCTTCGAAGCCGTATCGATTGGCGCTGTTGTTCCCGGGCTCTTCCGCGCCCCAGTATCCCACGATGCCGAGCGACGTCAACGCGTTGGGATAGAGCCCGACGCGCCCCATCAGCGACTTGTGGCTGTTGTTGTCCGACACCTGGTCCCACCCGTTGATCACGCGGAGCTGCAGATCCACGTAATTGTTGAACTTCGTTTCCACGCTCAGCCCCGTGGCGGTGAAGTTCTCCACGTAGATGAACTGGTTCCCCTCCGACCAGTTGGGGTTCGCGTAGGTCTCGATCACTTCAAGGCCGAGGAGGGTGGGAATGCGCCCCACCTTGAACTGCAGCCCGTTCCCGCTCGCCGTCGGCACGTTCAGGGTGACGTAGAGGTGCGGGATGTCGCCTTGTGGGCCAAGGTTGAACGTCCCTCCGTCCGACTGGATAACAGTCGCGTCCTGTCCCACCAGCACTTCGGTGTGAAATCCCGCGCTGAATGTCGCGGGGTCGTATGGCTTGTCGAGCACGACCGCCAGGGCGTTGAGCATGAAGCGGTTCTGCAGGCGGTCGTACAGCCGCCCGACGATGGCGGTCCCGCCGGCGCTGTGGCCCGAATAGGAGTACGACCCCGCCGCAAACCCCGTAAGCTTGAAGCCCGCGAGCGCGGTCTCCAGATGGTTCACCGGAGGCGGTGGTGGATCCGGCTGCTTGGCCGCCGTGTCGGCGGGGGCAGGCGCGCCGCTCTGGGCGCGCATCCCCGGCGCGATGAGCCCGATGCCCACGAGCGCGGCTCCCACGAGACGGCTTGCTTGCATTCTCATACGGTGGCCTCCTTCAAGGCTTGGCGTTGTACCGCGTCCGCAGTGATGAGTTTCATCAGGCCGCCTCGGGCTCGGGCTCGAGCTGCCCGATCCCTCCTCGGGAGGCCGCCTCGGTGACGATGACCGCCGAGCCGACGTCCCGCGCGTCGGGGTACGCCAGCGCGCCCATCTCCGGCAGGTCGAGTCCCAACTCCTCCACCGCGGCCGACACGCGGTGGCCGCCGACGACGAACGCGGTGACCTTGTAGGCGGCGAACGCCATGACGCCCACGCCCACCACGTTGGCGACGCCGCCGATCAGCTGGGCCGCGAACTGACTCGCATCGCCGTAGAACAACCCCCGCACCGCTCCGTTCACGCCGTTCCACCCGTCCCCATACGTGCCGTCGGCCAACAGTCCCAGCGACAGGATGCCCCACAGCCCGTTGACCCCGTGGACCGAGATCGCGCCTACGGGGTCATCGATGCGCAGCTTGCCGTCGATGAAGAACACCGCGACACACACCAGCACTCCGGCCACGCCGCCGATCAGCACCGCCGACGGCGCGGTCACGAAGGCACACGGTGCCGTGATCGCCACAAGACCGGCAAGCGCCCCGTTCGCCATCATCGAGGGATCGGGCTTGTCGTATTTGAACCACATGTACAGCATCGCCGTGATGCTTCCCGCCGCCCCAGCCAGCATCGTATTCGTCGCGATGACCCCGATGCGCAGGTCTGAACCCGCCAGCGTCGAGCCGGCGTTGAAGCCGAACCAGCCGAACGCGAGGATGAACGTTCCGACCAGCGCCATGGGGACGTTGTGACCGGGGATCGCGTTGACGCTGCCGTCGGCGTTGTATTTCCCGCGCCGCGGGCCCAACAGCGCCGCCGTGACGAACGCCATCACGCCGCCCGTCATGTGCACGACGGAGGATCCCGCGAAATCCACGTGCCCGTGCCCCAAGCCAAGGTTCTTGCCGAGCATCGCGAGCCAGCCGCCACCCCACGTCCAGTTGGCGTAGATCGGATAGATGAACGCTCCGACGAACAGGCTGAACACCACGAACGCCGAGAACTTCCAGCGCTCGGCGAGCGCGCCGGTCGGAATCGTGGCAGCGGTGTCCATGAACACCATTTGAAACAGGAAGTAGGCGAAGACCGGAGCAGCGTACGCGACGCCCGTGAGGAAAAACCCGGTCCCGCCGAACAGCCCCCAGTCCTTACCTGCAATCGTGAGCGAGACCTCGTGCGACAGCTTGTCGTAGCCGCCGAGCGTGCCGAGCGCACCGACGCCGCCCGCCTGGAGCGCGAAGCCCACCGCCCAGTACGCCAGCATCGCGATGCCGTACACCATGAAGTTCATCGTCATGGTGTGGGCGGCGTTCTTCGCGCGGGTGAACCCGGTCTCGACCAAGGCGAAACCGGCCTGCATGAACATCACGAGGAACCCGGCCACCAACGTCCACACGAAATTGATCGCCACCGTGTTCGCCGCGGTGGCCGCGCTTGCGGCCTTGGCGAGCGAGTCCGCCGCGGGCACTCCCTGCCCGGTCAGAACGAGCGGCCACGCCAGAGTCATCAGCAAGCCAATACCGACCGAGCGTCTCATACGATCTCCCAGTGACGGTTCACACGATGCACGAGTGCTATATGATTTATGCAAAATCTGCACAGTTATCATTACATCCCGCTACTACCCAATCGGGTAGTGTGCATTGATGTCGCAAGAATCGTGCACATCTTGCACGTTTTCACATACACCGGTACGCGTGCGTCAGCCTCCGTACCGCACCGTTACGCTCCGCTTGACACCGCCGGCGGCCCGCCGGCAGCTTTCGCCTTCGAGCATGGACCGCAACGTGAGCCTGCCCTCCCGAATCTCTCACCCGCGCCTGCACGGCGGCCGCCCTCTCGTGGCCGGCCGAAAGCGGGTGTGTACCTCGCCGCGATAGTCGTTCGGCAGACAGCTTCCCCACAATCGATTGGGTCAACCGTAGAGCGCGGCGCGGGGTTTGCGCCACGCGGAAGAGGGTTCTCCAGAGGTGGGTGTGTGAGTGAGTCGACAGTCCTCAAGTTCGGCGGCACCTCGGTCGCGGACGCCGAGGCATTGCAGCGGGTCGCCGGGCTGGTCAGCCGCGCGCATCGTAGCACCGGGCCCATCGTTGTCGTGTCGGCGCTCGCCGGAGTGACCGATACCCTGCTCGCTGCCGCCGACGCCGCGGCGAGCGGTGACGCGGAGCGGATGCGGCCGCAGCTCGATGCCCTGCTCGAGCGGCACGCCGAGATCGCTGGGCGATTGGCCGGTCCGGAAGGCGCCCAGGGGATCCGGACCGTGATCGGGCACGCGGGGGGGGAGATCGCGGGCCTGCTGGAACGGGTCGCCCGAGACCCGGAGCGCCGGCCAGCGCTGCGCGATGAGATCGCCTCGTACGGCGAGCGCCTCTCCGCCGCCCTCCTGACTGCCGTGCTCCTGGCCGCAGACGTGCCGGCGCGCTACGTGGATGCGCGCCACTGTCTCATCACCGACGAGACCCATGGCCGGGCGACTCCCTTGCTCCCTGACACGGAGCAGCGGACGCGCACCGCGCTCGCCCCACTGCTCGACCGTCGTCTGGTCCCGGTGCTGGGCGGCTACATCGGGGCGACCCCCGAAGGAGTGACGACGACGCTGGGCCGCGGCGGCTCCGACTACAGCGCGGCTTTGGTGGGCGCGGCCCTCGGGGCAGCGGAAATCCAGATCTGGACCGACGTCAGCGGAGTGCTGACCGCCGACCCGCGCGTCGTACCGGGCGCGCGGACGATCCCGAGTCTCTCCTACGCCGAGGCCGCCGAGCTCGCCTATTTCGGCGCCAAGGTCCTGCACCCCAAGACGATCCAGCCGGCAATGGACCGCGGCATTCCCGTGCGGATCTGCAACTCGCGCGCGCCCAACGACCCGGGGACCGTCGTGACGGCTCGAGGGGAAGTGCGCGCCGGGGCCGTGAAGGCCATCGCGCACAAGTCCGGGATCACGGTGTTGCAGATCAGCTCGACCCGCATGCTCGGCGCCTACGGCTTCTTGCGCGGGCTGTTCGACGTGTTCGAGCGTCACCAGACGGTGGTGGATGTGGTGACGACGTCGGAGGTGAGCGTGTCGCTCACCGTGGATGATGCGCGGTCCCTGCCCGCCATTGTCGCCGAGCTTCAGCCCTTGGGGACCGTGGCCGTCGAGTCGGGCCGGGCGATCGTCTGCGTGGTCGGCGAAGGCCTGCGCACCACGCCGGGGATCGCGGCGCGCGTGTTCGCGACCATCTCGGACATCAACGTGTCGCTCATTTCACAGGGCGCGTCCCGCGTCAACCTCACGTTCGTCGTGGACGAAGCCCGGGTGCGCGAGACGGTGCACCGGCTGCACGAGGCGCTCTTCGAGCGAGAGCCCGCGGACGTGGACGCGGCTGCCGCCACGGGGGCGCCGTGATCGATCCCGTCTCGCTCGCGTGTGACCTGGTGGACGTCCCATCGGTGTCGGGCGAAGAGGCTCACGTGGCGCGGTTCGTGGCATCCTACCTCACCGACATGGGCTACCACGTGGAACTGTTCGATGCCGCGCCGGGGCGGCCCAACGTGCTTGCGACGACCGATCAGCCGCCGCGGATCGTGCTGTCCACCCACCTCGACACCGTCCCGCCGTACATCCCCGCCCGCATCGCGGACGGCATCCTATACGGGCGCGGCGCCTGCGACGCGAAGGGGATCATGGCGGCGCAGATCGCCGCCGCCGAACGGCTCCGCGCCGAGGGCGTGCACGCGATCGGGCTGCTGTTCGTCGTGGATGAGGAAATGGCAAGTGTCGGCGCGCGGGCGGCTAATGCACACTCGCTGGCGCGACACTGTCGTTGGCTCATCAACGGCGAGCCGACCGACAACCGCCTCGCCGCCGGCTCCAAGGGATCGCTGCGCCTCACGCTGTGCGCCGCCGGCGTCCCCGCTCACTCGGCCTATCCCGAGCAGGGGCGCTCGGCGATCGATGCGCTGCTGGACGTGCTGGTGGACGTGCGTCGCGCCACCTGGCCGACCGATCCGATGTTCGGGGAGACGACGGTCAACATCGGCGTCATCGCCGGCGGAACGCGGCCGAACGTCGTCGCCGCAGACGCCCGGGCGGACCTGCAAATCCGGCTCGTGACCGAGGCTCCACCGGTGCAGGCGCTGCTCGAGCGGGCGGTGCGGGACCGGGCTCGGATCGACTACCTGACGGCGGTGCCTCCACTGCGGCTCACGACGGTCCCCGGGTTCGAGACCTGCGTCGTACGCTTCACCACCGATATCCCGCACCTCACGAACTGGGGTACACCGCTCTTGCTCGGGCCGGGTTCGATCCTGGACGCGCACAGCGCACGCGAGCGGATCTCCGAAGCCGAACTCGCCGCGGGAGTCGACGCGTACGTGCGCCTGGTGCACGCGCTCGCCGTGCGGAAGGTCGAGGCGTGAAGATCGCCTTGTTGGGCCATGGGGCGATGGGACGGGTGCTCGAGGAGAGCGCCCGCGCGGCGGGCCACGAGATCGGCGCCATTTTCACGTCTGCCAACGCCGGCGACGCTGCGCGGCTGCTCCCCGGCCACACCGTGGCGATCGACTTCTCCGCTCCCGGTGCCGTGCCGGCCCACGTGGAAGCCGCCGCCGCCGCCGGGGTCCCCTTGGTGGAAGGCACCACCGGCTGGCAGCGCGACGAGGCCGGAGTCCGGAAGGTCGTAGAGGCGCGCGGCGGGGCGCTGGTCTACGGAGCCAATTTCTCGATCGGGGTGAACCTATTCTACCGGCTCGTCGCGGACGCCGCGCAGCTGTTCCGCGGCGTGACCGGGTACGATCCGTTCATCGAGGAGGCCCATCACGCTCGCAAGCGCGACGCGCCGTCAGGCACCGCGCTGGCGCTCGGGGCCATCCTGTCCCGCGGACTCGGGCGGGAGGAGGCGGGGACGAGGGTGCCGATTGCGAGCACCCGCGCGGGTCACATCCCGGGGACGCACCGCGTCGGGTTCGACTCCGCCGCCGACCAGATCCTGCTGGTTCACACCGCCCGGTCCCGCGCGGGGTTCGCCGCGGGCGCGCTGCTCGCGGCGCGCTGGATCGTGGGGCGGCGGGGTATGTATGCCCTCGCCGACGTGCTGGACGAGATCCTTGCGCTCGAGCCGGAGAAGGAAAGGAAGGTCCCATGACCGACCCACTGGAGTGGCTGCGCGGTTGCGGCACCGCCCTTGTCACCCCGTTCAATGCCGCCGGTGAAGTGCACGAGGCGCGGTTTCGCGCGCTGGTCGAGCGGCAAATCTCGGCCGGGATGCGACTGCTCGTCCCGTGCGGAACCACGGGCGAAGCCGCAACCCTCACACCCACCGAACACGAGCGCGTCATCGCACTGACCGTGGAGACGGCACGCGGCCGCGCCCGGGTCCTCGCCGGCGTGGGGAGCAACGCCACGGCCGCCACCATCGAGCGGGCTCGCGCAGCTCGCGCCGCCGGGGCCGACGCGGTCCTCGTCGTGTCCCCGTACTACAACAAACCCACGCAGGCGGGACTCCAGGCGCACTTCCGGGCGGTCGCCGAAGCCATGGCGGGCGTTCCGGTGGTCCTGTACAACGTTCCTGGCCGCACGGCGTCGAACATCGCCGCCGCGACAGCCCTCACCCTGGCGCGCGAGATGGACAACGTCGTCGCGGTGAAGGAAGCCTCGGGCGACCTCGCCCAGATCATGGCCATCCTGCGCGACCGACCGCCGGGGTTCCGCGTGCTCTCGGGCGACGACGCCTTGACCCTCCCCCTGATCGCCCTTGGCGCCGACGGAATCATCTCCGTGGTGTCGAACGAAGCGCCCGATCTGATGGTGAGGCTCACCGAGAGCGCCCTCTCCAGCGACTGGGACTCCGCCCGCGAGCTGCACTACCGCCTGCTCCCGCTGATGGAAGCGAACTTCATCGAGTCGAGCCCCGGGCCGGTCAAGGCCGCGCTCGCGTTGATGGGACTCCTGGAAGAGCGGTTTCGGCTGCCGCTGGTCCCCGTGCAGGAGCAGACCCGAGCCCGCCTGCGCGTCGTGCTGGGAGCACTCGGCCTCTTGCCGGGCGCCGCGCATGTCGCTGCGTGAGCGCGTCGAGGCTCTCGTTTCCCAGCAGCGGGAGCGCTACGGCCAGCCCGAGCACGCGCTGTTCGCCGAGTTTCGGGCCGCGCTCTCGCGCGGTGAGATCCGCGCCGCCGAGCGGGCGCCGGACGGCGCGTGGTGCGTCAACGCGTGGGTCAAGCAGGGGATCCTCGTCGGGTTCCGCATGGGCGTGCTCACCGACATGTCGGCGCACCCGAGCCTGCGGTTCTTCGACAAGGACACCTACCCGGTGCGGCCCACCACGCTCGCAGACGGGGTGCGCATCGTTCCCGGGGGATCGAGCATCCGCGACGGCGCGTACGTGGCCCCGGGTGTGGTCTGCATGCCGCCGATGTACGTCAATGTGGGCGCCTACGTCGACGAGGGCACCATGATCGACAGCCACGCGCTCGTCGGCTCGTGCGCCCAGATCGGCAAGCGGGTGCACCTCTCGGCCGCGGCCCAGATCGGGGGCGTGCTCGAGCCGGTCGGGGCGCTGCCGGTGATCATCGAGGACGAGACGCTCGTGGGCGGCGGCTGCGGCGTGTACGAGGGCACAGTCGTGCGCGAGCGCGCCGTCCTCGCGCCCGGAACGATCATCACCGGGTCGACGCCCGTCTACGACCTCGTGCGCGATCAGGTGTACCGCCGTGACGGCGACCGGCCGCTCGAGATTCCGGCCGGCGCGGTCGTTGTGCCGGGTGCGCGGGGCGCGCCGGGTGCGTCGGCCGCGCGGTGGGGGATCTCGCTCTACGCGCCGGTGATCGTGAAGTATCGGGACGAGAAGACCGACGCCGCGACGCTGCTCGAGGAGTACCTGCGATGAAGCACTACTTGTAGTCCTGGAACGGCTCCGTCAGCAGCCGCACGTCGAGCGGCTTGTACGTGAGCACGTGCGTGAGGCGCACCTCGGCCGCCCCCTCCACGCGTTCCACCCGCGTCTCGAGTAGCTCGAACTCCTTCGCGTCCCCCAGCCCTAACTGGTTCAAGCGCTCCGCTTCTCCCTTACACACGTCACCGGGCGTCGGCTTGGGGTTGGGGTAGGCATCCTCGTGGTGGCGACGCAGGGCGTCCCAATGCCCATCGCCGGCGCGCTCGACCGAGTCGCGGATATCGTCGCGGGTAAGCGCCACCGGTCGCGCCTCCCTACTTGAGCATCACGGCGGGGATGTCCTGCTCCTTCGCGGCGCGGTTGAACGCCGGGACATCCGTTTCGATCACGATCTTCAGGCGGTCGAGATAACCCTGCAGCTCGGCTGCGAGCTGGTCGAACACCTGGTACGACTGCTCGGTGGGCGCGGCGTCGGCGCTGCCCACCACGCCGCCGAGCGACGCGAGTTTGTTGTTCACCCTGATTGGGAAGTTGAGGGGATCCTCGGGGGCCTTGTTGCGGACCTGATAGATCGATTCCTGCACGGCGGCGAGCGTGTGCTTGAGCGAATCCGCTTGCCGCGCGAGGGCGGCGCCCTTGCCGGGCAGCGCCCGAGCGCGCTTGGCGACCGCATCGACCTGGTCCTGGAGCTCACTGATCTCCTGGACCGCGTCGTTCGCCGCGCTCACGCGGTCGCGGATGCGCACCAGTAGCTCGAACTGCTTGCGCAGGTCCTCGGGCGTCGCCGTGACACGAGGGTCTTTCACCACCGTGAGCGGCTGCCTCTCGGACCAGGTGCCGAGGCTCAGCCGCACGCGGTAGACACCGGGTGGCGCGAGTGGTCCGCGTGTGCCGCCGGCCCAGAACACCAGTCCTTTGAACCGATGGGCGTCGGCGTAGCGCAGATCCCACACGAAACGGTTGAGCCCCGCCTCGACCTTGAGCGTGTCCTGCCCTTCCTTGGGCCTGCTGGAGATGCGTCGCACCAGCGAGTCGCGCGCGTCGAGGATCTCGAGCGTCGCCTCGGCCTCGGGTTTGCCCTTGAGATAGGCGTAGATGATCGCGCCATTCGGTGGGTTCGTGCCGACGCCCGTCAGGGTGCGCTCCGGTGTGAAGCCGGGCCCCTGGAAGCGCACGGCGTCGCGCGGCGTGAACAGATGGTTGCCGCCCCGCGCGATGTCGTCGGTCAGCTGCTCGAGTGGCGTGATGTCGTCGAGGATCCAGAACGCCCGCCCGTGGGTCGCCGCCGCGAGGTCGTGATCCTTGAGCGTGAGATCGTGGATGGGGACGACAGGCAGGTTGAGCTGCAGCGGCTGCCAGGCAGCGCCGTCGTCGAGCGACAAGTAGACGCCGAACTCGGTCCCAGCAAACAGCAGCCCGCGACGCGCCGGATCTTCCCGCACCACGCGCACGAAGTGGTCGGCCGGGATCCCGGCGACGATTTTCCTCCAGGTTTTCCCGTAGTCGGCCGTCTTGTAGGCGTAGGGCCGCCCATCGTCGAGCTTGTACCGCGTCGCGGCCACGTATGCGGTCGCCGCATCGTGCGGCGATGCTTCGACCGTGCTCACGAGCGCGCCCTCCGGGAGGTCTTTCGGAGTCACCTTCTGCCACGTCCTGCCGCCGTCCCGCGTCACCTGCACCAGGCCGTCGTCGGTCCCCACCCAGATCAGCTGCGAATCCTTGGGACTCGGCGCGATGGTGAAAATGGTGTTGTAGTACTCGATGCTCGTGTTGTCTTTGGTGATCGGCCCGCCCGAGGAGCCCTGTTTCGCCGTCTCGTTGCGGGTGAGATCGGGGCTGATGGCCTGCCAGCTGCGGCCGTCGTTCACCGACTTGAGCAACACCTGCGCACCGATGTACAGCACGTTCGGGTTGGTGGGCGAGAGCACGATCGGGAAGGTCCACTGGAAGCGGTACTTGAGCGCCGCCGCCGCCCAGCCCATCGGGTTGTCGGGCCAGGCGTTCACCGCCCATGCTTGCCCCGTGCGCCGGTCGAGGCGGGTGATGTAACCGCCGTAGCTTCCCGCAAACACGATGTCGGGATCGTCCTGGCGCGCCGCGATCCAACCGCTCTCGCCTCCCCCCACCTCGTACCAGTCCTTGCCGGTGATCCCCAGTCGGTCGGTGCGGCTCGCGATGCAGACGGTGGTGTTGTCCTGCTGCGCCCCGCACAGCCGGTACGGGAAGTGCGTGGTCGTGATCACGTGGTAGAACTGCGCCGTGGGCTGGTTGTCCAGCGTGGACCAGGTCGCGCCGCCGTTCTGGCTCACTGTGGCTCCGCCGTCGTTGCCGTTGATCATGCGCTGGGGGTCGCGCGGATCGATCCACAGCGCGTGGTGGTCGCCGTGCGGAGCGCGCAGGTTGGTGAAGGTCTTGCCCCCGTCCACCGACTTGAGGAGCGTCACGTTGAGGACGTAGACGCCGTCGACGTTGCCCGGGTCCGCGGCCACGTGCGTGAAATACCAGGCGCGCTGCCGGATCTCGTTGTCGCCGCTCGTGCGCCTCCAGGTCGCGCCACCGTCGTTCGAACCGAACAGGCCGCCCGAGTCCGCCTCCACCAGTGCCCACACTCGATCGTGGCTCACGGGCGAGACCGCGAGGCCAATCTTGCCGATGATCCCCTCCGGAAGCCCGCGGGTCCGCGTGATGTCCTTCCACGTGTCCCCGCCGTCGGTCGACTTCCAGATCCCGCTGCCCGCCCCGCCCGACACGAGCTCCCACGGCCGGCGCACCGCCTGCCAGAGGCCAGCGTACAGGATGCGCGGGTTGGTGGGGTCCATCGCGAGGTCGATCGCCCCGGTGCTGTCGTTCTTGAAGAGGATCTTCTCCCACGTCTTGCCACCGTCCTTCGAGCGGAACACGCCGCGCGTGGCATTGGGCCCGAACGCATGGCCCAAGACCGCGACATACACGAGGTCGGCGTTGCGGGGATGCACCGCGATGTGCGCGATCTGGCCCGCGTCCGCGAGCCCGATCTTGGTCCACGTCTTCCCGGCGTCGGTCGAGCGATACATCCCGTCGCCGGGCGAGAGATTGCCCCGGATCGGCGACTCGCCCGTGCCGACGTACACGACGTTGGGGTCAGACGGTGCGACGGCGATGGCGCCGATCGACCCCGCGGTGAAGTCCTTGTCCGACGTCGCCTGCCACGTCAGCCCGCCGTCCGTGGTCTTCCAGACGCCGCCCCCCGTCGCCCCCATGTAGTAGACGAGCGGCTGGTCGAGCACCCCGGCGACGGCGGTCACACGCCCTCCCCGGAACGGACCCACCGGCCGCCAGGTGAGCGCACGGAACAGGCTGGTGTCGTACCTGGCGGGCGTCTGGGCCGGGAGCGACACGGGTGCGATCAGGACGAGGAGCGCAAGACGCGCGAGTCTGGGCATGGGCCTCGGGCTGCGTACTGAAACGGGGAACGAGCAAGTGTCTCCGGGAAACTACCGCTCCTTACGACACCGGCAACTCGACGTGCAGATGGTCGCCCGTGCCCACATGACGCAGGGTCGCAAAGCCCATGCTGCGCTCCCACTCGCGGAGCGCGCTCGGGCCGAGGGGCGGAAGGGTCACGGGCACCCTACGGGCGGACGGTTTACCACCAGCCATGGCTTGTTGTAACTGAATTATCACGACCTGATCGATCACTGCTCATCATGCCGTGTGCACGGCGTCACGTGCGCAGCGTCTCTTACAGACGACCCCTGATCAGGAGACGCCATGCGACCGATCGCCACCCTGCTCTTCGCCGCCGCTCTTGCCGTGACCGCCTGCACCACCGCCCGCGAGAGGGAGCCGTACGCCGAGACGCAGGAGCGCTTCGACGCGAAGGACGGACAAGCTCGCCGGGCTGCTCCGGCGCCTGCACCGATGGTGGCGCAGCAGCGGGCCGTGGCCACGGCGGCAGACGTCGCGGTGTTTTCGCGCTCCAGCGTCGCCCCGAGCATGGTGATCCGCACGGGCCAGGCGAGCATTGAGGTAGACTCGCTGGAGCGGGCGGTCGCGCAGGTACGCCTGCTCGCCGCACGGGTCGGCGGATACGTCGCCAACACGGTGATGCAAACCGGTCGCGGCGACCTGCGCTCCGCGAGCCTCGAGGTCAAGATCCCGGCCGAGCGGTTCGAAGACGGGCTCAACGGGCTCACGCCGCTCGGAAAGCTCGAATCCGTAAACGTCGTCGCCGAAGACGTGGGAGAGGAATTCACGGATGTCACCGCCCGCATGGAGAACTCCCGGCGGCTCGAGTCACGGCTGATCGATCTGCTGGCTCGAGGCACCGGCAAGTTGAAGGACGTCCTCGAGGTGGAACAGGAGTTGGCACGAGTGCGCGAGGAGATCGAGCGCACCGAAGGGCGACTGCGCTACCTCCGCTCGCATGCGGCGCTCAGCACCCTCACGATCGCCGTCCACGAGCCCGTCCCCGTCGTGGGGCACGCGGGATCGAGCGTCATCGGCGAGGCCTTCAAGCAGGCGTGGCGGAACTTCGTCGCCCTCGTGGCGGCCTGCATCCGCGGGCTCGGAATCGTGATCCCGCTCGCCGTGCTCGCGACGGGCGGCTGGCTTGCTGTGAAACGGTCGCGGCGGAGTCGGTCGCCGCACACCGCGGACGCCTGAACACGATCCCCCGAGCGTCGCATTTGTCCCACAGATGGCGCCCGCCTGTGGCGGTGTCGCAACGGCCGCTCCCGAGCGTTAGCCGCGTGCCATCTGTCGCCGTGGCGCCACCCAACCCTTCCAGATCGGCGCGCGCCCGCCTCACCTGTCGTCCGAAACTTGCGATGCGCAGGATCGAGTCACTATGGCTCTCGGATGGAGCGGTTGGTCAATTCTGAGGCGGGTGGCGCTCGTCTTGGGCGTCTCGCTCGGGATCGGTGCGGGCGGGACATCGTGTGCCGCTGCCGACTCCGCCGCGTTGGGCCTTCCGGTGGTGTTTTCGGTGGATCAGGCCAAGCGGGGACGACAGATCTTCACCGCGTCCTGTGCCGACTGCCACGGTACCGACCTCGAAGGCGTGGTCGGGCCGGCGCTCGCCGGTCCGGCGTTCGTTCGGCGGTGGGAGCCCCCCGAGCGCTCCGCTGACGACTTGTTCTACGTTCTGCGCACGTCGATGCCGAAGCTGGCGATGGGCTCGCTCGCGCCAGACGACTATTTGGCGGTATTCGCCTACCTGTTACAGCGTAACGGCTGGCCTGCCGGGTCCCGACCGTTCGACGGTTCGGATACGCTGCTCCGACGGATTCGCTTCGACGCCCTGTCCGCCAACACGGGGCTGACCCGCCTCGCGGCGCCAGACGTCATTCGTGGGGGGGGCTCGCCGCCCGCCGACGCCGGTCCGAGTCAGGCCGAGCTCATGAGTCCGGACTCGGCCGATTGGCTCTACCACACCGGCGACTTCTCCGGCGCCCGGTACTCGAGGCTCGGACAGCTTGGCCCCGCCAACGTCGCGCAGCTCGGGGTCGCCTGCGTCGCTCAGGTCGGCTCGCCCGAGACCTTCCAGACCGGCCCGGTGGTCTACCGCGGCGTCATGTACCTGACGACGGTGCGTCAAACCGTGGCAATCGACGCCGCGACCTGTCGGCCTCGGTGGCGCCATACGTGGCAGCCGAAAGATTACGAGCTGTGGCCGATGAACCGCGGCGTGGCGCTCGCGCGGGGGTATGTGATCCGCGGCACGGCCGACGGTTATCTCCTGGGCCTCGACGCCCGCGACGGCACGTTGCGCTGGGCACGGCACGTCGCCCGTCCGGACTTGGGAGAGACCATCACGATGCCGCCGCTGGTGTACGACGATCTCGTCCTGATCGGACCCGCCGGCAGCGAGAACAACATTCGGGGATGGATCGGGGCCTTCCGGCTTTCCGACGGTGAGCCCGTGTGGCGCTTCAACACGGTGCCCGGCCCGGGCGAGCCCGGTGCCGAGACCTGGGGGAACCCCCGGGGCCTTCCTCAGGGAGGCGGCGCAGTTTGGAGTCCGCTCGCGCTCGATCCGGCCAAGGGAGAGCTGTACGTCGCCGTCACGAACCCTGCCCCCGACCTCGCCGGTCATCTCCGGCCGGGGGCGAATCTCTACACCAACGCCCTCGTGGCCCTCGACGTGCGCACCGGCCAGTTGCGGTGGTACGATCAACTCCTCCCCGGCGACACGCACGATTGGGATCTCACGCAGGTCTCACCGCTCTTCCGCGAGACGGTCGACGGTCGCGAGCGGAGCTTGATCGCGACCGCGGGCAAGGCCGGCGTGCTCACCGTCCTCGATCGCGATACGCACGAGCGGGTATACCAAGTCCCGATCACCACGCGGATGAACGCCGAACGGCACGTGGGGCGGACGCCCACCAGGGTGTGCCCCGGCATCCACGGCGGCGTCGAGTGGAACGGGCCGGCCTACGATCCCAACACGCACCTGCTCTACGTGCCAGCCGTCGATTGGTGCGGCACGTACCAGGCTGGGCGGACGGTGCGCCACGTGCCCGGCACCCAATACATGGGCGGTGGGTACCTGTCGGATTCCGCCGACCAGGCCAGGGGATGGCTCACGGCGGTGGACGCGCCGAGCGGGACCGTGCGCTGGCGCTACCGGTCGCAGAAACCGATGGTCGCGGCCGTAACCGCGACCGCCGGGGGGCTGGTCTTCACGGGTGAGCTGACGGGAGACTTCCTCGCCCTCGATGCGATGACCGGCCGGGAGCTGTACCGCTTCTACACGGGATCGGGGATCGTGGGAGGGGTTGTCACGTACGCCGTGAACGGACAGCAGTACGTCGCCGCCGCGTCCGGGGGCGGGTCGTACAACTTCGGTCGGGACGGGTCCCCCACCGTGTTCGTGTTCGGGCTGCCCCATCGTCCCTAGCACGCCGCGCGAGTGCCACGGACGACCCGCTCAGCGCGAAACGACTTTCACTGCTCTCACTTCGATCGGCTGGCCGCTGAACAGGACCGGCGCCTGGCGGTCCTGCGCGGTCTTGTTGAACGCAGCGACGTCGGTCCGGACCAGCTCGTTGAACTTCGCGAGGTGGTCGTCCAGCGCGGCGCGCAGCTCCTTCAGCCGCGCGTCGACGACCTGGCTCGGCGGCTGGGCATAGGCGAGAGCGAGTCCGAAGCCGAGCCCCTGCAGCCGATCCTGGAAGCGGTTGAGGTAATGGATGTCGTCCTGACCGGCGTCGCGCTGCACGTCGGAGTTGTACAAGGTGTCCTTGAACGCCTTGAGCTTCCGGCCCAGCTCGCGCCCCTGCTGCAGGACGGGTCCGGCCGTGGCCGTGTCGCCCGCGGCGTTCTCGCGCAGGGCCTGTTGCGTGTTCCTGAGCTGGGTCTCCAGGCTCACGATGCGATTGAGCATCTCGTTGAGCGCGGACAGGGCGTTGCGCCATTCGAGCCCGGCGCGGAGCTGCGCCGCGAACCGGGCGGGGTCGCCGCCCAGGATCGGGTCGGGCTCGACGGCGACCGTCCGCGTCTGCGAGCGCCCGCCGGCGGTCACCGCCACGGTGTACGTCCCCGGGACGACGCGCGGCCCACCCACGTTGCGGAACGGGTTCTCCTCCTCCTCGGCGCTTGCGGGCCGCTCGAACGTCAACCGCGTCGGCCCCGCGTACCGCAGGCTCCAGACATAGCGGTTCACGCCCCGCTTCCCCGGCCCGCTCGAATCCACCACGACCGTGTCGCCGCGGCTGTCCGTGACCGTCACGATGACGCCCCCGCGGCGGGAGCGCCTTCCCTCCCCCTCCCTCTCTCCCTGCGCAGCGGCGGAGCCCGTATCGAGCGCCGTCTTGAGGTAGTAATCGACCACCGCGCCGGCCGGCGCGTTCGGGGTGGTGAAGCGCGTCGGCGCAACGCCCGAGCGCCGCGGGCGCACGCGGATCTGCGCCGGTTGGGTCGAGAAGACGTGGAAGTCGGCAGCGACGACCTCGGGCGTCAGCTCCTCCAGCGCGGTGATGTTGTCGAGGACGAACAGCCCGCGACCATGGCTCGCCACCACGAGATCGTGCGAGCGCTTGACGAACAGCACGTCGTACACCGGCACCGTGGGGAAATCCGCGCGGAGCGGCTTCCAGCTCGCGCCCCCGTCCCGCGAGTACCACAGGGCGGCATCGGTGCCGAGCACGAGGAAGCCGCGCAGGTTCGGATTCTCCCGCACCACCCGCGCCGGCACGTCCTGCGGCAAACCTTTCCCGATGTCGGTCCACGTCTTCCCGTAGTCGCCGGTCCGGTAGACGTAGGGCCGCCGGTCGTCGAGCTGATGGCGGTCGATCGCGACGTAGGCCACACCCGCGTCGAAGGGTGAGACGCCGATCTGGTACACCCGCCCTTCGACGTCCTTCGCGAGTCCCGGGAAACGGCCCGACACGTCGCTCCAGGCCTTGCCGCCGTCGCGCGTCACCTGCACGAGCCCGTCGTCGGTGCCGACCCAGATCACGTTCGAATCGGTCGGTGCGAGGTTGATCGTGAGGATCGTGTTGTAGGTCTCGGCGCCGGAGATGTCGTAATTGATGAGGCCGCCACTCGTCACCTGCTTCGACTTGTCGTTCCGAGTGAGGTCGGGGCTGATCGCCGCCCAGTGATCGCCGCCGTCAGACGTCTTGAACACGACGTTCCCGCCCAAGTACACCGTATTGGCGTCGCGGGGCGACACGGCGATGGGCGAGGTCCAGTTGAACCGGTACTGCAAGTCCGCGGGTTTCATGTCTTTCACGGCGGAAAGGTAGGGCCGGATGGAGCGAACCAGGCCCGTCTTGAGCTCGACCCGCGTGATATTCCCGTTCTGCGAGTCCACGTAGAGGATGGACGAATCGCTCGGTGCCGGGACCGCGTACTCGCCGTCGCCGCCTGTCACGGTGAACCACTCCGAGCCGTTGAGGCCGCCGCCCGCCCCACCTCCACCACCTCCGCCACCCCCCCCACCTCCCACGTTGCTCGACGGCCCGCACCACGCGTTGTTGTCCTGCAGGCCGCCGCACAACATGTACGGGGTGTTGTTGTCGGCCGCCACCATGTAGAACTGCCCGATCGGCAGATTGTTCAAGAAGCGCCAACTCGTGGCGCCGTTCTCCGTGACGTACACGCCACCGTCGTTCCCCTGGATCATGCGGTCGGGGTTCTGCGGGTCGATCCACAACGCATGATGGTCCACGTGCACGCCGCGGTCGATCGGCGTGGTCGTCTTGCCGCCGTCGTCCGAGCGCAGCAGCAGGTACGACGAGAAGAACACCTTCCGGTCATCCACGGGCGAAACGTGCAGCAGCGAGAAGTAGAACGGCCGGTTGGAGAGCCCGTGGAAGTCGGAGACCTTCGCCCAGTGGTCGCCCTGGTCCTTCGAGTCCCACAGCATCCCTTGCTTGGTTTCGATGAGGGCGTAGACGTGGCTCGGATTCGTGGCGCCAACGGCGACGGCGGTGTTCCCCATCAGCCCGGCCGGCAGCCCTTCCTTGAGCCGTTCCCACGTCAGGCCGCCGTCCTTGGAGCGATAGACACCGCTTCCCGCCCCACCGGACACGAGCTCCCAGGGACGGCGCACGAACTGCCACATCCCGGCGAACAACACGCGGGGGTTGCCCGGGACCATCACCAAGTCCGTGGCGCCGGTCGTGTCGTTGACGAACAGCACCTTCTGCCAGGTCTTGCCCCCATCCGCGGTGCGGAACACGCCGCGCTCCGCATTGGGCGCCCACACATGGCCCAATGCGGCCACGAAGACGACGTCGGGATTAGCGGGATCGATCACGATCCGCGAGACCTGTCCGACGTCGGCGAGGCCCATGAACTGCCAGCTCTTGCCCGCGTCGGGAGACATGAAGACGCCGCGGCCGTCCACGACGTCGTTCCGCGGGTTCTCTTCTCCGGTGCCCACCCACACGACGTTCGGGTTCGTGGGCGCGAGCGCGACCGCGCCGATCGACGCCGTCGGTTGGTCCTTGAAGACCGCATCCCACGATTCGCCGCCGTCGGTGGTCTTCCAGACACCCCCCGCCGCGGCGCCGGCGTAATACACGTTGCGGTCTCCTGGCACGCCGACGACGGCGGCCACGCGACCCCCGGCCACCGAGGGGCCGAGGTTGCGGAACTTGAGGTTGTTGAGCGAGTCCACGCCCTGGAGCGTCGGGGTCGTGGTGGTTCCGGCGGGCTGCGCGGCAGCCCGTCCCTTGGGCCGCTTGCGGGCCTGCCCAGCGACGGGAACGGCGACGAGAACGCTCAACAGGGCGGCGAAGAGGCGAGACATGAACGGCTCCTTCGGAGGACTCGGCCGAAACGGCGTACCAGCGCTGTATACGAAGACGCGGCGCTCCGTGTTGATGTATCGGCCGTCTGCCGACGCGTCAAGCAGGCACTAGTATTCCAGCCCTCGTCCGCCCTGGCGCAGGATGTGGCGCGGTCGCGACAAACCGCCATCCCCGGGCTCCTGGCGGTCACCGATTTCCGTCTGGCGGTCGGGCGGACGGTGGGTCATAGTCAAGCGAGCGATCACACCGGGAGAACGCCATGGCCGATACGATCCGCAGGGTGACCTACTACTACACGACGATCTCCGACAAGCCGGGCGAGGGCGCCCGCCTGCTCGGGGTCTTGAGGAGCGCCGGCGTGAACCTCCTGGCCCTCCATGCCTTCCCGAGCGCGCGCAAAGCGCAGGTGGACTTCGTGCCGTCGGACGCGGTGCTGTTCGCCGCCGCCGCGAAGAACGCGAAGATCAAGGTGTCGAAGCCGAAGACGGCGTTCCTGCTCGACGGCGACGACCGGGTCGGTGCCCTGGCCGGCGTCTTGGCGCGGCTGGCCGCGGCGAAGATCAACGTCACGGCGGTGACGGGTGTGTGCGCCGGGATGGGGCGGTATGGCGCGATTCTGTGGGTGAAGCCGGGTGCGGTAAGCAAAGCCGCGGCCGCGCTTGGCGCATTGTAGCTAGCGCGCGCCTCCGCGCCCCAGCGCGTCCGAGCCGAACTTCTCGCGTACGTCGTCGATCACGCGGGAAATGACCCGGTCGCGCTCGGTTTCGAGCGTGTCGCATGGGGACTCGAGCAGGGACAACTGGCCCTCACCGCCCGCTCGGACGAGCTGCGACAGCGCGACGCCGAGCAGGCGGGCCGGGACGCGCCGGGCGGCGCGAAGCCGCGTCAACAGCTCGCGGGCCACGGCGTACACCACGCGGTCCGATTGGACGGCAGCGGCGAGCGTGCGGCTGGCCTGCCGGGTGGTGAAGTCGGCGTCGCGCAGCTTCACCGTGACCGTGCGCGCCACCAGGCCGGCCTCGCGAACGTCGGCGCTGGCACGGTCGGCCAAGGCGAGCAACCGGGCGGCGAGTGCGTCGTCGTCGTTCACATCTGTGGCGAACGTCTCGTCGCGGCTCACCGACTTGGCTTCGCGATCGGCCTCGACCGGCGCCCGATCGATGCCGCGCGCCCGCTCGTACAGCCACATCCCTTCACGCTCCCCGAGCCAGCCGACCAGCGCCTCCCGCTTCTGGCGGACCACATCGCGCACGGTGCGCAGGCCGAAGCGCGCCAAGCGCTCCTGGAACTTGGGCCCGACAAATGGAATGTCGGCGAGGGTGAACTGGAGCATGAAGGCGGGCTCCGCCCCGGGGGCCACGACGTGCACCCCGTCGGCCCCCCGGCCGGGGCGCGGTTTGGCGAGGCCCGCGGCGAGCTTCGCTACGAGCTTCGACGTGCCACCGCCGATCGAGAGGGAGAGCGACGTTTCGGCGATCACGGCCTCGCGCATCCGGTGGGCCGTCGCGGCGAGCGGCTCTCCGCCGTACAGCTGCTCGGTACCCGAGAGATCGAGGTAGAACTCGTCGCTCGACGCTTGCTCCACCACGGGGGTAAAGCGTCCCAGCACCGCGCCGATCTCGCGGCTCTTGCGCGCGCACGCTTCCCACGGGACCGGCACGACCAGGGCCTCGGGGCAGAGCCGCACCGCGCGTGCCATCGGCATCGCCGAGTGCACGCCGTAGGTCCGCGCCTCGTACGACGCGGAGGTCACGACGCCGCGCCGCTCGGGCGAGCCGCCCACGATGAGGAGCCGCGCTTTGGCGGCCCCCTCCGGATCCGCCAGGCGCGCCACCGCCACGTAGAACGCGTCGGCGTCGGCGAGAAGGATCCGCCGGACGGTCGGACCGTCGGCTGGCACGTTGCTCGGGACTAGGGGGACGCCGCGGGCGGGTGGTCCTTCAAGACCTGCTCGAGGAGCTGCCGGCGCTCACTGACGCTATACAGCGTCAGGCGGTAGACCGCGTCGTCCGCGCCGCCCAGCACGCCACCGTAGCGGTTGGGCTCGGCGGTCTGGCGCCGCTCGGACTTGCGCACCAGGCGCAGCTCGTCTACGTGACCGATCGGGAAGCGGTAGGTGGAGTCGGCGTCCCGCACCACCAAGGTGTCGCCCTGCAGGCGCACCAGGCGCAGCTCCCAGATGATGCGCCCGTCGTTGAGCGCGACCTGCCAGCGGTCGTCCTGCTGCGCGGCCGCCGTCGCCGCACCGAGCAGCGCCACGGTCGCCACCACCAACGCTCTCATTGCTCGGTCTTGTCGGCCTTCAGAGCCTCGGCCGTCTTTTTCCGCCTTTTTTTCTTGAGGCGGGTGTTCCCGTACGTGCCGCGAAAAATCTTGCCGCGCTTGGTGCGACGGTCGCCTTTGCCCATGGAGTCCTCAGGTGTGGGTTGTCGGTCATTTCATGCCGCCGAGCTTCAGCAGCCGCTTGAACTGCTCGGGCGATGCCGGCATCACCGACAGGCGGCCCATGCGCACCAGCCCCAGGTCGGCGAACGCCCGGTCCTTCTTAATCTCGGCGAGTGGGACCGGTTGTGGCAGTCTCCCGTCGGCTTTCAGGTCCACGACGGCCAGCTTCGGGTCCTTCTGCTTCGGATCGGGATACGCCTGGGAGGTGACTTCGGCCACGCCCACCACCGCCTTCTCGTCTCCCGTGTGATAAACCAGCACCCCATCCCCGGGCTTCATCTGGCGCAAATGCTTCAGGGCCAGATTGTTCTTGACCCCGTCCCAGACCGCCTTCTTCTGGCGCTCCAGGTCGTCGTAGCTGTAGGTGGAAGGCTCGGTTTTCACGATCCAGTAGCTGGGCATAGTGGAGGTCGGTGGAGGTTAGATGAGTTTTCCAGCCCATTCAACGATGGCGTCCACAAGCTCGCCCATCACGTCGCTATCCGTGCGGCCCGACCGCTTCAGCACCTTGAACGAGTGATCCCCGCCGTCCACGACGTGCAGCGCGGCACGCTCGCCGAGGCGCTGCACCACGGGCCGCAACAGCTGCAAGTCCGCGAAGTCGTCCCGGTCTCCCTGTAGGAACAGCATCGGGATTTGGATCTGTGCCAGATGCTCCGCGCGTGAATCCCCTGGTCGTCCAGGAGGATGCAGCGGAAAGCCGAGGAAGACGAGCCCCCGGACGCCGGGGAGCGGCTGCTCGGCCTGCGCCGTCGACGTCATGCGCCCGCCGAATGACTTGCCGCCTGCGACGAGCGGCAGCCCCGGCGCGGCGCGGGCCGCCTCCACCACCACCGCCCGCACCGTCGCGGCGGCGACCGCCGGCGGATCGGGCCGGCGCGCCCGCTGCTCCATGTAGGGGAACTGATACCGCAGGGTCGCGACACTCCGCTCTGCTAGCCGCTGGGAGGTGGCTTCGAGAAACGGATGCCGCATCCCGGCGCCCGCGCCGTGGGCGAGCACATACACGAGCCGCGCGCCGTCCGGCCGGAGCAGCAGCCCCGAGACGTCACCTGCCCGCTCGCCGACGGTGATCCGCAGCTCAACCGAGGCGGCCATGGAGCTGCTCGAGCGCGTGGACCAGGTCGGGCGTGAGCTCGAGCACCGGTACTAGCGGATCTTCCGCCAGCTTCTTCATCCGGGTCGGGGCGGTCTTGATCGTGAACTTCTTGATGTCGAGCTTCGGCGTCACCTCGCTCCACTTGAGCGGCATCGAGACGGGCGCCCCGGGCAGGGGCCGAATGCTGAACGGGGCGACGAGGAGCCGGCCGTGCCCATTCTGCACGTAATCCAGATACACCCGTCCGCCGCGCTTGCCGACCTGCCGTGTCACCGTCGCGATGTCGGGCAGCTCATTCGCGATCACCCGCGCGAGCAGCCCGCCCAGCTGACGCGCCTGCTCGTACGTCACGAGCCTGGCGAGCGGGAGCATCACGTGCAGCCCCGTCGAGCCGCTGGTCTTGATGAAGGCGGGGAGGTCGATCTCGTCGCACAGCTCCTTCACGGCGCGTGCCACTTTCACGACGTGGGCGAACGGCGCGTCCTTCGGATCGAGGTCGATGATGCACCAGTCGGGGTGCTCGAGGCTCGCCACGCGGCTGCCCCACACGTGCAGCGGGATCGTCCCCATGTTGGCGAGGTACAGCAGCGATTCCAGGTTGTCGCACACGAAGTAATCGATGTCGCGCTGCGTGTCCTCGCTCCACATCCGCTCGGTGCGCAGCCACTCGGGAATGAAGCCCGGCGCGTCCTTCTGGAAGAACGACTTGCCCGCGATGCCGTCGGGATAGCGCGTCAGCACCACGGGCCGGTCCTTGAGATACGGCAGCAGCCAGGGAGAGATGGCGCGGTAGTACTCGATCAGGTCGCCCTTGGTGTACTTCTCATCGGGCCAGAAGACCTTGTCGAGATTCGAAAAGACCACCTCGGGATGCGGGATGGGGGATGCGGGATGCGTGTCTGGTTCGGGCCGTTCCGCATCGCGCATCTCGCCCCCCGCATTCCGAATCACGCACTCCCCTGGCGCCTTGTCATCCCGGAACCTCAGGAACACCGGTTGGCGCAGGACGCCATCCGGCGTGACCTCCTTGTACCGCACCTCCACCACCATCGTCGGCTCGACCCACACGTGGTCCGGGCCTTCCGGCACCGGCCCCGCCTCACACGGCGTGGTGGGACGCACCGACGCTTCCAGCGTGGCGCTCACCTCCTTGAGCAGCTTGGCGTCGAACCCCGATCCGGCGCGGCCCAGATAGGTCAGCTTCCCATCGACGTACCCGCCCAGGTGCAGCGCCCCGAAGCCGCCGCGCGACCCCTTCGGTTTCGAGTAGCCGACCACGACGAAGTCGTCGGTGCGGTCGGCGCGGATCTTGAGCCAGTTGGGCGAGCGGCCGCCGCGATAGGCCGAGTCCGCCTTCTTGGCCATGACCCCCTCGAGACCCAGCCGCACGACGTGCTCGTACAGCTCTTCGCCCTTCGTCTCGAAGTGATCGGAGTAGCGCAGCGCGCCGGCGCGCGGCAGGAGCTTCGCGAGGATCGCTTTGCGCTTGACGAGCGGCAGCGGCCGCACGTCGTAGCCCTCGAAGGCAAGCAGGTCGAAAACGTAGAAGGTGGCGGGGGTCTCGACGGCGGCGCGCTTGATTTCGGGCAGGCGCGACAGCTTGGAGCGGGCCTGCAGCCGCGAAAAGCTGGGCCGGCCCGCATCGTCCGCCACGACCAGCTCGCCGTCCAGAATCAGTCCTTCATACGGCAGCGCCGCCACGGCGCGCGCGATCTCGGGAAACGCGGCGGTCATGTCGTGACCCTTGCGAGAGATCAGCTTGGCCTCGGCGTCCTCGCGCGCCGCGCGCACCCGGTACCCGTCGAGCTTGAGCTCGAACAGCCACCCCGCCTTCGAGAACGCCTGCTCGCGCGTCTCGGCGAGCATGAGCTCGGTGTCGGCGACTCGCACGGGACGTTTGGGGGCGCCCAGCTTCTCTAGCTCCTTCTTGAGGGGCGCGGCGCGATCTTTGGCGGCGCGCAGCTCCTCGACCGTCATCCCCGAGAGGACCGACTCGTCAGAGTAAGGAGTGTCGGGATCCGCGTACGCGTCCTTCTCTTTGATCAACAGCCATTCCTTCACGCCCTTCTTGAGCTTCACGAGCGTCCATTTGCCCCGCAGCTTGTAGCCCTTCAGCTCGAACAGGAGCTTGCCCCTCTTGAATCCCTCGAACGGGTCCTCGAGCGGCACCCACACGCCGCGGTCCCACACGATCACCGCGCCGGCCCCGTAGTTCCCCTCCGGGATGATCCCCTCGAAGTCGCCGTACTCGATGGGGTGGTCCTCGACGTTGACCGCGAGGCGTTTGTCGGCGCGGGTGGCGGAGGGCCCCTTGGGGACGGCCCACGACCGCAGCACCCCTTCCATTTCGAGACGCAGATCCCAATGGAGGCGCGTCGCGGCATGCATGTGCACGATGAAGAGGCCCCCGGCTTTGGGGGTCGGGGCGGCCGGGCGGGCGCCGGGCTCGGGGGTGCGGTCGAGCGAACGCTTGGCGCGATAGGCGCCTAACGGGTCGGCCGTGTCCTTCCGGTTTGCGGGCATGGGTGCGGCTGGGTATCATAGCCCGTTATGAGCGCTCATTCCATCGGTTCGGCCACCGTCTCCTTCGGCCTCGTCTCCGTCCCGGTCAAGCTCTTCTCGGCCGGTGAATCGTCCGCGAACATCTCGTTCAACTGGCTCCACAAGAAGGACGGGGCCCGCCTGAAGCAGCAGTACGTCTGCTCCAAGGACGGCGACAAGGTCGAGAAGGACGAAATGATCAAGGGCTACGAATTCTCCAAGGGTCAATACGTCCTGTTCACGACCGAGGAGCTGAAGACGCTGGAAGAGCCCCGGGGTACGGGGGCGATCGAGATCACGGAGTTCCTGCCGGGCGACCAGGTGGACCGCATCTACATGGACAAGACGTACTTCTTGGGCCCCGACAAGGGCGGCGAGCGGGCCTACAAGCTGTTGTCCGAGGCGCTCAAGAAGACCGGCCGCGTGGCCTTGGGCCAGTGGGCCGCACGCGGCAAGCAATACCTGATCCTGGTGCGCCCAATGGACGGCGGGCTGGCGATGGAGCAGCTGAAGTATCCGGAGGAGCTGCGCTCGATCGCCGACGTGGCGATCCCCAAGACCGAGGTCAAGAAGGTCGAGCTCGACATGGCGATCAAGCTGATCGACCAGGCCGCGTCGGAGGAGTTCCGGCCGGAAGCGTACAAGGACAACGTCCGCCAACGGATCAAGGACCAGATCCAGCAGAAGGTGGAGGGCAAGGAGATCACCGAAGAGCCCACCGCGGCGCCGAAGACGCAGATCATCGATCTGATGGAGGCCCTGAAGGCGAGCCTCAAGGGGGGCAAAGGCGCGGCGGAGCGCAAGCCGGCGAAGCGCGTCGAGAAGAAGGCTGCCGCGAAGGCCCTGGTGCTGCCCACCAAGCGCAAAGTGGGAGGTGCACGAGGCTAGTTCTCGGGCATGAAGGGATACACCTCCCACGACGTCGCGAGATTGCTGGGACTGACCGTCGCGCAGGTGCGGGGCTTCGCGCGCGACGGTTTTTCAGCGCCCCGTCGCGGGGGGCAGCGGGAGCTGCAGTTCTCCTTCCAGGACCTGGTCGTCTTGCGTACCGCCAAGGCGCTCGTGGCCGCGCGCATCCCCACCCGTCGTATCCGCCGCGCCCTCAAGAAACTGCGCCTCGAGCTGCCGCGCGGCCGGTCGCTCGCCGAGCTGCGCATAGTCGCCGAGGGCGACCGCATCGTCGTGAGCGACGGCGACACCGCGTGGAATCCCGAGTCGGGCCAGACGCATCTCGATTTCGCCGTGTCGGACCTCGCGACGCGGGCGGCGCCGATCGCGCGCCGCACGGCGCAAGCGGCGCGGGCGGCCGAGGGCGACCTGGACGCCGAAGACTGGTACGAGCTGGGCCTCGAGCTCGAGGCCGTGGATCCGGGCGAGGCGCGGGATGCCTACCGACGCGCCCTGGAGCTCGACGCACACCACGCCGACGCCCACGTCAATCTGGGCCGGCTGCTGCACGAGCAGGGGCTGATCGCAGAGGCGGAGCGACACTACCGGCTCGCGCTGCGCGAGACTCCAGACCACGCGACGGCCGCGTTCAATTTGGGCATCGCGCTCGAGGACCTGGATCAGCCGGCGGACGCGATCGAGGCGTACCGCGCGGCACTCGCGACGGATCCACGGCTCGCCGACGCGCATTACAACGTGGCCCGGCTGTACGAAAAGATGGGAAAGAAGGCGGCAGCGCTACGGCACCTGTCGATCTATCGGAGACTCGCGGTCGCGGACTAAGGACCCGAATTCCTGCGCCAGCTTCGGCCCGATCCCCGACTCCTCGTGCTTGAAGAAGACGAACGCGTCTCCCCACCCCTTCCCCAGCTCCTTCACGGTCTTGGCCCACTGCTCCAAGTCCTGCTTCTGGTAGCCCTCGTCGCGCAGCCGCATGTAACCGAAGTCCGCCGTGGCGACGAGGGGGGTGTGCCCCTCCTCCGTGTCCGCGACGCACAGCGCCGCATTGCCCACGCGCAAGGCGTCGTACACCTCGTCCACGAACCACGACTCGTGCCGGAACTCCCAGGCGCACCGCAGGTCCGCCGGGAACTGAGTGAGCAAGTCGTTCAGCCGGTCCACGTCCTTCTTGAAATTGGGCGGCAGTTGGAACAGAATCGGCCCGAGCTTCGGCCCCAGTTTGCGCGCCGTCTCGAGGAAATAGCGCAGCGGGTCGTCCACGTCCTTGAGCCGGGCGATGTGGGTGATGCGCTGTGGCGCCTTGAGCACGAAGGTGAACCCCGCTGGCGTGGCGGCGTCCCATCCCTCCACCGTCTTCGCATTCGGCATCCGGTAGAACGTGTAGTTGATCTCCACCGTGCCGAGCCGCTCGGCGTAGTACTCGAGCATTTTGGCCCCGGGCATCTTGGCCGGATAGAACGGCCCCTTCCACTCGGGGAAGTTGTAGCCGGAGGTGCCGACGCGGACGTTCACGCCACCCACACCGTCTTGACGTTCACGAACTCCCGCAGGCCGTACTCCGACAGCTCGCGCCCGTAGCCGGAGCGCTTCACTCCGCCGAACGGCAGCCGCGGATCGGACTTGACGAGCCCGTTCACGAACACGCTTCCCGCTTCGATCTCGCCGGCCACGTGCTCGCCGCGCTGGGTGTCCGCGGTCCAGACCGACGCCCCGAGTCCATAGGGCGACGCGTTCGCGAGCCGGATCGCGTCCGCTTCGTCCTTGGCGCGGATCACCGCCGCCACGGGGCCGAACGTCTCCTGATCGAACGCCGGCATCCCCGGTTCCACCGCGACGAGCACGGTTGGCGGGTAGAAGGCGCCCCGGCCGGCGGGGAGCTGGCCGCCGAGCACAAGCCGGGCGCCGCGCTGCACCGACTCCTGTACCTGCCGGTGGAGGTTCTCGCGCAGATCGAGCCGCGCCTGCGGCCCGACCTGCGTCGCCGCGTCGAGCGGATCCCCCACCTTCCGGGCGCGCATCTCGTCCGTGAACCGCTCGAGGAAGCGATCCGCTACGCGCTCCACGACGATGAAGCGCTTCGCGGCGATGCAACTCTGGCCGCTGTTGATGAGACGGGCCTCGGCTGCGCTGGTCGCGGCTCGGGCGAGATCCGCATCCTCGAGCACGATGAACGGGTCGCTGCCGCCGAGCTCGAGCACCGTTTTCTTCAGATGCCGACCCGCCTGCTCCGCCACCTGGCTCCCCGCGCGGTCACTGCCCGTGAGGGTCACGGCGCGCACGCGGGCGTCGGCGATGACGCGACCCGCCGCCTCGTTCGAGAGGAGCACGGCCCGGAACAGCCCCTCGGGGAACCCCGCCTCGCGGAACACCCCCTCGATCTCGAGCGCGCAGCGGAACACGTTGGGCGCGTGCTTCAGGATCCCGGCATTCCCCGCGGCGAGCGCCGGCGCGGCAAAGCGGAACACCTGCCAGAACGGAAAATTCCACGGCATGATCGCGAGCACGGGCCCGATCGCGTCGAACCGGACATAGCTGCGCGACGCGTCCGTCTGTCGCGATTCGTCGGCGAGCATGCGGGCGGCGTGCTCCGCGTAGTGGTCGCACACCCAGGCGCACTTCTCGGCCTCCGCGACGCCTTGCGCGAGCGGCTTCCCCATCTCGAGCGCCATCGTGCGGGCGCACGCGTCCTTGCGCTCCCGCAGGACGCGCGCGGCGGCGCGCAGCCGCTCCGCCCGCTCCGTCACCGGTCGGCGGCGCCACTGGCGCGACGCGGCGTCGGCACTCTCCAGGATCCGGGCAAGTGCGTCCGGCGCCGTCTCTTCGAACGTCTCGAGGACCTCGCCGGTGGCGGGGTTGATCGACTGGACGCTCACGCCACCACCTCGGGCCGATCCCGCACCCGATCCACCGTGCAGAGAAACCCGAGGGGCCCATCTCCCGTCGCGCGGAACTGGTGCGCCACGCCGGGCGACACGTACACGCAGTCGAACGGGGCGATGTCGTAGCTCTCGTCCCCCAGGGTCACGCGGCCCCGGCCGCGGATCACCACCACGGCGTGCGGATGTTGGTGCCGCTCGAGCGTCGAGTAGCCGCCCGGCTGAATCTCGAAATACCGCGTGAGAAAGTTGAACGACTCCTCGCCCTTCCCCTCCCCGAGCAGCGTCTGCCGGGTCACGTCCTTGTAGGGCGCGTCGCCCGTCTTGTACTCGCGGAGTGGAACCGTGTCCCAGCGATAGTCGCGGAACTTGAGCACCGGCGATCGATCATTCATGGGAGTGCCGCCTGATCGCCTCGACCAGTCGCCGCGCCGCCTGCGCGAGATCGGGCTGCGCGTACAGGCTCCCGCCGAGGAGAAAGATGGTGTCCGCACCATAGCGCTCGATCCAATGCGGTACGCGCTTCGCGTCGATCCCGCCCGCCGGAACGGGGAAAGCGGGGAACACCGGTCCGAGCGGCTGGCGCAGCCGCGCGTTGATCGCGGCGCAGGTCGCCGCCGAGAACGTAAACCGCCCGCCCACGTTGGGATAGATCACGGCGTCGCTCCCGGCGAGCCGGAACAGGTCGCCCAGGAGCACCGCGGGCGCGATGCCGTGATCCCGTCGGAAGAACGCGCCCGCGAGCGATGGGTGCGACACGACGGCCAGCCCGGCATCCGCGAGCGCACCCAGGGAGCCGAGCCCCACCGGGAGCGCGTTCACGATCACTCCACGACACCCGGCCTGGCGCGCGAACTCGGCGCGCTCGAGCAGGTGCGGCACGCCCGCGGTGACGTTCGGGAAGTAGAGACTGTTGCCGCCCGTCGCCCGATTGGCGCGCCCCACCGCTCGCTGGCACTGCTGCACCCGCTCGCGGAACGGGGCGGGCCCCTGATCGGCGAGGCTGTGATCGTCCTTGATGATGTCGATCCCGGCGAGCGCGAATTGATACGCGCGGTCCGCCAGGTCCGGCGCACTGAGGCCGAGTGGCTTGAGGGCGGCGCACACGAGCGGCCGCCCGCGTACGCCCGTCAGGTTGCGCACGCCGGGGATGCCGAGCCGTGGGCCGCGCAGTGCCGCGAGCAGCGCGCCCGGCCATTCGATGCCGGCGATCAGGATCCCGTCTTTGAGGGAGATGTTGCCGAACAGGAGATTGAGGAGCTGCGGCACGTCCCCACACACGACCACCGGGTCGAACGAGATCACGGCGCGGCAGCGGCCGCGGCCGAGCGTCTCGACCGACTCGACGCGCCCCGCGACGCGCTGAGCGATGTCCGCGCGCACCGTGCCCGGCGAGAGCTCGACGGTCTGCTCGAACGCGATGTCCTGCGCCTTGCCGGCGGCGCTGCGTGCCGAACCGGTGAGATGGTAGGTCACGCGCAACGTCATGGTGATGTCGGTCACGCCTCCGGTTGCCATGTTGGAGCGCCCGGGAGATTGCAAAAAGTCGCCACACGCGCCGCCCTCCATTCTGTCGCCGTTCGACAACCTATCGTTATAGCACCGGCCGACTTGTCCCGCACTCCCCCGGTGCGGGCACGCCCCTTGCCCTCTCTACGATTGGATGGCCGCACTGCGCGGTCCCTGAAGGGAGCGGTATGCCAGATCGATGGATGCCCGGCGAGCCCGGCGAACCCGGCGAGGACGAACTGGAGCGGCTGTTCGCGGCGGATGGTGAGTCGTGGCGCCGTGACCTGCACTGCGCCGACGAGCCGTGGCGTCCGGTCGGGGACACCGAGGCAGGCTGGCGCGGCGACGAGCACCTCGCCGAGTGGCCCGAAGCGTCGGCTGGTCCGGAATACTGGATGTACAAGCGCGCCGCCACAGAGTGACCGCGTAGCGCCTTTTTTGCCGCCTTGCACCCCGCCCCCTCCGGGGGTATGGTCAGCGGTCCGCCGTGCCTGACCGTATCAATTCGCGAACTCGATCCGTTCCTGGAGTCGCCTCATGTCGCTCGCCGGTCCCTCGCGCTGGATCGCGGCCCTCATGGTACTCTCGCTGCATGCCCTCTCACTCCCCGCGCAACGCAGATCGGGCGGCGACACCCTCTCGGGGCGGGTCGCGGACGCTCTGGGCCACGGCGTCGCGGGGGCGGCCGTGACGATCGCCGAGCTGCACCGGGTGGCACTCACCCGGACCGATGGAGGCTTTCGCTTCGCCGACATCCCGGCCGGACGCTACACGGTGACCGTGCGCGGGCTGGGATTCGCCCCGGTCGCGCGCCCGGTCGCCGTGACGGGGCCGACCAGCCTCGAGGTGACGCTGCAACGGACGTCCGTGTGGGTCGAGCCGGTCACCGTGACGGCGACCCGCGCCCCGCTCGACGCGTTCGCATCACCGCTGCCGACCGAGGCGCTCTCCGAGGACCGGCTGCGCCGCGCGCAGAGCGTGTCACTCGCTCATGCGTTGACGGCGCTGCCGGGGATCAACGCGCTCACCACCGGACAGCAGATCGGGAAGCCCGTGATCCGCGGGCTCACAGGGCCGCGGGTGCTCGTGCTCGAGGGCGGGAGCCGCCTCGAGGACTACTCCTGGAGCGACGAGGACGGCCCGTCGGTGGACGCCCGGCTGGCGCAACGGGTGGAGGTGATTCGGGGACCGGCCAGCGTCTTGTACGGCTCCGACGCCCTGGGCGGCGTGGTGAACGTGATCCCCGAGGAGCTGCCCGACGCGAACCGCGGGCCCAAGATCGTGCGCACGGGGTTCGAGCTGGCCGGGGCATCGAACAACGCGGAGCTCGAGGGCGCCGCGCGCGTCGAGGGGGCGAGCGGGACATGGGCGTGGCGCCTGTTCGGCATCGGCCGGTTCGCGAGCAGTCTCCACACGCCCGCGGGCGAGCTCGACAATACCGGCTTCAGTGCGCTTTCGGGCGAGGCCGCCGTCGGCACCCGCAGCGCACGCGGCAGCACGACCCTCCGCTACACACGGTACGGCGGGGAGTTCAAGCTGCTCGAGGCCGAGGGACCGGCGAGCGGCGAGGAGGGGGGACCAGAGCGCAAGCTCTCGGACAACCGCGTCCAGCTCGCCGGGGAGTACTTGGTGGGCGGCGTGCGCCTCGAGACCAAGGCGCAATGGCAGGGTCACTCGCTCATCGAGGTCTCGGACACGGGTGTGAGCGCCGGCGGCGAGCCCCTCGAGGGAACCGCGTTCGACCTGCTGCTCAACACGGTCACGCTGGACGTGCTCGCGCATCACACCATCGGGGAGCGGCTGAACGGCACGCTCGGCGTTTCGGGCTTCGCCCAGAGCAACGATAGCCGCGGGCGGATCCCGCTCGTCCCCGACGCCCGCGTCCATTCGGGCGCCGTGTTCGCGTTCGAGCAGGCCGCCCTGGGGCGCGTGAGCCTCTTGGCCGGCGGCCGCGTCGATGTGCGGCGACTCACGGCCGACGCGAACGCCACGCTCGGCGTCCCGTCTCAGGCACGTGACTACACCGCGTGGTCGGGCAACGTGGGCCTCGTGTATCGACCCCTGGTGGCGGTCGCGCTCACCGCGAACGTCGGGCGTGCCTGGCGGGCGCCGACGCTGTTCGAGCTCTTCTCCAACGGCCCGCACCTGGGCGAGGCGCGCTACGAGATCGGCGACTCCGGGCTCAGGCCGGAAGCCGGAACCAACGTGGACGTCGGGGTGCGCTGGCAAGGCGCCCGCGTCCGCGCCGAGCTCGCCGTCTATCGCAACGCGATCGCGCGGTTCACGTATATCACGCCGACGGACTCGTTTGTCTCCGTCGGGCCGGCAGACTCCCTGCGCGTGTACCGCTACCAGCAGGCGGACGCTCGATTGTCGGGCGGCGAGGCCGCACTCCAAGTCGACGTCGCGACGCCGCTCAGCCTCCGAGCCCGAGTGGACGCCGTGCGCGGCACGAACCAGGGGACCGGCGAGCCGTTGCCCCTCGTCCCTCCGGCGCGGGGCGCGCTCGGCGCCGAGCTGCACCGCGCCGGCCTGGGCTGGGCCGACCGCGCCTACGTTGGGGCCGAGCTCGAAGTCGCCACGCGGCAGACGCGCCTCAATCCCCTCGATATCGCGACCGGGGGCTACACGCTCCTCAACTTCTCGGCGGGCCTCGAGCGACCGCTGCTGGGGCGGGATGCCCATATCGACCTGGCGATCCGCAACCTGACCGCCGTGAGTTACCGGAGCTTCCTGAGCCGCTACAAGGAGTTCGCGCTCGACCCAGGCCGCAACGTGGTGCTCAGAATCTCTCTCGGACAATAGAAGGATCGTGTGAGAATCACTCTCGCCGCCGGGCTAGCGCTCGCCGCTCTGGCGCCGAGCCTTCCCGGCCAGGGCTTCCGCCAGAAGAACTTCGACGCCTACGTCGCCCAGGGTCTCGAGACCCTCAACACGCCGGGCGCGGCCATCGCCGTGGTGCGGAACGGCAGGCTGCTGTTCGCTCGGGGGTACGGGGTGCGCACGCGCGGCGACAAGACACCCGTGGACGCGCACACCGTGTTCCAGATCGCGTCCAACACCAAGGCGTTCACCACTGCCGCGCTCGCGATTCTCGCGGACCAGGGGAAGCTCTCGTGGGACGATCCGGTCGCGAAGTTCTTGCCCGGGTTCCAGCTGTACGACCCATATGTGACGCGCGAGTTCACGGTGCGCGACCTCGTGACGCACCGCAGCGGCCTGGGGCTGGGCGCCGGAGACTTGTTGTGGTTCCACTCGAACTACAGTCGCGCCGAGATCGCGTACCGCATCCGCTTCGCCAGACCGGTGTCGAGCTTTCGCAGCCAGTACGCCTACGACAACGTGCTCTACATCGTGGCCGGTGAGATCGTTCCCGCGGTCGCGGGAGCGAGCTGGGACGACTTCGTGCAGCAGCGCATCTTCGCGTCCCTCGGCATGCGGGAAACCGGGACGACCACTGCGTTTTTCACCGCGAGCGCGAACGCGGCGGCTCCGCACGCGTTCGAGGACGGTCGGCTGCAGGTGGTGCCGGTCGATTCGGTGGAGAACATCGCCCCGGCTGGCGGCATCGCGTCGAGCGTGGCCGACCTGGCAAAATGGCTCGAGTGCCGGCTCGATTCGGGACGCTACGCCGGCGGGCGGCTGTTCAGCGAGCGCCAGGCGCGCGAGATGTGGTCCGGCCAGACGATTGTCCCGATCTCCGACCCGCCGCCACCGCTGGCCGCGCTGCGCCCGAGCTTTGCCGAGTACGGCCTCGGCTGGCGGCTCCGCGATTATCAGGGCCGGAGGATCGTGTCGCACACGGGTGGGCTGGCCGGCATGTCGTCGCAGATCACGCTCGTGCCGGCCGAAAAGCTCGGCGTCGTGATTCTCACCAACTCCGAGTCCGACCTGATGGCCGCCCTCACCTACCGGCTGCTGGACGACCTGCTGGGCGCGCCGCGGCCGCGCACCGACTGGGTCGCGGCGTTCGCGCAAGCGGCGCGGCTCGCGCGGGCGCGGGCCGACTCGACGCTCCGCGCCGCCGGAGCGACCCGCGACTCGACCTCTCGCCCGTCCCTCGCGCTCGAGAGGTACACGGGCGGCTACCGCGACGAGCTGTACGGCGACGCCGCGCTGACGCTCGAGAGCGGCAACCTCGTCTTGCGATTCAGCCGCTCCCCGGCGTTCGTGGGCGACCTCGAGCACTGGCAGTACGACACGTTCATCGCGCGCTGGCGCACGAGGCACCTGGAAGACGCATACGTCACGTTCGCGCTCGACCCCGACGGGTCCATCGACCGGTTCCAGATGGCGGCGGTCTCGCCGCTCGCGGATTTCAGCTTCGACTATCAGGATCTGCTGTTCCGACCGATCGCCACGTCGCGTTAAGATTCGGATCGAGCTCGAAAGGAGGACGGGTGATCGAGGAGCTGTTGCACCGACCCTGGCCCTGGTACGTGACCGGCCCGCTCGTCGGACTGGTGGCGGTCGGCTTGCTCGTGATCGGCAACAAGCCGTTCGGCGTCTCGAGCAGCCTGCGGCACCTGTGCGCCGCGTTCGCCCCCGGCGACGTCGCGTACTTCAGGTACGATTGGCGCGGCGTCGGCCTCTGGAACCTCGCCTTCATCGTCGGCGTGGTGGTGGGCGGGTTCGTCGGCGGCGTCCTGCTCGCGAACCTCCACCCCATCGCGATCACCCCCGCCGCGCAGGCGTCGCTCACGACGCTCGGCATCCACGATTTCGCCGGGCTCGTCCCGCGCGAGCTGTTCAGCTGGCGCGTGTTGTCGACGCTCAAGGGCTTCGTCATGATCGTGGGGGGCGGGTTCCTGATCGGCTTCGGGACCGCCTACGCCGGCGGCTGCACCTCGGGTCACGGGATTACCGGGCTCGCGGACCTGCAGCTGCCCTCCCTCATCACGGTGCTGTCGTTCTTCGCCGCCGGCGCCGCGGCGAGCTTTCTCCTGCTGCCCTTCCTCGTCCCCCGATGAGAGTCGCCCCCGCGGCCCCCGCCGCCCCCGCCGCCACGTCGCCCCCGCGCTTGCTCGGGGCCTATTTCGTCACGGGAGTGTTGTTCGGAATCGTGCTCACCAAAGGCGAGCTGGTGTCCTGGTTCCGCATCGAGGAGGCGCTCCGCTTCAAGGGGCCCTACCTCTACTTGGTGTTCGCCTCGGCACTCGCCGTCGCGGCGCCGGGGTTCGCGCTGCTCGAGCGCCGCCGGGCGCGCGCGTTCACCGGCGAGGCGATCTCGCTCCCGCCCAAGGTGTTGGGCCGCGGCGTGCGCTACATCGCGGGCGGCGCGATCTTCGGCGTCGGCTGGGGAATCCTGGGGGTGTGCCCAGGGCCGCTGTTTGCCCTGGTGGGCGCGGGCGTCGGAGGGGGCGTGATGGTGGTGGCGTGCCTCGCCGCCGTGGCAGGAACGTGGACCTACGGCTACCTGCGGCCCCGACTGCCGCACTAGCGCGGGCGCGACTCGCGACGGCGGCGGTCGTGCTGATCGCCGCCGTGCTGCTGCTCCGGTACGAGATCCCCCCCGTCCCCACGTGGTTTTACGTCTTCGCCTGGTATCCCGCGCTCGTCATGCTCGATCAGGCGGTCGTCCTGTTGGGCGGCGAGTCGCTGCTGTCGCGGCCTCGTGACCTCGCCGCGATGCTGTGGTGGTCGGCGGTGATCTGGTTCGGGTTCGAGGCGATCAACTTCCGGTTGCAGGACTGGTACTACGTGTTTCTTCCGGCGAGCCGGCCCGCGCGCTGGATCGGGATCACCGTGTCGCTCACCACGGTCGTCCCCGCCGTCCTGCTCCCCGAGCGCGTGCTGGAGCGGCTCGGGGTGTGGCGCGACCTGCGCTCCCGCCCCCTCCCGGTCCAGGCACGGCACCTGCGACTCGCCGGCCGGGTCGGCTGGGGGCTGCTCGCCGCGGTGCTCGCCCTGCCTCGCTACCTGTACCCGCTCACCTGGGGCGCCGTCTGGCTCGTCGTCGAGCCGCTCCTGTACGAGCGCGATCCGGAGCGCTCGCTGTTCGGCGACATCGCTCGGGGTAGCTGGGGGCGTATCGCACGGCTCATGACCGCGGGGCTCTTCGCGGGACTGCTGTGGGAATCGTTCAATGCTATGGCGCGAGGCCGGTGGATCTATACGGTGCCGTTCCTCGAGCACCTGAAGATCTTCGAAATGCCGCTGGTGGGATTTCTCGGCTTCCCGTTTTTCGCGCTCGAGGTGTGGTCCCTCTACCATGTCCTCGCGCCGCGCACCACACGCCGCACCCTGCTCGCCGCTCTGGTCTTCGTCGTCGGCGTGCTCGCCGGGATCGACCACTGGACCGTGAGCTCCACGACACCGGCGCTGCGCCAGCTGCCGGGCGTCACGAACGCGGTGGTTGCGCGATTACGGGCGGCGGGGTGGGACGACGTGTTCCGGGTCGCCCGGAGCCCGGTGGCGGAGCTCGCGTACCGCGCCAATCTGAGCCCGCAGGACGCACGAGCCGCTCACGAGGCGGCGCGACTTGTGACGCTCCGAGGCATCGGCACGACGCACGCCGCCGCACTGATCGGCGGCGGGTTCGCGAGCGTCGAAGCGCTCGCCCGCTCCGACCCCGACTCCGTCTGGCGTAGCGTGCGCGGCGGCGCGCGCCCGACACTCCTGGAAGTGCGGGTGTGGGTGCGCGCCGCCCAAGGCCAAGGGCGGCCTACGCTACCGCCGGCTCCGGCACAGCCGCCCACTCCCCCAGCAACTCGTCAACAGTCCTCAGCTGGCGTGCCGGCTCGGTCGCATACCAGGTCTTGAAGTACTCCAGGCCCGTCTGATGCGCCTCGTCGGTGAACGCCTGGAGCGCATCCGTCACCCACACGAGATCGTACCCGCGCTGGAAGGCGTCGCCCGAGGTGTGCCGCGCACAGCAGTCGGTGTGGAGGCCCGTGATGTAGAGCCGGGTCAGCCCCCGCCTGGCCAGGGCGCGCTCGAACTCCGGGTTCAGGAACGGGCTGTAGGTCTGTTTGCCGAGCACGACGTCGCCGGGCTCAGGCGCGAGCCCCGGGACGATCTCGGCGTTCCAGCTGCCTGCCATGGCGTGCGGCGGCCACTTGCGGAGCTCGCTGTCGCCCGGCGTGTGGGCGTCGGTCGCATAGACGACCGCGACGCCGGCACGCCGCGCCGCCGCGAGCAGACGGCCCAGGGGTGCGATGATGCGCTGGGCGCGCTGCCTGTAGTCGGGGCCGCCGGCCTCGGCGATCACGCCACCGGGATAAACGAAATCGTTCGCCATGTCGATCACGACCACGGCGCTGTGCTGGAGATCGCTGCGCTGCGAAGGCATGGGATGCTCCCATTGTTATAGGACCGCTGCCGGGGGGCCGATTGGGCAACGCCTAGGTCCGGCCGAGATGCCGGACCGCTCCCGGAGCGAGACGCGGGCGAGCCCGCGCCGCTGGAAACTATAACCGTAGCGCGGGTCCCTCCAGGCTCAGCGGCGGCCTGTCACGCCGCTCGTCGCCGGCCGCGTCGGGCCCGTCCCCGCACCGGTCCGCGTGATCGTCCCGGCGATCTCGTCGAGATCCGCCCCCGTCAGCTCGAGCGTCGCCGCGCCGACCCAGCCATCCACCTGCGCCGGCGTGCGGGCGCCGACGATCGCCCCGGTCACCCCCGGCCAGGCGAGCGTCCAGGCGACCGCCACCGCCGACACCGTGGTGCCGTGCCGTCGGGCGATCGGCTTCAATGCATCCCGCAGCGCGAGATTGCGGCTCAGGTTCGGCTCCTGGAACTCGGGCCCGCGGCGCCGCCAGTCGTCCAGGGCCAGCGCGGCGACCCGCGCCGCCGTAAAGCTGTCCGTCAAGAGACCCGACTGCATCGGGCTGTAGACGATGACGCCGGTCTCGTGCTCCGCGCACCAGGGAATCTCCCGCTCCGCGGCTTCGCGCCGGATTAGGGAGAAGGGCGGCTGCAGCGAATCCACGTGGCGGATTGCCTCGCACCGCTCGAGCAGCGCGACGTCGAAGTTCGAGACGCCCGCGGCCCGCACTTTCCCCTCCTCGACGAGCCGCACCATCGCCTGCCACGAATCCTCCACGGGCGTCCCCGTCTCGTCGGGCCAATGGAACTGATAGAGGTCGATCCGCTCGACACCGAGCCGGCGCAGCGAGGCCTCGCACTCCTTCCGGAGGGAATCCGGCCGGAGCACGCGCCGCGCCTCCGCCATGCGGTTGCGTTCGTCCCACACCAGGCCGCACTTCGTGAACACCAGCGGCCGCTCGTGCGCCGGCAGCTCTCGCAGGAGACGTCCGACCACCTCTTCGGAATGGCCGAGGCCGTATACCGCGGCGGTATCGATCCAGTTGATTCCCCGCTCGAGTGCGCGACGCATCGCAGCGAGCGAATCGGCGTCGTCCTGCGGGCCCCAGCCGAAGGCCCAGCCGCCGCCGCCGATCGCCCACGCGCCGAAGCCCACGGTCGTGATATGGAGTCCGCTCGAGCCGAGCGGACGGGTGGGCAAGGTCATACGGACGACTCCCCCTCGAGTAGAGGTTAAGGAATCAGCAACACTTTCCCCGTGGTCTTCCGGCCCTCGAGCTGGCGGTGTGCTTCCGCCGCCTGCGCGAGGGAAAACTCGTGCGCGATGCGGAGCTTGAGCGTACCGGTTTCGATCCAACCCAGTATCTCCCCCGCGCGCGCCAGCAGCTCGCCGCGCGTCGCGATATAATGTCCCAGGCTCGGTCGCGTGAGGAAGAGGGACCCTTTCTGATTCAAGAGCTGCGGGTCGAACGGCCCCACGGGCCCGCTCGACTGGCCGTACAACACCATCATGGCCCGCGGCGCGAGACAGTTCAGGCCCTTCTCGAAGGTCGTCTTGCCGACGGAGTCGTAGATGACCTGGAGACCGGCTCCGTTCGTCAGGCGCTTCGCTTCCGTCTCGAAGTCCTGCTCGGTGTAGAGCAGAACGTCGTCGGCACCAGCTTGGCGCGCCAGCGCGGCCTTGTCGCGCGTCGAGACTGTGCCGAGCACGCGGGCGCCCCGGAGTTTCGCGATCTGGCACAGCAGCAGGCCCACGCCCCCCGCCGCCGCGTGCACCAGGCACGTGTCGCCACGCCGTAAGACATAGGTCGTGGTCGCGAGATAGTGGGCGGTCGTGCCCTGGAGCATCGCCGCGGCGGCCTGCTTGGCGCTGACGGTATCGGGAAGCGGTACGACGCGATCAGCCGGGACGACCGCGGCTTCCGCATACGCGCCGAGCACGCCCGCGTACGCGACGCGCGCTCCAACCGGCGGCTCGGTCACGCCCGGGCCGACGGCGGTCACGCGCCCCGCGGCTTCCTGGCCCGGCGTGAACGGCAGCGCCGTCTTGTACAGACCGCTGCGTTGATAGACGTCGACGAAGTTCACGCCCGCCGCCTCGATGCGCACGAGCACGTGGCCGGGGCCCGGCACGGGCGGAGCGACGTCCTCGAGTCGGAGCGCGTCCGGCCCGCCTGGCGCGTGCACGCGGATCGCTTTCATCAGGTCCATACGTGTGAGAGAGTTAGGCTGAGCAAACTATCACAACACGTGTCGGTACGGGGGGGTTCCCACGGAGGAACCGCGCAAGCCGGCACGTCGTTTCGACCGGGGAGGGAGTCATGAACATCGGGTTCATCGGGTTGGGCGGTATGGGCCTGCCCATGGCGCGGCACCTGTGCCAGGCGGGCCACACGCTCACGGTCTACAATCGCACGCGCGCCCGTGCGGACCAGCTCAAGCACGCCAACCCCGTCGTGGCCGACAGTCCCGCCGCCGCAGGGCGGGACGCCGACGTGCTGGTGACGATGGTGGCGGACGACGCCGCCCTCGAAGACGTGATCCTCGGCCCTCAGGGCGCGCTGGGGGCGCTGCCACGCGGCGCGATCCACGTTTCCATGAGCACCATCAGCCCCGCGCTGTCCCGCCGGCTCGCCGAGCGCCATCGGGCCGCCGGTCAAGCGTACGTCGCCGCGCCCGTGTTCGGGCGGCCGGACGCCGCGGAGGCCAAGAAGCTGTGGATCGTGGCCGCCGGGCCCGCGGATGCGCTCGAGCGGTGTCGCCCTGTGCTCGACGCGCTGGGCCAGGGCGTGATCGTCGCGGGCGACGACCCGCCGCGCGCCAACGTGATCAAGCTCGCTGGCAACTTCATGCTCGCGGCGGCGATCGAAGCGATGGGCGAGGCGTTCGCGCTGACGCGCAAGCACGGCGTCGCCCCCGCCGAGCTGCTCGATGTCGTGAACCGGCTGTTCCGCTCCCCCATCTACGAGAACTACGGGAAGCTCATCGCCGAACAACGCTACGAGCCCGCGGGGTTCAAGCTGAAATACGGGCTCAAGGACATCCGCCTCGCGCTCCAGGCGGCGGAGGAAGCGACCGCGCCGATGCCGCTCGCCAGCCTGATGCGCGACCGTTACCTCTCGGCCGTCGCGCGCGGTTGGGCCGACATCGACTGGGCCGGCCTCGCCCGCGTCGCGGCGGCGGACGCCGGACTGTGACCGCGGCCCGCGAAGCGGTGGCCCCACCGTCGCCGAATCAGCCCCCTGCGATCGCCGGGATGACGGTCACTTCGTCGCCGTCCTGGACCAGGGCGGCGAAGCCGCCGCGGAAGCGGGCGTCCTCGTCGTTCAGATAGAAATTCACGAAGGGATACGGCTTCCCTTCCTTGTCCCGGAGCCGGGGCGCGAGGGCGGGATAGCGCGCGGCCAAGTCGGCCACGGCTTCTCCGAGCGTGCGACCGGTCGCCTGGATGGTGCGGGCGCCGCCCGCGTGTGCGGCGAGCACTGACGGCAGGTTCACGGTAACGGGCATCTCAGCTCCTCCGGCTCGGGTTCTGTGGAAGTCCTTGCTCGACCAACGCCGTCACCTCGCGTAACCGCGCCGCGACGACCGGGGCCTCCGGGACGGCCCCCTGCAGCGCTTCGACCGTCTTGAGGCCGTGCCCCGTGATGCACAGGACGACCTCGTCCTCTGGCCGGAGCCGGCCCGCGCGCGCCAGGGCGAGGGCGCCCGCGGCGGTGACGCCGCCCGCCGTCTCGCCGAACACGCCGGTGTCCTCGGCGACGACGCGGATCCCGTCCACCAGCTCGGCATCGCTCACCGCGGCCGCCCAGCCGCGCGTCTCACGGATCGCCTGCGCCGCGGACGCTCCGTCCGCCGGGTTGCCGATCGCGAGTGAGCGACAGATCGTCTTGGGCACCTCGGGCACGAGGGAGCCGCCCCGCTCCACCAAACGCACGATGGGGGCGCACCCCGCCGCCTGTGTCCCGTACAGCCGCGGCGGGCTGCCCTGCACGAGCCGGGCGTCGAGGAACTCGCCGAACCCCTTGTGCAGCTTGGTGAGGAGCGAGCCGCCCGCCATCGGCGCGACGACGGCCGTGGGCAACCGCCAGCCGAGCTGCTCGGCGATCTCGTAGGCGACCGTCTTCGACCCCTCGCCGTAATAGCCGCGGAGATTGACGTTCACCATCCCCCAGCCGAACCGGTCCGCCACCTCGGCGCACAGCCGGTTCACGTCGTCGTACGTCCCGCGGACGCGCACCAGCCGAGCGCCGTAGATGCTCGTGCCGATCACCTTCCCCGCCTCGAGCTCCTCGGGAACGAAGATCCAGGCCGTGAGCCCGGCCCGAGCGGCGTGCGCCGCGACCGCGTTCGCGAGGTTGCCGGTGGACGCGCATCCGATGGTGTCGAGGCCGAACGCCGCGGCGGCGTTGATCGCGGCGGCCACCACGCGATCCTTGAACGACAGGGACGGATGCGACACGGTGTCGTTCTTCACCCAGGCGCGCGCCACGCCCAACCGGCGCGCCAGCGCCGGCGCAGCGACGAGCGGGGTGAATCCGGTATCGAGCGACCACACCGGGTCGCCGTCGAACGGCAGCCACTCCTTGTAGCGCCACAGGGAGGGCGCCCGGCGTTCGATGGCCTCGCGGTCGGGCAGGGCGCGGGCCGGGTCGTACACGGGATCGAGCGGCCCGAGACACTGCTCGCAGATCGCGATTGGCGCCGGGGCGTGCTCGGCGCGGCAGTTGCGGCACCGCAGGGGCCGCGCGGTGAGCGGTACGGCAGCGATGGTGGACGGCATGGCCGGCATCTGGACCTCAACAAAAAAACCCCGGCAACAACTGCCGCGGGCGGTCGCTTTTTAGCACCTTGTTTAACGTGGCGGCAATACGCGGCAAATCACCACGAAACGTCGATTGTCCCGTTAAGTTAGCCCGGCGCCCGCCGGCGTCAAGGAGCCCACGAAGCCGCGGATGGCGGCGAGCGCGCGCTCGAGCTCCGCCCGCTCCGTGGCGTAGCACACCCGCAGGTGCCCCTCCCCGCCCGGCCCGAATGCCGTGCCCGCCAGCACCGCGGTGTGGTGCTCGGCCAGCAACCGCTCGGCGAAGGACTCGCAGGTGAGTCCGGTGCGCTCGAGCACCCCGCCAATGTCGGGGAAACAATAGAACGCGCCCGCCGGCGTCGCGCAGCGGATCCCGTCGATCGCGTTGAGGCCCCGGACCAGGAGATCGCGTTTCCCCTCGAGCCCCGCGACCATGCGCGTGACCGGATCCTGCGGGCCGGTGAGCGCCGCGATCCCGGCGTACTGCACGAAGGTCGCGGTGCAGGAAACGTTGTTGATGACGAGCGTGGTCATCGGCTCGGTCAGCGCGACCGGCATCACGCCGTAGCCGAGTCGCCAGCCCGTCATCGCGTACGTCTTCGAGAACCCGTCCACGATCACGGTGCGCTCCGCCATCCCCGGCAGCGCGGCGATACTGTCGCAGCGGCCGTCGTAGCGCACTCTGCCGTACACCTCGTCCGAGATCACCCAGAGATCGTGGCGCTGGGCCAGCTCGGCGAGCGTGGCGAGGTCGCCCCCCGTGGCGACGCCACCCGTGGGGTTGTGCGGCAGATTGAGAACGAGCACGCGAGTGCGCGGCGTGATCCGCTCGGCGATCGCCGCCAGATGCGGCGCGAACGCCCGCGTCTCGTCGAGCGGGTAATAGATCGGCCGTCCGCCGGCGAACCGCACCACCGACTCGTAGATCGGAAACCCCGGATCAGGACACAGCACCTCGTCCCCCGGCCCGACGAGCGCGAGCACCGTGCAGAACAGAATCGGCTTCGCGCCCGGCGTCACCACCACGTTCTCCGCCGTCGCCCGCACGCCGCGCGCGGCGAGCGAGCGCGCGATCGCCTCGCGCAGCTCGGGAACGCCCGCCGCCAGCGCGTACCGGGTGAAGCCGTCGCGCAGCGCGCGCACCCCCGCCTCCACCACGTGGGGCGGCGTCGGCATGTCGGGCTCCCCGATTTCCAGGTGCACGACCGTATGGCCCCGGGCCTCGAGCCGCTTGGCGGCGGCGAGCACCGTGTAGGCCTGTTCCGTACCGAGCGTGGCGAGGCGTGCCGCCGTGCGCATGACTACTTGGCGCGCTCCAGGTAGGCGCCCTCGCGCGGATCCACCCGCACCTTTTCCCCCTCGGAGATGAACTCCGGCACCTGGATCGTCACGCCGTTCGAGAGCTTCGCGGGCTTGGTGCTGGCCGTTTTGGTGGCGCCCCGCATCACCGGAGAGGTCTGCGCCACGGTCAGCTCCACCACCGATGGCAGCTCGATGCCCACGGGACGACCGTTCAGCCATTCGACCTGGATGTGCATCTCGGGCTGCAGCCAGTCGGCGTGATCACCCACGGCTTCGTTGTCGAGGGTGTGCTGCTCGTAGCTCGTGGTGTCCATCACGTGCACACCGCCCTGGTCGCGGTACAGTACCTGGAACTCTTTGGTCTCGAGCGGTGCCTCGTCCACGAAGTCGGTGGCGGCGAGACGCGTGTCAAAGGTGTTCCCCGTGACGAGGTTGCGGAGCCGCACCTGGACGAAGGCGCGCAGATTGCCCGGCGTGCGGTGGGTGAAGTCCATGACGCGGCACGGCTGCCCTTCGAGCATGATCACGTGACCGCGGCGGATATCGGTCGCTTTCATTAGTACGCACTCCCCAATACTGTCCTGCAGAAGCAAGCGGCGCGGGCATGAACCGGAAGGCCCGCGCGCGCGAGGCGGGAAGATAAGCCGGATGAGAGCGGGGTCAACGGCGCCGTGCGGGGCAGGCGGCTCACGAGGCCCGTGATTTGCGTGTCAAGCGACAGGAGGGCAACGAAATAGACCACACCGTTGTGCTCTCGCAGCGCGCCGGGTAAATAGTTATGGAGGAACCATGCGCCCGTTTCGCGTCGAACCGTACCACGCCTTGCGGTGTAGCACTTGGCCAACAGCGCGGTTGCCCGCATCCAACAGCCGTGTGACCTACGTCACGCCAGTCCTGTCAGGAGGTTGAGAACGATGACTCGTTATGGCCGTCTCCGTGCGCGCGCCGCGTGGCTCCCGATCGCGCTGCTCGTCGCCGCGGGGTGCAAACAGGGCCCGACCCCGGAGGTACAGGCGCGCATCGACAGCCTGTCCCAGGCGTCGTCCCAGCGCGACCGCTTGATGCAGGAGGTCGCGGAGAACACGCGCCTCGTGAGCGAGATCAGCCGCGAGCTCTCCAAGGTCAACGTCCCGGCGAAACAGCTCAAGGTGTCCGGCGAGTCGCCGCTGCGCGCGTCGCGCGACACGCTGATTCAGAAGATCCGCTATATGACCACGCGGGTGAAGGAGCTCGAGCCGCGGCTCAAGGAAAGCCAGCAGCGGATCAAGGATCTCACCAACATCTCCGACAGCCTGCGGAGCGAGCTCGCCGCGACGATGCAGAACCTGCAGGGCGTGATCGACAATCAGAAGGAGACGATCGACGCGCTCACCCTGCAGGTGGAGACGCTCACCGCGGAGAACGTGGCGCTGAAGGACACGCTCGAGAACATGTCCACGATCAATAACACGGTCTACTACGTGGTCGGGACCAAGGAGGAGCTCGAGCAGAAGGGGGTCATCCAGGAAGAGGGCGGCGCCCGGTTCCTGTTCGTCCTCTGGAAGAGCGGCAAGACGCTGGTCCCGTCCCGCAACCTCGATCCCAACGTCTTCACGGTGGCGGATCGGCGGCACTTTCTCGAGCTGCCACTCCCCGCGGCCGACAAGGAGTACCGGATCGTGTCGCGCCAGGATACCTCGGCACTCGACACGCCGCCCGACCACGACGGAAAGCTGATGGGGCACCAGGTCAAGATCGCGGACACCGCGCGGTTCTGGGCCAACTCGAAGTATCTGATCATCGTCGAAGGCTGAACACGACGCAGGGTGAGGCGCGCGGCGCTTGACCGGGACCGCCCGGGCCGCTAGCCTCACCCTGTGGTGCATTCACCCCCGTACAGGGCCAGGTCTGTGAGCCCGGACCGCTCGATCTGTAAGGGGTGCGCACCAGTTTCGTAGCGGGTTCGGACGGCCCCAGGGTGCGTTGGGTCACACGCCATGGCGGCCGCCACCTGCGCCCTGGGGCGCGGGTCTTGCGAAGCCCGACCTCAGTGCGCCGCAGGAACTGACCGGAGGGGGGCTCATGCACGGAGTGATCAGGCGGTATCGGGTGAGGCTGGGCACGGTAGGGCAGGCAGCCCACTACGCAGAGAAGGGCTTCCTACCTATCGTCCGCGACATTCCAGGCTTCGTTTCATGCCACCTGCTGGACGCCGGCAACGACATTCTCACCTACGTGGCGCTGTTTGAAACCGAGGCCGGGGCGGCCGCGGCGGTGGGCGCGTCGCGCGATTGGTTCCGCGACGAGTGGTCATCGTTCCGCCCGATCCCGCCCGAGGTGGTCGTGGGCGAGGTCGTCGCCGGGGCCACCGCCGATCGCCGGCGCCTGTCCGATCGGCGGCGGCTGGCCCTGGTCGGCGCGCCGACCTGGACCGGCGTAGAGCGCCGCCGGAGCAGCGACCGACGGATCGAGGTCGCGAGCTTGGCCGCGGCGGGCTGATCCCGGCCAGCTAGCGCCGCCGCCGGGGCGACGGGGGGGTCTGGGCCCCCCCGAACCCCTCGTACAGATCGTCGAGCACGCCGGCACCGCGCTCCAGACGCGCGTCGTCGCTCGCATGCCGCCGCACGATCCCGCCAATCAACCGCTCCAGCCCTGCCGTCTCGCTGCGTCCGAATTTTCCGTCCTTGCAGTCGATGTCGTGCACCAGCTCACCGATCGCGGTCAGCGCCGCTTCGGCGAGCCCGAACCGCGCCGCCAGTGTCTCGAAGCTGCAGCGGTCGCCATCGTGGGTGTACTCGGCGTCGAACATGTCGAACCGCAGCTCGCCCGGCGCGGGCCGGTGATCCTGGACGGCGACGAACCGGAACCGCGCTGCGGGATCGATGAAGCGGCGGATGAGCCAGGCGCTGGCGATCCGGTCCACATGCACGCCCCTGCGGGTCACCCAGGTGCGCCCCCGGACGGGCCGTGCCTTGCCGCCCCCCGGCCGGGCCGGGACCCGCGCGGGCGTACGACGCTCCCGTGCCCGGACCAGCGCGGCTTCCGCGGCGCGCCGCGCCGCGGCGCCGAAGTGATCGAGCGCCACGATCTCCGCGAAGCGGCGCTCCAACCGGGCCAGAGCGCCCGCCGACTCGGGCCCGCCCTCCCGCACCAGCTCGTCCGCCGCACGAGCGACGTCGGCGTACTCGGCGTCGCGCTGGGCCCGGAACAACGCTTCGATCTGGCCGTCGGACAGGCCGTCCACGAACGCCGCCTGGCACACCGACGCCTCCCCGCCACACGCCACCACCTCGCGCTGCACCCACTGGAAGTCTTCGCTCGCCTGCTCCGTGTACGGCAACACGTACACCGAGTTCTTGATCGCCACGGCGCCGATGCGCTGCAGCCGGCGCCAGATCTTCACGCGGAAGTAGTCGGGCTTGGGGGGCAGCTGATGGATGAGCAGCAGCCAGCGTCCGCCGGGCGTCTCGGCGCGGCGCGGGCCCGCGTCGGCGCGCCGCCGGGTCACCACAGGTTCCGCAGCGCGGAGCCTGCGGCGCGCGGCAGTGACCGGCCCGGCGCCGCGGCACCCACCGCGTCGTCCGCTACCACGGGACGCGCGTCCCTCCCGAGCGCCCCGGTCGCGGGATTGAAGAAATGCTCTCCGGCCACCGCTAGCGTCAGCGCCGCGACCTCCGGCTCGGAGCAGTGCCGCCGCAGCTCGCCGAGCACGGCGTCGGGGATGCCGCCCGCCGCGTCGCTGTAGCGCGACAGCGCGTCGGTGAAGGCGAGCGCGGCTCGCTCCCGCGCGGAGAAGAGCGGGCTCGCGGCATGGCGCCGCAGCGCCCCCAGCACGGCGGGCGAGACGAACGCCTGGCGCCACCGATGGCGGCCCTGCTCGATGCACCAGCGGCATCCCGACAGCTCGGCTGCGAGCTGCTGCACCAGCAGGCGGAGGCGGGGGTCGAGCGTCGTCACGCCCGCGATATAGTGGCCCATCGCGGCGTACGATGGGAGGGCCCGCGGCCCGGGCAGCCGGGGCGGTGCGGACGCCTCGAGCCCTCGCCACACCTTCATAAACCATCGTAGTAGTATCATAGTGATGATACAAGTGTATCATCGTGCGAGCCGGCCGGCAACCCCTTCCCCCTGCCCCCTTCCGCGTATCTCTTGGCTTCCGATGTCCCTCGCCCGCCGTCTGCTGCTGCGCGCCTCCCGCAGCGCCTGGCTCGCGCGGCAGCTCCGCGCCCGCGCCTTCTTCCAGCGCGCCGTGCGGCGGTTCATGCCCGGGGAGGACCTGAGCGCGGCGCTCGAGGCAGCGGCGGCGCTCGCCGAGGCGGGAATCGGCACGGTCCTCACCCAGCTGGGCGAACAGGTGACGAACCGCAGCGAGGCCGCCGGCGTGCGGGATCACTACCTCGACGTGCTCGACCGAATCCGGGAACGCGGGCTGCCCGCGGAAATTTCCGTCAAGCTCACCCACCTGGGCCTCGACGTGAATCCCAAGGCGTGTCTGCAGGATCTGCTCGCGCTCGCCGCACGAGCGGCCGAGGCAGGGTCGTTCCTGTGGATCGACATGGAGGAGTCGCGCTACGTGGACGGGACGCTCGAGCTGTTTCAGGCGGTCCGCGCCGCCCACCCGGGCGTGGGTGTTTGTCTGCAGGCGTACCTGCACCGCACGCCGGCCGACCTGGAAGCGCTGCTGCCGCTCGCACCGGCGATCCGCCTGGTGAAGGGCGCCTATAACGAGCCGCGGGCCGTCGCCTACCCGAACAAGGGCGACGTGAACGCCGCGTACCTGGCGCTCGCCGGGCGGCTGCTCGAGCGAGCCGCCCAGGACGCGGCGCGGCCGGTGTTCGGCACGCACGATCACGGCCTGATCGACCGGGTGCGCGAGCGCGCCCTGGCCCTCGGAGTCGCCCCTGGCGCCTACGAGGTGCACATGCTGTACGGCATCCGGACCGCCAGGCAGCGGGCGCTGGTGCGCGACGGGGTGCCGGTGCGCGTGCTGATCAGCTACGGCACGCACTGGTTCCCGTGGTACATGCGACGGCTCGCCGAGCGGCCGGCGAATGTGTGGTTTGTGGTGAGAAACCTGATCTAGCGCGTTCAGCCGCGCGTGGCGCGCCTTGAGCCCGACGGCCAATGGCGCCAGTTTTCCTCGACCCATGGCCATGCGTACCGCCCCACCCGCCCCCTCCCAGCTCGACCGCTGGCGCCGCGACACGCCCGGGTGCCGGGACCGCATCCATCTCAACAACGCGGGGGCGGCGCTGATGCCGCAGCCGGTGCTCCAGGCCCTCACGCGGCACCTGGAGCGTGAGGCGGCGATCGGCGGCTACGAGGCGGCCGACGAGGCGGAGCCGCGGGTGCGCGAGACGTACGAATTGATCGGGCGACTCGTGGGCGCGGCGGCGCGCAACATCGCGATCGTCGAGAACGCCACCGTCGCCTTCAACCAGGCGATCTCCGCCTTCGATTTCCGCCCCGGCGACCGCATCGTCACCACGCGCGCCGACTACCCCTCGAACCAGCTCACGTACCTGTCGCTCGCCCGCCGCGCCGGCGTCGAGACGGTGCGCGCGGACGACCTGCCCGAGGGCGGCGTCGATCCGGAGAGCGTGCGCCGGCTCGCGAGCCACCCGCGCACGCGGGTCGTCGCCCTGAGCTGGGTGCCGACCAACTCGGGACTGGTGCAGGACGCCCGCGCGGTGGGACAGGTGTGCGCGGAGCTGGGCGTGCCGTACCTGATCGACGCGTGCCAGGCGGTCGGCCAGCTCCCGGTGGACGTGGAGGCCCTGCGCTGCGACTTCCTCGGCGCCACCGGCCGCAAGTTCCTGCGCGGCCCGCGCGGGATCGGTTTCCTGTACGTGTCCGACCGGATGCTGGAGCGTGGCGTCTTCCCCCTGCTCCTCGACATGCGGGGCGCGGATTGGACCGACCCGGACGACTTCCGGCTGGCGGACGGCGCGCGCCGGTTCGAGAACTGGGAGTTCGCCTACGCGCTCGTGGCGGGGCTGTGCGAGGCGGCGCGCTACGCGCTCGACGTGGGCTCCACGGGTCCGGACCGCGCCCGCGCGCTCGCCGCCGAGCTGCGGGCGCGGCTCGGCGAGATTCGGGAGGTGCGGGTGCTCGATCGCGGGCGCGAACGCTGCGCGATCGTGACCGTGGACGTGGCGGATCGGGACGCGGCCGAGCTGAAGCTCGAGCTTCGCACCCGAGGCATCAACACCAGCTCGGCGGACCGGCAGTCGGGGGTGCTCGATATGGACGAGAAGGGCGCCGCCACCGCGCTCCGCTTGTCGCCGCACTACTACAACACGGAGGACGAGCTCGACGCCGCCGTCACGGCCCTCGCCGAGCTCGCCCGGGGGTGAATCCGGTGATCGCGGAGGCACCGTGATGCGCTGGTCCCCGGCGCTCGCCGGGGCTTTCCTGATCCCGCCGGCCACGGCGCAGATCCCCCAGAGCCAGCACGCCGTCGTGACCCAGGTCCTTGGGGCCAGTCAGGTGACGATCGTCTATAACCGGCCGAGCGCGCGCGGTCGCAAGCTGTTCGGCGGCGTGGTGGCGTGGGGCCGGGTGTGGTGCCCCGGCGCCGATCAGGCCACGACGATCGCCCTCAGCAACGACCTGCTGGTGGGAGGACAGCGACTCGCGGCGGGGAAATACAGCATCTGGGCGATCCCCGACACCGCGCAGTGGACGCTGATCTTCAGCCGCGCGGCCGACGTGTTCCACACCCCTTACCCCGGTGACGCGCAGGATGCGTTGCGCATCAAGGTGCCGCCCACGGCGGGGCCGTTCATGGAAACGCTGGCGTTCTACTTTCCCGCCGCCGCTGCCGGGCGGGCGCTCCTCAACCTGCACTGGGGCGAGACGATCGTGCAGGTCCCGATCGAGAGCACCCGCTGAGAAACCCGTCCATGAGCCGGTTGAACTCGTCCGGTTTATGCCCGCTCACCAGAGATGAAGCAGGTAATCTAGGACTGGTAGGCTCGAATCCGCTCCCCGGCTCCCGTGGCCCCCATGCGATGCAGGGCCGTGCTCGCGTGCTCGAGGAGACTCACCGGCTCGATGGGCGTGGCGTGCAGGTCCGCGACCGCTTCGTATCCCGCTCGGACGCGCAGCGGCGGCACGCCGGTGGGCCGAGGGCCGGCTGTCTCGATCACGCGCGACAGTCGCTGCGCCATCTTGACCGCGCCTTCGGGGGCAGTCGCGGGCGCCAACACCGTGAACTCGCCGCGCCCCGCGCGCCCGATGGCGTCGGACGTGCGCCCGCCCGCCTGCAGAGCCTGGGCGGCAAAGTCGATCGCCGCTGGCAGCGCCGCGGCGTGGGCGCCCGCGGGCGCGCCTTTCGGGTCCAGCTCGATGCCGAGCGCCAGGCACGCGAGGGGCGCATGGCGGCGGAACGCGTCCGAGGTGAGCTCGCGCGCTCGCCGCTCGAGCCCGCGCATCGTGTACAGCCCGCTCGTCGGGTCCACGGCGCTCTCACCCAGCACGCGGTCCGTCTCGAGCTTGAGCCGCACCATAGCCTCGAGCTTCAGCGTCAACTCCTCCGGGTTCAGCAGCACGCTCAAATAGTCCCATGCCCCGCCCTCGAGCGCCGCGATCCGCTGTTGCTTGGTCGCGGGCGTCGAAGTGATCATGATGATGGGCACGTTCCAGGCGGCGCGATTGGCGCGAAGCGTGCGGCACACCCCGACGCTGTCGCGATCCGAGAGGTCCGCGTCCAACACGATGGCGTCCGGCTGCACCTCGGGCGCGTGGTCCAGGAGCTCACGCCCGCTCGACACGGACAGGACGTGATAGCCGCGCGGCTCGAGCAGGCTGGCCAGCGCTTGACTGAGCCATGTGCCAGGCGGGCTGGCGAGGAGCACGACGGGGGGACGGCTGAACGGCGCGCGCTGAGCCAAGCTCCTCCTGAGATAGGCCACGGTCTCTACGAGGAGGCTGGGCGCCGCGGAGTGCGGGTTCTCTCAGTGAATGTGGTGAGCGGCGGACCAGGCGGAACCGGGTAAGACCCTAGGCGAGCCTGGGAGAAGACCCTGGTCAGGGCGTGATCAGACCCTCGCGGATGGCGTAGCGGACCAGCCCGGCAACGTCGTGGATATCGAGCTTCTTCATCACGCGGGCGCGGTGGAACTCGGCCGTCTTGGGGGTGATTTCGAGCAAGGCGGCGACCTGTTTGGTGGACTTACCTTCGGCCACGAGCTGCACCACCTGACGCTCTCGGGAGGTCAGGCGAGCACGGTCCTCCGCGGCCGCGGCCTTGCAGGCCTCCACGACACCGCGCGACACCCCCGCCCCCACGTAGAACCCCCCGCGCGACACCTGCTCGATCGCCTGGAACAGGTCTTCCGACGCCTGCGTCTTGAGCACGAACCCCCGAACGCCCGCCTGCACCGCCTGCGCCACCAGGCGGTCCTGCTCGAGCGCCGTCAGGAGCACGACCTGGGTCTCGGGGCACGTGTCGGCGATCTGGCGTGCGGCGTCGATGCCGTTCAGGAGCGGCATCACGATGTCGAGCACGGCGACGTCCGGGTGGTGCTGCCGCGCCGCCTCGGCCGCGGCCCTGCCGTCGGCCGCTTCCGCCACCACCTCGACCCCATGCCGCTCGAGCAGGGCGCGCACGCCCTGCCGGAGCATCGGATGATCATCGGCCAGTACGACCCGCAGGGACACTGTTCCTCCGGTGGCATGCCGTCTTCTGTATAGGGAGCGGCAGGCAACAAAGTCAATAGTTAGTGTTCCGTTCATGGTCACGAAGTCGGTCCGGCTCTCCAAGTCGCGCTACCTCGCCGGCCTGCAGTGTCACAAGCAGCTGTGGTGGCTGGTACACGACTCCGCCGCGCCGGAGCTCGTGCCCTCGCCGGGGCAGCAGAACCTGTTCGCGCAGGGCAGAGCGGTGGGCGAGCGCGCCCGGGGCCACGTTCCGGGAGGCGAGCTCATCGGTCTGCCGCACTATCAGTACGACAACAAGGTCGCGGCCACGCGCGAGGCCCTGCAGCGCGATGCGCCTGCGATCTATGAGGCCTGGTTCCTGGCGGACGAGACCTACGTCGGGGTGGATATCCTGGAGCGGACGCCCCGGGGGCACGCGGTGATCGAAGTGAAGGCCTCGAACAGCCGCAAGCCGGAGCATCTGCCGGACGCGGCGGTGCAGGTGCACGTGCTGCGACGCTCGGGCCTCCAAGTGGAGCGAGCCGAGGTGATGCACCTGAACTCCGCATGCCGCTACCCCGACCTGTCCAATCTGTTCGTACGGGACGACGTGACCGCCCTGGTCGAGGGGGCGCTCGTCGGGGTGCCGGATGAGCTGGCCGCACAGCAGCGGATGCTCGAGGGGCCGCTCCCGGACGTCGCCATAGGGGAGCACTGCACGCGACCTCACGATTGCCCGTTCATCGAGCGGTGCTGGCCGAAGGTGCCCGATCATCATGTGAGCAGTCTGTACCGCATCGACCGGAGACGCGTCCTCCAGTATGAAGCGGACGGCTACGCGACCATCTACGACCTCCCCACCGACCTCGAGCTCGGCGTGATCCACGCCCGCCAGGTCAAGGCGGTGCAGACCGGTCGGATGGTGGTGGAGCGCTCGCTCACGGGCGCACTCGCCCAGTTCGGCTCGCCGCTCGCGTTTCTCGACTTCGAGACAGTCAGCCTCGCGATCCCGCGCTGGCCGGGCTGTCGGCCGTGGCAGCAGGTGCCGGTGCAATTCAGCGTGCACGTCGAGGACCGGGGCCGCGGGGGGGGCCTGGCGCATCATCAGTGGATCGCGGACGGGCCGGACGACCCGCGGCCAGCGCTCGCCGAGGCGCTGGTCGCGGCGTGCTCGGGCGCGCGGAAGGTCGTGGCCTACTACGCGAGCTTCGAGCGCGAGTGCATCCGCCAGCTGCGCGAAGCGGTGCCGCGGTTCGCGAAGGAGCTCGAGCGCATCGAGCACCGCCTGGTGGACTTGCTGCCGGCGGTGCGGAGCCACGTGTACCACCCCGACTTCGGTGGCGGGTTCAGCATCAAGAAGACCCTCCCGGCGCTCGTGCCGGGGCTGTCCTACGCAGACTTGAAGATTCAGGACGGCGAGGTGGCGACGGTCGGGCTGCAACGGCTGATGCTGGAGGGGGACCGCACGCCGCCCGCCGAGCGCGTGGCGCTGCGGGAGGCGTTGCTGCGCTACTGCGAGCGGGACACGTGGGCGATGGTGAAGTTGCTCGAGAAGCTGCGGGGCTTCGTGGCGGATCAGCTCGAGCTGTTCTGAGCGGCCGTGGGCCCGTCGCCATCGGCGAGCAGCGCGCGTGTCGCCGGGTGGCTGGGCCGGTCGAGCACGTCGGCCGCGGATCCCGTCTCCACCACCACCCCGTCCGCCAGCACCGCCACGCGATCCGCGTGGGCGCGCGCGAACTCGGTGTCGTGTGTCGCGATCAAGAGGCCCCGCCCTTCCCGCCCTCCATCACCGGCGGCGAGCCGGCGCAGCGTCCGGCCGAGCGAGCCCCGGCGCGCAGGGTCGAGCGCGGCCGTCGGCTCGTCCATGAGGAGCAGCGCCGGATCGGGAGCGAGCGCCCGCGCGATCGCCACCCGCTGGGCCTCGCCCCCCGACAACTGTCGCGGCAAGGCGCCCGCGCGGCCGCCCACGCCCAGGGACCCGAGCAGCTGCAGGGCGGCCTCGTCCGCCTCCTCGTGCCGCCGGCGCAACACGTGCGTGAGTGCCAGGGTGACGTTCTCGAGCGCGGTGAGGTGCTCGAACAGGGCGTGCCCCTGGAACACGAGACCCACACGGCGCCGCAGGGGCCTGAGACGAGACTCGGGCGGGACCGGACCGGGCTCGAGCGCGAAACCGTCCACGACGATGCGACCGGCGTGGAACCGCTGCAGCGCGGCCGCCGCCCGCAGCGCCGACGTCTTGCCCGCGCCGGAGAGCCCCATCAGCGCGACGACCTCCCCCCGCTTAACCTCCACCGTCAGCGCGCGCAGCACGTCCCGGGCCTCGTAGGTGAGGCGCAGCTCGTGGACCGCGAGCAGCGCCGTCACGCCGCGCTCCACCGCCGCTCGAGCCCCCGCGCGAGGCGGGCCAGCGGCAGCGACATCGCCAGGTACACGACGGCGCACAGCATCCCGGGGACGATCCAGCTCCCGATGTTCGTCGCGTAGATGGCCGTCTGCTTCGTCAGCTCGACCACGGTGAGCACCGACACGAGCGACGAGTCCTTCAGGAGGGCGACGAAATCGTTGGTCATTGGCGCGAGTGCGTACCGCAACGCCTGCGGGCCGCGAACGAGGCGCAGGATCTGCGCTTCGGAGAAGCCGAGCGTACGCGCCGCCTCGAGCTGCGTGCGCGACACCGCCTCGAGCGCGGCTCGGTAGATCTCGGCCTCGTACGCCGCGTAGTTGAGCCCCAGTCCCAGTACGGCGGCGAGAAACGCCGGCAGCCGCACCAGCCCCGAGAGTCCATAGTAGAGGACGAAGAGCTGGAGCAGGAGCGGCGTCCCACGGACCACCTCGACGTATACCGTCATCACGGCCCGCACCGGCGCCGGACCGTACACCCGACCCGATGCCACGACCAGACCCACGACGACGGCGACCGCCATCGACAGTGCCGAGAGGAGTGCCGTGATCGCCGCGGCGCGACCGAGTGAGGGGAGATAGGCCCACACGGAGCTTGCGCTGCGCGCGATCGCCTCGGTGGGCTCCGGGAGTGCGGTCCCCGCGACGCGCCGGAACAGGTCACCCTGAGACGGATCCCAGACGTTCCAAAGCCGGAAGATGCGCTCCAGGGTTCCGTCCCGCATCGCCGCACGCAGTACCACGTCCACTGAATCGCGCAGCGCGGAGTCCGGGTTGGCCAGCACCCCGACGTAGCGGCCGACGGCCACCGCCTGCGGCTGGATCACGAACCCGGTCCCCGCCCGCCGGCGAAGGGCGCGCTCCGCGATGATGTGGTCCAGCAGGACGGCGTCGACGCGACCGGCGACGAGGTCCGCGTAGGGGTGCACGTCGTCGTCGTACGACACGGGAATGAGATCGAGCGAATCGCGGGCGGCGAGCAGGAGATCGTACGCCATCGTGCCGCCGAGCGTCGCGACCCGCCGGCCGCGGAGGGTCGCGAGGCCGGAGAAGCGGCCGCGGTCCTCGGAACGCACGGCCAGGACCTCGCGAAACGAGAAGTAAGGGACGGTGACGGCGTGATGCGCGCGGCGAGCCGGGGTGTCTTCCACACCCGACAGGCCGATCGCGAAGTCGCCTCGTTCGACGGACTGATCGATTGACGACCACTGGACCTGAACGAAGCGGGCGTGGCGGCCCAGCCCCCGGGCGATCGTTTCCGCCACCTCGACGTCGAATCCACGAACCTGTGAGGCATCGGCGGGGTCGGCTTCGACGAACGGCGCTCCGCCCTCGGCATCACCGCCCCACAAGAGCGTCACGCCGCGTCCGCCCTGCGCGCCCAGCCACGCCGCCAGGAGCAGGCCGGGCGTGGCGAACCCGAAGCTGTGAATCAAGTCCCGGCGGCGCCTTGAGCCGCCGCAAAGTCCTCCGGGGTATCGACATCGGTAAGCAGTGCGGTCGGCCGGTCCACGAACATCGCTTCGTGGCTGTGCGCCTGCACGACAGCCTTGCCGCACCCTTCTCCCGTCCACGCGAGCAGCTCCGGGAAGAGCGCTCGCCGGAACAACAGCGGCGGTGCCGTCACGTCGCCGTAACGCGACACGACAAGCGGCGCCTCGGTCCCGCGCGCCGCCGCGACCAGCATCGCGAGCCCTTCCGCGCTCACGCGCACCATGTCCCCGAGCAGCACCACGACCGCGTCCACGCCCGGGCCCAGCGCCTCGAGCCCGCGGTGCAGTGAGCCGCTCGTGGGACCGGTGAATTCGGGGTTGACGACGACGTCGAGCTGGAGATCCGTCAGGACGGCCCGCACGCGCTCCGCCTCGTGTCCCAGCACGACCACGACCGGAGACAGCCCCGCAGTGAGGGCCCGGCGAGCGGCGCGGCGCACCAGCGGCTCACCGTCGAGCTCGAGCAGCATCTTGTTCTTGCCCATGCGGCGCGACGCGCCGGCGGCGAGCAGCACGCCACCGACCGTAAAGGGGTCAGTCCGTCGGGGCATGGATCGGGGTCTGGCGCTCGCGCAGCGATCGGGCGCGCCGACCCGAGCGGACCGCCAGAATCTCCGCGATCACGGCCAGCGCCACTTGCTCGGCGCCGTCGGTCCCGATGTCCAGACCGACGGGGCCGTACACCCGCTCCTCGTCCACCGGCCCGTCCCCGGCAAGACTGCGGAGGATGCGCTCGGTGCGCTGGCGCGGACCCAGCATCCCGATGTACGCCACGGACGTCTTCGCGAGGGCGCGGGCGTACGCCTGGTCATCCGCGAAGTTGTGGGTCATGACCACGGCATAGCACTCGCCGTCGAGCGGCAGCTTCCGGTCCAGCTCGTCGCCCGCGCTCTGCACGAGTCCCGCGGCCGCCGGGAATCGATCGGTCGAAAGGAAGCCCGGCCGCCGATCGACCACCAGCACCCGGAAGCCCACGTCGGCAGCGCAGCGCACCAGTGGCCGGGCGTCGTCCCCCGCCCCCAGGACCACCAACTGGGGTGGGGGAAGCAGGGCGTCAAAGAAGATCGAACGGCCGGCGATCTCGCGGATCCCGGATTCGCCCGTCCCGAACAGCTCCCGCGCCCGCGAGGTCGCTGTGCGATTCAGGTCGGCCGACCCCAGATCGCCCTCGATGCGGTCGGCCGTGACGAGCAGGCCTGTCCCGTTTCCCGCTTCCCGTTTCCCGTCGAGCCGCGTGCAGACGACGAACGCGCGCCGGCCGTCCAACAGCTCCCGCTCCCGCGGCCGCGCCTCCCCAGGCTCCACATAGACATCAACCTGCCCCTCGCACCCGACGCCCAGGTCCCACGCGGCGATCTCGTCGGCGCTCGAGCAGTAGCTGCGGAGCTGGGGTTCGCCGCTCTTGACGACCTGCAGCGCAACCTCGCGCACGTCCTGCTCGAGGCAGCCGCCGCTCACGTTGCCGGCGCTGCTCCCATTCTCCGCGACGACGAGTTTCGCCCCCTCGTGGCGGTAGGCCGAGCCGCGGACACGTACCACGGTCGCGAGCGCGGCGCGCATTCCGCTCGCCCGGGCGTTGGCCAGGAAGTCCAGGACTTCGCGCGTTTCCAGCCACTGTTTCATCGTGGCAATCTACTTGGAACGCTCTCCGACGCGCGCCGCGAACTTGTCCCAGAAGCTCTCCGTCAGCTTCTTGGCGGTGCCCTTGAGCAAGCGGGCCCCGACGCTCGTGCCGCTCGCCATGCTGAGGGGTGGTAATATGCCGCCGGAGCAACCGGTCGCAACGTGCGCGGACGGTCCTTGCGAGCGGCGGTCCCCGGGGTAGTTTGTCCACTATTTCGTTTTGTCGCGATTCATTTTTTGAGGGAGGTAGATCGTGAAGCGCACCGCCTTGTTTCTGCTCCTGGCCGCCCTGCCGGCGGGAGTGATGACCCCCCACCGCGGTCCGGCCGACGAGTCCATCTTCGTCCACGGGCTGCGACCCGATCAGCACGAGTCCGTGCTGTACGTCTGGACGAGTGACGCCGATGAGAAGGACCCCGACTTCCTGACGACGATCGACGCCGATCCCAGGTCGCCCGGCTACGGGAAGATCATCGCCACGACTCCGACGAGCGCACCGGCGAACGAAGCGCACCACTTCGGCTACACCGTCAACACCGATCGCATCTTCGCGGGCGGCCTGTTCTCGAACCGGCTGTTCATCTACGACGTCGCGACCGACCCGAAACACCCGAAGCTCGTGAAGACCGTCCCCGACCTCGCGGCCAGCACCGGGTATTCCGGGCCGCACACGTTCTACGCGGTGCCGGGCGGCGTCCTGATCGCGATGCTCGGGGCGAAGGACGGCGGCGCGCCGGGGGCGCTCGTGCAACTCGACAACGACGGCAACTTCGTCAAGGCGCTCCCCGCTCCCGACTACATGTACGACGTGGGCATCAAGCCCGAGCTGAACCTGATCGTCACCTCAAGCTGGGCGCATCCGCACGCCGTGAAGGCCGGCAACACGCCCATGGACCAGGTGGGCGATGTGGTGGTGGCATGGGACTACAAGACCGGGAAGGTGCTCCAGATCGAGCATCTCGACAAAGCCCCGCTCGAGGTTCGCTGGCTGCACGGCGCAACGGCGCGCGGCGGGTTCATCAACTGCGCGTTCGGCAACAGTGTGTGGCATTGGGAGGTCGGGAAGGACGGCAAGCTGGCGTTCACGCGCGTCATCAAGCTGGCCGACAACGCCATCCCGGCGGACATGCGGATCTCGTACGACAACCGCTTCCTGTTCGTGTCGCTGTTCGGCGGCGGCGCGCTCGAGCAGTACGACATCGCCGATCCGCTGCATCCGAAGCTGGTCAGCACGGTGGCGATCGCGCAGGCGCAGATGCTGAAGCTCACGCCGGACAACAAGCGGTTGTACGTGAGCAACTCGCTGCTCTCGAACCTGGACGGGAAGGTCCCCTACCGGGTCCAGCTGGTCACCGTGGGGCCGAAGGGTCTGACACTCGACCCCAAGTTCGACGTGGACTTCGAGCACTTGCCGACGGGGCAGGCGCGCCCCCACGACATGTTGTTGAAGTAGCTCCGCCCGAGTGCCCTCCGGTCCCGCTTTCCTGTTCGACCTCGACGGGACGCTGGTGGACAGCGTGTACCAGCACGTGCTCGCCTGGCGCGAGGCGCTCGAAAGCGCCGGCATCGAGCTGAGCGTGTGGCGGATTCACCGTCGCATCGGCATGAGCGGCGGGCTGTTCGTGAACGCATTGTTCCGGGAGACGGGCCGCGACTTGAAGCCTGAGCAAGCGGCACAGATCCGCCAGGTGCATGCCGCGGCGTACGCCCGCCAGGTGCGACAGGTTCGGCCGCTCCCGGGGGCGCGCGATCTCCTCGCCTACCTGACGAAGGCGGGCGTCCCCTGGGCGATCGGGACCAGCGGTCGCATGGAGAGCGCCAAGCCGGCCCTCGATATGCTCGACGTCCCCGCGGGCGTGCCTATCGTCACGCGCGATGACGTGCAGTACGCGAAGCCCGATCCGGACCTGTTTCTTGCGGCCGCCGAGCGCCTGGGCGTCGCCATCGCGGACTCGGTGGTGGTCGGAGACAGCGTGTGGGATCTGCTGGCGGCGCGGCGCGCCCGCGCGCTCGGCGTGGGGCTCCTGTCGGGCGGGTACGGCGAAGACGAGCTCGAGCGGGCGGGTGCGTACCGGGTGTATCAGGACCCGGCGGACCTCTTGAAGCACCTGGACGAGGTCGGCGTGCGCATGGGCAGCACGCCACCGTAACCGCGGGCCGTGCCGCGCTGGCGACTCTCCCAGGCCGCCCGTAACTTGCTGCGTGAGCTTCGACCGGGTGCAACGCGCGTGCGGCGCGGCGCTCATGGCGCTCGCGGGCCTGAGCATCGCATCCCCCGCCGCCGCGAGCCTCGCGGCACGACCGGGCGCCCGGCAAGGTCCGCCGGACTCGGCCGACGCCCCCGCCCGCGGGCGATTGTTCGACGCCCCGGAGCCGCTCCAGTTCACCCTCACCGCCGACTTCCGCGCGGTCGCCAAGAGCCGCGGCACGGCCAAGCCGGACCACCCCGGCGTCCTCTCATACGTCGCGCCCGCCGGTGACTCGGTCGCCCTCGACGTGCAACTCCGCACCCGCGGCCACTTCCGGCTCGCGACGTGTCAGTATCCGCCACTCAAGGTGTCGTTCGACCGGGAGCGGACGGCGCACACGGTGTTCGCCCACCAGGGCAGCCTGAAGCTCACGGTGCAGTGCCGGGGCGGCCGCTCCTACGCGAACTACTTGCTCGAGGAGTACCTCATCTATCGGGCCTACAACCTGCTGACCGACCGGAGCTTTCGCGTACGGCTCGCGCGGGTGACGTACGCGGACCCGCAGGGGAAGCAGGCGCCCGAAACCCGCACCGCGTTCTTCGTGGAAGACGACGACCGGATGGCGCGCCGCAACGCGGCGCACGTGTTCGACCAGAAGGGAATGACCCAGACCGATCTGCACCTCGAGCAGATGGGTCTCACTGCCGTGTTTCAGTACATGATCGGGAACACGGACTGGGCGGTATCGGCACTGCACAACATCGTGCTGCTCGAGGACTCAGCCGGCGTCGTGTACCCGGTCCCGTACGACTTCGACTGGTCCGGCGTCATCTGGACGCCGTACGCCCAGCCCGACTCGCGGCTCGGGATCCGCACCGTCCGCGAGCGCACGTTCCGCGGCACGTGCCGCACGCCCGCGGAGCTGGCGACCCTGTTCGCCCGGTTCAACCAGCAGAAGGACGCGATTTACGCGCTGTACCGGGGCATGGAGCCGCAGGGACTCGAGCCCAAACGGATCCAGCAGGCACTCGAGTACTACGATGAGTTCTACAAGACCATCAACGACCCCGGCCGCACACGTCGCGAGTTCAGCCAGGCGTGCCGGCAGGGCTGAGCGGTGAGCCCTGCGGTGGCCGAGCTTCGCTGGGACGTGCCGAGTGCCGAGCGCCTGGATGCGCTGGTCACGGCACGCCTGCCGCTCGGTCTGCGCGGCCGCCCGGCGCCGCGCACGTTCCACCGGGACCTCTATTTCGATACGCCGGACCGGGATCTCGAGCGGCGCGGCGTGAGCTGCCGGCTGCGGTTCGACGTGGAGGATCGTCGCTCGCTCGCCCTCGACCTGGGCGCCGGCGGTGGCCGGTTCGAGTCCCCCGTGGCGGAGCTCGAGCCCCGCCACATCTTCGATGGCAACGCGGGACCGGCGCGCCGGCTGCGGGCGATCGTCGATCCCGGCCGTCTCGTGCTGCAGCTCGAGCTCGAGGTCGAGCGCCAGCTGCGGCCGGCCAACCTCCCCCTCGTTTCCATTCCTCAGTTCGGACTCGCGTATGATGCCGTCACGGTGCAGGGGGAGGGCGGCGGACCCGGAGGCGCGTCCGTGTTCCACGAGCTCGTGGCGTGGCGGCGGCCGTGGGCCGTGATCACCATGGGGCGCTGGGCCCGGGCGATCGAGCAGCGGTACCGCGTGGCCCGCGCCTCGCGCGAGCGGGCGCAGCGCGCCGCCGCGCTGCACGTTGCGCCGGGCGACGAGGGCGGGTCGTCGGCTCCCCGCCAGGCCGCCGTGCTCGCCGTGGCGCACGGGCGCCTAGCGCTGTGGCGCAGCGGTGCCACGCTGCGGTTGCCACTGGAAGAGGGCAGCGGGGAGGAGGCGTGCCGGCGGGCGATGCGCCGCTCGTTCGGGAACGCGGAAGGCGAGGTGCGACTCCTCGGCGTGGTGCCCGCGGCCGAGCGCCGTCCCGCCATCGAGGTGTGGCTCGTGCGGCGACTGCGACGCGATCTCAGCGCCACGCCGCCGAGCGGGCTGCAATGGTTCGCTCCTCAGGACATCGTCGCACGCGTGGGCTCTCCCGTGCTGCGCGACCCGGCGACGCTGTCGGCGCTGGCGGTCGCCGCCCGCTCGGAGCTCGTGCCGGAGTGGTCCGCCGCGCCGCTCGCCGGCGATTCCCCCGGTGCCCGGGGGACGACCGACGAGAGCAGCCGCCTCACACTGAGCGAGCTGCGCGTGCCGACGCTGCCTGCGAAGACGCTCGATGCGGCGCGGCCCGCGGCGGATCAGTTCATCAATGCCCTGCTGTCGTCGCTCGAGTTCAACAGCCGGGTGCTCGCCCTCGCAGAAGATCCCCGCACCCCGCTCCTCGCCCGGCTGCGCTTCCTCGCGATCTTCTCGAGCAATCTCGATCAGTTTTTCATGGTCGAGGTCGGCGCCCTGAAGCATCAGGTGGCCGCCGGAATCGCGGAGCGCTCACCGGACGGCCTCACGCCGGCGGAGCAGCTCGATGCGATCGCCATCCGGCTGCGGCCACTGGTCGCGCGGCAGTACCGCTGCTTCGAGGCCGTGGTCCGGGCGCTGGCGGCGGAGGGTACCCGGATCCGCGACTGGAGTGAGCTCGCGCCGGCCGAGCGGGCGCCGCTCGAGCGCCGGTTCGCCGAAGACGTGGCGCCCGTCCTCACGCCCAAGGCGTTCACGCGCGCCCCCGGCCACCCGTTTCCCCACCTGGGCGACCGGCGACTGAGCCTGGCCGTGATGCTGCGCGATCAGCCGGAGAGCCCGGTGCACTTCGCCTCCGTGGAATGTCCCTCGTCCCTGCCCCGGTTCTTGGCCGTGCCCTCGGGCGGCGTGGTGCCGCTCGAGGCCATCGTGCGCGCCCACGTCGGCGCGCTGTTCCCGGGCCGCGAGGTGGTGGAGGCGCACGCCTTCCGCGTGACGCGCAGCGGCGACATCCAGCTGGACGAGCTCGGTGCAGCGAGCTTCGCGCAAGCGATCACCGAGGAAGTACGGCGGAGACCGTGGGGGCCCGTGGTGCGGATCGAAGTCGAGCGGACCATGCCTCCCCCACTGCGCGAGCTGCTGCAGCGCGAGCTGCGCTTCGAAGAGAGCGGGCTCCGCAGCGCGCTGGGCCCGTCCGATGTGTACGAGGTCGGCGGGCCGGTGGATCTCGGCGGGCTGGGTGAGCTGGCGGCTGGCGTCGGGGCCGACCGCCCCAACCTCGACTATCCGCCGTTCACGGCGAGGGACCCGTTTGCCGAGCGGGCGTCGGTATTCGAGGCCATCGACCAGGGCGACGTGCTGGTCCATCACCCGCATGACTCGTTCACCGCGAGCTTCGAGCGCCTCATCGCCGACGCGGCGGACGACCCCGACGTCGCCGCCATCAAGCTCACGCTGTACCGCCCAGGGGGGCCCTCGCGCCTCGGCGAGGCGCTGCGTCGCGCCGCCGTCCGCGGCAAGGACGTCTCCGTGTTCGTAGAGCTCAAGGCGCGGTTCGACGAGGAGCTCAATATCGGGTGGGCGCAGAGTCTCGAGGCCGCCGGGATCCACGTGATCACCGGCCTCGCGACCCTGAAGATCCACGCGAAGATCGCCCTGGTGGTCCGGCGCGCGGACGGCCGCACGCGACGCTATGCCCACGTTGGGAGCGGCAACTACAACCCCGACACCGCTCGGCTGTACACCGATCTGGGCCTGTTCACCGCGGACGACGGCATCACGGGGGACCTGCACGCGCTGTTCAACGAGCTGACGGGCTCGTCGCGCCCGCCCCAGGCGGCGTTCCGCCGCCTCCTCGTCGCCCCCACCAACATGCTCGACCGGTTCCTCGCCCTCATCGCGCGCGAGACGGAGCACGCGCGCGCCGGCCGCGGCGGGCGCATCCGGGCAAAGCTCAACGGTCTGGCGGACTGTACGGTGATCGGCGCGCTGTATCGCGCGTCGCAGGCCGGCGTGGACGTGGCGCTGGTGGTGCGCGGTATCTGCATGCTGCGCCCGGGCATACGGGGCCTGTCCGAGCGGATCCGCGTGGTGAGCGTGCTGGGGCGCTTCCTCGAGCACGGGCGGATCTATCACTTCGCGAACGCCGGCGCACCGGAATACTACGTCGGCTCGGCGGACTGGCGGCCCCGCAATCTGCGGCGGCGGGTGGAGGTGATCGCGCCGGTGGGCGACGCCGCGGCCCGGGCCCGGCTCGACCGCATCCTCGATCTCGAGCTCGCCGACCCGGACGCGTGGACCCTCGCGTCGGACGGGTCCTACACTCGGCACGGGGGCATGACGGGCTGACGGGCGGCCCCCGGTTCAGATGGTGCCGTGGTACCGCATTTCGTTGGTGGGCGTGAAGCCGAGCTTCTCGTAGAGCGGCCGCCCATCGTCGGAGGCGTGGAGCACCAGGCTCGCGATACCGTTGGCGCGGCACCACCGCAGCAGCTCCCGCATCAGCGCGTCGGCCACTCCGCGGCGTCGCCAAGCGCGCTCGGTGAATACGTTGAGGATCGACCCTTGCGGGCCACGCACCAACCGCCCGCCCGTCTCATCGGGTCGGGGCAGGAGCTCCCGCAGCTCGAGTCCCGCGCCCCCGACGATCTCCCTGGACCGGTCGTCGAGCTCCGCCACCCAGCCGACGTAGCTGCCGTCGGCGATCGCTCTCGTGAAGTACGCCCGCGACGCCTCGATGAGGGTGTCGTGCAGATCGTCCGACAACCGGCGCATGTCCCGGAACATCTCCGCCCGGTGTCTCGCGAGCACGCCCGCGTCGGCGGCGGTGGCCCGGCGGACCCGGTACACCGCCTAGCGGCGCCGTTCGAGCAGCTCGAGCGCCCGCCGCAAACGCGCCACGGCGGCCTCGAACGTCGGCTCGCCCAGGTGGGGTAGCTCGGCGAGCAGTTGGAGCGCGTTCCGAAGGTGCTCGCCGGGGGATTCGCTCGACGGACTGCGCGGCGGGCGACCGCGGCGCTCCAACGTGCTGCGCCGCTCGGCGCCGCGCCGGCGGTCGACCACGCGGCGGCGCTCGCGCGCCATACCGGCCACGGCCAGCCGCCGCGGCACGGTGCGCTGGTCGACGCCGTGTCGGCGGTCGGCAAAGGCGCGGGTCATCGTCACGCTGCGAGAATCTAGCCCACGCTCGGCGCGGCCGGAATGCCGGCCGCCCGGGGCAGCTCGATCCAGAAGCGGCTGCCGCGACTTCCCGTTTGACTTCGCCCGGCCCGCCCGCTAGCCTTCATCGAGCGTTGTACGTCAAGGCGGGACTTGGCCAATGCGCCGGTCCCGCCGTTGTGTTTCCCCCCCTCACGCGGGCGGACCGATGGCGAAGGAAGAAGCGATCGAGATCGACGGGACGGTCGAGCAGGTGCTTCCCAACACGACGTTCCGCGTCCTGCTCACGAACGGCCGTTACGTGCTGGCCACCATCGCGGGCAAGATGCGGCGCTTCCGCATCCGCGTACTCGCGGGCGATCGGGTCACCCTCGCGGTCTCCCCCTACGACCTCACCCGTGGGCGCATCACGTTCCGGCACAAGTGAACCGCGCGCTAGCGCGGACGGGCCTGGTCGCAGACGGCGGCCCGCCCCGCTGTCCGCAATGCGCCCAGCGCCTCGCCTTCGGAGCCGACCGAGAAGGGCGCACGACCGAGTCCTGCAGGTGTGGGTACCGCGCGTATGTGCGGGTGCGGGATGGCGAGCGCCCTGGCCCCGCGTTTCCTATTGGGGCTGAGCGGGCTGCCGTGTCCGAAAGTGCAGCGGGTCTCTCAGGCTCTGCAGCTCCCGGTAGTAGAACAGGGGGGTAGGGCGCCTGCCGCTGAACCGCAGCGCCCTGAGGAACGCGATCTCCTCGGGCGTGGCGGTGCCGCTGAGCGAAGCGTCCTGCAGGAACTCCTTGAGTCCGGGCTCGTCCACCCCGGCCTGGGAGTCCCGCTCGATAAACTCGAAGCGCTTCACGTCCCCAGACGCCACTCGTCGGTTCAGGACGATCTCCAAGCCAAACGATGCGAGGTCGACGTCCCACGACTCGATCAGTGAATCCAGAAACGAGACGCCGGTTTCGGCCGAGACGTGGAAGATGTCGGTGTCGAGGAGCTCGAGTACGACCACACGCATCTCTTCGTAGGTGCGCCCGCCGAGCCGCGCCACCGTGCGGACCCAGTGCGGATCGTCCAATCCCTGCCTGGCCGCTTGCTTCGCCACGTCCAACACTTTTTGGGTGACGAGCCGTTCGAGCTCGCCGCAGGGCTGCTTCTCGAAAATCGCACGAATCTGCTTTTCTTTTGTGGCTTTGCACTTCCGCAGGACCAATTCGCGGACGTCGCCGAGGAGAGCCGGAGGCTGGTCGCCCAGCTCCCGCTTCAACTCTTCTTTGCGCTGCAGGTCCGCCAACTTCGCCAGCTCGCCGCTCGGCAACCGCAGGAATTTGTCCATCCTGTCGTAGATGTCGGTGCGGGCCGGCGCGGGGGGCGCCTTCCGCCGAGTCAGTAGCTGGGAGATGTAGGACTCCGTGACGCGGGCGGCCCGGGCAAGGTCGCGCTGCTCCAGCCCCAACTGCGCCAACCGCTGCCGAATCACGAATGGGACGTCCACGGACTCCTCCTCGCCGACTCCACCAGGTTAACAAGCGATAGTAAATATGTGTATTTGTTCAGTTCTGTTACTTGACAAGTGTAGTAAAGTCGGGTACGTTGAGCAAGCTTCAGAAGTGCCAGTGGTTGTCGAGGTTCATGTCGGTCGCTTGGAAGGAGTCGTCATGTACGCACGCAACGTCACGCTGCAGCTGAAGCCGAATGCCGCAGTTGAGTTCACGCAGACGCTCGAGAAGGACATCCTGCCCATGCTGCGCAAGCGCACGGGTTTCGCGGACGAGATCACGTTCGTCGCCCCGGACGGCAGGAAAGCCCTTGCCATCAGTCTCTGGGACCGCAAGGAGAACGCGGATGCCTATGGCCGCGAGACGTATCCCACTGTGCTCAAGGGCCTGGCGAAGGTGGTGGAAGGAACGCCCGAGGTCGGCACCTACGAGGTGTCCAACTCGACCTTCCACAAGATCGCCTCTCGCAGCTAGAGTCGACCTGGGCTTGGCCTATTGAAGGCCGGCCGGTCTGTTTCGAAGGAGGGGGGCGGCAGAGTCCGCCCTCTTTCTTTTTTCGCAGCCGCGCTCCAGACTATCGCGACCTCTTTCGGGACGTGCCCCGTTGCGTTTCGCTACCGTCGCGCCCATCGTGGCGGCCGCATTCGCGGCTCCCGCCGCCGTCCTTTCTCAAGGTCCCCGGGTCGAGATCACCGTGCCGGCGTCGCTCCGCGGCGCGCCGCTGACCGGGCGCATGTACGTGTTCGTGACACGCCACGACGACGTGGAGCCTCGGCTGCAGGTGCGCCATGAGAGCGACTGCACTCCGTTCTTCGGCGTCGACGTCACGCAACTCGTGCCCGGCGCGCCCGGCGTGATCGACGGCGCGACCCTCGGCTATCCGGTGTCGAGCCTCAAGGAGATCCCCGCCGGCGACTACTACGTGCAAGGGTTGCTCAACGTGTACACGGAGTTTCACCGCGCCGACGGGCATACGCTGTGGCTGCACGACGATCAGTGGGAGGGCCAGCAATTCAACCGGTCCCCAGGGAACCTGGTGAGCGACGTGCACCGGGTGCACCTCGATCCGACCAGGGGCGACACGATCCGCCTCGAGCTCACCCGGGTGCTGCCCCCGATCGAGCTCCCGCCCGACACGAAGTGGGTGAAGCACATCAAGATTCAGAGCAAGCTCCTCACCGCCTGGTGGGGTCGTCCGATGTACCTCGGCGCCACGGTGCTCTTGCCGCGGGGCTACGACACGGAGACCGCCCGTCACTATCCCACCGTGTACGACCAGGGGCACTTCACCCTCAATCCCCCGTTTGGGTTTTCGACCGATTCAACCCCTGAGACCCCCGAGCAACGGGCGGCGCGACTCGCGCGCAGCGCGCGCGAGCCTGGGTTCGAGTTCTACCGGGCGTGGAGCGCCCCCAGTTTTCCACGCCTGATCGCCGTGACGTTCCAGCACCCCACACCGTACTTCGACGACTCGTACGCGGTGAATTCCGCGAACAACGGCCCGTACGGAGACGCCCTGCTGCAGGAGCTCATTCCATATCTCGAGGAGCACTTCCGGATGATCCGGCAGCCGTGGGCGCGGGTGTTGACGGGCGGCTCGACCGGCGGCTGGGAAGCGCTGGCGCTCCAGGTGTATCACCCGGACTTTTTCGGCGGGACTTGGGTGCTCTACCCCGACCCGGTGGATTTCCGGCACTACGAGATCCCCGACATCTACAGCGACACGAACGCGTTCGTGTTTCGGGTGGCGGAATGGATGACTGCCGACGTGCCGGCCGAGCAGGAAGTCACCGCACAGCCGCGGATCAGCGTGCGCCAGGAGAGCCAGTTCGAGGCGGTGCTCGGCAGTCGCGCGCGCTCCGGCGAGCAGTTTGCGATTTGGGAGGCGACGTACGGTCCCGTGGCGCCGGACGGCTACCCGGCCGAGCTGTGGGACCTCCACACCGGCACGATCGACCGCAGCGTGGCCGAGTACTTCCGGACCCACGACTACGACCTGCGCGACTACTTGGAGCGCAACTGGACGACCCTGGGACCGAAGCTCGCAGGCCAGATCCACGTGTTCACGGGCGACATGGACACGTTCTACCTGAATCTCGCGGTGTACCGCCTGGAGGAGTTCCTCAAGGGGGCGCGCCCCGCGGCTGACGCGGAGTTCGCTTACGGACGTCCCATGAAGCCGCACGGCTGGCAGCCGTGGACCAACGCCGAGCTCATGCGCATCATGGCCCGGCACATGGAGCGTCGCCGCCCGCGGCGCTGAGACCTAGAACGTCGCTGGCCGCCGCGCGTCCAGGCTCAGGGGACCCCCGCCGAAGTGCGTGATCAGCAGCGCGGCGCCCAGCAAGGACACGTTCTTCATGAACATCGCCATCTGCATCCCGCGCATCATCGGGTCGGTCACCGCCCAGAAGTTGTGCATCATGAGCGTCACAGGCACCAGGAACAGCACGATCAGCCACCCGCCGATTTTCGCCTTGTAGCCGAGCGTGATGCTCAAGCCTCCGAGCGTGGCGATCACGCCCGACAGCGGGACCAGGAGCCCGGGGGCTGGCACTCCAGCCTGGGCGGCGTAACCGATGTATCCCGCCGAGAAATGCCCCAATGCCGTCATCAAGAAGATCGCGGAATAGAGGAATCGACCGACGGGGACGAGGTAGACCACGGGAATCCCCTTTCTAGGTTGGGAGAACGCATCAGGATGTCAGCGCGCTGAGGGCGCTCTGGAGGCTCGTCGCTTCGCCCGCCTTGAGCGCGCTCACGATGGCGCGCTGGGCTTCGGCGAGTGCGCGCACGCCCTTGGCATGCGCCTGCACGCCCGTAGGCGTGAGCTCGGCCAGGACGCTACGGCGGTCGTCCGGATCGGCGCGGCGGCGGACCAGGCCGTCCTTCTCGAGGCGATCCATCAGCTGGGTGATGTTGGAGCGCACGCAATGCTGGCGCGCGGCCAGATCGGACAGCGGTAAGGGCTCCTTCGCTTCCGCCAGGACGTGGAGCACCGCGAGCTTCGCCAGAGACAATCCGGTCGGACTCAACGCCGCTTCGAGGCGCGCCTCCACGGCGTCCGCCGCGCTCAGAAACGAGAACACGAGCGAGTCGGCCGCCGGCCGGCGCGCGCCTTTTCGGGGCCGCTTGCGCACGGCCTCATTATGGCTCACTCCTTGGCGGCGGGCCACCCTGCCCCCACGGCGCGATACAGCTGCACGGCGGCGACGAGCTGATCCCGCTCCGCCTGAGTGAGCGCCAGCTCGGCGCCGAACAGGCCGCGTTGCGCGTCCAGCACGTCGAGGTAGCTCGATACACCGTTGCGATAACGCATGTCCGCGAGCTCGAGCGCCCGGCGCAGCGCGATCGCCTGTCGCTCCTGCGCCGCGCTCCGGTCCTGAGCCGTGCGCAGCCCCACGAGTGCGTCTTCCACTTCGCGCAGTGCAACCAGCACCGTCTGCTCGTAGCGGGACCGCGCCTGCGATGCCCGCGCCTGCGCGACGTTGACCTGCTCGCCCCCCCCCGGCCGGCCCTGGGTAAAGATCGGGATCGATACTCCGGCGAAGGCCTGCCACACGTTGGTCCCGGACCCGAACCACTTCGACCAATCGGTGCTCTGGCTGCCGTACTGACCGGTGATGGTGAAGGTCGGCAGGAAGGCGGCCTGCGCCACGCCGATTCGGGCCGTGGCGGCACGGAGCGTCGCTTCGGCGCTCCGGACGTCGGGCCGATTGGCGAGCAGCGCGGACGGCACGCCGGCGGGGACCGATATCCGCGCCGCCATCTCGGTGAGCGCGCGGCCCCGGGCGATGGCGCCGGGGTTGCGCCCGACCAGGACGCTCAGCGCGTTCTCCTGTTGCGCCACCTGCCGCTCGAAGTCGGCGACGCTCGCCGCCGGACTCGCCACATCGGCCTCGAACTGGCGGACGTCGAGCTCCGAGATCAGACCCTGGTCGAGCCGCCGGCGGGCGAGCGCGAGCGTTTGCCGTCGCGAGTCGAGGGTGCGGCGCGCGATCGCGAGGTTCAAGTCGGCCGCGCGCAGGTCGAAGTACGCCGTCGCCACGTCGCCGATCAGCGACAACTGCAGCGCGCGCCGGTCCTCCTCGCGGGCCGCGAGGTCCGAGCGTGCGGCGCTCGTGCCGCGGCGGATCCGGCCCCACAGATCGAGCTCCCAGCTCAGGTCGGCGGTCGCCTTGTAGACGTCGAACGTCTGCGCCCCGAACGTGCCGAACACGGCTCGGCTGCGACCGGCCTGACCGTTGGCGGTGAGCTCCGGCACGAGCGCGCCCCGGGTGGCCCGGTACTGAGCGCGGAACTCGTCGATCACGGCGAGCGCGGTGCGCATGTCGCGGTTCTCCCGCAGGCTGGTGTCCACGAGCTGCCGCAGCACGGAATCCTGGATCAGGTCGAGCCACCGGAGCGCTGCGCCCGAATCCGCACCCGGCCGTGCCGGCGCGGTGTCGTACGCGAACGGCACGCGCGCGGTATCCGCCCCGGGCGGCAGCAGCGTGTCGCGGCTGGTACGCAACGAGTCGTAGAACGGCCGGAGCGAGTCCTGGGACGCCGCCGGTCGCCGCCAGCCGTCCGGCATGCCGACCGAGGATCGGCGATATCCGGGTCCCACCGCACACGCCCCGATGAGAGCGATCAGAGCGATCAGCGCGACGAACGCGCGCGAGGCGACTCGGCGCATGTCAGTCGCCCTCCACCGCAGCGGGCACGGTTCGCGGGACGACGGCCCGCGCCTCGCGGCGGAACAGGCCCCGCTCGCTCACGGTACGGATCGCCGTGAAGAACAGCGGGATGAAGAAGACTCCGACCAGGGTCGCGACGAGCATCCCGAAGAAGACACCGGTGCCGATCGAGTGACGGCTCGCGGCGCCGGCGCCGCTGGACGTCAGCAAGGGCGTGACGCCGAGGATGAACGCGAACGACGTCATCAGGATGGGCCGCAACCGCTCCCGCCCGGCCTCGAGCGCGGCATCGCGAATCGACCGCCCCTGAGCACGCAGCTCGTTGGCGAACTCGACGATCAGGATCGCGTTCTTCGCCGCGAGACCCACGACGACGATCAGGCCGATCTGCACGTAAACGTCGTTCGCCATCCCGCGCAGCCACACGCCGAGCAGAGCGCCGAGCGTGCCGAACGGCACGCCGAGCAGCACCGCGAACGGGATCGACCAGCTCTCGTATTGCGCGGCGAGCACCAGGAACACCATAACGAGTCCGAGCACGAACACGACACGGCCCTGCCCGCTCGAGGCGCGCTCCTGATAGGACTGCCCGCTGAACGCGTAGCCTACGCCGCGGGCGGCGTACTTGTCCTGGGCGAGCCGCTCCACGGCGGCGAGCATTTCCCCGGAGCTCTTCCCGGGCGCCGGGGCCCCAACGACCAGCGCCGACGTGAAGCCGTTGAACCGCGTGATGACGCTCGGGCCGGCCCGGAATTCGGTGTGCGTGAGGGCGGACACGGGCACCATCTGCTGGTTGGGCCCTCGGACGTACAGTCGCCCGATGTCCTCGGGGGTTTGGCGGAACCGCGCCTGCGCCTCCGCCTGCACGCGGTAGGTCTTGCCGTACCGGTTGAAGTCGTTGATGTAGAGCGTCGAGAGGGACGCTTGCAGCGTCTGAAACAGATCGGTGAGCGAGATCCCGAGCGCCTTCACCTTCTCCCGGTCCACCTGCACGAAGAGCTGCGGCGTGTTCACCCGGATGGCCGGGTACACGCCGCGCAGCTCGGGGAGCGCGTTGGCGTCGCGCGCGAATTCGCCCGTCAGGCCCGCGAATTTCGTCACGTCGTTCACGCCCCGGTCCTGCAAGTTCATCTCGAGGCCCGCGGTCGTGCCCAGGCCGATGATCTCGGGCAGGTTGAACGCGAACCCGCGCATGTCCCGCCGCTGGAAGAGATGGCCGTTCGCGGCGCCGAGCACGGCGGCGAACTGATCCTGCGGTGTGGTCCGCTCCTCCCACGGCTTCAGCGTGACGAACATCATCGTCACGTTCGTCTGGTTCGCATTCAGGAGGAAGTTGAGACCGACGAGCGAGACGACGTGATTGACCGCCGGTTGCTGCCGGAGAAAGCCTTCGATCTGTTGCACCACCGCGTCCGTACGCTGGCGCGAGGCGTTGTCCGGCAGCTCGATGAGTATCCCGAAGTACCCCTTGTCCTCGTTGGGAAGGAACCCGGTCGGCACGGAACGCATGAGGACGAACAGCAGGGCGATCACCACCCCGAAGGCCGCGAAGAACGTACGGGGGCGGTCGATCACTCGGCCGGCGGCGCCGAGGTAGCGCTCGGTCACCGAGCGGAAGCCGCGGTTGAAGCGATCGAACACCCGGCTCAGCATCGCCCCGGACGTGCGACCGGGGTCAGTGGGCTTGAGGAGCACGGCGCACAGCGCCGGGGTCAGCGTCAGCGCCACGATTCCCGACAGCACCACCGACACCGCGATGGTGATCGCGAACTGCTTGTACATCAGGCCGGTGATGCCTCCCAGGAACGCGACCGGAACGAACACGGAGCAGAGCACCAGCACGATGGCGATCAACGCCCGGCTCACCTGGTGCATCGCGCGGTCGGCGGCGACCGCGGGCGATAGACCCTCCTGGGCCATGATACGCTCCACGTTCTCGATCACGACGATCGCGTCGTCCACGACGATCCCGATCGCGAGCACCAGGCCGAACAGCGTCAGCAGATTGACCGAGAACCCGAGCACCTGCATCCCGAAGAAGGCGCCGATGACCGAGACGGGCACCGCGAGCACCGGGATCAGCGTCGCCCGCCAGCTCTGCAGGAACACGAACACGACGAGCGTGACGAGCAGCAGCGCTTCGAACAGGGTCTTCACCACCTCGTGGATCGAGGCGGTGACGTAAGGCGTCGTGTCGAACGCGATCGACCAGCGGACGCCCTGCGGGAACCCCTTGGCGAGCTCGGTCATCCGGCCCACGACCGCGCGCTTCACCTCCAGGGCGTTCGCCCCCGGTCGGAGGAAGACCGGGGTCAACGACGTCGGCGTGCCGTCTAACCGCCCGGCGAGGTCGTAGTTCCGCGCGCCGAGGTGCGCTTCCCCGATGTCCGAGAGGTGGACGAGGGAGCCGTCGGGCCGCCCCCGCACGATGATGCGCTCGAAGTCGCTCGGTTCCTTCAACCGCCCGCTGGTGATCACGGGAATGGTGAGCTCGGTCCCCGGCGGGGAGGGCTCCCGCCCGATGCGGCCCGCGGGATTCGTGGTGTTCTGCTCCTGCACGGCGGCGGCGACGTCCGACACGGTGAGGCCGAGCTGCGCCATCCGGTCGGGGTCGAGGCTCAACAGCATCGAGAACTCGAGCTGGCCGAACGTGCTCGCGTCCCCCACGCCGGGCAGCCGCTTGAGCTCGTCGTCGATATAGATCTTCGCGTAGTTGTTCAGGTACTCCGCGTCGTAACGCGGATCGTCGGAGGTGAGCGCGAGCACGACGAGGAACGCGGTCTGGCGCTTCCGCACGGTGATCCCGTTCCGCACCACCTCCTGCGGCAGCTGTGGCTCGGCGAGGGCGATCTGGTTCTGCACGTCCACCGCCGCGAGGTCCGGGTTGCGCGAGACGTCGAAATAGACCGACAGGTTCATGATCCCGTCGCTCGAGTTCGCGGACTTGAAGTACAGCAGGCCTTCGAGCCCAGACAACTGCTGCTCGATCGGCGCCGCAACGGCATCGGCCACGTCCTGCGCGGTCGCACCCGGATAGACGGCCTGCACCTGGATCTCGGGAGGCGTGAGCGGCGGATAGGTCTCGACCGGCAGCCGGCTCAGGGAGTACAGACCGAGCAATACGATCACGATCGAGATGACGCCCGAGAAGATCGGGCGCCGGATGAATATGTTGCGGATCTGCGGGGCGTCGCTCATGGCCGGCTCCGGATCCTCAGCGGTGCGGCCGGGAGAGCGATCGAGGCGCTATCGCGAGCGACGGTCGCGGCGCTGTCGGCCGCGGGCCGATAGGCCACTGGCGTCGCCGGCTGGCCGGGCGTGACTTTCTGCACGCCCTCCACGACCACGCGGTCGCCCGCCTCGAGCCCCTGCTCGATCAGCCACGATCCGCCGTCCCACGAAGTGGCCACCACGTCCCGCGCTGCGACCGTGCCGCTGTCGCCCACCACGTAGACGAACGGCCCGTTCAGGCCCTGCTGCACGGCGCGCTGCGGGACGAGGATCGCACTCGGCCGCTTGAGGCCGAGCAGTCGCACGCGCACGAATTGCCCGGGGAGCAGCACATGATGGGGGTTGCCGAGCTGCGCGCGCAGCTGCAGCGTGCCGGTCGCCGGTTGGACGGCTAGGTCCGCGAAGTTGAGCTGGCCAGTCGCGGGGAAGAGGCTGCCGTCCGCGAGCGTGACCTGCACGGCGAGCGCATGCGGGCCGGGGGGCAGGAGCAGCCGCCCGTCCGCGATGTCCCTCCCCAAGGCGAGCATGTCTTCGTCGGAAGGGCTGAAGTTCACGTAGATGGGGTCCACCTGCTCGACGGTCGTGAGCAGGTCGGCGGAGCCGGTCACGCGGGCGCCCAGCTCCAGCTGGGCGCGTCCGGCTCGCCCCGAGATCTCGGCGCGAACGAACGTGTCGTCATAGTCCTTTTTGGTTTGATCGGCCGCGGCCTGCGCTTGGTCGAATGCCTGCTGCGCGTCGTCGAAGTCCTTTTGCGCCACTGCGCGCGCAGCGAGCAGCGACTTGAGGCGCGCCAGGTTTCGCTCGGCGTTGGCGAGTCGCGCCTGGGCACTGCGGTAGGCGGCCTCGTAGGTCGTCGGATCGATCCGGAACAGCAGTGTTCCCTTCGCGACGTCCGTGCCTTCGGCGTACGGGCGCGCGAGGATCACCCCGGTGACCTGCGACCGCACTTCCACCGAGCGCGATGCCGCCGCCTGTCCCACGTACTCGTAACGCGCGGCGATGGTTTCGGGGACGACGGTGAGGACCGACACTTCCGGTGGCGGCGGAGCGGCGCCCGCGACGGGTGCACGCCGGCGCGCGGCCACTCCCCCAAGGACGACAAGTGCGACCGCGCCCGCCGCGGTCCAGGTAGCCGGTTTGATCGAACGCTTCATGCGAATACCCGCTGGTGAAGGTGATGAACGACCGAGCCGATAGTGCAGGAATGAACCATGTATCGGCAATGTTCCCGCGACTTCGCGCAGCCAGGCCGGGCTCCCCCGTTTGGGTCGGGCCGCACCACCCGGCTGGCTGATGCTGCTCCCCACGGGTGACATGCGGGCGACTGCGATGCAACGGTTCGGTGGCTGATGGTTCACTAATGAACCAACGCGTCTGCGAGTTCCCGGCGGGCCCGACGCACGGCCTCGGCGAAGGGCGTGGGAACGCGGCTCGGACCAGCTGGGCGCGGTGCGGCGCGACTCGCAGAACTCGCTGCTCCGCCATTGGTTGCGTTGGGCGCCGGTCCCGTTGTCACCGCCCATTGTGACTGCGGACACCGTAGCGAATCCTGTGGGGCCGCATACTGCTCGATGGACGCGCCCATGACCCTACGGGTCCTGCTGCTCGAAGACGTGCCTGCCGACGCCGCGCTGATCGAGCGCCAGCTCACCAAGTCCGGGCTGGGCTTCGTCAGCCAACGGGTCGACACGCGCGGCGCCTTCGAGGAGGCGGTGCGGGTCTTCGCTCCCGACGTCATCCTGTCCGATCATGGACTCCCCGGTTTCGACGGGTCGGCGGCGCTCGCGTTCGTGAAGGAGCATTGCCCCGCGCTTCCGGTCATCTTGGTCACCGGCTCGCTCAGCGAAGAGAGGGCCGTCGCGTTCATGAAAGCGGGCGCCGCGGATTACGTCCTGAAGGATCACCTGGCGCGACTGCCCCAGGCGATCGAGCGGGCCCTGCGGGAGAGCCGTCTCCAGGAGGAGCGGGAACAGGCCGTCGCGGCGCTGCGCGAGTCCGAGGCGCAGTACCGCTCCCTGTTCGAGAACACGCCGTACCCGGTGTGGGTATTCGACCTGGTGACACACCGGGTGCTCGCCGTGAACGGGGCGGCGATCCGACACTACGGGTACTCGCGCGAGGAATTCCTCGCCCTCCAAATCGAAGACCTGCGACCGGCCGAGGACGTTCCCGCCCTCCATCGGCACCTCGCGACGATGCCCACCGGTTTCCACTCCGCCGGCATGTGGCGGCACCGCAAGAAGGACGGCACCATCATCGAGGTCGAGACCGGCGGCCACGGGATACAGTTCAGCGGGCGACCGGCGGAACTGGTCGTGATCCACGACGTCACGGAGCGAAAGCGACTCGAGGAGCAGTTCCGCCAGGCGCAGAAAATGGAAGCGGTAGGCCGTCTCGCGGCCGGGATCGCTCACGACTTCAACAATCTCCTGACCGCGATCCTCGGCACGACCGAGTTGATGCTGGAGGACCTCCCCTCGGAGGGCGCCGAGCGTGAGGGGCTGCTCGACATCCGGAGTGCCGCGGAGCGGGCGGCCGTCCTCACGCGGCAGCTCTTGACGTTCAGCCGCCAGCAAGTGGTATCGCCGCAGTTGCTACGGTTGAACGAGCTCGTGTCCGACCTCGGGAAGCTGCTGCGGCGCCTGCTGGGCGAGGACGTGGCGATCCGTACGACGCTGGCACCCGATTGCGGCAGCGTGAAAGCCGACCAGGGACAGCTCGAGCAGGTGATCGTGAACCTCGCGGTGAACGCGCGCGACGCGATGCCGAACGGGGGACGGCTCGCGCTCGAGACGAGGAACGTCGACCTGGAC
>Ga0184619_10000009_pt1 | contig 108650 bp, 103 predicted proteins | sample PLM0_60_b1_FD_133146 | JGI IMG/M metagenome (GOLD analysis project Ga0184619, IMG submission 133146) | Groundwater sediment microbial communities from an aquifer in East River, Colorado, USA - PLM0_60_b1 | ecosystem: Environmental > Terrestrial > Soil > Riparian zone | place: USA: East River...
AGGCTGGGCGGCAACACGCGCTCGGCCGTCACGCCAGGGCGGGGATCGGGGTGCGCCGCCACGCTGCTGGCGCGCGTCGCCACGAGCAGTCCCGCGACGGCCGCGCCCGCCACGCCCGCGATGATCCAGGGGAGCGGCTGGCTCACAGCGCCGCGAGCGTCGCCAACACCTCGCCGCCGTAGAACAACCGGATGTACTTGTGCTGGATCGACGTGAGCCGGCGTACCGCCCACGCGAGGTGCACGAAATGCGGCTCGAACGGCGGCCGCAGCGGGTGCATCCCGGCCTCCGCGGGCAGCAGGTTGCCCTTCCGCGTGTTGCAGGTGCTGCAGGCCGTGAGAACGTTGGTCCAGGCGTTGGTGCCGCCCCGCGACAACGGCACCAGGTGGTCGCGCGTGAGGCACTCCCGGTGGCGCAGCTCCGGCTGGCTCCGCCCGCAGAACTGGCACCGGTAGTTGTCGCGAGCGAACAGGAAGGTGTTGGTCACCTGACGCCGGAAGCGACGCGGCACGTGCACGAACTTGATCAGTCGGATGACCGCCGGCCGCGGGATGGCCAGGCGCTCGCTTTTGACCACGGGGCCGTCCGCTTCGACGATTTCGGCCTTGTGGTCGATCACGAGCCGCAGTGCCCGGCGCACGGGCACCATCGTAAGGGGCTCGAATGACGCGTTGAGAGCGAGACAGCGCAAAGGCACTCCCCTCGGGCGAAAAGTGGCCGTCTCGCTCAACCACGAGCCAGACGGCCACGTATGCTACCTCACCGGCTAAGGCGCGGCAAGAGCGTGGGTTAAGTCGCTCCCCCCTCGGCAAATGCGGCCCGGAGCGATTCGATCTGCTGGGCCACCGCGTGGCGGGAGGCTCCGCCTGGCGTCGCCCGGCTCTCGACCGAATCCTCCCACGTTCCAAGTTGGGCCAGGGCGGCACCCAACGTCGGATGGATGCCCGCCGCCACCGGACCCGGCACGCGGTCGAGCGGCACCCCGGAGCGCTCCGCCTCGCGCACCAGCCGGCCCACGAGGCCGTGGCTCTCGCGGAACGGCACGCCAGCCTCCACCAGGAGGTCGGCGAGGTCGGTGGCCCGGAGCGAAGCATCGAGCGCGGCTTGCATCCGCTCAGGGTCCACGCTCAGCGTCGTGATCGCACCCGTGGTCGCGGGCAGCACCAGGGCCAGCGTGTCGAACGCATCGAACAACAGCGCCTTGTCCTCCTGCAGATCCTTGCTGTAGCCCGCCGGGAGGCCCTTGAGAACGGTGAGCAGCGCCACGAGGTCGCCCAGGAGACGCCCCGATTTCGCCCGTGCCAGCTCGAACACGTCGGGGTTGCGCTTCTGCGGCAGCAGGCTCGAGCCGGTGCTGAAGTCATCCGACAACCGTACGAAGCCGAATTCGGCAGTCGTGTAGAGCACGAGCTCGGCACCGAGGCGCGAGAGGTGCGTGCCGACGAGCGTGAGCGCGAACAGCACTTCGGCGACGAAGTCTCGGTCGCCGGTCGCGTCCAGCGCGTTGGCGGCGACGGAGCGAAACCCCAGCGCTTCCTTGAGCAGCACGCGGTCGACGGCGAACCCAGATCCGGCGAGCGCCCCGGAGCCGAGCGGCAGCTCCGCCACGCGTCGCCGCGCATCGGCGAGGCGCTGGCGATCGCGCACCAGCGGCCAGGCATGCGCCAGCAGCACGTAGGCCCAGCGCACCGGCTGGGCGCGCTGGCCGTGGGTGTAGCCGGGCAGGAGCACAGCGACGCCGTCCTGCGCGCGGGCCACGAGCGAGCGTCCCAGCGCGGCGAGGTCCGCGTCGAGCTGGTCGATCGCGTCGAGGGTCCACAACCGCAGGTCGGTCGCCACCTGATCGTTGCGCGACCGGCCGGTGTGCAGTTTGCCGGCCACCGCGCCCACGTCGTCGTACAGCAGCCGCTCCACCAGCGTGTGCACGTCCTCGTCGGGCGCACCCACCGCCGCGCCGTCAGCGAGCCGCTCGGCCACGCGGTCCAACCCGTCCAGGAGCTGGGTCTCCTCGATGGAGGTCAACACCCCGACGCGGCCGAGCGCGTGCACCCAGGCCTTGCTCGCGGCCACGTCCTGGGGCCAGAGCCGGTGGTCCACCGGCAGGCTGCGGTTCAACGCGTCGAGCGCCGCACTCGGTCCGAGGCTGAAGCGCCCGCCCCACATCTGATGGGCCGCTGGCGCGGCCGGGGCGGCCGGCGCGGCCGGCGCGGGGCCGGCGGGCGGGGTCTCGGCAGGCCGACGTGACATCAGTCGACCGCTGCGCCGACTTCCTGCTGCCGGCGCGCCGCCTCGAGGCCGGATCCGATCCGGATCGACAGGCCGTAAAGATGAATGAACCCTTCGGCATCTTTTTGATCGTAGACGGTGTCCTTGCCGAAGGTGGCGTACGAGGGCTGGTACAGCGCGTACGGACTCTCCCGTCCCGCCACGGTGAGACCGCCCTTGTAGAGCTTGAGCCGCACCGCGCCGGTCACGCGCTTCTGGGTGCTCGTCACCGCCGCGTCGAGCGCCTCGCGCTCGGGTGTCCACCAGCGCCCGTCGTACACCAGGTCCGCATAGCGCAGCGCCAGCTCGTCCTTGAGCCGCAGGGTGCGCCGGTCGAGCACCAGCTGCTCGAGCTCGCGGTGCGCCGCATGGAGCAGCGTCCCGCCCGGCGTCTCGTACACGCCGCGCGACTTCATCCCCACCAACCGGTCCTCCACGACGTCCGCCCGGCCGACACTGTGCTCGCCGGCGATCCCGTTCAGGGTCTCGAGCAGCTCCACCGGGCCCAGGGGGACGTGGTTCACCGAGACGGGCGTCCCCTCCTCGAAGCCGATCTCGACCACGGCGGGGAGGTCGGGGGCTTCGAGCGGGTCCTTCGTCATGACGAAGATGTGCTCCGGGGGCTCGCGTGCCGGATCCTCCAGGATGCCCCCTTCGTGGGAGCAATGCCAGAGGTTGCGGTCGGTGGAGTAGGGTTTCTCGACGGTCGCCTGCACCGGAACGCCCTTCGCCTTCACGTAGGCGATGAGATCCTCCCGGCCCTTGAACTGCCACTCGCGCCACGGCGCGATGACTTGGAGCTCGGGCGCGAGGGCAGCGTACGTGAGCTCGAACCGCACTTGGTCGTTTCCCTTGCCGGTACAGCCGTGGGCCACCGCCTGGGCGCCCGCTCGCTGCGCGAGCGCCACGTGATGCGCGGCCATCACCGGCCGTGCCATGGCGGTGCCGAGCAGATAGGTGCGGGCGTATACCGCACCGGCGCGCAGCGTGGGAAACACGAAGTCGCGCACGAATTCCTCGCGCAGGTCCGCGATCACGCAGTCGACGGCGCCGGAGCGCTTGGCCTTGTCGATCAGGCCCTCCAGCTCGCCCGTCCCCTGCCCCACGTCGGCGGCGAAACACAAGACCCGGGCGCCGTATCGCTCGCGCAGCCAGGGCACGATCGCGGATGTGTCGAGTCCGCCCGAATACGCGAGAACCACCAACGGCCCCATGTCGCGCCCCCTGTTGGTTTATGCAGAAGGATGCATAAACATACAACAGCGCGGTCGCCTGTCAACGCCCGGCGGACACCTAGCGTACTTCCGGAGTTGGGCCGATCCTTGTGGGACTCCATGAACCGACGCGAGCTGCTCGGCGCCCTCGGCGCCACCATCACCCTCCCGGCGCTGGCCGGGCTGCCGACGGACCGGTTGCTCGCGACGGGCCGGCGCGTGCACGGGCGCGCGCGCGCCGGCGCGCTTCAGGTACTCGACCCGCACCAGAGCGAGACGGTCGCCACGATCGCCGAGATGATCATCCCCGCCACCGACACGCCCGGCGCGCGCGCGGCGGGGGTTCACCGCTTCATCGATCTGCTGCTCGCGGAGTGGTTCCCGGATGACGAGCGCGCCGGCTTCTTGGCGGGGCTCGCCGATGTGGACGCGCGGGCTCGTGCGACGTTCGGGACGGACTTCATCGGCGCGAGCGAGTCTCAGCGCGTCGAGCTCCTCGGCAAGCTCGACGCCGAAGGCCAGGCGCTCCGCCAGGCACAGCAGGATCCGCAGCAGCCTTTCTTCCAGCGCATGAAATCCCTCACCGTGTACGGGTATTTCACGTCCGAGGCCGGAGCCACGGCCGAGCTGCACTTCGTGGCGATCCCCGGACGCTACGACGGGTGTACGTCGCTGGACAACGCCCCCGCAGCCCCGGGAGACTTCTGATGACCGCGGCGACGTTCGACGCGATCGTGGTGGGGTCGGGGATCTCGGGCGGCTGGGCGGCGAAAGAGCTGTGCGAGCGCGGGCTGCGCACGCTGGTGCTCGAGGCCGGCCGGCCGATCGACCCGGCGCGGGACTACGTCGAGCACGTGCCACCGTGGGAGATGAAATTCCGCGGGTTCGGCGACCGCACGGCACTCGAGCGAGACCAGTTCATCCAGCGGCACTGCTACGCCTGCAACGAGTACAGCGGCAAGTTCTTCGTCAATGACCGCGACAATCCTTACACGTTCGATCCCGACAAGCCGTTTCACTGGATCCGGGGACGTCAGATCGGCGGCAGATCCATCATGTGGGGGCGCCAGGTGTATCGCTGGAGCGACCTCGACTTCGAGGCCAACGCGCGGGACGGCGTCGGGGTCGACTGGCCGATTCGCTACGCCGATATCGCGTCCTGGTACGATCACGTGGAACGGTTCATCGGGGTGAGCGGTGAGCGGTTGGGACTGCCGCACCTGCCGGACGGGGAATTCCTCCCGCCCATGGCGCTGAACTGCGCCGAGCAGGTGGTCCGGGACGGCGTCGCCAAGCACTTCGCGGGCGAGCGGGTCGTGACGATCGGCCGGGTCGCGATCCTCACGCAGGCGCACGGTGGGCGCGCGGCGTGCCACTACTGCGGCCCGTGCGAGCGCGGCTGCATCACCCACTCGTACTTCTCGAGCATCGGCGTCACGCTGCCGGCGGCACGCGCCACCGGACGTCTCACCCTGCGGCCCTACAGCGTCGTGCACAGTGTCATCTACGACGAACGACGCGGCCGGGCCGCCGGCGTGCGGGTGATCGACGCGCAGACCAAGCAGTCGCTCGAGTTTCGCGCGCGGGTCGTCTTCCTGTGCGCCTCGACGCTCGAGTCGGCCCGCATCCTGTTGAACTCAAAGACCCCCCGGTTCCCGACGGGTCTCGCGAACTCGAGCGGCGAGCTTGGCAGGAACCTGATGGACCACACCATGGGCGGGGGGGCGGGCGGCACCGTGGCCGGCCTGGAAGACCACACCGTCCACGGGAATCGTCCCAACGGGATCTATGTCCCCCGGTTCCGCAACGTCCGGACCAAGCACCCGGACTTCCTGCGAGGCTATGGGTTTCAGGGCGGTGCTGGACGCGACGGCTGGCGGCGTGGACCCTCGCTGCCAGGGTTCGGTCCCGCATTCAAGGCGGCGCTGCGGACACCCGGGCCGTGGCACTTCTCCTTGTACGGATTCGGTGAGTGCCTGCCGCGACCGACCAACTACGTCGAGCTCGACTCGAAGACGGTCGACGCGTGGGGAATTCCCTCGCTGCGCATCCATTGCGAGTGGAGCGACAACGAACGGAAGATGCTGCAGGACATGTCCGTCACCGCGGCCGAGATGCTCGAAGCGGCCGGCGTGCGCGACGTCAGGTCGTTCGTGGACAACAACCCGCCCGGCCTCACCATCCACGAGATGGGCACGGCCCGAATGGGGCGCAACCCCAAGACCTCCGTCCTGAACGCCCACAACCAGTGCCACGACGTGAAAAACCTGTTCGTGACCGACGGCGCCTGCATGGCCTCGTCGGCGAACCAGAACCCGTCCATCACGTACATGGCGCTCACGGCGCGCGCGGCGGCGTATGCAGTGGAAGCGATGAATCGGAACGAGCTCTAGAGGGGCTCGGGACTCGGGACTCGGGATTCGGGAGAAAACATCCATGACTGATCGACGCGATTTCATCAAGGCGCTCGGTGCTGCGGCGCTTGGGCCACCCTTGCAACCCCTAGCCCCGAGCCCCTATCCGCGAGCCCCCCTCCGCAAGCTCGACCGCATCGGGCTGCAGCTGTACACGGTGCGCCAGCAGATGGAGAAAGACGTCGAAGGGACGATCGCGCGCGTCGCCGCGACCGGCTATCGAGAGGTCGAGTTCGCGGGCTACTTCGGGAGGGCCCCGCGCGACGTGCGCGCCCTGCTCGACCACCACGGCCTCTCGGCACCCTCGTCGCATGTCTCGCTCGCGCCGGAACAATGGCGTGCGGCGCTCGACGCCGCCCCGGTCATCGGGCACCGCTACCTCGTGATCGCGTGGATCCCGGCGGAGGAGCGGCAAACGCTCGACGACTACAAGCGCGCGGCGGAGCGCTTCAACCGTGCCGCGACCGAAGCCAAAGCCGCGGGGCTCCAGTTCGCCTACCACAACCACGACTTCGAATTCGTGCCGCTCGACGGGCGGTTGCCGTACGACGTGCTGCTCGCCGAGACCGATCCCAAGCTGGTCCAACTCGAGATGGACCTGTATTGGATCGTGAAGGGCGGGCAGGATCCGCTGGCATACTTTGCGCGCTGGCCCGGACGCTTCCCGATGGTGCACGTGAAGGACTCGATGGGCCCGCCCGACAACAAGATGGCCGACGTGGGCACCGGTACGATCGACTGGAAGCGAATCTTCGCCAAGGAGCAGCAGGCCGGTATCAAGCACTTCTTCGTGGAGCACGACCAGCCGGCGGACGCATTCGCGTCGATCCGGGCGAGCTGCGAGTACTTGAAGCGGCTCGAGTTCTGATGGATCGGCGAACGGCAGTGGCGGCGCTCGGGGCCGCCGCGTTCGGCTCCCAGGGTGAAGCCTGGGCTCGGCCCGGCGCTGCCCTTAAGGGCAGTGTATCGCCGAGCCCACGCTTGAGCGTGGGAAGACTGAAGCAGTCCGTGTCGCGCTGGCCCTACAAACAGATCCCCTTGCCCGAGTTCAGTCGGGCGGCCGCGGGAATGGGATTGGCCGCGATCGACCTGCTGGGTTCCGACGAGTGGGACCCGGTGCGCGAGGCGGGCCTCGTGTGCTCGATGGGCTATCCGACCGCACGACGCGACTTCATCGCGACCGGCTTCAACGATCGGGCCAACCACCGGATGCTGTTGCGCGAGCTGGAGGAGACCCTTCCCCTCGCCGCGCGCCACGGCGTCCCGAATGTGATCGCGATGTTCGGCAACCGTCGCGGCAAGAGCGACGGCGAGGCGATCGAAACGTGCGTCGCGGGGCTCAACGCGATCAAGGCGCTGGCGGAGGAGCAACGCGTCACGATCTGCCTCGAGCTCCTGAACAGCAAGGTGGATCACGCGGACTACCAGGGCGACCGGACGGCCTTCGGGGTCGCCGTGGTGAAGGCCGTGGGCTCGCCGCGCGTCAGGCTGCTGTACGACATCTATCACATGCAGATCATGGAAGGCGACATCATCCGCACCATCCGCGACAACCGGGAGTGGATTGCGCATTTCCACACCGGGGGCGTGCCCGGCCGCCACGAGCTGGACGGTACGCAGGAGCTGAACTGGCGCGCAGTCGCATCGGCCATCGCCGACACCGCCTTCACGGGGTTCGTGGCGCACGAGTTCGTCCCGACCCGCGATCCGCTCACCTCGCTCGGTGACGCGGTGGCGGTGTGCAACGTCTAACGAGGCGGGTTCGAGCATGACATTGCTCCGGCAAGCGAAGCTGTACGACGTGTGCATCGTCGGCTCGGGGGCCGGCGGTGGAATGGCGGCCTACGCGCTCACCAAGGCCGGCGCCGACGTCGTGGTGCTCGAAGCCGGTGAGCCGTGGGACAACGCGAAGGACTCGGCGATGCTGACGTGGCCGTACGAGTCGCCGCGCCGCGGGAAATCCACGCGGGAGCGACCCTTCGGCGAGTTCGACGCCTGCATCGGCGGCTGGGAGATCCCCGGCGAGCCGTACACGCGGGCGCCGGGCACCGAGTTCAGCTGGTGGCGGGCCCGCATGGTGGGCGGCCGCACCAACCATTGGGGCCGCATCTCGCTGCGCTTCGGGCCCTACGACTTCAAGCGCAAGAGCCGGGATGGCCTGGGCGACGACTGGCCGATCGCCTACGAGGACGTGGCGCCCTATTACGACAAGATCGACCGGCTGATCGGAATCTTCGGCAGCGCGGAGAACCTCCCGAACGAGCCGAACGGGGTCTTCCAGCCGCCACCCCGCCCGCGGTGCCACGAGTTGCTCGTGAAGCAGGCCGCCGACCAGCTGCGCGTCACCTGCATTCCGGCGCGCCTCTCCATCCTCACCCGGCCCTTGAACGGACGGGCGGCGTGTCACTACTGCGGCCAGTGCAACCGCGGCTGCAGAGTGAACGCGAATTTCACGTCCACCAACGTGCTGATTGCCCCTGCCGTCGCCACCGGGAAGCTGACGCTCCTCACGAACGCGATGGCGCGCGAGGTGCTGGTCGATGCGGGCGGGCGCGCCACCGGCGTCGCATACGTCGACAAGGCGACCGGCACGGACCGACGCGTGCGGGCGAAGGTGGTGGTCCTGGCCGCGAGTGCCCTGGAGACCGCCCGCCTGCTGCTCAACTCCAAGTCGTCCCTGTTCCCGAACGGCCTGGCGAACTCGAGCGGCACGGTCGGCAAGTACATCACCGATACGACCGGCACGGACGTCGCCGGGTTCATCCCGAAGATGATGGACCACGTGCCGCACAACCACGACGGCGTGGGGGGGATGCACCTGTACATGCCGTGGTGGCTCGACAACGCGAAGCTCGACTTCCCGCGCGGGTACCACATCGAGGTGTGGGGCGGCCCAAACGTGCCGTCCTACGGCTTCGGGGGTGGGATCCACCGCTACCCGTCGGGCGGCGGGTACGGCACACAGCTCAAGAACGACTACCGCCGCTACTACGGGGCCACCATCGGCTTCTCCGGCCGGGGCGAGATGATCCCCAACGACGACACGTATTGCGAGATCGACCCGCGCACGGTGGACCGGTGGGGGATCCCCGTCCCCCGGTTTCATTGGAAGTGGACGGATCATGAGTACAAGCAGGTGAAGCACATGCAGGAGACGTTCCGGGCGCTCGTCGCGGCCATGGGCGGCGAGGTGTTCGCCCCGATGCCGACTGCGGAGCAGGGATACGGCATCGCGGCAGGCGGCGTCATCATCCACGAGCTGGGCGGCGCGCGCATGGGGGACGACCCGAAGACCTCCGTGACGAACGGCTGGTGCCAGGCGCACGACTGCAAGAACCTGTTCGTGGCCGACGGCGGGCCCTTCGTGTCGCAGGCCGACAAGAACCCGACGTGGACGATTCTCGCGCTGTCGATGCGCACCAGCGAGTACATCACCGATCAAATGAAGAAGGGAGCGCTGTGATGCAGCGTCGCGACGTGGTGCAGCTCTTGGCCGTGGCCCCGCTCGCCGCGGCATTCCGGTGGACGCCGGACTCGGTACGCGAGGCCTCCGCTCGGGCGCGCGAGGCGCTCGCCCGCGGCACCCCGTACGAGGCGAAGCAGTTCACACCCCACGAGTGGGACACGGTGCGCGTGCTGGTGGACCTGATCCTACCCAAGGACGAGCGCTCCGGCAGCGCCACCGAGGCGGGCGTGCCGGAGTTCATGGACTTCATGCTCGGCGACGACCCGGATCTGCAAACCCCCGTGCGCGGCGGGCTCGCGTGGCTCGATCACGAGTGCGACGACCGCTACGGCAAGACCTTCATCGCCTGCACCGCGGCGGAACGGACCGCGGTGCTCGACGACGTCGCCTGGCCGGCCAAGGCGAAACCCCAACACGCCGCGGGTGTGGCCTTCTTCAACCGATTTCGCGACCTCACCGCGTCGGGGTTCTTCTCCAGTCGCATCGGCGTGCAGGACCTGCACTATGTCGGGAACACCTTCGTCTCCGCGTGGACGGGCTGTCCGCCGGAGGCGCTCGCCAAGCTCGGCGTACGGTACGACGACTGACGGGAAACGGGAAAGGGGCCACGGGAAAGGTGACGGCGAACAAGCGCCTCGGCGTCGGGTTCGTGGGAAGCGGGTTCAATGCGCGGTTTCATCTCCTCGCATTCCAGGGCGTGCGCGACGCGGACGTGCTGGGTGTGTGGAGCCCCAACCACAAGCACGCCCAAGACATGGCAGGCGTCGCCCGGAAGCTCGAGGTGGGGGAGGCGAAGCCGTACCGCTCGGTGGCGGAGATGGTGGCCGACCCCGCGATCGAGGCGCTCTGGCTGTGCGGTCCGAACTTCGCGCGGATCGAGAACTTCGAGGAGATCACGGACACAGTCGCGCGCGGCAAGGGAGCGCTCCGCGGGATCGCGTGCGAGAAGCCGCTCGCCCGCAACGTCGCCGAAGCGACGCGGGTCCTCGAGCTCACGAAGCAGGCCGGCATCCCCCACGGCTATCTCGAGAACCAGGTGTTCGCGCCCGCCGTGGCGCAGGGACATGGGATCATCTGGGCCCGGGGCGCCGCGCTCACCGGCCGTCCCTACCTCGCGCGGGCGGCGGAGGAGCACAGCGGACCCCACATGCCCTGGTTCTGGCAGGGCAAGCTCCAGGGCGGCGGGGTCTTGAACGACATGATGTGTCACTCCGCGCTGGTGGTGCGCCACCTGTTGACTCTGCCCGGCGCGCCCCTCGCCTCCGTGCGTCCTGCCCGCGTGACGGGGCACATCGCGAGCCTCAAGTGGAGCCGTCCAGCGTACGCGAAGCGCCTGCAGCAGCAGATGGGGAGCGACGTGGACTACACCAAGGCCCCGTCGGAAGACTTCGCGAGCGTCGTGATCGAGTTCGCGACCGACGACGGCGCCACGGTCATCGGCGAAGCGACCACGTCATGGAGCTTCGTCGGCGCCGGGTTGCGACTCTCGGCCGAGTTGCTCGGCCCTGAATACTCGCTATCGTGGAACACGCTCGACAGCGGGCTGAAGCTCTTCTTCAGCCGCGAGGTGAAAGGGAAGACGGGCGAGGACCTGGTCGAGAAGCAGAACGCCGAGATGGGGCTCATGCCCGTGGTGACGAGCGAGTCGGCGACCTATGGGTACGACGCCGAAGACCGGCACTTCGTACGGGTGTTCCTCGGTCGTGAGCCTCCCCTGCTGACGTTCGACGACGGTCTGGAGGTCGTGAAGGTCCTGATGACGGCATACATGAGCGCCGAGCAGGGGAAGACGCTGGAGTTCCCCCCCAAGGGACTCGAGACGTTCGTGCCGGCGGTGGCGAAGGGAACTTGGAAGCCATAACGCGGATCGTGGAACGCGGAACGCGGAACAGCGCGTCGGGCATCGGAAGGCCGGCCGCCTGTTCCGCGTTCCGACTTCCGCGTTCCGCATTCATGTTCATCGGAGCTCTCCTCCCGGCCGCCATGCCCGCCCAGACCTGGCCCGTGCACTCGCTCGACCGCCCCCGCCCCCCCGTCGTCGATCCCGGCCCCGAGCGCCCACCGGTGCCGCCACCCTCCGATGCCGTGGTGCTGTTCGACGGCAAGAGCCTGTCCCAATGGCGCTCGCAGGACGGCACCCCTGCGAAGTGGGTCGTGCGCGACGGGTACATGGAAGTCGCCGCCGGCACCGGGGCGATCGTGACGCAACCCGGCTTCGGGGACATGCAGCTCCACATCGAGTGGGCGACGCCCACGCCCCCGGTGGGCGAGGGTCAGGAGCGCGGCAACAGCGGCGTGTTCCTCATGACGCACTACGAGATCCAAGTGCTCGATTCGTACCACCACGATACGTACGCCGACGGCCAGGCCGGGGCCGTGTACGGCCAGACGCCGCCGCTCGTGAACGCGAGCCGCCCACCGGGTCAATGGCAGACCTACGACATCATGTTTCACCGGCCCCACTTCGCATCAGACGGTACGGTGCGCGACCCGGCCAGGGTCACCGTGCTGCACAACGGCGTGCTGGTGCAGGACAATACGATCATCACCGGTTGGACGGTGCACGGCGCGCGCGCGCGCTACCAGCCGCACCCGGACCGGCTCCCGCTGTTCCTGCAAGACCACGGTAACCCAACCCGATACCGGGACATCTGGGTCAGGGAATTGAAGGAGTAAGATCGTGTCGATACTCGCCGTACTGGCCATCGCCCTCGCGGGCGATTCCATCCCCGCCATCGTTCCCCGTCCGGCGCACGTCGCCGTGCAGCCGGGCGCCTTCACCTTGCGACCCGGCACGGTCATCGTGACTGATCGCTCCTTGCGAGAGCTGGGTGAGATGCTCGGTGACTACCTCTTCCCCGCCACCGGTCTGCGGCTCGCCGTGCGCACCACGGCGCCCGCTGGGACGCAAGTGATCTCCATCGGTCTCGACTCCTCCCTGGCCCGCCTCGGGGACGAGGGCTATCGCCTGGACGTCAGTCGGTCCCGAGTCGCGATTCGCGCGTTCCGCGCCGCGGGCGCGTTCTACGGGATCGAGACCCTGCGTCAGCTGCTCCCGCCCGCGGTCTTCCGCCAGGCCGAGATGACGAGTGTGGCGTGGCGCATCCCCGCGGTCGCGATCGAGGACCTGCCCCGGTTCGCGTGGCGGGGCGTCCACTTGGACGTGGCTCGGCACTTCATGCCGAAGGAGTTCGTGAAGAAGTACATCGATCTCGCGGCGCTCCATAAGCTCAACCGCTTTCACTGGCACTTGACCGACGACCAGGGGTGGCGCCTGGAAATCAAGCAGTACCCGCGCCTCACCGAGATCGGCAGCCGGCGCCGCGAGACCCTCGTCGGCCGCCCGGACGAGGACTCGACCAAGTGGCGGTTCGACGGTCAGCCGCACGGCGGTTTCTACACACAGGACGATGTCCGCGAGATCGTCGCGTACGCCCGCGCGCGCTTCGTGACCATCGTGCCGGAGATCGAGATGCCGGGCCATTCTCAGGCCGCCATCGCCGCGTATCCCGAGCTCGGCAACACGGGAAACACGATTCCGGTGTGGACCACCTGGGGCGTGGACGAGAACATCCTCAATCCCGGAGACGCGACCGTCCGCTTCTATCAGAACGTGCTGACCGAGGCGATGGCGCTGTTCCCGGGCCGCTGGATCCATATCGGCGGCGACGAGGCGCCGAAGGCCCAGTGGAAAGCGAGCGCGCTCGCGCAGGCGCGGATCCGCGAGCTCGGCTTGAAGAACGAGGACGAGCTGCAGAGCTGGTTCACGCACCGCATGGACGAGTTTCTCACCGCGCACGGCCGCAGGCTCGTGGGGTGGGACGAGATTCTCGAGGGCGGGCTCGCGCCCAACGCGGTGGTCATGTCCTGGCGCGGCGTGGACGGTGGCATCGCTGCGGCTCGCGCCGGGCACGACGTGGTGATGGCGCCCGGGTCGCATACCTACTTCGATCACTATCAGTCGGCCGACACCGTCGCCGAGCCGCTCGCGATCGGGGGCTACCTGCCGCTCGACACGGTGTATGCGTTCGAGCCCGTTCCGCCCGCCCTGACCGCGAACGACGCGCGGTACGTGCTCGGGGCGCAGGGACAGCTGTGGACCGAGTACATCCCCGACCCGAAGCGAGCGGAGTACATGGTGTTTCCCAGGCTGTGCGCCCTCGCCGAAGTGCTGTGGACGCCACGGGCGGGACGCGACTACGCCGACTTCACCCGGCGGCTCGCCACGCATCTCGAGCGGCTGGCGGCGCTGGACGTGAACTACCGGCCGATCGGGAACTGAGCCCTCCGCGGACGGGAGATCTCCCGGCATGACGACGCTCCGCGGGATCGACTACGCCGTGATGCTCCTGTACTTCGGATTCGTGCTGGGCATCGGCGCGATGCTCCGGCGCTATGTCCGTACGAGCGAGGACTTCTTTCTCTCGGGGCGCTCGATCCCCGCCTGGGTGACCGGCCTGGCGTTCCTTTCGGCCAACCTCGGTGCGCAAGAAGTGATCGGGATGGGGGCGTCGGGCGCCAAGTACGGGATCGCCACGAGCCACTTCTATTGGATCGGCGCGATCCCCGCGATGGTGTTCGTGGGCCTGTTCATGATGCCGTTCTACTACGGCTCGCGGGCGCGCTCGGTCCCGGAGTACTTGAAGCTCCGGTTCGACGAAAAGACTAGGGGCCTGAACGCGATTTCGTTCGCGACCATGACGGTGTTCTCCTCCGGCATATCGTTGTACGCGATGGGCAAGCTCCTCAACCTGCTGCTCGGCTGGAACTTCGACCTGAGCATCGTGGTGGCGGCCGGGATCGTGCTCGCCTATGTCTTCCTCGGGGGCCTCACGAGCGCCATCTACAACGAAGTCTTGCAGTTCTTCCTCATTGTCTTCGGGTTCGCACCGCTCGTGTTCCTCGGGCTGCGCGACGTCGGCGGGTGGCCGGGGCTGGTGGGCCGCCTGGCCGGGGTCGCGAGCACCAATGGATTCGCGCCGGGCGCCTACACCCACAGCTGGGCCTTCATGGGCGATGCCGCGGCGAACCCGGTGGGCGTCGAATGGTTCGGCCTCGTGATGGGCCTCGGGTTCGTATTGTCGTTCGGATACTGGTGTACCGATTTTCTGGTGGTCCAGCGCGCCATGGCGGCGAACTCGATGACCGCTGCGCGACGCACGCCGCTCATCGCGGCGGTCCCGAAGATGCTGTTCCCGTTCCTGGTGATCGTCCCCGGCATGCTGGCGCTGGTCGTGAGCTCGGCGAGCAGCGTGCGTCAGCCGCGCCCCGCCGCCGTCACGGCCTCCCCAACCTCCCCAACCTCCCTGACCTCCGCGCCAGCGTCCGGCCTCGTGCCGCCGAAGCGCGATCCCCGCACCGGCGAGCCGCTCGTCGACGCGCGCGGTCGCGTCGTGCTCGACTACGACCTCGCCACGCCGATGATGCTCGTGCACTTCTTCCCCGCCGGGCTGCTCGGGCTCGGCCTCACGGCGCTGCTCGCCTCGTTCATGTCGGGGATGGCGGGGAACGTGACCGCGTTCAACACCGTCTGGACGTACGATTTGTACCAGGGCTACGTCCGCCGGGGCGCGCCCGACGCGCACTATCTGGCCATGGGCCGGCTCGCGACCGTGTTCGGGGTGGCGATGTCGGTCGCGGCGGCCTACGTGGCCGCGTCGTTCAACAACATCATGGATTTCCTCCAGCTCGTGTTCGCGTTCGTGAACGCGCCGCTGTTCGCGACGTTCGCGTTGGGGATGTTCTGGAAGCGCGCCACCGGCCACGGCGCGTTCACCGGCCTCTTGGCCGGTACGCTCGCGGCCGCGTTACACCACGGGCTCTCGCTGCCGGCGGGAGCGGCGATGGGCGTGAAAGGCGGCTTCTTCGGGGTCGTGACGACCTATCCCAGCGAGCTCGCGCAGACGTTCTGGACGGCCATCGCCGCCTGGCTCACCTGTTTCGGGGTGACCATCGCCGTGAGTCTCGCCACGCGACCGCGTCCGCCCGAGCAGCTACGCGGCCTGGTCTACGGCCTGACGGCCAAACCGACCGACGACGTGGGGCGGTGGTACGACCGACCGACGACGCTCGCCCTGCTGGTGCTCGCAGGCGCCGTCGTACTCAACGTGATCTTCTTCTAGTCCGGGGAGGCGGGCGTGGGACTCGACCTGCGGATTCCAGTGGGAACGCTGTTCGCCTTGATCGGCGCGCTGCTCGCCGCGTACGGCGGCGCGACGCTGGGCGAGCCCGGCACCGCACCCACCGGGGTGCCGATCAATATGGTCTGGGGGCTGGTGCTCGTCGCCTTCGGGACGGCCATGCTGGCGCTGGCGCGCCGGGCTCGCCGCGCCGCGCAGGACAAGGCGACGCCTGACGCGGAGCATAGGCCACGCGTACCTTGAGGTACGCCCCAAACACCTCGAGGAGAACGCCACATGAAGCGGTTCACATGCACCCTGATCGCGCCTTTGGTCACGGCGCTCGCCGCCCCGGGAGCGCGCGCGCAGCAGCCGGCGGCGCCTGCTGCCGAGCTGGCGGTGGGCGCGGCAGCGCCCGACTTCACGCTCCCCGGCGCCACTCGCTACGGTGTGCTCAAAGGACCCATCCATTTGAGCGATTTCAAAGGGAAGACGGTCGTCCTCGCCTTCTTCTACAAGGCGCGAACCAAGGGGTGAACGATCCAAATGCATGCGTACCGTGATCAGTACGCACAGCTGTTTCACGATGGCCGCAACGTGGTGCTGATCGGGATCAGCACGGACCCCGTCGACGCACTCGCGTCGTGGTCCAAGGACGACGAGTTCCCGTTCCTGTTCGCGAGCGACACGGGCGGCGTGATCGGCAAGACCTACGGCGCCCACAATCCCAAGGTTGGGCTCGACAACCGCAACCTCTTTGTGGTGGGGCCGGACGGCAAGATCGCGTATACGATGGCGCCGTTCCGGGAAATCGACCCACAGTCGTATAAGGACCTGGCCGGGGCGATCGATCGCATCACGCCCAAGCCGGCCGAGGGACAGTAGCGGCGCTACTTCGGGGCGAGACGCTCGAGCGCGGGAGCGAGGTCCTGCTCCGCTCCCGCGCCGGTGTAGGTGACCTTCCCAGTCTTGTCCAGCACCACGATGTAGGACGTCGTGGGCGCCAGATAGGCGCGCACTGCGGCACCGCTCGCATCGTACCACACTGGGAACGGCAGCGGGTGGTCCGCCAGATGGCGTTTGATCGAGGCCGGTGTCTCGTTCACCCCGACGCCGATCGCGACGAACTGCACTGTGGCGCCGTACCGCGCGTGCGCCGCCTTGAGGGCGGGCTCGAGCGCCTTGCACAGGGGGCACCACGTGGCCCAGAACTCGAGCACCACAGGCTGCTTGCCGATGTAGCGGCCCAGATCGACCGGCCTCCCGTCCAGATCCTCGACGGCCACGACCGGTGCCTTGGTGCCGACGGCGAGGCCGACGTCCTGGGCCCCGAGCGACGACACCGCGGCGACCGCCAGCGCCACGCCCGCCAGGAACGCGTATCTCATCACCACACCATTCCCGCTTGAACGAAGTAGTACTCCGCCATGGCCAACAATACCACGCCCGCGCCTTTCTTGATCCACGCCATCCACGCACCAGCCCGCGGCAACGTAGACAGAGTTCCCGAGAACAGTCCGATGACGACCAGTAGCGCCGTCATGCCCAGCGAGAATACGAACAGATACGTGAAACCCAACAGGCCGCTCCGCGTGGTCGCCACCCAGGTCAACACGGCGGCGAAGACAGGAGCGCCGCACGGCGCCGCGACTATCCCCGACGTGGCGCCGAGGAGAAAGACCGCCGGGTACGATCCACCGGAGAGCCCAGCCACCCACTGGAGCAGGCGTTGCGGCGCCGAGACCGGGATCACATCCAGCATCGCAAGCCCGAACACGAGCAACAGGTTCCCTATCGCGAGCCGGGCCCACCAGCTTGCGCTCACGGTGCCGAACAGGGAGCCGCTGAGGCCCGCGATCAGGCCGAGCAGGGCGTAGAACAGGGCCAGGCCCGCGGCGTAGGTGAGCGTAAGCCCCGCGGTGCGGGCACGGGAGCTGTGCCGGCCGGTCGCCCCCGACAAGATCCCCATAGTGATGGGGATCATCGGGTAGATGCAGGGAAAGGTACTGGTCGCCACGCCTGCGCCGAACAGCGTCACGACCGCGAGCAGCGGGTGGTGGCTCAGCGCCTCGCCCAGGCCCGGGGTGTCCATGCCGCAATCTAGCACGCGGCATGGACACCCGGACCGCGCCGCCTACACGCTCCAGCCCGAGCGATACTCCGAGCGCACGTACTCCGCCGGGATCTTGGTGTTCGCGATCTCGCCCGAGTGCGAGTCGATCTCGAGCACCTGAGCCGTGCGCACCGCGAGGTTGCCCAGCAGCACCATCTCGGTGAGCGGGCCCGCATGGCCTGGGAAGTTCGAGCCCGCGGGCGTGCCGCCCTTGCACGCCGCGATCCACTCGGCGTAGACGCTCTCGAGGCGCGGGTACTTCTGCGCCGGCGGGTGGGCGGTGAGCTCGGCCTGACGGGCCTCGTCCAGCAGTCGCGGCTCCTCGCCGTAGATTCCCGCCACGAGCTTGCCCTGGTCTCCGATCCACAACTGGCCGCTCGTATCGAACGGCCAGGCTGCCGGGTCCGCGACCTCCTTGGGGCGCGACGGGTACAGACTGCCGTCCCGCCACACGACTTTCACCTCGGGGCGATTACCCTTCGCGGCGAAGGTGTAGGTGATGCGCGAGCAGGCGGGCGCGCTCTCGCTGAAGAGCTTGGTCGATTCGGGCTCGATCCGCGTCGGGTAGCCCAGATCGAGCGCCCAGAACGACGCATCCATCGCGTGACAGGCGATGTCGCCCAGGGCGCCGGTGCCGAAGTCCCACCACCCGCGCCATTTGAACGGCGCGTACGCGGGATGGTACGGCCGCGCGGGGGCGGGGCCGAGCCACAGGTCCCAATCGATCCAGGGCGGCGTATAGTACTCTTCGAGCGGCCGCTCGATCGCTTGCGGCCAGATCGGCCGGTTGGTCCAGAGCTGGATCTCGCGCACGGTGCCGATGGCTCCGGCCTCGACCCACTCGCGGATTTGCCGCGTGCCCTCGCCGGCGTGGCCCTGGTTCCCCATCTGAGTGGCGACCTTCGCCTTGCGGGCCGTTTCGACCAGCTGGCGCACCTCCCACAGGGTACGGGCCAGCGGCTTCTGGATGCGGGTGTGCTTGCCCAGCTTCATCGCCATCATCCCGGCCACGGTGTGCGTGTGATCGGGCGTGGAGACGGTGACCGCATCGATGTTCTTTCCCTCCTTTTCGAGCATCACCCGAAAATCTTTGAAGCGCTTCGCCTTGGGGAACGCCGTGAAGGACGGCGCTCCCTGGTGTTCGTCCACATCGCACAGGGCGTAGATGTTCGCCCCGGCCTTCGCGACGCCCTTTACGTCATTCGCACCCATGCCGCCCACGCCGATGCAGGCGACGTTGACCGTATCGCTGGGCGCACGGTACCCGCGGCCGAGCACGTGCCGGGGGACGATGGCGAACGCCACACCGGCGCCGACGTCGCCGACGAATTTCCGTCTCGAGATGCGCTTGCGTGACATGATGCGACCTCCTCAGTCGCCCGCCACGGGCTGGCGCGCGCGCGCGTCCCCCGGGCGAAACAGCGCTGCAAATAAGAGTAGGACGACCGCGGCGAACCCGGCGGGCAGCACCCAGAAGCTGGGCCAACGCTCGAGGGTGAGGCCCGCCGCGCCGCCGAGCAGCCGGTTGTAGACGTTGCCGGCCACTTGTGCGCCGATGAGCATGCCGATGCCGTAGGTGACCAGCACGAGGAATCCCTGCGCCTGGCCGCGGACCGCGGGTGTCGATTTCTTGTCCACGTAGATCTGGCCGGTCACGAAAAAGAAGTCGTAACACACTCCGTGGAGCAGGATACCGATGATGATGAGCCAAAACACCGCACCGGGCGCCGCGATCGCAAACAGGGCGTAGCGCAGGACCCAGGCCGCCATGCCCGCCATCAGCATCCGCTTCACGCCGAGCCGCGCGAAGCAGAGCGGCATGAGCAGCATGAAGATGACCTCGGACATCTGGCCCAGGGACTGCGTCGCCGCGATTTTCGTGATGCCGGCATCGCCCAGGAAGATCTGGGTGAAGTTGTAGTAGGCCGCGAGCGGGATGCACAATAACAGCGAGGCGGCGACGAAGACGTAGAATGCGCGGTCGCCGAGCTGTGCCAGCGCGTCGAGGCCGGCAATGCTACGCAGGGAGACGCGCTGCCCCGCGCCCGGCGGCGGCGTATGCGGTAGTGTGAAGCTGTAGATCCCGAGCAGCACGCTGGCCGCAGCGGTGGTGTAGAGCGGGAGCGCCGTCTGCTCCGGGACGACCGAGGTCAGCGCGCCCAGCACGAGGCTGATGAACAACCCGGCCACGATCCAGCCGATGGTGCCGAACACCCGGATCAGGGGAAACTGTTTTTCCTGTGACTGGATGTGGTGGAACGCCAGGCTGTTCGCAAGGCCGAGCGTCGGCATGTAGCACAGGTTATAGAACAGCAGCAGCAGGATGAACACGGTGGGCGTGCCCACGGCCCGGGGGACGGCGAACATCACCACACCGCCCAGCAGGTGGAGCATGCCCAGGACCTTCTCGGTCGCGAAGTAGCGGTCGGCGACGAGCCCAAGGAAAAATGGCGCGACGATGGCCGCGATCGGGTTCACGGTGTAGGGCCAGTGCGTCAGCGTCTCCATGCCGTGATGGGTCATGTACACCGCGATCGTCGTGTACCAGGCACCCCAAATGAAGAACTGGAAGAACATCATCGCCGACAGCCTGGCGCGAACGCTCACGGCAGCACCCGGATCTTGATATTCCGGAAGGCCACGCGGAACTCGTGTTCCTGCAGGCCGATGTAGCCCTCGGCGTTCCGGCCGTATTTCGGGTGATCTGCGAACTTGCTGGCCTTGACCTTCGCTTCCCAGTCGGGGCTCAACAGCTCGTACTCCACCACCTTCACGCCGTTGAGCCAGTGCTCGACGTGATTGCCGTTCACCACGAGGCGGGCCTGGTTCCACTGACCGGCGGGCTTCACGACGCCCGCCGGCGAGGGGTACAAGCCGTAGTCGGCACCCGCTGCCGTCAGGCGCGACTGGCCGTCGGGGTGCCCTGCGTCGTCGAGCACCTGCATCTCGGGAGCAGTCCAGTAGATCGCCGTTTCGTCCTCGCTCGCCCGATAGAAGATCCCGCTGTTGCCGTTCTTGGCAATGTTCCATTCGAGCGACAGCTCGAAGTTCTTGAACTTGTCGGTCGTGATGATGTCGGCCGCCGCCCGCACGCGCGTCAGCGCGCCCTCGCGGACCCCCCACCCCGACGGCATCGAGTCCATTTGCCACCCGCGCCAGCCGACGGTGCTGTGGCCGTCGAACAGGAGGCGCCAGCCCGCGGCGCGTTCTTCCGGCGTCAGCGTGTTGAGCCGCGCCGCGCCGCTACCCGAAGCGGCCTGCTGGGCGAGTGCCATGTTGGGCGCGGCGGCGGCCGTCGCCAGCGCGAGACCGGTGACGAGGGCCGTTACGAGCCTTGCATGTGTCATAGTGTCTCCCGTAGAAATGAAGTTCAACCCGTGCCGGCTCAATCGGGAATGCCTGCCAACTCTTTGATACGCGTTTGTACGGCGCGGCGGGCGCGCTCGCTCCGGGTAATGACCAGGACGGCGTCGTCGCCCGCAATGGTGCCGATGATCTCCGTCCATCCCGCAGCGTCGATGGCCAGGCCGAGACCTTGGGCGCCGCCCGCCGGGGTCTTCACCACCAGGAGCGGCCCGACACCCTCGACCGACACGAGCACGCTGGGCAGCAGCTGCTCGAGATGCGGTCGGATCCCCACGCCCGCCTCGAGCGGCGGCGCGTAGTGCGACCCGCCGTCCGGCGCGGCCACCTTGGCGAGCCCCAGCTCACGGATGTCCCGCGAGAGAGTCGCCTGAGTGACGCCGAACCCCTCCGCCTCGAGGAGCTCACGCAGCTGCTCCTGGCTCGCGACCGTCTCGGAGCGGACGATCTTGAGGATGGCCGCGTGGCGCTGGGTTTTCATGGGGCCAGAATCTAGCCGTGAACCACGCGTCCGGCGACGACGGTCAATAAGGCGGCAGAGGGCGGCAGAGGGCGGCAGAGGGCGGTAGAGGGAAAAACCGCAAGATCAGCCTGCTTACCAACTTCGAGCGAGCCGATCTGGTCGTCCAGGCCGAGGGCGCGGGCGCCCTCGATCGTGAGCATCCGCAGGGCTTCCTCCCCTTCCAGGCCTGCGACGGCGGCGTCGGACCAGAGGTTCACGTCGCCGGCGCTCACCACCGAGTCGGTGCCGAGCCCGACGGCGAGGCCGCCGCGACGGAGGGCGGCGAGCGGCGCGGCGCCGTGGCCGTGGGCGCGGTTGGAGCGAGGGCAGTGGGCTACCGCGACCCCCGCATCCCGGAGCGCAGCGATGTCGGGCCCGTCGACTTGTACACAGTGGATGCACAGCCACCCCGTTGCACGGTCCAAGACGCCGAGTCGCAAGAGGTACTGTACTGGCGAGCAATGGTGCGCCCGCACCGCGATGCCGCGCGCGCGAAGCGCATCGGCGAACGGGCCGCTCCCTTCACGCACGAACTCGGTCTCCGCATGTGATTCGGCGAGATGCATCGCCACGGGCCACCCTTCACCCCGCGCCAGGTCCGCGACGGCACGGTACAGGGGCTCGCTCACGGTGTACGGCGCGTGCGGCGACACGCCTAGCCGCACCTGCGTCGAGGCGAGACCGCGTAGGCGCCGGACGGCAGTCTCGAGTTCCGTGAGGCTCGCTCCGCACTTCGCGGGATCTGGTCCGAACACTTCCTGGTAGCAGATCCCCCGTCCCCCGAGCCGCGCGAGCGCCTCGAGGGGCGCGCCCGTGCTCCCCGTGTCCGCCACGCAGGTGACCCCCACGGCCCAGCCGTCGCGCACCCCCCGCTCCGCCGAGGCGGCGAACTCCTCCGGAGTCGTGGCATCCTTGAGGGCGCGGATCGTCCGAATCCACTGCGGGAACTCGGGAGCGGCGTTGCGGCCGGCGAGGTGGGTGAGCTCGAGGTGCGTGTGGCAGTTGACGAGGCCGGGCACGAGCGCCGCGTCGGGGAATTCCCGGCGCGCCGCGCCGTCGGCCGTGGGGACCGCCGCATTCGCCCCGACGGCGGCGATCCTGCCGCGATCGTCTACGAGAACGGCGCCGTCCGAAATCGGTGGCGCCGTTACGGGGAAGACCGTTCGAGCGCGGATGCGTAGCATGCGTCGGTGAGCGGTCAGCGGTGAGCGGTAGGTTGAGGTCCGCAGACCCGCTCACCGCTCACCGCTCACCGCTTACGGGGACACCCCGACGCCGAACGGCGCGTGCACCGGACAGGCCTGGGTCGGCTCGGTGCCCGGATAGAACCAGTCCCAGTGGCGCACGTCCTGGGGGCAGAACGGCGTGGCGAGGTAGCCGTTCGACCAGTCCACCTCGCGGGTGATGAGCGAGTCGGGGCGAACCCAGTCGGGCGGCGCGGGCCGGCGGTCGTACACGTCGCGCATGAACGCCGTCCAGGCGGGCGCGACGATGCGACCGCCGCCGGCGTTGTGCTCGAGGATGCGCTGCTGCAAATCATAGCCGACCCACATGCCGGCCACGATCTCGGGGGTGTACCCGATGAACCAGGCGTCGGTGTAATCGTCGGTCGTTCCCGTCTTGCCCGCAGCCGGGAGGGTGAAGCCCGCTTTCCACACGGCGCTGAAGGCCGTGCCGCGCCGGATCACGTCCTTCATCATATCCACCATGAGCCAGGTGTGCTCGGGATCCATCACGGGCTCCCGGCGGATCGCCGGCTGCCACAGGATGTTGCCCTGGCGGTCTTCCACCCGCAGGATGCCCACCGGCTCGGCGCGGGTCCCGAGCGTGGCGAAGGCGGTATAGGCGGCGATGATCTCCATCGGGCGCACGCCCTTCGCGCCGATGTGGATCGAGGGGTAGGGCGGCAACGGCGTGGTGATCCCGTACCGCCGGGCCTCGCCGATCACCGTCTGCTCTCCCAGTGCCATGCCGAGCTTGATGGTACCGAGGTTGCGCGACAGGTAGAGCGCTTCCCGCATCGGGATCATGCCGAGCGTCGTGTCGTCATCGTCCTTGGGCTGCCACAGCGACGAGTCGAGCTGGATCACCGGCGGGTTGAGCGGCGAATCGTCGACGATCTCGGTCACGGGATGTCCCGCCCGCACCGCGGCGGAATAGACGAACGGCTTGAAGGTCGAGCCCGGCTGCCGGATGGCCTGCGTGGCGCGGTTGTACTTCGAGTCGTCGAAGTCACGCCCGCCGATCATGGCGCGGATGTATCCCGTGTTCGCCTCGAGCGCGACCAGCGCGCCCTGGATGTACGGCGTGAACGGCCCGTGGTCTTCGCCCGAGGCCTTGGAGGACTCGAGATACTCCCGGTAGGTGGTGCGCCCGGGGAACTTCCCGTTCGAGTACACGCCGGCTTCGATGGCGTCGAGCTGGGACTGGAGCGCACGCTCCGCCGCTTCCTGCATGTCGAGATCGAGCGTGGTGTAGATACGGAGGCCGCCCTCGTACAGGTCCCGGCCGAAGCGGGCGTCGAGCTGCACGCGCAACCACTCGACGAAGTAGGGGGCCACGTCGCCGTAGTTGGTGCGCTTCGCGGTGAGCACGAGGGGGTACGCCTGCCAGAGCTCCGCCTCCTCCGACGTGAGGAAGCCCTGGTTCTGCATCAGCTCGAGCACCACGTTGCGCCGCCGCACGGCGCGCTCCGGGTGAGTGCGTGGGTTGTAGAACGCCGGCAGCTTGGGCAGCGCCGCGAGCGTCGCCGCTTCCGCGACGTTGAGCTGCTGCGCGTGCTTGCCGAAGTAGATCTGGGCCGCCGCCTCGACCCCGTGAGCCCCCGCACCCAGGTTGATCTGATTCAGGTACAGCTGGAGGATCGTGTCCTTGGGGAAGCTGTGCTCGATCTCTACCGCCACCCGCGCTTCCTTGAGCTTGCGGGTGAGCGTCTTCTCGCGGCTGATCTCCTCCGGGAAAATGTTGCGGGCGAGCTGCATGGTGATGGTCGAGAACCCCTGCGCGAAACTCAGCGTCACGAGATCGTTCTTGATGGCGCCGAGGATGCGCCAGTAGTCGATCCCGTGGTGGTCGTAGAAGCGCTTGTCCTCCGTGGCGAGGAACGCCTGACGCACCGGCAGGGGGATGTCGGCGAGCGGCAGCACGGTGCGCCGCTCGGCGCCGAGCTCGCTGATGAGCCGGCCGTCCGCCGCGTAGACCTTGGATGTCTGCACCTGGTGATTCGGGTTCGCGACGAGGCGCGAGATGCTCGGGCAGTGCTCGCCCGCGCACACGCGGGTCCACGCGCCGTAGGACAGACCGAGGACGTACGCGCCGGCTAGCACCGCAACCGCGATCACGCGGCGGCGGACCTTGGGCTTCTGCCACCAGGAGAGCGGTCCGGGCAGCGTAACGGGGGGGGGCGCTGGGATGGACGCCATCGCGCTACAACCTAGTGAGGCCGCGCCGCGCTTGCCAGCCGTTGCGGCTTCTCGTACGATTCCGCGCCATGTCGGACCTCTTGGCCGAACTCGAGTGGCGGGGCTTCGTGCACCACGCCACGAAGGATCTCGCGGCACACCTCGCCACGGGTCGCCGCACGCTGTACTGCGGCTTCGACCCCACCGCGCCCAGCTTCCAAGTCGGGAACCTGATGCCGCTGATGCTGCTGCGGCATTTTCAGCTCGCTGGTCACAGGCCGATTGTGCTGATGGGCGGGGGCACCGGCCTGATTGGCGATCCTAGCGGTAAGCAGAGCGAGCGACCCCTCCTTTCCGAGGAGCAGATCCGGGAGAACGTGCGCCGCCAGCGCGACCAGCTGGTGCGGCTATTCGACTTCGACGCGAAAGAGACGCGCGTCCTCGTCCTGAACAACGCCGACTGGCTCGTGGAGCAGCGGCTCGTGGCTTTTCTGCGCGATGTCGGGAAACACTTCAGCGTCAATGTGATGATGCAGAAGGAGTCCGTGAAGGCTCGACTCGATGCCGGAATCTCGTACACCGAATTCAGCTACATGTTGCTCCAGGCCTATGACTTCCTGCACCTGTCTCGAAAGGAGCAGTGCACGATCCAGGTGGGTGGCAGCGATCAGTGGGGCAATATCACGGCGGGGATCGACCTGATCCGTCGCGTGGAAGGCGGCGAGGCGCACGGCCTCGTCGGACCGCTCTTCACGACCGCGTCGGGCGCGAAGTTCGGAAAGACCGAAGGGGGCGCCGTCTGGCTCGATCCCGCGCTCACCTCACCCTACCAGTTCTATCAGTTCTGGATCAACACCGACGACCGCGACGCCGAGCGCTGTCTCAAGCTGTTCACACTCCTGTCCCAAGACGAGATCCAGGCGCTATTGCGGTCCCATGACAAGGATCCGAGCCGGCGCGAGGCGCAGAAGAGGTTGGCGAGTGAGGTCACCCAGCTCGTCCACGGCAAACAGGCGTGTGCCAGCGCTGTCGCCGCGAGTGCCATCCTGTTCGACGAATTCAGCCCGCGAGAAGTGGAACCCAGCGCGTTCGACGTCCTGGCGCAGGAAATCCCGGCCGTCGCCGTCTCGAACTCCGACAGCCTCACGCTCGTCGACGCCCTCGTGCAGGCGGGACTCGCGAAGTCGAAGAGCGAGGCGCGGCGTGCCATCGAGCAGGGCGGGATTTACTTGAACCAGGAGCGGGTGAAAGAGGTCGATCGTCGCATCGAGCCGGGCGACTGGCTCGGCGCTCGCAACATCCTGCTGCGCAAGGGCAAGAAGGACTACGCCATGCTGCGCGTGGAAAGCGGCGGAGGGCGCTGACCTGTTCATCGGCCACTATGCTCTCGCGCTGGCGGCGAAACGCGCCGCCCCGAGAACTACGACGCTACGTTGTAAGAGTGTTCAGACGTACAACGTAGCGTCATAGCGTCGTGCAACGGTTTCTCACTCCAGCTGATCCATCACATCCAGCACCCTTTCCATTTCTTCCACGGTATTGTAGCAATGCGGGGCGAGCCGGATGGCACCCTCGCGCAACGAGCAGACGACGTGGGCCCGCTTGAGCGCGTGGTACGCCTCCGCCGGGTGCTTGGGCGCGAGGCAGATGATCGCCGATCGGTGCGCCTCTTCGCGCGGCGAGGCGATGCGGATGCCGTTCTCGTCGGCCCACCGCAGCACCGGCTCGTGCAGCGTGCGGGCGTACTGCGCGATGTCGTCGATCCCGAGCTCGGCGAGCATGCCCACCGAGGTGGTCATGCCGTAGAAATCCTGGAACGGGAGCGTGACCATTTCGAAGCGGCGGGCGTCGGGGCGGAAGGTGGCGTTGTAGTCGGTGAGCCGGGAGAAATCGTCGGTTCCCTCGAAGGCCATCCACCCGGCGACCGCGGGCTCGAGCACGGCGATCAGCTCCCGCCGGACGTAGACGAACCCCGAGCCCCAGGGCGACAACAGCCATTTCTGTCCGCCGCACGCCAAGATGTCCACGGGTGTGTCGCGCAGGTCGAGCACCGAGTTCCCGACGCCTTGGATCCCGTCCACGACAAGGAACGTGCCGTTGGCGCGGCACGCGGCGCCGAGCCGCGCGAGATCGGCGCGGTACCCGTTCGAGAATTGGACGAAGGACACCGCGAGCACCCGCACGCGCGGGTCGTGCAGCCGCTCCACCAGGTAGTCCTCGTCGGGCCAGCCCTCGGGGGCGCAGGGCGCGAGCTCGACCTCGACGCCCCGCTTCCTCAGCAGGAGCCACGGATAGACGTTCGCCGGGAACTCGCGATCCGAGACCAGGACCACGTCCCCCGGCTGGAGCGGCAGCGCGCACGCCGCCAGGTTGAGCCCGTGGCTGGTATTGGTCGCGAGGGCGATCTCCGCCGGCTCCGCGTTCAGCAGTCCGGCGACGGCGACGCGCGCCGCCTGCAATCCGCTCTGGAGCTCGCGGTCGGGGAGCAGGTGCGGGGCGGTGCGTTTGGCGGTGAATTCGTCGAGCGCGCGGCGCGTGCGCTCGGGAATGGGGCCGATCGAGGCGTTGTTCAGGTAGACCGTGTCCGCAGTCCAGGGGAACTCCGCGGCGCGCAGCGCACGGAACTGATCGCGCAGCGCGCGCAGCCGCGTCGGGTGGTAGGCGATGTCGGTCATGCTCTCACGTCGAGCGCGTCGCGCAGTCCGTCACCCATGAGGTTCACGCCCAGCACGGTGAGGCCGATCGCGAGCCCGGGAACGAGCGACACCCAGGGCGCGACGCGCAGCAAGTCCCGCCCCTCGGCGATCATCGCGCCCCAGGACGGCGTGGGCGGCTGCGCCCCCAGCCCCACGAACGACAGGGCCGCCTCGGCCATGATGGCACCCCCCACGCCCAGCGTCCCGGCCACGATCACCGGCCCGAGCAGGTTGGGAAGCACGTGGCGCGCGACCAGGCGCGCGTCGGACGCGCCCAGGGCACGGGCCGCCTCGACGTAGTCGAGCCTCCGTACCACGAGCACCTGCCCGCGCACCAGCCGCGCCATCCCCGCCCAGCCCACGAGCCCGATCACCAGGCAGACGACCGGCAGCGACGGCCGCACGGCCGCGGCCACGGCGATGAGCAGCAGGAGCGACGGGAAGGCGAGCGTGACGTCGGCGGCGCGCATCACGACGGCGTCCACCCAGCGGCCGTAGAAGCCGGCCGTGAGGCCGAGCACCAAGCCGGCCGCGAGCGCGATCACCTGGCTCGCGAGGCCCACCGCCAGCGACAGCCGGGCGCCGAACAGCACGCGACTCAGCACATCACGCCCCTGTGCATCGGTCCCGAGCAGATAGGCCGCCGACGGCGAACGCAGGGCCACGGCGAGATCGCCCTGGGACGGATTGCCGGCCAGCCACGGCGCGGCGAGCGCGGCGAGCGCGAGCGTCGCTACGAGAGCGAGACCGGCGAGCGCCCAGCGATGACGCGCGACGCGACGGATGAGTAGCGCTGGCATAGGGACTACGACTACGTTACTCGAAGGCTCACCTTCCGGGCAAGCGGCGGGTCACGTGAACACCCAGACGCGATTCACTCTCGTGTTGGGCGGCGGCGGCATGAAAGGCCTCGCCCACATCGGCGTGCTCCAGGCGCTCACCGAACGCGGACTCGTTCCGGCGCGGATCGTCGGCTCGAGCGTGGGCGCGATGGTGGGCGCTGCGTGGTCGGCGGGCCGGAGCATCCCCGAGCTGCGCGACGTGGCCGTGAGCCTGCGCCGCAAGGACGTGTTCGCCGTGGCGCACGCCGACATGGCGTTCAAGCGGATGCGCTCCCCCGCCCTGTTCCGCCGCGAGCCCCTCGACCTGCTGATCCATCGCCTCGTCGGTGACGTGACGTTCCAGGAGCTGCGCAACCCGCTCATCGTGAACACGGTGGACATCAACTCCGGGATGCAGGTGTTCTGGGGCCTCGAGGGGCTCGACGACGTGGCCGTGCGGGACGCCGTGTTCGCCTCGTGCGCCCTGCCGGGGTACCTCCCCCCGCGCGAAATCCGCGGTCGGTTCTACGTGGACGGCGCGACGGTCGACAACCTCCCCGTCGGCACGGCCCGCATCCTCGGGGCCGACGTGATCCTCGCGGTCGACGTCTCGGCATCGAACGCGTTCCGCGCGGACACGCAGGAGGAAGGATTCGCCGCGGTGTTCGCGCGGGCCACCGAGATCGCGATGCAGTCGCTCCTCGAGCTGCGGCTGCGCGAGTGGACGACGCCGCCGATCTTCTACGTGCACCCGCGCGTCGAGCACATCTCCGCGTTCTCGTTCGACCACCCGCGCGAGCTGGTGGAGGAAGGCTATCGCGCGACGGCCGCGGCGCTCGACCGGCCGGCGGACTGGCCCGCGGCGGGCGATGCCGGCGTCTACCCCCGCCGCCCCGTCTCCGTGCGCGTACAGCCGGAGCGCTGCATCGGCTGCGGCGCGTGCCTCGTGCAGGCGCCGCCGGGCATGTTCGTGCTCGATGCGCAGGGCAAGGCCGTCGTCACACGGCCGGATCAGGAATGGTCCCCGATCGACGGCGAATTCATCCGGCACTGCCCGACGTACGCCATCAGCGCGCGGCCGACGGCGGTCCCCGCCGAAACTCGCCGTCAATCCGGATGAGGTCGCGCGCCACGCGGTCCCAGTTGTAGTACGTCTCCACGGCGCGGCGACCCGCCGCCCCCATGCGCCGGCGTAGCTCGGCGTCGCCCAGCAGCCGAGTGATGCCGGCCGCCACCGCCGCGGGATCACCGGCATCCACGAGAATCCCCGTTTCGCCCTCGCGCACCGCGTCCGGCACGCCGCCCGAGCGGCCCCCCACCACCGCGAGCCCGCAGGCCGACGCCTCCAGGAGGGAGATCCCGAAGCCCTCGACCAGCAGCTCGACGCGGCGCGACGCGCCGACGTAGAGGTCGGCGGCGTTGTACAAGGCGGGCAGCTCGTCGTCGGCCACAAAACCGAGGAACCGTACGGCGTCGCCGACGCCGAGATCCACCGCCAGCCGCTCGAAGCGCGGGCGCTGCGGCCCGACGCCCGCCACCGCGTAGCGGGGAGGTGCGTCCGGAAACGCCGCGCGCACCGCCGGAAGCGCACGGATGACCGTGTCGATCCCCTTGTGCCACTCGAGCCGCGACACCGTGAGCAGCCACGGCCCACCCTCGAGGCCGAGCCGGCCGCGCACGGGGCGCGGGTCGATGCCCGGCCGGAAATGTGTCTGGTCGGTACCGAGCGGAACGACGCGGACGTCGCCGCCCAGCGTGGGCTGGTCCAACGCGGCGAGGACCGACCGGGCGCGCTCCGCCGTCCAGCGGCTGTTCGCCACGACCACCACCGCGTCGCCCAGCAGCTTGCGCGCCGTCCAGCGCCGGAAACGGGAGCGGTGCATCTTCGACTCGAGCAGCAGCAGCTCCGTGCCGTGGACGATCACGCCGTAGGGCAGCGCGTAGCGCCCGCGCAGCCACCGCGCCGGGTACCCGGCGGGCTTGAGCTCGCCGCACCAGGCGAACCCGGGCTTGGTGCGCCGGACCAACCCGCTCGCCCGTGCCGTCCACAGCACGAGTCCATGGATCGTGCGCAGCCGCGCGGCCCGGATCGGCGCGTGGTCGATCGGCTGGGGAAACCGCGCATCGCTGGCCGCGCTCCCGGCGTGTCGGCCGGTCGAGACGATGAGCGCGCCCGGGGGGTACCGCAGCGCGAGCTCGCCCATCCACCGCGCGATGCCGCCGCCCTGCGGAGGAAAGTTGAAGGCGAGGAGGAGGGTGGTGCTCAAAGCAGGGAAGGGGTTGCGACCACCTCCGCTTCGATCGCACGGAGGTCGCGCACGACGCGGTCCCAATTGAAGTGCGTCTCGACGGCGCGCCGTCCATTCTCGCCCAGCCGCGTCGCGAGCGTCGTGTCGCCGAGCAGGCGACAGATCGCGTCGGCGAAGGCCTCCGAGTCCTCGGGCGGCACGAGGAACCCGGTCTCGCCGTGTTGCACGGCGTCCGGGATCCCTCCCGAGTCCCCTGCGACGATCGGCACGCCGCACGCCGAGGCCTCGACGAGCGAGATGCCGAACCCTTCCACGCCGAGCCGCTCGGACCGCCGCGACGCGCCGACGTACACCGCCGCGAGGTTGTAGAACGCCGGCAGCTCCCGGTCGCTCACCCCACCGAGGAAGCGCACGTGGTCACCGAGGCCGAGCTTGTCCGCCAGCTTCTCCAGCCGCTCGCGATCGGGGCCCGTTCCGGCGACGGCGTAGCGCACGTCCGGCGCGCGGGCGAGGATCGTTGGTAGCGCTTTGATCACGGTGTCCATTCCCTTGTGCCGCTCCAGCCGGGCGACGGTCACGAGCCAGCGCGTCCCGCCGTCGGGCAATCCGAACCTTTCCCGCAGGCCATCCGCATCAGCGCCCGGCCGGAAGTGCGTCGGATCGGTTCCGGGATGCAGGACGCGCAACCGCTGGCCATGCCCGTCGAGCCCCAGGTCTCCCAGGATCGCCAGCGCCAGATCACGCGTCCAATTGCTGATCGCGAGCAGCACCGCCGCGCCGCCGAAAATCGCCCGAGCCGTACGGCGCTTGAACGCGGAGTGCCGGATCTTGTGCTGCTCACTGAGCAGGTCCGCGCCGTACAAGAACAGGCTGTACGGCACACCCAGCCGCTCGTACACCCAGCGCGCCGGGTACCCGGCCGGCTTCACGTTGCCGCAGTGGACGAAGCGGACGCGATGCTGGCGCGCCAGGCTGGCGGCACGCCGTGCCCAAAAGAGCAGCCCCGGCAGGGTCTTGGTACGCCGCACACCGATCGGAAGGCGGTCGATGATGGCGGGAAGCCCCGAGTCCACGTCGGCCGCGTCGGGGTCGCTCGGCGTCGAGACGATCAGCTCGCCCTTGGGGAAGTGGCGGGCGAGCTCGCCGTGCAGGCGGGCGATGCCGCCGCCCATCGGGGGGAAATCCTGCGCCAAGAGCATGGTCGTCATCGCGACGGTCCCCGGGGGAGCTTCCGCATGGGCCTGACGAATGCTAACGCGGGGCGTCCCCGCGGAGCAATCGGCGTCGCGCGACGGCTTCGCGGTACACGACTTCGGTGCGCGCCGCCGTCCGCTCCAGTGTGAAATCGCCGCGCACGCGCGCGCGGCCGGCGGCCGCGAGCCGGGCCGCGAGCGCCGGATCCTCCAGCAGTCGCCTCAGCGCGTCCGCCCACGCGGTGGGATCGAGTGGCGGGACCAGCAAGCCCGAGTCCCCGTCATGGATCAACTCGGGGTTCCCGCCGGCCGCGGAGGCGGCAACGGGCAGCCCCAGTGCCATCGCCTCGAGCAACGCCTGGGACAAGCCTTCGATTCGGGACGGCAGCGCCGTGAGCGTCGCGAGCCGATAGAACGCGAGCGGGCGCTCAGTGAATGGCACGAACACCACCCGGTGCCGCTCCGGAACGAGTCGGGCGAGCGCCTGGAGGGTGTCGTTCGGCTCGATCCCGACGAACGCGAGGAGCGTGGGACGCTCGAGGGTGCGCAGGGCCTGCAGGAGCACGTGCTGGTCTTTGAGCCGCGCTACCACGACGACGACCGGTCGCCCGTCCGCCGTGCCCAAGGCCGTCCGTGCGGCCGCCTCATCCTGGCGCGCGAGGCCCGCGTCCACGCGAGCGAGATCGATCCCGTTCCAGACGACCCGCAGACGGCCACCTGGATGCCAGCGACGTTTCAACGCGCGCGCGACCGCATCGCTCACCGCGATCGTGCGGTCGGCGGTTAGACCGACCGCGAGCAGCTCGGCGGGTGAGGTGCGCGGCATCGTGCGCCGCGTCACGATGAACGCCTGCGCCAGACGGCCGCGCCACCGCAGCCAGGTGAGGGCGCGCCGGTCGCGCGTCCCATGACTGTTGATGACATCGACACGCTCGCGAGCCGTCGCATCGACGATGGCGCGCGCCAGGCCCCGGAGCCGACTGAAGTCGAACGGGATGACCGACAACCCCGCCTCGGCCGCCAAGGTGGCGAGCACCGTGCCCGGCCGACAGCCCACCAGCACGCGGTGACCGTGGCCGGCGAGGGCACGGCTCAGCCCGACGATGGACTGCGTCGATCCTTGGCCCTGACCCTGGTGCGTGATCTGCAGAATGGTGAGCGGCTGGTCCGACATGGCACGAAGCTAGTTATACTATGCCGCCCATGCACGTCGTCGTCGCGTCCAACCAGCCGCTCCCGGCGAGGGGCTACGGAGGCCCGCAACGCGTCGTCGTGGCATTGGTTCGCGGGCTCGCGGCGCTCGGGCACCGCGTCACGCTGCTCACGCCGCCGGGTACGCGCGTCCCCGAAGCCATGGTGGTGCCGGTGCCGCCGCGCAAGCTCGTCGATACGGCGGCGCTCGCCCCGTTCGTTCCCCGCGACGCGGAGATCGTACACGCACACTTCCCGCTGCGCCGGGCGCCCGGCGCCGTTCCCGTCGTCGAGACCGTCCACCGGAACCTGAAGCCCGGCACCCCGCTCCACCCCACCAGCATCTTTCTCTCGCGCGATCACGCCCGCCGGCACGGAAGCGAGGCGTTCGTCTACAACGGCCTGGACCCGGCCGAGTACGTGTTCCGGCGCTTCGCCAAACGAGCCGACCAGTACGACCTGTTCCTCGGAAAGCTGCACAGCGCCAAGGGCTATCACTGGGCGGTCGAAGCGGCGAAGCACACGGGGCACAAGTTGATCGTCGCCGGCGGCTGGCGGCCGAGCTTCACGGGATCCGTCAAGTACGTGGGCGAGGTGGACGGTGCGGCCAAGGCAGCGCTGCTCGCGCGGGCCCGCTGCGTGTGGAATCCGGCCGCGTGGGACGAGCCGTTCGGGCTCGTGACGATCGAGGCATTCCTGTCGGGCACGCCGGTCCTCGGGACCCGCCGGGGCGCGCTTCCGGAACTGATCACGCCCGCGGTGGGGGCGCTGTGCGACACGATGGACGAGATGATCGCCGCGGCCGAAACGATCCAGAACCGCGACCCGGCGGCATGCCGCACGCACGCCGAGCGTCATTTCACGCACCTCGTCATGGCGACGGACTATGCGCGGATGTACGCACACCTCATCGAAACCGGTACCCTTCCCCCCGGACGGTCGTCGTCGTGAGGCGCACGCATCGCCAGCCGGTCCACTAGCGGCCTGGCCATGCACATCGTCCAATTCCACCACGTGCGACTGCCCGTCACGAAATACGGCGGCGCTGAGCGCATCGTGGCGTGGTTGAGCCAGGGTCTGGTCGAGCTGGGTCATCAGGTCACCCTCCTCGCGCCGCAGGGGAGTCGCGTCGCGGGCGTGCCGGTGGTCGAGGTCCGGCCGGAAGAAGTCCTGTCCCCGGCGTTCGATTTGCGCCGCTACGTGAGCGAGCCGGTCGACATCGTGCACTATCACTGCCAGATCCATTACCCGCCACCGAGCGTGCCGTCCGTCTGGACGCTTCACGGCAACATGGGCGGCGGACGGCGCGCGGATGCCCGAACGATCTGCGTGAGTCAGGACCACGCGCGCCGCCATGCGACCGAGGTCTTCGTGCGCAACGGTGTTCGTCTCGACGAGTACGAGTTCCGTGCCGCGAAGGGAGACTACGACCTCTTCCTGGCGCGATTGCACAGCGTCAAAGGGTGGCAAGTGGCCGTCGCGGCCGCGAAGCGATGCCGCGTGCGCTTGGTGCTGGCTGGCGGATGGCGGCCCAGTCTTTCGCGCTTCGTCAAATTCGTCGGCCAGGTCGGTGGCGCGCGGAAGCGCGAGCTGCTCGCGGGAGCCCGCTGCCTGTGGATGCCGGTCCGCTGGGACGATCCGTGTCCGGTCAACATCCTCGAGGCACTCGCCAGCGGCACTCCGGTCATCGGATCGCCCCGCGGCTCCCTGCCAGAGCTGATCTCCCCGGACGCGGGCGGACTCGGGACGACACTGGAGGAGCTTGTGGCGCTGCGCGGTCGTTTGGCCGATTGGGATCCGCGCGCCTGCCGTGCGCGCGCCGAGCGGAGCTTCTCGCACCTCGTCATGGCGGACGAGTACGTGCGCATGTATCGCGCCCTGCTCGCGACAGGAACACTCCCCCCAGGCCGGCCGACGCCGGGGTGACCACGGCTCCTACAGCAACTCGGCGAGCGCCGCGTGAAACCGGCCGGCTGCCGCTTCGATCGTCAGGTCCCGCACCGCTGCCGGGTCGGGTGGGGGACCGGCCAGGGCGGCGGCGATCGCCGCGACCAGTGCCGGCTCGTCGTCCAGGGAGAAGAAGCGCGCGGCGCCGTCCACGAACTCGCGATGCGGCGAGATACCGGACGCGACCACCGGCGTGCCGCACGCGATCGCCTCGATCGGCGACAGCCCGAATCCCTCGAACCGACTGGGGCACACGGCGACGCTCGCCAGGCGGTACGCGCTCACGATCTCGGCATCGCTCAACCCGCTTTCGATGGAGCACTCAACGCCCAACTCGGCGGCGAGCCTCCGCAGGTCCGCCTCGTCCGGTCCCCGGCCGATGAGCCGCACCGCCAAGGACGGGCGCAGCTGTCGCGCCGCCCGGATCACCGCCTGCTGGTTCTTGGCGGGCTGGAGCCGGGAGACAGAGAGGAGATGGGACGGCCCGGGCCGCTCGCTGTCGAGCGGGCGGAAGCGGTCCGAGTCGTAGCAGTACGGCACGCGACGGCACGGCACGGCGAATTGGGCGGTGACACTCGCGGCGGTGAGGGCGCTCGGCGCCCACACGGCGCGGGCCCGTGCCGCGATGAGCCGCAGTCGGCTGTAATAGCCCCGCCGCTCACGGTACGCGCCGCGCAGGCGCGGGAGGCGCACGAAGAACCGGCCCAACACCCACCACACGGGGTCGGGCCGCCCGCCGCCGGTCCTCCAGGGCGGGAGATCCCACACGTAGAGGACGAGCGGGCACGCCCGCGCCGCGGCGTAGCGCCACGCCCGCTCCGCCACGGTGCCGCTCATCGCGAGCGCCAACCGGGCGGGGGCGTCGTCCTCCGTCGCGATCGTCAACCCCAGCTGCCGCAGGCGGGGGACGACCAGCGCGGCGAAGCGGTTCGGAGCGAACCAGCGAACGTCGATCACCGGGGCGTCACGTCGAAGACAAAAACCGCCGCGCCCCGTTGCTTCAGCGGGAGCAGGTTGCGCAGGGGCGAGCGGTAGAAGCGACCGAGCCGCACCCGCCCCCAGGGCTCCAGCGCGCTCGTGAGCGAGCGTTCGTCGTATTCCCGCTTGTGGTCGGGGTCCCAGAACGACCGCCCCACCGGCGTCGTCCCGACGAGCGTCCCCCCGGCGGCGAGATACCCGACCAGCTCGCCCACAAAGGCCCGATCGTCCGGTACGTGCTCGAGGACCTCGCAGCAGAACACGAGATCAAACGCCCCCCGCTCGGGCGCGTCCAGCGTGAACACGGGCGCCGCCGCCTCGCCCCGAAACGCGCGCGCCTGCGCGATGGCTGCAGGCGAGATGTCGTGGCCCACGGCCCGCGCGCCCGCGCGCTGGAGCGCGAATGTGAAAACGCCGTCCATACAGCCGTAGTCGAGGACTCGCTTCCCGGCTGGCGGATAGCGACGGAGCAGCACGCGATGACGCCACAGCAGGTGGCGCAGGCGCCACTCGAGGTCCGGCGCGGCAGGATCCTGATGCTCGAGCCAGACGCGATACTGCCGATCGTACTCTCCTGCCTGGTCCATCACTTCCTCAGGTTTCGGCCATGCTGTAGACTGCCCCATGCGCGTCATCGTCCTCGGCGCCGGCGGTGCTCACAAAACCGAGACGGCGATCGCCCGCGCCGTGCGCACGCTCGGGCACCGCTGTCGCCATGTCAACGTGGTCGGCTGGGTCCGCTATCTCAAGGGGCTCGCTCGCCCGGTGGTGCGCCGCCTCGTCGAGTCGTTCGCGCCTGACGTGCTCCTCATGACGCGCCAAACGATGTGGCTCGGCGAGGCAACGGTGCGGGCGCTGGCTCGCGGACGTCGCTCGGCGTTCTGGTACTTCGATCTCGCCGACCGCCCGCTCCCGGACGCCGTCGCCCTGGGCCGCTGCGCCGACGCGATGTTCGTCACGTACCAATCGCAACTGGCGCGATACCGGGCAGTGGGCATCTCCAACGTGTGGTACCTGCCGCAGGGGCTCGACCCGACGGCCGACCGTCCCGTGACCCGCTCGCCGCGCCGCTACCAGTGCGACGTCTCGTTCGTCGGCGCGGGTCCATACCCCTACCGCCACGACCTCCTGCGTGCAATCGCCGCCGCATGCGAGCTGCAGATTCGAGGCCCCGGCTGGGCCGGCGCGCCGCCCGGCCTGCCGGTGCGCGGCGGCCCGGTCCGGGGCACGTGCTTCGCCCAAGTGGTCCACGGGGCCGCCATCTGCCTGGGCGCGCACGCCGTCCCCGAGCAAGCACGCGAGCGCGGCGGTGGCGCTTCGAATCGGATGTGGAAGGTGCTCGGCTGCGGCGGCTTCTATCTGGGCGCCTACGTCGATGGGATCGAGGCGTTGGCACGGGACGGCGAGCATTGCGTCTGGTACCGCGATGCGGACCACGCCGTGGAGCTGGTGCGGCAGTATCTCGCCGACCCTGCGGCCCGCACCCGGATCGCGCGGGCGGGCCGTGCGCACGCCCTGGCCCATCACACCTACGCCCACCGCGTGGCCTTGCTGCTCGCGGGCCGGGGCTACACTTCCACGTAATTCCGAAACTCGAAGACGCGAGCGCCCGTCAGGCGCTCGATCCAGTCGGAGAGATAGTATCGCAGGAAGCCGAGCCGGAATCGACGCGGCTCGAGCGGCACCATCGCCTCGTTCGCCCGCGCCGCGATCCACTCCTGCACCGCCCGAGGATGCGCGCCGGCGAAGCGGCGCAGCAGCGGCATCCATCCCAGCGTGCCGCGGGCCTGCGCCGCTGCCGACCGGTCGCGGCCCCTTGGGAAGATCGTCTTGCTCACCTCGTGTTTCTCGCCGATCGCCCAGGCAGGCCGTGCCCACCCGTAGTGGAACACTTCGGCGTCCGTCTGGCGGGCGCGGATCTTTCGCAGCTCGCTCCCGACCCGAAACCCCTGCGCGTCCTGGAACGACCGGACACCGCGTCCCAATCGCACGCAGCGTACCTCGCGGCGGTAGTACCGTCGCGCCGTCGCGACCGTATCGAAGTTTCCCCAAAAGTGCCGGTAGCGCACGAGCAGGCCCTCGACGCGCGCGTCCCGGTCCCATTCCGCGACCCGCTCCTGCAGGATGCGCGCGCCTGCCTCGTGGAGCACTTCATCGGCCTGGATGTAGACTCCCCAGCGTCCCCGGCAGGCGTCCAATGCCCGCTGCGTCTCGATCGCGAGCATCCGGCTGTGTTGGCTGACGTCCCACACCGTGTCGAGGATGCGCAGCCGCGGGTCGTCGATCGCGCTCACGAGATCGCGCGTGTCGTCGTCCGACTTGCCGACGTTCACGACGACCTCGTCACAGATGTCGAGGATCGACCGGATCGCCGGAACGATCGGGTAGTCGAGCCGGACCGCGTTGCGGACGATGGTGAACCCGGAGATCACGTCAGGTGCGGAACTGCAGGTCGTGCAGCCGGCGGTACAGCCCGCCCGCGGCGAACAGGGTCGCGTGTGTTCCCCGCTCCAGGATCCGCCCCTCGGCGAGCACCACGATCAAGTCCGCGTGCTGGACGGTGGCGAGCCGGTGCGCGATCACGAACGTGGTGCGGTGCGCGATCAGCCGGTCGATGGCCTCCTGCACCAGTCGCTCGGACTCCATGTCGAGCGCGCTCGTCGCCTCGTCCAGGATCAAGATGGGTGGATCGCGCAGCAGGGCGCGCGCGATCGCGATCCGCTGGCGCTCGCCCCCCGAGAGCCGCGTGCCGCGCTCGCCCAGGATCGTGTGATAGCCGTCGGGCAGCTGCGAGACGAAGTCGTGGGCGTTGGCGGCGCGCGCCGCCGCCTGTACCTGCGCGAGCGTGAAGTCGCTCCGCCCGTAGGAGATGTTCGCGAGCACCGTATCATTCAGCAGGATGGTCTCCTGCGACACGATGCCCATGAGCCCGCGCAAGCTGGTGCGGGTGAACTGGGCGATGGGAACCCCGTCCATGAGGATGGCCCCGCGCGTCGGCTCGTAGAACCGCGGCAGCAGGTCGACCAGTGTCGTCTTCCCCGCCCCCGATGGACCCACGACGGCCACCACCTGCCCGCGCCGCACCTCGAAGTCTACGCCCTCGAGCACGGGCGCCTGGCCGTTGTACGAGAACGACACCCCGCGGTACTCGATCCGCTGCTCGAACCGCGCCGGCACCTCCCCCGGGCGCTCGCCTTCTTCGGAGGCGAGATCGAGCACTTCGAACACCCGGTCCGCGGCCGCGAGCGCCCCCGCCATCGCCGTGGGATAGTTGGCGACGGACTTGACGGGGGACATGAGCCGGAGCGCCACGGCGATGAACGCGATCAGGACCGCGGGCTGCAGGCCGGCCGCTTGCCCGAGCGCCAGTCGCGTGCCGACCGCGAAGATCAAGACGATGACCGCGCCGGCGAAGACCTCGCTCACCGGGCTCGTCAGCAGCGCGTAGCGCTGCGCCCGCAGGACACCCTTGCGGTAGCGATTGGCGAGCTGCCGAAAGCGATCGGCCTCGAAGGCTTCCGCCACGTACGCGCGCACCAGTTTGATCGATCCGACCAGCTCGCTCACGAGGCTGGTGAGCTCCCCCCGCTGGTCGGCCTGCTCGCGCGAGCGGCGGCGGACTTTCCCGACCACCGGCCGCACGATCAGCACCAGGAGCGGCGCGCAGACGAGGGCGACGAGGGTCAGGCGCCAGGACAGGCCGACGAGGATCGCCACGTAGACCATGATGAGGCTGACGTTCTGCACCAGGGACGCGAGCGCCGCGGTGACCGCCGTCTTCACCTGGTCCGTGTCGTTGATGACCCGCGAGAGCAGCTGGCCACCGCGTGTCTTCTGAAAGAACGCGAGCGGCAGCATCTGCAGGTGACCGAACAACCGCACGCGCAGGTCGCGCACCAGGTTCTCCTGGATCGCGACGCTCGAGACCGCCGCCATGTACGCGAGCGCATTCTTGAGCACCAAGGTGCCCACGAGGACGAGCACGACGTTGCGGAGCGCGGCCTCGGGCGACCCCGCCGAGAAGAGCGGCCCGACGACCGCCACGAGCAGCCGCTCCACCGCCGAGCCGCCGGCAGCCGGCAGGGCTTCGTGCCCGAACAGGGTTCGTAGGAATGGGATCAACAGCACGAATGTGGCGCCGTCCATAACGGACGCCACGAATGTGGCCACGAGGTTGGCGACGAAGAGCAGCGCGTAGGGACGGAGCAGCTGGAGGACCCGGCGGCTGCGACCCATTCAGCGCGCCTTCCCGGCGACCCGCCCCCGTGGCGTGAGCAAAGCGACGGGAAGAATCATCTCTTCGGGCGTGACGCCGCCGTGGAGGAACGAGCCGCGGTAGCGGGCCTGATACTCGCGCAGCTTGGTGGGATAGACGAAGAATCGGTCCGAGGTCGCGAGCAGCAGCCGGACGCCGAGCCCCATCCCCGGCAGACCGAAGCTCTTCAGGTCTTCGACGAGAATCGCCGCCTCCGGGTCCTCGCTCTTCAAGTCCTCGCCGAACTTGTAGCGCAGATTCGCCGTGGCGTCCCGCTTGGCGTACACCGTCGCGGGGGTCTCGCAGGGAATGGAGCCGTGATCGGTGGTGAGCAGCACGGTCACGCCCCGCCGCTCCGCTTCCTGCAGCGCGGCGAGCACGGGCGAGCGCTCGAACCAAGTGCGGGTGAGACTCCGCAAAGCCGCCTCGTCGCGCGCCACCTCGTAGAGGATCGCGCTCTCCGAGCGACCGTGTGTGAGCTGGTCCACGAAGTTGAATACCAGCGCGGTGACGCCGTCCTGGCTCAAGTGGGCGGGGAGGCGCCGCACCAGGTCCCCCTCCCCCGAGCTGAACACTTTCTCGTAGCGCACCGGCACCGGTCGGCCCACCAATTCCTGCAGCTGCTCGGTCAGGAGCTCGCCCTCGTGGGCGTTGAGGCTCTCATCGTCGGACGCCTGACCCCACCAGGCCGCGTGCCGCGCCGCGATCTCCATGGGGAACAGGCCCGAGAAGATCGCGTTGCGCGCGAATGGTGTGGCAGTCGGCAGAATGCTGTAGTAGTGCGACTCTTCGACGTCGAACAGCGGGGTCACCAGGTCGCGCAGCACCTCCCACTGGTCGAGCCGGAGACAGTCGATCACCACGAACAACACGCGCCCTGCGGATTTCAGGACGGGGACGAGGAACTCGGCACCCACGTCGACCGAGAGCGGCGGCCGGTCACCTTCGGGATTGGCGAGCCAGCGGGGATACTGGCGGGCCACGTACACGGCGAAGTCCTTGCGCAGGGACCGCTGCAGCGCGCGCAGCGCCTCCGAGAGACCGGGCTCGTTGGACGCGGCCAGACGAACTTCCCAGCGCGCCAGCTCCGCGACCAGCTCGATCCACTCGCGCCAGGCGAGGGCCGCACCTCGGCGCCCTTCGAGCTCACGAAACCGTGTGACAAAATCGCGGGCGAGGCGCTGCTGTCGAATGCGATCGCCTTCGAGCAGCCGCGTGATCACCGAGAGGATCTGGCGCGGCTGAACCGGCTTCACGAGGTAGTCGTCCACCTCGATGCCGATGGCCTCGCGCAGCGTGCCTTCGTCCTCGCTCTGTGTGACCATCACGACGGGCATCGCAGGATCGATCGCCCGGATCTCACCGATCAGCTCGAGCCCCCGCCGCCCGGGCATCTGCTCGTCGAGCAGCACGATGCTGTAGGGCTGGCGGCGCAGCAGCGCGAGGGCATCGTCGCCATGGGCCGCGGCGGCCACCGTGAACCCCTGGGCTTCGAGGAAGCGCCGGTGCGCGGCGAGGCCCTCGACTTCGTCATCCACCCAGAGAATGGTCTTGGGCCGCACCATGAGGCCAAAGCTAATGGCGACTGGCGAACGCGGGCAACGCGAACCTATTTTCGCGACGTGCTGTGCGTCCTGTTGGTGCGCTTCAGCTCCATCGGCGATATCCTGCTCACCACGCCGCTCGTGCGCGCGCTCGCCCGCCGCCACCCCGACGCGAAGCTGGTCTACGTCACCAAGCGCGCCATGGCGCCGCTCGTGGCCGACAACCGGCACGTCGCCGAGGTCGTGACGCTCGAGCCGGACGAGCCGATCCGCCATCTCGCCCGTCGCCTGCGGGGGCTCGCACCCACCCACGGGCTCGACCTGCACGGCAGTATCCGCAGCGCCGGGTTGCGACTGCTGGTGCGGTGCCGCTGGTCGGGGTACCGCAAGCGCAAGTTCGCCCGGGCGCTCCTCATTTCCACCAAGCTCGACGCCTATCGTCAGCCCGTGCCCGTCGCCGAGCGCTACTTCGAGGCCGCGCGGCAGCTCGACACCCGGCCCGATGGCGGGCCGCCCGAGTTCTGTCTCGGCGTCGGGGCCACGGAGCGCGCGGCGCAGTGGCTCGCCCAGCGCGGCCTGGCCGGCGCGCGGCTGGCGGCGCTCGCGCCGGGCGCCGCCCACGCCACGAAGCGCTGGCCCATCGCGCACTGGAGCGCGCTCGCCGGGCGCCTGGGTGCCGCAGGCTACCGGTCGGTCGTGGTCGGCGGGCCCGACGACCGTGGGCTCGCCCAGCAGCTCGTGGCCGAGGGAGGGGGGGCGGGGGGGGCGGGGCAAGCGAGCTCGGTCGCGAGCGCCGCCGGCGAGTTTTCGCTCCAGGAGACCGGCGCGCTGCTCGCGCGGGCGCGGGTCGTCGTGTCGGGCGATACCGGTGTCATGCACATGGCCACCGGTGTCGGTACGCCGGTGGTCGCACTGTTCGGGCCTACCGTCGCGCCGTTCGGCTTCTTCCCCTACCGCGCGCGCTCCGTCGTCCTGGAGCGCGCCCTCGACTGCCGCCCGTGTTCCTCGACCGGCACGGCAGCCTGCCCGCTCGGCCACCATCGCTGCCTCGCCGACATCACCCCGGAGGAGGTGGCCGCCGCGGTGGAGCGTCTCGTCGAGTGATCCGCGCCACCACTCCGGCGGAAGAGCGCCTGATCAGTCTCGTCGCCGCGGCGGTGCGGGGGCCCGAGCGTGAGGGCCTGTTCGCCTTGTGGCTCGTCGTCCGCTCGGCCGAGGCCCTGCTGCCGCCGCGGCCGTTGTCCAACAAGAACCACCGGCGCCGGCTCCAGGCGCTCGACGTGCGGCTCGCGAGCCTCGCGCTCCCCGGACCCCTGAAGCGCGCCCTGACGGCGGCGTGCCAGCACCTCGAGCCGGCGACCCCCGACGCCGCGGCCCTGGTGCTGTCCCAGCTGGTCGCGCCAGCGCGCGAGGTGCTGGGCCCCGAGGCGGGAGATGCCATCGCTGTTGCCGCCCGGAGCGCGCGCTTACATCTATACTAGACGCGCAGACGCGTACGCGCCCGTTGACGGCACAGCCGACCCGCGAGTGCACTCGCGCGCCACGAAGGCGGCACACGTATGGCACCACGAAAACTCGAGCGTCGCCCTTCCCTCGAATCGCTGGTGGAGCGCGTGGACCAGCAGCGCCCCGGCGACGTGCCGGGCGACACCGTGCCCACCGGGTTCCCCTCGATCGACCGGATGCTGGGCGGCGGTCTGCGGCGCCGTGACCTCGTGGTGCTGGGCGGCGACGTCGGCTCAGGCAAGTCCGCGCTCGCGTTGGGCCTGGCGCTGCGTACGGCGCAGGGAACGGGCGTAGCGCTGTTCTCGGGCGAGATGGACGAGGAGCGTCTGCTGGAGCGCGCCCTCGCGATCGAAGGGCGCGCAACCGTGGACGAGCTGCGCAGCGCGAGGCTCAACGATCAGACGCGCGCCGGCATCGGGGGGGCGGCCGTGCGGTTGCGCGACCTGCCCCTCACCGCGTTGCCGCTCGCCGCCCCAGACTTCGAGACGGCGGCGGAACGGCTCGATCCGTTGCGGCAGCTCGGGCTGGTCGTCATCGATTACCTGCAGCTCGTGCCTTCGCCGCGCGGCGTGGTGCGCTCGACGCAGGACGAAGACCTGGCGCTCGTGCTGCAACGCCTCAAGGCGCTTGCGCTCGAGCGGCAGGTGGCGCTGCTCGTCGTGTCGCAGCTGCCGAAGTTCGACGCCAAGCGGCCCAACGCTCGGCCCGCACTCGACGACTTCGGACACTTGGGGGCGATCAAGCAGCACGCCGACGTGGTGCTCGGGATCTACCGGGAGGAGATGTACAACCCGGGACATGGGGTGGACGGGGCGACCGAGCTGATCGTCTTGAAGAACCGCAACGGGCCCACGGGGTTCGTGGACCTGTACTTCTATCGGCGTTGGATGCGGTTCGAAGACATGCTCGACCCCGATCGGTGAACGTTGTAGCTTAGAACGGCGTTGCAGGTTCCACGTCACACGTTGCACGAAGGTGCCGCGTCGTGGAACGTGTAACGTGTAACGTGTAACATGCGACGGGGTTCTCCCATGGCCGGCCACAGCAAGTGGAAACAGATCAAGCGGAAGAAGGCCGTTACCGACCAGCGGCGCGGCGCGCTCTTCACCAAGCTGATCCGTGAGATCACGATCGCCGCCAAGCAGGGCGGTGGCGATCCGGCGGGCAACGCCCGGCTGCGCACCGCCATCGACGCCGCCAAGGCGGAGAACATGCCGCTGGACAACATCGAGCGCGCCGTCCAGAAGGGGACCGGGGAGCTCGAGGGCGTGATCTACGAGGAGGTCAGCTACGAGGGCTACGGTCCCGGCGGAGCGGCCATCTTCATCGAGGCCACCACGGACAACGCCAACCGCACCGTCGCGGAGATCCGTAACGTCTTCCAGCGACACGGCAGCACGCTCGGCGCGGCGAACTCCGTGGCCTGGATGTTCGACCGCAAAGCCCAGGTCACGGTGGACGCCACCCGCGCCGATGAGGACGCCACTATGGAGGCCGTGCTCGACGCCGGTGCGGAGGACATGGTGCGCGACGGCGACGTCTTCGTCATCACCGGCCCGGTGCACCAGCTGCACCAGATCACCGAGCGGCTCAAAGCCAAGCAGATCCCGATCCACACGGCCGAGATCGCGATGATCCCGAGGAGCACCGTGAAGGTGGACGGCAAGGACGCGAAGCAGCTGCTGCACTTGATCGAAGCGCTCGAAGAGATGGACGACGTCGCGAAGGTCTCCGCGAACTTCGACATCGACGCCGAGGCGCTGGCGGCGGCGACGGCGTAGCGTGAGGGTGCTGGGCGTCGACCCCGGGACGTCGGTCACCGGCTACGGTGTGATCGAAACGGGGAACGGCACTTCCGGGATGGGGCGATTGATCGAGTGCGGCGTGATCCGGTTCGCCGGTCGAAGCCCGCTGCCGCGTCGTCTGCACGAGCTCCACGAGCACATCACGGACCTCATTACGCGCCACCGCCCGGGTGCGCTCGCCCTGGAGAACGTCTTCTACCATAAGAACGTCCACACGACGCTGGTGCTCGGTCACGCCCGGGGCGTCATCTTACTCGCCGCACAGCAGGCTGGGATCGACATCGCGGAGTACCCGCCCGCCACCGTCAAGAAGACCGTCGCCGGAGCGGGCGGCGCGACGAAGAAGCGGATTGGCGGTATGGTCGCCCGGTTGCTGCGGCTGAAGGACGTGCCCAAGCCTGCCGACGCGGCGGACGGGGTCGCCGTGGCGCTCACGCATATCCTGCGTTCGTGATCGCCCACGTGTCGGGCCGGCTCGCGGCCAAGCAGGCCGATCGCGTGATGGTCCAGACCACGGGGGGCGTGGGCTACGAGATCGTCGTGCCCCTGGGGGTGATGGAACGGCTCCCGGCGGTGGGCGAGACCGTGAGCCTCGCCACCGAGCTGGTGGTGCGGGAGGACGGCTGGTCGCTGTACGGATTCCACGACGAGGCCGGCCGGCGTTTCTTCCAGCGGCTCATCGGGGTGTCGGGGGTGGGACCGAAGATCGCCATCGCGTTGTTGTCGGCCCTGGGAGTGGAGCGCGGGGTGCGGGCGGTGACCGAGCGGAACATCGCCCTGCTCGCGTCGGTGTCGGGCATCGGGAAGAAGACCGCCGAGCGGCTGGCGCTTGAATTGGCCGACAAGCTCGGCGAGTTTGAGGCGGCCGCCGCGGGCGCGCCCGCGGCCGCTGCGGACGGCGGGGCCGCTGCGGCGGCGCTCCAGGCCCTCGAGCAGCTCGGCTACGCCACGGTCGAGGCGGATCGGGCGTTGCGCCAGGCGCTCGCGGCGGACGGCACAACTAGTGGGGGGGGCGACCCGGAGACGCTGGTGCGGCGGGCTCTGCAACTGCTCACCCACGGATGAGGCATGGCGACGACCGCTGAGTGGATCTGTACGCGCTGCGGCTCGACCAACCGCGCGCTGGTGCCCGACGCGGCGACCGCGGCCACGGACGCGTGCGTCAGCTGCCATACGCGCCACGCGCTCGAGCGGGACCCACGGCCGGTCCGGTGGCGGGCCCGCCCGCGCATGTCATGACCGATCGCTCGCGCACCCAAGTCACGACCCCCGACGCGCTCCCCGACGAGCGCCTGACCGACGCCGCCCTCCGCCCCTCGCGGCTCGACGAGTTCGTCGGTCAGGCGAAGGTAAAGGAATCCCTCCAGATCGCGATCGACGCGGCGAAGCAACGCCACGAGCCCCTCGACCATGCGCTGTTCTTCGGCCCTCCGGGCTTGGGAAAGACCACCCTCGCCCTGCTCATGGCGAAGGAGCTGGGTGTCGACATCCGCACCACCTCCGGCCCCGTGCTCGAGCGGCCGGGCGACCTGGTCGGCATGCTCACCTCGCTCAAGGCCGGCGATATCCTGTTCATCGACGAGGTACACCGGCTGCGACCCGTCCTCGAGGAGTTCCTGTATCCGGCGATGGAGGACTACCGCGTCGACGTCCGGATCGCCGACGGCGTCCACGCCCAGACGATCCCGATGGCGTTGGAGCGGTTCACCCTGATCGGCGCAACGACGCGGTTCGGCCTGCTGACGCCCCCAATGCGCGCGCGGTTCGGCCTGGTGGAGCGACTTGCCTACTATCCGCCCGACGACCTCGTGCAGATCATCGGCCGCTCGGCCGGCATCCTCGACGTCCCGGCGGACGCGGCGGGCATCGCCGAGATCGCGCGCCGCAGCCGCGGCACGCCGCGCGTCGCGAATCGCCTCTTGAAGCGCGTGCGGGACTACGCGCAGGTGCGCGCCGGCGGCAAGATCACCGCGCAGGTCGCGGCCGAGGCGTTGAAACGGCTCGACGTGGACGAATTCGGCCTCGACGACATGGACGGCCGCATCCTGAAGACCATCATCGAGCAGTTCGAGGGCGGCCCCGTGGGCCTCACCACCATCGCTGCGGCCGTGGGCGAAGATCCCGGTACGCTCGAAGAAGTGTACGAGCCGTTCCTCATGCAGCAGGGCTTTCTCGCGCGCACGCCGCGCGGCCGATGCGCCACGGGGTCCGCGTACCGGCATTTCGGCTTCACTCCCCCCAAGGGCGCTGAACAGCCGACGATGTTTGACAGCTAGATTGTGGATTGCGGAATGCGGATTGCGGATTCGAGCTCCGACCTGCCAATCCGCAATCCACAATCCGAAATCCGCAATCGCCCGATGCGCACGTCCGATTTCGAGTACGAGCTCCCCCCCTCGCTCATCGCCCAGGACCCGCTCCCCGACCGCGCGGCGAGTCGCCTGCTCAGCCTGGATCGCGCGAGCGGGAGTATCCGGCACGCGCGCTTTCCGGATCTCGTCGATCTGCTCGCCCCGGAAGATGTGCTGGTGCTGAACGTCTCCCGGGTCATTCCCGCGCGCCTGCACGGGAGACGGGAGACGGGAGCGGCAGCCGAGCTGCTGCTGGTGCGCGAGCTGCCTGACGGCACATGGATCGCCATGGGGCATCCGGGCGGCAAGCTCAAGCCCGGGCGACGCGTCACCTTCGGTCCCGACAGCGCGGTGGAGATCGGCGAGGTGTTGGGCGGAGGGCTGCGGCGAGTGACCTTCGTGGGCGGGCTCGACGCCCGGGCCTCCCTCGCCCAATACGGCACGGTGCCGCTCCCACCCTACATTCGACGGCCACCCCGACCCGAGGACCGCGAGCGCTACCAGACGGTGTATGCCGCGCACGACGGCAGCGTGGCCGCGCCGACCGCGGGGCTTCACTTCACCCCCGAGCTGCTCGCCCGCCTGCGCGACTCGGGCGTCGCCATCGCCGAGCTGGATCTCCACGTTGGCCCGGGCACGTTCAAGCCGGTGGACACGGACGACCTCGCGACCCACCCGATGCACGCGGAGGGGTACGTGGTGAGCGAAGCAGCGGCGGCGCTCATCAACGGGAGGCGCGACGCGGGAGGGCGCGTGTGGGCGGTAGGGACAACCGTGGTGCGGACGCTCGAGACGTGTGCCGACGAGCACGGACACATCCGGCCGGGAACGGGGGACACCCAGCTGTTCATCTACCCGCCGTACACGTTCCGCGCCGTGGACCGACTGCTCACCAACTTCCACCTGCCGCGCTCGACGCTGCTAATGTTGGTGTGCGCGTTCGGGGGCTATGAGAACGTGATGCGCGGGTATCGGGAAGCCGTGAAAGAGAGATATCGGTTCTATTCATATGGTGATGCGATGGCGGTGGTGTAGTGCGACTCTCCCGGGATCCCCGGGGGGCCATGTTCGAGTTTGAGATCGAAGCGGAGAGCGGTGCGGCCCGCACCGGTACCCTCACCCTCCCCCACGGCACCGTCGAGACGCCGATGTTCATGCCGGTCGGGACGCAGGGCACCGTGCGCGCCCTCTCGCCCAACGACCTGCGCAGCGTGGGCGCGACGCTGGTGCTCGCCAACACCTACCACCTGCACGTGCGTCCGGGCGAGGCGGTGATCGAAGCACTGGGGGCCCTGCACCGCTTCATGGGTTGGGACCGCCCGCTGCTCACCGACTCCGGTGGCTTTCAGGTCTTCTCGCTCGCCGGGTTCCGCCACGTGGACGAGGACGGCGTCGAGTTCCAGAGCCACGTGGACGGGAGCCGGCGCACCCTCACCCCCGAGCGGGCCACGGAGATCCAGTGGACCCTCGGCGCCGACATCGCGATGGCGTTCGATCACGTCGTGCCGGGGGGCGCGGACGAACCGACCGCTCGAGACGCCATGGAAAGGACGTTGCGGTGGTTAGAGCGGTGCGGGAAACGGCACGAAGAACTGAAGACGTCGGGCAACCAGACGTTATGGCCGATCTTACAGGGCGGCACCCATCTGGAGCTTCGGACGGAAGGCCTGCAGCGTATCCTGGCGCTCGGCGACTGGACCGGCCTCGCGATCGGCGGCCTTTCGGTCGGCGAGCCGAAGCCGCTGATGTACGACCTGCTCGGGGCGCTCGAGTCCCGGCTGCCGCCCGCCGTGCCCCGTTATCTTATGGGTGTGGGGTTCCCCGAGGATCTCGTCGCGGCGGTGGAGCGCGGCGTGGACCTGTTCGACTGCGTCGCACCGACCCGCAACGGCCGCAACGGCTCGGCGTTCACGCCCGACGGCCCGGTGAACATCCGTAACGCCGAGCATCGTGAGGACTCGCGGCCGCTCGACGCGACGTGCGACTGCGAGACGTGCACGACGTTCTCGCGCGGCTACCTGCGCCACCTGTTCGTGGCGGAGGAGTTGCTGGGGCTCCGGCTCCTGTCGCTGCACAACGTTCGTTACCTGATCCGGCTCGCCACAGACATGCGGGCTGCGATCCGACGGAACGCCTTCGGCCCGTGGGCCGCGGAGTGGCGCCGCCGCTACCTGCACCTGGGATCCGCATGAGCCCGCATGCCACGCTCGCTCTCCTGTTCGCCCCATCCGGCCAGAGCGCCGGGGGCGGGCTCACCGTGTTCCTGTTCCAGATCGCGGCGCTGATCGGGATCTTTTATTTCATGCTGATTCGCCCGCAGCGTCGGCAGCAGGACAAGCACCGCCAGCTGCTCGCCTCGCTGCAACGCGGCGACCGCGTGGTGACCTCGGGCGGCATCATCGGTGAAGTCGTGCACCTGAAGGACGACGAAGTCACCGTGAAGAGCGGGGAGTCGCGCTTCATCGTGCTGCGCGCCAACATCGCGAACATCGTGAACCGCTCCGTCGAAGCCAAGCCGCAGTGACGATCCGCAAGCTCCATCTGCTGGGCTCGCCGGTCCTGCGCCAGCGGGCGACCCCGGTGGTCACAGTGGACGACGCCGTGCGCCGGCTGGTGGACGACCTGTTCGAGACGATGCGTGCCGCGAAGGGCGTGGGGCTCGCCGCCAATCAACTCGGCGTCGCCCAGCGGGTGGCGGTCGTCGACGTGGGAGAGGACGGCCCGCCTCCGCTGGTGCTGATCAACCCGCGCATCGTCCACGCGAGCGAGGTCGCGGAGGCCGCCGAGGAGGGCTGCCTCTCGATCCCCGAGATCTACGGGGAGGTGGAGCGCCCGCTCGGTGTCACGCTCGAGGCCCTGGACCGCGACGGCCACTCGTACCGCACCGAAGTGTCCGGCTACAAGGCGCGGGCCGTGCAGCACGAGATCGATCACCTGGACGGCGTCCTCTTCCTCGACCACCTCAGCGCGGTGAAGCGAGGATTGCTGCTCGCCAAGTGGAAGAAAGCCCGCAAAGGGCACTCCGGATATCTGAAGGAGGTCACCCCGGAGCCGGCGGGCGAGCTGTAGCGTGCGGATCGTCTTCTTCGGGACCCCCGAGTTCGCGGTCCCCTCGTTTCAAGCGCTGCTGGGTGAAGGGTTCGACGTCGTCGCCGCGGTCACGCGCCCGGACGCGCCACAGGGCCGCTCCCGCTCGACCGCCGTCCCCCCGCCCGTCAAGACGGCGGCCGCAGCAGAAGACGTGCCGGTGCTGCAACCCGCGCGACCCAGCGACGGCGAATTCCTGGCCCGCGTCCGCGCGCTCGCGCCCGACATCGGCGTCGTGGTCGCCTATGGCCACATTCTCCCGCCCGACCTGCTCGCGCTCCCACGCTCCGGCATGATCAACGTCCACCCCTCGCTCCTGCCCGAGCTCCGGGGCGCGGCTCCGGTCGAATGGGCCATCCTCAACGGCCTGCGGCAGACCGGCGTCACGATCATGCAGATGGAGGCGGGGCTCGACTCTGGTCCCATCCTTTTGCAGATCCCGCACGATATCGACCCCGACGTGACCAGCGGCGAGCTGTCCGGGCATCTCGCCGAGATGGGGGCGCAGGCCCTGGTCGAAACGTTGGCGCTGCTCGAGACCGACAACGTGCGGCCGCGGGCCCAGGAGCACGCCCGCGCGACGTACGCGCCGAAGCTCACGCGCGAGACCGCCCGCATCCGCTGGACCGACCCGGCGGAGCGGGTCGCACGGGTGATCCGCGCCCTCGACCCCAAGCCGGGCGCCTGGACCGAGCTCGACGGCCGCGAGATCAAGCTGTTCGGCTCCCGGGTCGTGGATGGCCGGGGCGCGCCAGGCGAGATACAGACGACGGACGACGGACTGCGGATAGCGACCACGCAAGGGGCGGTGGCGGTGGAAGACGTCCAGCCGGCGGGCAAGCCGCTCATGGCCGCCTCCGACTGGCTGCGCGGCCGCGGCGCACAGGCGGGCCAGCGGTTCACGTGAGGTCCCCCGCCGCGCTGCCCCGGTTGCACGCCATCACCGACGAGCGCATCGCCCGGCGGCCCGACCTCGCGGAGATCGCGGCACAGCTGGCGGCGGGCGGGGGCGAGGAGCTCGCGCTGCATGCGCGTGGCCGCGCGCTCTCGGGTCTGGAGCATTTCGACTTGGCCAGCCGTCTCTCCGACTACCCGCCGACCCGCCTGTTCGTCAACGACCGCCTCGATGTCGCGCTCGCCGCCCGAGCCGCGGGCGTCCACCTGGGGCGATCGAGTCTCGCTCCCGCAGAGGCGCGCCGCCTCGAGTCGAGCTGGTGGATCGGCAAGTCGGTGCACGACTTGGGTGAGGCAGAGGCCGCGCGGGTCGGAGGCGTCGACTATCTTTTGGTCGGGCCCGTATTTCCAACCGCCACGCATCCCGACCGGGAGCCGCTTGGGCCCGCGCGGCTGCGGGAAATTGCCGGCCTCGGCCTTCCGGTGATCGCCATCGGGGGGATGACGCCCGAGCGGCTGTCGGAGGTCAGGGACGCGAGGCTGCACGGCGTCGCCGCGATCCGCGCGCTCTGGGATGCGGCCGACCCGGGGGACGCCGCGCGACGGATGCTCAAGGAGTTGAACGGATGAACGACACCATCGATGTGACGGTGAACGGAGAGCGGCGGGCGGTGGCCGGGGGGACCACGCTGCTGGACCTGTTGGAGGCGCTCGCGCTCGACCCGCGCGTCGTCGTCGTGGAGCACAACCGCGCGATCGTGCGGCGCCCGCGCCTCGGGCGTGTGACGGTCGCTCCGGGCGACGCGATCGAGCTGGTGCATTTCGTCGGAGGAGGCTGAACCCATGACTACGGCCGTGGAGACGATCCGCGACATCCCGTTCGCCGTCGGGGGGCGCACGTTTCAGTCGCGCCTCATGGTCGGCACGGGAAAGTACCGCGACACCGAAACGATGGCTCGCGCGATCGAAGCGTCCGGCGCCGAGATCGTGACCGTCGCCGTGCGACGAGTTGATCTGGACCGTACGAAGGAAGCAGGGATCCTGTACCACCTGGACCCGAAGCGGTACTTCCTGCTCGCCAACACGGCGGGCTGTCATACGCCCGCCGACGCCGTGCGCTACGCGCGCCTGGCACGCGAGGCCGGGTTCAATGAGTTCATCAAGCTCGAAGTGATCGGCGACCAAGAGACGCTGCTCCCCGATGTCCAGGGCCTCTTGGAGGCGGCGGGCACGCTCGTCGCGGAGGGATTCAAGGTACTCGCCTACGCGAACGAGGACCTGGTGACCGCGCTGCGCCTCGAAGCGGTCGGGTGCGCCGCCGTGATGCCGCTCGCTTCGCCGATCGGGAGCGGGCTCGGGCTCTTGAATCCGTACGGCGTGCGCACGATCAAGCGGCGGCTCAAGGTGCCGGTGGTCGTGGACGCAGGCGTCGGAACCGCGTCGGACGCCTGCCTCACCATGGAGCAGGGCGTCGACGGCATCTTGATGAATACGGCGCTCGCCGCGGCGCGGGACCCCGTCGCCATGGCGCATGCGATGCGGCTCGCGGTGGAGGCGGGGCGCGCCGCCTACCTCGCCGGCCGCATGCCCAAACGCGAGGTCGCGCTGCCGTCCTCGCCGCTCGAAGGGATGCTGGATTAAGGACGCCACGGTCGCCCGGCGCGCGGCGTTGCAGATCCTCGACGCCGTGCGCGCGGGGGCGACGTTCCAGACGGCCCGTGACCGGGCGCTCCCCAGCCTGGCCGAGCGCGACCGCCGCCTCGCCTACGAGCTCGCCGCCGGTGTGTTGCGACGCCGGGCCCAGCTCGACCGGACGCTCGAGCTCGAGACCGTCGATCCCCGCCTCCACGACATCCTTCGGCTCGGTGCGTACCAGCTGCGGGCGTTGGAACGGGTGCCGCCGTACGCCGCGGTTTCGACGAGCGTCGAGCTGGCGCGAGAGATCACGGACGAGGGTGGAGCGCGTTTCGTGAACCAGGCGCTGCGGAAAATCGCTCGGGATGCGGGAGGCGGGATGCGGGATGCCGGTGACACGCATCCTCGTTGGCTCGTGGAGCGCTGGCAGGCGCAGTTCGGGCGCCGCGAGACCGAGCGTTTGATCGCCTGGAACGACTCTCGTGCACCGCTTACCCTGCAGCCCGCTCGTTGGGATGCTGCGACGCTCGGGGCCCGGCTCACGGAGGCTGGTTTCGGGGTACGAGAAGCACCATTCGGCGCGGGGGTAGTCGTCGAAACCGGGGCAACGCATCCCGCATCCCGCATCCCGCCTCCCGCGCAGTTACCGGGGTATTCGGAAGGCGGCTTTATCGTCCAGGATCCCGCTCACGCCCTCGTCTGCCGCTACGCCGCGTTCCCGCCCGGCACGCTCGTGTACGACGCCTGCGCAGCGCCGGGGGGCAAGGCCGCGCTGCTCGAGCGTGGTGGGGCGCGCATCGTGGCGGGAGAGGCACGGCGCGACCGCGGACGCCGGCTGGTCGAGACGGCGCGGCGTGCCGGAGTGGCAATTCGCGTCGCGGTGGCCGATCTTCTCTCGGCCCCGTTCGCCCCGGGGACGTTCGCGGCCGTGCTGGTGGACGCTCCCTGCTCCGCCACCGGCACCATGGCCCGCCACCCGGACGCTCGCTGGCGCGTGACGCGACGAGCCATCGAGCGAAGGGCCCAGCGCCAGGGGGCGCTGCTCGCGGCCGCCGCGGTGCTGGTGCGACCCGGAGGAGTGCTGGTCTACGCAACTTGTTCGCTCGAGCCGGAGGAGAATACCGACGTCGTGACTGAGTTCCTCGCGCGCCATCCCGGGTTTGCCCGCGCGCCGGCGGCCGGCGCGGTGCCCGCCGTCCTGCTCACCCCGGACGGAGACTTCCGGTCACTACCGCAGCGCCACGGTACGGACGGCGCCTACGCGGCGCGGCTCGCGCGGGTGGCCTGATGCGACTCCGTCGCCATCTCCCGCCGGTCGAACGGTGGAAGCTGCCGGAGTTCCACGCGCCCGGTGCGCGGCGCTGGGGGCTCGCGCTCCTCGGAGCGGTGCTCGGCGGCTACCTTACGGCGTACCTCGTGCTGTTTCCCGCGCCCCTGCTCCACGGGCGCGAGGTGGTGTCCCGGGTGTTGGGGCTGTCGCTGCAGGAGGCGTCGGAGCAGCTCCGCAAGCAGGGCCTGCAGGTGCAGGACGGGGGCGCCGAGCCGCATCCCAGCGCCCCGCAGGGCACGATCATCTGGCAAGACCCGCCGCCCGGCGTGACGGCCCCGTCGGGGCTGCGCGTGACCCTGGTGTCGAGCCAAGGCCCGCCAAAGATTCCGGTCCCGGACGTGGTTGGATTCGACGGCCCGCTGGCGCAGCGGTTGATCGCGGCCGCGGGACTGACGGTGGCCCAGGTGGAGTCGGTGCAGGCTGCCGCCCCGCCCGGCGTCGTGATGCTCACGCGTCCGGCCGCGTCGGCGGTCGCGAGCCCGGGCGCGCCGGTGACCGTGGTGGTAAGCCGCGGCGCTCCCACGATCCCGGTCCCCGACCTGCTCGGGATGTCGCAGGCGGACGGGCGCACCCGACTCGAGCTGGACGGCCTCGAGCTGGGCACGGTCACGCGGCGGCGGACCGGCGACGCGAACCCCGGCACCGTGGTGGGACAGAGACCGGCGGCCGGGACGCTGGCGGCGCCCGGCACGGTCGTGGACGTGGTCGTGGCCCGGAGCCCGTGATGACGAACGGCATCCGTATCGCGCCCAGCATCCTTTCGGCGGACCTGGCCCGGCTCGGCGAGCACGTGGCGCGGGTGCTCGCCGCGGGCGCCGACTGGCTGCACGTGGATGTGATGGACGGCCGGTTCGTACCGAACCTCACATTCGGGGCGGGCATGATCGAGACGCTGCGCCGCCTCACCGACAAGCCGATCGACGTCCACCTCATGGTCGTCGAGCCGGAGCGCTACATCGAGCCGTTCGCGTCGGCCGGCGCGTCGGTGTTCACATTCCACCCCGAGGCAACGGTGCACGTGCAGCGCCAGCTGGCCGCCGTGCGAAGCCGTGGGATGCTCGCCGGACTCGCGCTCAACCCCGGCTCGCCGCTCGCGCTCGTCGAGGAAGTGATCGCCGACCTGGACCTGCTGCTCGTGATGTCCGTGAACCCCGGGTTCGGCGGCCAGACCTACCTCGCCGCCGCGAACGACAAGCTCCGCCGCGCGCGGGAGCTGCTCACGGCGCACGGCTCCCGGGCGTTCCTCGAGGTGGACGGCGGGATCACGACCCATACGATCGCCGGGGCGCACGCCGCGGGGGGGGACACGTTCGTGGCAGGCCACGCGATCTTCGCGAGCGCCGACCCGGCCCGTGAAATCCAGGACTTGCGCCGCCGCTGTCTGGTGGCGGTATGAGTCAGCCGCGGCAGTGGGCCGTCGGGATCGGCATCGCGATGGCGCTGGTGTTCGGGACGGCGTTGGCCGTCAAGATCCGTCCCCAGATCGACCTGGTGGGCGTGGGCTCCGGCGCGCTGCCGTTCCGAGCCCGGAACCTGGGGACGGGACGCGAGGTGACGCTCGCCGACTACCGCGGGAAAGTCGTGCTCCTCAACGTGTGGGCGACGTGGTGTGCGCCGTGCCGGGTCGAGATGCCGTCGATGGAACGCCTCTATCGCCGCCTCGGCGGCAGCGACTTCCGCGTGGTGGCCGTGAGCATCGACGAGGAAGGCGATTCCGTCGTCGCGGCGTTCGCGCGCGACCTGGGACTCACCTTCGACATCCTGCACGACCAGACGGCGGCCATCAAGCGGACCTACCAAGCGACGGGCGTGCCCGAAAGCTGGGTGATCAACCGCGACGGAGTGATCGTCAAGAAGGTGATCGGCGCCTCCGAGTGGGACGGCCCCGTGAACGAAACCCTGATCCGGCGGCTCATCGATGACCGTGCGCGATAGCGTCGTACAGCTGATCGCGCGCAACTGGGCGATCAAGCTGGCGGCCATGTTCTTCGCCGTCATGCTGTACGTGGCGGTCGCGGCGCAGCAGCCGCTGTCGCAGAGCTTCGCCATGCGGCTCGCCTTCGGCATCCCACCCGGCCGCGCCGTGCGGCAGCAGCCGTCCGGCGTGGTGGTGGTGATCTCCGGCAGGGGCAGCGAGATCCTCAAGCTGCGCTCCTTTCCCCGGGTGATCCGCAAGGTCATCCCCGACACCTTCTCGGCGTCGCTGTGGCGCGTCCAACTCCAGCCCACCGACATCGCGCTCCCCAAGGGTATCGACGTGCAGGTCGCGGATATCCGGCCGCGCGACATCGAGATCCTGCTCGACTCCGTGGCCCGCAAGGACGTGCGGATCGTACCCCGGGTGAAGGTCGAGGCCGAGTCGGGCTACGTGGTGCGGGGGCTCTCGATCACGCCCAGCCTGGCGCGGTTGATCGGACCCGAGAAGAGTCTCGCTGGGATCGACTCGGTGACCACCCTGCCGACCGTGATCTCGAGCGTGAACGGGCCGTTCTTCCGCACCGTCCCAATCGACACGGCCCCGCTCGGCATCGTCCGGATCACGCCCAAGGACGTCCGCATGGCGGGCGAGGTGACGGCGATCGTCGAGCGCTCGATCAGCGGCGTCGCCATCACCACGGCCGCATCGGGCTTCACCGGGTTCCTCCTGTCGCCCGAGCGCGTGTCGGTCAGGGTGCGAGGCCCGGAATCGAAGGTGAGCACGCTCACGCGGGACAGCGTGCGCGTCGTCGCGCACCTCGTCGGCAAGGCCGGTCCCGGCGGCTACGCCAGACTCACCGTGAGCGCGCCCCCTGGCATTGTCGCGCACGCCGTGCCGGACTCCGTGTCCCTGAAGCGGAAGACGGGCCGTGGCTGACGTCGTCCTGGGCATCGAGACCTCGTGCGACGAGACGTCGGCGGCCGTGCTGGTCGGCGACCGTCAGCGCCCCGAGCTCGCGGGACTCGTGATCCTGTCGCAGGACGTGCACAAAGTGTTCGGGGGAGTGGTCCCTGAGCTCGCGAGCCGGGCCCATCTCACCGTGCTGCCGGCCGTGGTGGACCGCGCCCTCGCCGAGGCGGGACTCGCCTGGAGCGCCGTGGACGCGGTGGCGGTGACCCAGGGGCCGGGGCTCGTGGGCGCGCTGCTCGTCGGCGTGGTGTACGCCAAAGCGCTGGCCTACGCCGGGGATCGCGCGCTGATCGGCGTGCACCACATGGAGGGGCATCTGTTCGCGCCGGCCGTGGAGGACCCGGACCTCACACCACCGTTCGTCGCGCTGCTCGTCTCGGGCGGCCACACGCTGCTGCTGGACGTCCTCGCCTGGGGCCGGTATCGCTTGCTCGGGGCGACGCGCGACGACGCCGCCGGCGAGGCGTTCGACAAGGTGGCGACGCTCCTCGGCCTGGGGTACCCCGGCGGCCCGGCCATCGAGCGGCTCGCGACCCAGGGCGATCCTACACGCTTCACGTTCCCGCGCCCCATGCGGGACGACGGCTACGAGTTCTCGTTCTCCGGGCTCAAGACGGCAGTGCTGCGCGCCGTGCGGGCCAGCACGGACCTCGACCGAGACCGGGCGCACCTCGCGCGCGGTTTCCAGGACGCGGTGCTCGACGTCCTCGTCACGAAGCTCGAGCGCGCGGTTCGGGCCACCGGGTATCGCACTGCCGTCTTGGGCGGGGGGGTGGCGTGCAGCCGCGCGCTCGCCGACCTCGCCGCCCAGCGCCTCGCGGGGCTCGCCCGGGTGGCGGTCGCCAGCCCGCGGCTGAACACCGACAACGCCGCGATGATTGCCCGCGCGGGCTGGCACCACCTCGCCCGCGGCGAGACGAGCGACTGGACGCTCGACGCGCAAGCGGATCTCCCGCTGCCGGGCCTCGAGCCGGCGCCCGTTCCCGCCCCCCACGCCCCACGCCCATGACGATCTATCCCGTCGCGTTCCACCTGGGGCCGCTCACCATCACCGGTTACGGCCTCATGATGATGGTCGCGTTTCTCATGGCCGGCTGGGCAATCCAAGTCGATCTGCGACGGCGCCGGATGAACGAGGACTACGCCGCCGACATCGTCTTCGCCGCCGTGCTCGGCGGCATCATCGGGGCCAAGGTCTGGTACGTCTTGCTCACGGGTCATTGGGACGCCCTGTTCCAGCGCGGCGGCTTTGTGTGGTACGGCGGCTTTCTCGGCGGCGTGGCGGGTGTGCTCTTGACCGGGTGGTGGAAAGGCGTGCCGGCGCGCTGGACGATGGAGGTTACCGCCGCGCCGCTCGCCCTCGGCTACGCCATCGGGCGCGTCGGCTGCTTCCTGGTGAACGACGACTACGGCATCCCCTCGACGCTGCCCTGGGCAATGAAGTTTCCGCAAGGGCTCCCGCCGACGACGGTGGCCGACCTGACCGCCCTGCACGTGCACTTCCCGCCGGGCACCGATCCCCTGCAGGTCGTCGCCGTTCACCCGACCCAGATCTATGAGACGGCGCTGATGCTGCTCGCGTTCGCGTGGCTGTGGCGGCTGCGCGACCACACACACGGCGTGGGCTGGCGGTTCGGCGCCTACCTCGTGCTCGCGGGCGTCGAGAGGCTGCTGATCGAGACGGTGCGCGCGAAGGACGATCGCCTGCTCGGGTGGGTCACGGTGGCGCAGGTGACGAGCGTGCTGCTCGTGTTCGTGGGGGTGCGGGTGCTCACGCGCCTGCGCGAGCCGCAGCCCGCCCTGGCCGCCGTGCCCGCCGCGCTTACGGGAACGAAGGCCGGCGCCGATCCTGCCCCGCACCGCTGAAACGATCGCGCTGCAGCCACACGACCGCGACCAGCAGCAGGACGACCAGGAGGAGCTGGAGCGACAGGGACTGCACGGTAGGATAGATGCCGAGGGCGGGGATGCGGGGCGCCCACTCGACAACGCTGGTGGGCACGAGGCCCGCCTCTTGCAGGTCCGCGATTCCCTTCCCCGCGAACACGAAGGCCATGTAATAGAGCATCGCGCCCGTCACGGCGAAGAACGGCTTGAGCGGAACCTTCATGCCGAACCGACGGATCGCGACGTACACGATCACGAGTGCCACCGAGCCCACCACGATCCCCGCGACCACCGCCGCGGCACCCCCGCCGCCGCTCGCCGAGCCCGCCGACGTCAGCAGCGCCTTGTAGAACAGGATGGTCTCGAACCCTTCACGGTACACTGCGAGAAAGGCGACCGAGGCGAGGGCGAACCCCGACCCGGTTGATAGCGCGTCTTCCATGCGGCCTTTCACGAACGCGTTCCACTTGGCCGCCTCGACCTTCGAGAGCAGCCAGTAGCTCACGGAGAACAACACCCCCGTCGCGAGCAGCAGCGTGATGCCTTCGAGCGCCTCGCGCTCGCCCGGCGTGATCTCGAACAGCAGCTCGACCACGACGGCGGTGACGACGCTCGCGGCGACCGCCGCCCAGGCCCCCCGCGCGACGTGACGCCGGCGCTCGGTCGCACCGGCCTTGGCCAGGAAGGCCATCAAGGCAGCGACGATCAGGATCGCCTCGAAGCCCTCGCGGAGCAGCAAGACGGACGACTGCATGAACAGGTTCGCGTCCGACGCCCTGTCGACCACCAGCCGCTCGGCACGCTCGAGCCCCGCCAGCAGCCGCGCGTGGATCGCTTCCAGCTCGGCGTCCCCCGCGCCCTTCGCCGCCCGGGCGCGCAGCGCGGCGAACGCCGCCTCGAGCTCGCTCGCGAGCCCGGGGTTCCGCGCCCGCACATCTGTCTCGACCCCCTCGAAGGTGAGGTACGCGTCGAAGGCGATTTTGTCGGAGCGGAGCGCCACAGCCGAATCGACCTGGCGCCGCACGACCGAGAACGTCGCGGCGGCAGGCGACGGTACGTACTTCTGTCGTTCCGCCGTGGGAAGCACACGGAGGAACGCGACGAGGGACGCGGCCTGCTCGCGGTCGAGCATCCGGTCAAATCCCGGCATCGGGGTGCCGGGCCGGCCGCGCTGGATCAGCTGCGCGAGCTCCTGGTCGCTGAACGGGCCCTGCACCGCAAAGTCGCTCAACGCGGGCGGCCGCACCGAAAGAGCGGCCGCCAGCAGCCCGTCGCCGCCTCCCGTCGGACCGTGGCACGACGCGCAGTGCAGGGCATACAGCCCCTCGCCCTCGCGCACCATCCCGTCTCCCGCCCGCAGCGTCGCCACGTAGGTCGCGACCGCCCACCGGTCGTCCGGGGACAGCGTCTCCTCGAACTGCGGCATCGCCGTGCCCGCGACGCCGATCGTGAGCTTGCGGTACACGTCCACCGGGGACACGGTGCTCATCCCCAGACGATCGGCGAGACTCGCCGGCGCGGGGCCTTCGAGGTGTCGCGCCTTGGGCCCGTCGCCCACACCGGTCGGGCCGTGACACTGCACGCACTGCTGCTGAAAGACCGCCGCGCCGCGGCTGAACGACGGCGGCCGAGCGGGAAACGGGTCGAGCGCGCCCCCGGCCGCAGCCGCGATTCTTTGGATGAGCCCGCCCGCCCGCCCGGCCACGGAATCGGGCGGGGCCGCGCGCGCGATCATCGCCAGCAAGGCGGCGAGCTCCGAGTCCGCCGTGGTCCGCACGGCGGCGGGCAGCGACCCCACATCCAGGCGGGCCTGCTCCAGAAACTGTCTCGCCTCCGAGACCTCCGCGGGAGCCGTCACCCTGCCTCCCCGCGGGTGCACGCCGGTCGCGTACTCTTTGGCGGCGAGCGATGTCGCGGCGACGGTGCGCCGGGCGACGGACAAGGAATCGCGCGCCTGCCCGGTCGCCGGGACCGCGACACAGGTGCTCAACAACAAGCCGAGGAGGGGCTTACAGGAGATGAGACTGATTCTCAGGAATGAGGTCTCAGATACTAGAGTAAATTTGTCGGGAATTCAAGCAGACGGATCACGCGCGCTCCAGCACCACCACCGCCACGGCAGCCTGATGCGTATGGGACAGGGACAACATCACCCGGCCCACGCCCAGCTCCCGGGCCCGAGCCGCGGCCAACCCGCTGAGCTGCACGGCGGGGCGGCCGTCGGGCGCCCGCGTCACCTCGATATCCCGCCAGCCGATCCCGCGCGCCGCCTCACTCCCCTGCAGCGCCTTGTAGGCCGCTTCCTTGGCGGCGAGTCGCACCGCCACGTGCGTTGCGGGGTCGGGCCGGCTCTCGCAATAGGCCCGCTCCGCCGGCGTGAGGAGGCGCGCGAACACGCGTGATCCCTTGTCGGCGATGATGGCCGCGACGCGGGAGACCTCGACCAGATCGACGCCGACGCCGATCGCGCTCACGACCCAGCGCTCAGAAGCCCAGGCGCGCCGCGAGCCAGGCCGGGGCGGGCAGGTAGCCGCCGAACACCAGGCCCAGCCACAGGAGCGCCGCGGCGAGGGGCGTCCACACGGCGAAGAGCGGCCAGAGCAGCGGTCTCCAGCGGCCGATGTCCTCGATCTCCGTCGTCCACCGGTGTCCTTCCGCCGCGACCTCTGTCTCGAGCGCGAGCCAGGCAGCCTCGAGCCGTCGCGCCGCGGTGCGCAGCGCCTCCTGCCAATCGCCGTGCGCCGCCTTGTCCAACACACTCGCCTCGCGGACGCGCAGAGCCGCGGCATCGAGCGCATCGAGAGCGGCCACGAGCGTCTCGCCCCCGGCGGCGAGCCGGGCCCCAATGGCTCGCTTCTCGGACCCTGTGAGCAGCCGGCGCCGGCGCAGGCCCCTCGGCAGCCGCACGCGGTCCGCGGCCCGCCCGATCCCGGCGTCGAGCGCGGCGGTCACGCGCTCGCCGGCCCGTCGGGCCGCGGTCTCCCAGGCCGCGAGCCACGCCCGCCGGCTCACCGCGTCGAGCACGCGCTCGCGCTCTTCACGGACCGCCGCGGCCCGCGCCTCGCCACTCAGCTCGAGCACGCGGGTCGCGAGCTCCTCACGGATGTCGTCGAGTGGCACCCACGGCTCGACCAGACGGCGCGGCACGAGCAGGCGGCCGAGCGATGGCGCGAGCTCGGGGACGCGCAGCGGCATCGCGATCTTCAGGGCAGGGCTCACTGGGCGAGCAGCGCGGCGCGGCCCGTGCGGGCCTCGTATTGGGCGACGAAGTAGGGCAGCGACTCGGGAAGGAAGCGATCGCGGGGAAGGCCCGTGGCCGCGATCGCCCGCTCGATCGCCGGCGGCTCGCCCTCCACCTCGAGCAGGACGTCCATCGCGGGGTACCACTCGACGCGCAGCACGGCCTCGCCCAGGCGGTACACTTCCACGCGACGATCGATGCGCAGCGACATAGAGAACCCCAACCGCTCGAGGATCGTCACGACGGCATCGGGGTCCGCCACGCGCGCTTCCGTTTCCGCCCGGTGGCGGTAGTGCCCGCGCTTCGAGTGCGGCCCCTTCCAGCCCAGGAGGCCGTAGGCAGGCGCGCCGTCGGCCGACCGGAACACCCGCAGGCGCAGCACCTCGTCGCGCCGGGCGAGGGCCCGCGCCCGATCGAACCGGCGGTCGATCATGTCGCCCCGGAACTCGAGTCGCGCGCCGGCGCGCGCCAGCGCGGCCCGCACTTGGTCGGCGTCCTCGACCCGCGCCTTGACTTCGAGCTCATCCGCCGGAGCGGCCGAGGAACGGCTCACGCGAAGATGGCCTCCAGCACCGCGGCCGTGTCACCCAGGGTCTCGAATACGTACGCGGCCCCGGCTGCGCGCAACGCGGCGACACCGTACGAGCCGGTCGCCACGGCGACGCTGCGCGCGCCGATCGGCCGGCCGCAGGCGACGTCGTCCGGCGTGTCGCCCAGGATGATCACGTCCGGTCCCGCAAATGCGTGGCCCGTCAGCGCCGCCGCCCGCGCCGCAGCGACCTGCGGCAGGTCGGCGCGGCGCGCGGAATCCGAGCCGTACGCGCCGACGCGGAACCGGGCGGGGTCGAGGCCAGCCGAGCGGAGCTTGAGGGCGGCACCGGGGGCGACGTTGCCGGTGAGCAGACCGACCAGCGCCCGGCCAGCCGCTTCATGCGGCTCCAGCGCCGCGAGCAGCTCGCCGATCCCCGCCAAGAGCTGCGTCGCCTGTGTGGGTCGTTCCAGCTCGACCCGTAGATGTTCCACATAGCGGCGGCACACCGTCTGGATCAGCGCGTCGTCCTCGGCCCCGGCATGCCCGGCGAGCGACAGCAGGTCCCGCACGATCTGCGGGTCAGTCTTGCCGTCGAACCGGTAGCGCTCGATGGGCCCGGCCGTCCCAGCCGCGTCGAGCAGGGCGCGTTGGATCGCGCGCCGGCCGGCGCCGTCGGTCCAGAGCAGTGTCCCGTCGATGTCGAAGAGCACGAGCTTCACAGAGAGAAAGATAGACGGTGAGACGGTCTATTCGTCTATCCGTCGCACCGCCACGAGAAAATCCCGCAGTCGCTTGGCCGCCGGCGCGTCCGCGAGCAGGTCGTCCGAGGCGACGCCGCCCCGGGAAAGGGCCGCATGCACCATGCGCCCCGCGCCGGCCCACAATGCCACATGCGCGATGCGACGGCCGTCGGAGAAGCACAGCACGTCGCCGGCCTCGTAGCTCGAGCCGGTGGGATCGATCCGCACCTCCCGGCCCGCGAGGGACTGCTGGTCCGAGTCGCGCGGGAGCGCGAGGCCGCGCGCCGCGTACGTCGCCTGGACCAGGCCGGAGCAGTCGATCCCCCACTCGGTGCGGCCGCCCCACAGGTACGGCGCGCCCGAGAACCAGCGCAACGCCCACTCGGGCGTCGCAAGCCGGCGCGCCTCCGCCCGCAGCTCCGCGTCGGACCGCACGACCCCCGCACTCACGTTCCAGGTGCGGCCGTCCGCGGTCTCCACCCGTCCGTCGCGGCGCAGCGCCACGCGCGCGCCCACGGTCAGACGGAACCGCCGGTCCTCGAACTTGAGGTCGGCGCCGAGCGACTGCCCGGTCGCGCGCGTGGTCCAGTCTTCCGCCCAGGTGTCCGCGCCGGTAGCCAGGTAGCCGGTGTGGGTCCACGCGTGATAGCCGTCGGCGGCGCGCACCCGCGCCCACACCCCTCCCTCCGCGCGCCGCTCGAGCACCGTGAGCGCCTCACCGTGCAGCGCCTCGCTCACGCGGTCGGCCATGATGCGCGGCTCGCGCAGCAGCGGCGCGACCGCCGCCGTCACGACGGCCGCCGGCTCATCCTGCGCGGACGCGTCCGGGAGCAGTCGGATGTCCGCAGCACGACCGGCGGCGGCAGCCAGGCGTCGCAGCGCGACCAGGGCGTCGCGGCTCGTGGTGCAGCCAGCGAGCCGCTCGGGCTCGACCGTCACCTCGAGCACGGCGAGGCGGGGATCGGGCGCCCATTTGCGCGCCACATCCGCGACGTCGCGCTCGAGGCGATCGCTCACCGTCCCCCGCCGTCGGCCAGCCCCGGGATGTCGCCGATGCCCCGCGCCAGCCGCACGGCGCGCTCCACGGCGCCGGGCACCGCGAGTGCCGCGAGCGCCTCGGCCTGCAGCGGAGTCGCGGGCGCGAGCGCGGCCGTGCTCAACGCGAACACGATGTCACCATCGAACATCGTGCCGTAGGGGACGATGCGCCGCGCCAGCGCGTCGCCCGCCGCGTGCGCCAGGCTCTCGAGCGCGGTGCGATCGAGCGCCGCGTTGGTCGCCACCACGGCGAGGGTCGTGTTGCGCCCCGTCCCGGCGGCCGGACGCGGCAGGGCGCCGAAGGGAGCGCCCCCCCGGCCGAAGTGCGCGAGCGCGTCCACGTACCGGCCGTCCGCCCCGCGGGCGCCCGCGAGAATCGCCCCCGAGCCGTCGAGAATGTTGCCCACCGCGTTCAGCACAACCAGCGCGCCGACCACGATGTCGCCACCCGTGGCCGCCCACGTTCCCACCCCGCCCTTCACCGCTGCGCGCGGCCCCAGCGCCTTGCCGACGGTGGCACCCGTGCCGGCGCCGACGGTCCCCTCGGCGACGTCGCTCGAGGCGGCGCCACACGCGGCATACGCGTCGTCCGCCGTCGGCCAGCGATCCGCCTTCCCGCCCGGAGCCAGGTCGAAGTCGAAGATCACGGCCGTGGGCACGATCGGCACGACGCCCGCCGGCCCCACCGGCAGGCCGCGCCCGCGCTCGCGCAGCCAGCGCATCACCCCGTCCGCCGCGCCGAGCCCGTAGGCCGAGCCGCCGGTGAGCAGGATCGCGTCCACGCGGTCGACTAGGTGGCGGGGGTTCAACGCGTCGAGCTCGCGGGTGCCGCTGGCGCGACCGCGGATCGCGCAGGCGGCGCGGATCCCGCCCTCCGGCGCGAGCACCACGGTGCATCCGGTCGCCCGCGGGAGGTCGGTCCAGTGCCCCACGGTGACACCACGGACCTGGGTGATGCTGGAGGGAGCGGTGGACGCCATGGAAGCGCGAAGATACCTCGGCTTGCTCGGGTTGTGGAGGGCACATACGTTAGCGCCATGCCCAACGCCGACCCGCAGAGCCCTGCGACCACCGTTTTGGTCGTCGACGACGAAGAAGGCATTCGCCAGGCACTCGACCGGTTTCTCACGCGGCTCGGCTACAAGGTGCTGCAAGCCGGAAGCGGCGCCGAGGCGCTCGATCGCCAGACGGCGGGGCAGCCGCACGCCATGCTCTCCGACATCCGCATGCCGAACATGAGCGGCGTGGAGCTCGTGCCCAAGGCCCTGGCGGTCGACTCGGACCTGGCCATCATCATGCTGACGGCGATCGACGAGCCCCGGACGGCCATCGAGTGCCTGAAGCTCGGCGCCTACGACTATCTCATCAAACCGGTGGACCTGGACGAGTTGGAGATGTCGCTCCAGGCCGCGCTGCGGCAGCGGCAGCTCGAGATCGATCGCCGCGAGCTGGAGCAGTGGCTCGCGCGCGAGGTCGCTGTGCGGACGCGGGATCTGGAGGAGCGGACGACCGTCGTCGAGGACATCGCGCTCGCCGCCCTCGCGGCCGCGGGAGACTGGCCGGGAGCGAGCGACGCCATGGCGAAGTTGGCGAAGGAGCTCGGCACGTCGGCCGACGACGTGGCGCGCGAGGTGCGGAAGCGACGCGAGACGGGAGGTTAGGCCTGCTGCGAGGCTTTCGCCTTCTCCTCACACGCCTTGCAGCGCGTCACACCCCGGAATGAGCAGATCAGACAGATGAAGGTCCCGCAGTCCGCGCAGGGATACCCCTCCGACGCACGCTCCTCGTTGCCGCAGTAGCGGCACACCATCGCGTCGTGCTCCATCAGCTTCGGTTTGTCGGTCATAGCCGCCTCACAGGTCGAGCGCGTACACCTTAATCTTATTGATCAGCGTCGCGCGCGAAATGCCGAGCTCCTGGGCCGCCCGCGTGCGATTGCCGTTGTGGAACTTGAGCGTCTTCTCGATGTGCACCCGCTCCACCTCGGCGAGGGCCTGCGGCTGGTGACGCCGCTCCCCCCCGCCCCCGCCTTTGCGCAGATCGGCCGGAAGGTGCTCGACGTCGATCTGGCCCGCCCCGCGTGCCAGGATCATCGCCCGCTCGATGACGTTGCGCATCTCGCGCACGTTGCCGGGCCACGGCGCGGATAACAGCCGGTCCAGCGCCTCGGCGCTGGTGGCGCTGGGGCACCCCGGCATCTGGGGGGCCAGGTCCGACAGGATGCGCGTGAGCAGCGCGAGGCGGTCGTCGCGCGAGCGCTCGCGCACCGGCGGCAGCCGGAGCGGCATCACGCTCAGACGATAGTAGAGATCCTCGCGAAACCGCCCGGCGCGCACCTCGGCCACGAGATCCCGGTTGGTCGCGGCGACGAGGCGGACGTCCACCGTCATCTCGCGCGTGCCGCCCAGCCGACGAAACGTCTTGGTCTCGAGCACCTTGAGCAGCTTCGGCTGCAGCTCGGGGGCCAGGTCTCCGATTTCGTCGAGGAAGATGGTGCCGCGGTCGGCCAGCTCGAACAGACCCTGCCGCCGCTCCTTCGCGTCGGTGAAAGCGCCCTTCTCGTGCCCGAACAGCTCGGACTCGAGGAACGTGGCCGAGAGCCCGCCGCAGTTCACCTCGATGAAGGGCCCGCCGGCGCGCGGCGAGAGGTGGTGGATCACACGCGCCACCCAGCCCTTCCCGGTTCCGCTCTCCCCTGTGAGCAGCACCGTCGAGCGCTCGCTCGCGGACAACAGCTCGACCTGCCGCCCGAGCTCGCGGATCGCGGGCGAAACGCCGAGTGATTCGAGCCCTTCGAGCTCGTGCCCCCGCGCCCGCAGCCGCGCGTTCTGGCGCGCCAGGTGGATCCTGTCGCACACCCGCGCCGTGGCCGCCGCCAGGTGGTTCAGGTCCACCGGCTTCGTGAGGAAGTGCTCCGCCCCGAGCTGCATGGCGCGCACGGCGGTGTCGATGTCGCCCTGCCCGGTGAGGAGGATGACCGAGCCACCCTGGGCGCGGAGCCGCTCGAGCACCTCCAGCCCGCCGATGTCGGGCAGGTGGAGATCGAGGATCACCACGTCGGGCCGCAACCGCTCCCAGGCCTCGAGGCCCGCCTCACCGGTGGCGGCGCGACCCACTTCGTAGCCGATGCGATCGAAATAGTCGGCGAGCGCGCGCAGCACGTCGGCATCGTCGTCGACCAGGAGGACGCTGTCAGCCATGGTGCCGCGCTCCGAGCGGCGCCGTGTGCGGATCCACGATGACCGACAGCGCGCCCGGGAGCAGCCGCGCCTCGAAGGGCGCGTCGCCCCATGGCTCGCCGTCGAGCTGCATCGGCTGCGGCGCACCCTCGAGCACCTCGACGCGCACCGTACGACCGCGCCCGAACCACAGACGCCGCCCGCCGTTCGCCGGGCGCCGCAGCAGCTCGAGGAACGCGCTGAGGCTCTGGAACACGCCCTCGGCCCGCAGCACGACCACATCGAGCCATCCGTCGTCGGGCGCGATGTTGTCGCGCAGTCGCAGGAACGGAGGCACGAGCTCGCCGCAGTTCGCGATCAGCACCATGGCCGCCGGAAGCTCGCGCGCCACGCCGTCGATCGTCACGCGGTGGAGCGGGCTCGTCACGTCGGGGAGTGCGGCGAACGCCTGCACCACGTACGCCGCCCTCTTCCAGCGTCGCTTCTCCGCCGACCCGGTGCGCGCCATCAGCCGGGCGTCGAACCCCGTGCCGCCGCAGACAGCGAAGAAGTGCGTGCCGTCGGGGCGCTCCACGGCCCCCAGGTCGATCGAGGCGGTGCGACCGGCCAGGATCACGCGCGCTGCCGCCGCCGGGCTGCGCGGCAGCCGCAGGTTGCCCGCCAACAGATTCCCGGTCCCACCCGGCACCAGTCCGAGCGGAATACCGCTCTCCACGGCACCAGCCGCGATCTCCATTGCCGTGCCGTCCCCCCCGTAGCACACGATTGCGTCGAATCCCTGAGCGTGCGCCTCGCGAGCGAAGCGGCGGGCGTCGCCTGCGCGCGCCGTCGCGCGCACTTCGATGACCCACCCGCCGCTCCGCAGCGTGTCGCGGATCGCCGTCACCGCACGGGCGTCGGTGCGCGCTGCGGCGGGGTTGGCGATGAGCAGGGCCCGCGTCATGGCTAGTAGCGTTTCTCCCAGAAGAGGTCCAATCCGACCTGCCGCGGCACCGTGTTCCCCTGCGCCCCAGGCGTATCGCCGATGCACGTCTGCACCGGCGCGAAGCTCGCCTCCGTGCGCCACTCGGGGCTGATCCGGAACTGCAGCGACAGGCCCAGCATGTTCTGCACGCCCACCTGGCCGCCCGCGCAGAACCCCGCGTTGACCACGACGAACGTCTTGGGGCCGAGCTGTCGTCCCACGGCGACGTTCCAGGGGACGAGCGCAGTTCCCTGCCCGCCGCCGCCTGGGCGGATTTCGACGTAGTCCACCGGCACGCCGCCCGACACGATTGTCTGTTCGATTTCGCCCGACAGGATCGCGAGGGCGCTCTGCAACACGGCCCGCTGGTCGGCGATCCCGCCCGGGTTGCCCGCCAGATCCACGCTGTTGTTGCCGAACAGGAGGTAGGAGATGATGTCGGTTTGCGACAGCTCACGCTTCTCCGCCTCGAGCGTGACTTTCGGCACCAGCAGGGTGCCGCCGATGTGCGCCACCACCGTGATGTCCTCGGGGTTGCGCTGGGTCTGTGTCGGAACGGGGTGCACGACATGCTTTGCCCTGATGTCGAGCGCGGCGTCCTGGTCGGGGGTGCCGAAGTACCGCACCGTTCCCTCGGTGACGACGAACTCGCGCGCCAGCACCGACCCCACCTTGAGCCGGTACGTCCCGCGCGGGGCCTGCAGCGTGCCGCTCACGAGGTACTGGTCGCGCTGCTTGGTGAGTCGCGCTGAGCCAGCCAGCTGGATGTTCGCCTCATTCGAGCGCAGCCAGACGTCGCTCCCCATCTCGAGCTCGAGGTCGTCAATCCGCAGGCTGTCGAGGAACACGTTCTCGAACCTGGGACCGAGCCGCTGCTGCTGGATCAGCGAGGCGAGCGCCGTGTCCGCAAGCTCGTCCAGGTTCACGATGCGCTTCTGCACCAGGTCCGCGAAATACAGAACGCCCGACGTGACCTTGGCGTCGCCGGTGAGGGTCGCTCCGATCACCGGGCCCCGCAGCGCGAGACGCCCGCTGGCGGTGATCGCCACGTTGTTCTTCAGGTCGAGGGCCTTGAACTGGTCGGCGACAATGCGCAGGTCGAGCACCGGGTGCGTGAGCTGCTCGAGCCGCACCACTCCCGTGAAGTCGGCCCGGCCCCGCTCGCTCCCGGCCGAGAGGGACTGCACCGCGATCGTGTCGCCGGAGAAGACGAGCCGGCCGTTCACGCCTTCGTAGCGGACGCCCAGCGCCGGAATGGTCGCGGCGGCGTCGGCGATCTGGAGCCCACCGCGCAACCTGGGCCCGTCCCAGGTCCCCGCGATGCCCAGGTCCGTCGAAAACACACCCACGACGCGCCGCAGCGCCGGGGTGAGCGCCTCGAGGACGGAGAGATCGACGCTGTCCGCGGTGGCACGCACCGAGAGGGTATCGGGGAGCTGGCGCTGTGCCACAGGGAAGAGCGCCAGGTCGAGCGGCAGATGCGCCTGCACGTCGAGAATCTGCTGGCCCGAGCGCCAGAGATGGACGGCCGCACTCAGCCGCCGGTCGCCATACTCGAACGTGCCGTCCACGAACGGCGCGCGGAAACCGCCCAGCGCGCCGTTCGAGAAGGAGAACGAGCCGCTCGACACCGGGCTCGCCCGCGTGCCCGACAGCGCGGCGGTGGCCGTGACCGTCCCGCCCACACCGGTCGTATCCTGCCCCAGCAGCGCGTACACCGCCACGAGCGGGAATCCCTCGAGCTGCAGGTGGGCGTCGGCACGCCCGCGCGTCGGCAGGTCGCCCTCGAGCGCGAGCTTCCCCGACCCGTACGCGCTCTGCAGCGCGAGGCGGCTCACCGTGGCGGTCGAGTCCGTGACGCTGAGCTCGGTGGGCCGCTCCAGCACCCACGTGTCGCCCGGCAGGTGCACGGCGAGCGAGTCCACGCCGACCACGAGCACGTCGCCCCCCGTCGGTGCGGCCCGCCTGCCGAACCGCCCGCCCGCGAGAAACGCGCCGCCCGCGCCGATGCGCGAGCGCGCGAACCAGGTTAGCGAGTCGGGCGTGCCGCGGGCCACGGCCGCCGCACCGGACAAGCCCAGCCCCCCGAAGGCGAGCGAGTCGAGCGTAGCCTCGAGCGCGAACGTCGGGTGGGGCCCGGAGTGCCAGGCAAGCCGGCCCCGGCCGGCGGGCACCCGCCACCGGTGCCACGCGAGCCGCTCGACAGTGCCGCGCGCGTCCAGGCCGAGCGAGTCGAGCGAGCCCTCGAGCGTGAGCAGCAAGCGCGCCGACCCGGCCAAGGCCCTGCCGTCCTGCAGCGCCGCGGCGCCGCTCGGCCGGCGAGCACCGCTCGCGAGCCAGCTCACGAGGGGGTCGAGGACAGCCAGGCTGTCGGCGTCGAAGTCGAGCGCCAGCTGGCCGCGCGTGCCACGGGTCCACCCGAGCGAGCCCGACCCGGTGGTGACCAGCCCCGACTGCGCCACCCGCACGGAATCCACGTACAGTCGTCGGTCGGCGAACCGCACGCCCGCAGCTCCCGAGTCCACCGCCGAGCCCGCGAACTGCGACGACTCGAGCACCATACTCGCCGCACCGCCAGGGGGCACCGCGCTGTCGCCCACGACGCTGCCGCGCAGCGTGAAGTTGAGGCGCGAGTGCGGCGCGTTGTCGTGCCAGGGCGCAAGGTCCAGGTCGCGCACCACGACCTGCAGGTCCCGCGCGCCGTAGTGCGGCAGATCGAGGATCAGAACGCCGTCGCCGCGCACCTCCCCGCCCGCCGCGCGCAGCTCGACGTGCGTCTCGAGCGCGCCGAGCGGGCCAGCGAGCTTCACGGGACCGGCCACGGCACCGTGGAGCCGCAGTGACGGGAAACTGCCCGCGAGTCCGTCGAGCGACAGCGAGTCCGCCGTCACGTCGGCGTAGACCCCGAGCGTGTCGCTGCGGGTGTCGAGACGCACGGTCCCGGTCAGCCTGCTCGATGGCCGGTCGCCATCCCGATGCTCGAGCGTCCCGGTGAATTCGGCGTTCTTGAGGGGGCCGCTGAGCGTCCCCGCGGCTGCCAGCCGGCCATGCAGCCCCACGGCGGGCGCGAGCCGGGCGACGGTGCCCAGGTCCAGGTCCGCCGCCTCGACCGCGAACGGCTGAAATCGCATGCCGTCGGCGGCCTTGAGGTTCACGTCCCCCTTCCCGCGGATACGGCTCTCGGGCCACCCCGGGACCAGCGAGTCGCGGAACGACCAGTCCGTCTCGAGGGCGAGCCGGGCGACCGGTCCGGTCGCGACCGTGCGCCCCGTCAACCGCCCCGCGAACGGGAGCGTGTCGACGAAGGGGCGGGCGAACTCGAGATCGAAGTCGCGGCCATCCAAGTCGGCGTCGCGCAGGGCGACGAGCCCCGAGTCCGCGGCGCTGTACGCGGTCAGACGGCCCGCCACCGTGCCACCGCCGTACGCCAGGCGCAGCGGATCGAGCCCGACCTCGAGCACCCGCCCCCCGTGCGAGCGCAGCCGCACGTCGCCCGACAGCACGCCCGCGCCGGGGGCGCCGCCGAACCGCTGGTCGATGAACTGGAAGTCGGCGAGCGTGGCCGAGTCCGCGCGCAGGCGGAGATCGTACAGCAGCGTATCGTGCGGCCAGCTGACCGAGCCGCGCGCATCGCGCAGCGCCGAACCCGGCAGCCGCACGCGTGCGAGCTGCAGGTCCAGCGACTTGCCCATCACCCGCAGCCGCCCGGCCACGTCCACCAGACGCACGTTCGGGTCCACGCTCTCCACGGCCAGCCGGGCGAGGTCGATGCGGATCCCGCGCTCGCGCGGAGAGGAGATCAGCAGCGGGGCGAGCCGGGCGTCGAGATGCTCGAAGCGGCGGATCCGCAACCGCCCGTTCGGGCCGCCGCTCGCGATCTCCCGGCTCGAGTCACCCGGCTCGGGCCGTCTCGCCTGCAGTCGCAGCGTCACGCTGCCGTTCGTGATACCGACGTTGCGGAACAGGATCAGGGCGGCCGGCCCGCGCGGCGCCCCCGCGGTATCGGGTCCTCCCCCCAGACGCAGCAGCTCCTCGATGTTGAGTCGGCCATTCGGGTGTTGCACGATGTTGATCACCGGCTCGCGCAGATCGAGCTCGAACAGCACGATTCGACCGACCGCGAAATCGAACGGGTTGTAGCTCAGGTCCACTCGCGGCAGCCAGGCGACGAGCGTCGTGTCCGCGTCGAACAGCCGGACCTCGCGCAAGACGAGCCCGGTGAGCAACGACCCGCGTACGTCCCCGACCTCGATCGTGCCCGTGAACACTTGCCGGATCGCCCCCTCGCTCACCCGCGCGAGCAGCGCGCGCCCCGCTCCGGTGCCGACGAGCGACGAGAGCACGCCCAGGAAGCCGGCGAGCAGCCCCACCATCATCCACAGCGCGGCGCCGAGCGAGCGGCGGACCATCAGAACGCCTGGCCCACGGCGAATTGCACCACCAACCGCCGCCTGAACCCCGCCGGCACGGTGGGATGGACCGTCCTCCCCGTGGCCCTGAGGCCCGTGCTGTTCACGAAGTACAGGGGGCCGGGCTCCTGCGCATAGCTGTTGTAGGCGGCGTCCAGGCGCACGGGACCGAGCGGCGTGACGAACCGCAGCCCCACGCCCGGCGTGACGCGCAGGCCGCTGACCGTGGTCAGCGTGTCCCCCCGCTCCCATACCTGTCCGACGTCCACGAAGACGCCCAGGCGCACGCGATCCGGAAAGATCGGACTCGGCACGCGCAGCTCCAGGTTGGCGGTGAACACGGTGTTGCCCCCGGTCGGTGACGCCAGGACGTTGCCGTACGTGGTGTCGGTCCCGGTCACCGTGAACGTGTCGGACACGTAGACGCGCGGGCCCAGCCCGTTGCGGGCGTAGCCCCGCACCGAGTTCGGACCCCCGGCGTAGAAGCGCTGGTCGGGGGGGACGAACTTGACGCTCTGGCCCAGCAGGCTGAGGCGCTGAGGCAGGATCGTGCCGCCCCGGATCCGCCACGCGAGCACGCTGCGGCGCGACAGCGGATAGTACCGCGAGACCTCGAGCTCCCCGCGGTTGAACTCGTAGAGGCTGTCCGAGAGGACGTAGCGCGACGCGTGGACGAGGGTCACGTGCATCAGGCTCCCCGCCGAGGGATCGAGCACCGAGTTCACCCGACCATGGACGCCCGAGATCGTGATCGCCCCGAACGGCCGCCGGTTCGCGAGGAACACCTGGTCGGAATCGTTGCACACCAGAAAGAACTGGCAGTACACCACGGGGTCGGCCGTCGTGCGGCCCAGCGAGTAGCTGTAGCCCACCGTGACGGGGACGTTGCGGCGGGCGTTGAAGGTGACGGCGACGTTTGCCCCCACCGCCTGGCGGGTGTAGGCCTTGAACTCCGAGCGCCGCTCGGCGAACACCGCGAAGCTCGCCGTGTGGCTCGGCGACAGGAACGCCGGCTGGCGCAGCGTCACCGTGGCGTTGTAGTTGATCGTGTCCGACGTCTCATCGTCCAGCAAAAAACCGCACACGTTGTTCTTGAACCCGGCATTGGTCGGGTGGCCGACTCCGATTTTCGAGAGCTGCCCGGTGAGGTCGAGCGAGCGCGCCCCGCCGAGAAAATCGTACGCCGTCCAGCCGCTTTGCACGCGGAAGCAGTCGAGCGACCCGTACCCCCCGCCGATCCGGACACGGCGCAGCGGCGCCTCGGCCACGCGCACCGCCACCCGCACCGTCGAGTCCCCCGGGGGAGGGGGCCCCGTGTCCGCGAGCACGACGTTGACCGAGCGGAACATGCCGAGCCCGTACAGATCCCGCTGGGTCTGGTACAGCCGCTCCTGACGAAACCACTCTCCCGCCTTGACCGAGAGCATGCGCCGCACGGTGGCGGTGTCCACGCGGTTCGCTCCGGTGATCATCACCTCACGGACCCGCGTGCGCACGCCCGGGACGGCCTCGAGCGCCGCCTCGGCGCGCAGCGCCGGCACCTCCACATCGAAGCTTCGTAACACGTCCGCGTAGGGGTATCCCCGGTCCTTGAGCCGGCTCACAATCGTGTCGGCCGACGCCTGGAACAGGGCCCGGTTGAACGGGTCGCCGACCCGGAGCGGCAGGTGGTCCTTCACTCCCGCCACCCCGAGGATGGTATCGAGCCCCAGCACCTCGAGCTTGGTCAGCCGCACAGGGTCACCCTCGTAGATCCGGAACGTGACGTACGCGTCGCGTCCATCGCGGCGGACCAGCGTGTCCACCACCACGTTCATGTAGCCGCTCTCCCGGTAGAAGAGCAGCAGCCGGACCACGTCGCGCCGGAACTCGAACTCGTCGAAATAGCGCTTCTCTCCCAACCCCATCCAGCGCAGCCACCAGCGGGCCGCGAACGCTCCCGATTTGGTGGTGGCGATGGCACTGCTCAAGGTGTAGTCATCGATCGCGTGATTGCCCTCGAAGGAAAGCCCGCGGACCACCCGCTGCGGCTCTTGCTGCGCGGCGAGGGGAGCCGCCGCGAACGCGGCGACGAGCAGGAACAGAAGGGGCGCGCGCAATTGACGCGGTTGGGCTGCTTCCGTATGTTGGCTCCCTCCTCCCGCACTGTCAACCTTTTCGACACCTGATCCCATGCGTGCACTCCGCCGTCTCGCCCTCGCGACCCTCGCGGCGACCACTGCCTGCGGAGCGAACGACGCGCGCCCCGAGCGCACTGCCCTCACCTACTACGAGTCCTACGACCCGCGCTCGCTCGACCCGGCGCTGTCGACCGATGTCCCCACGGGCGAGATGGTCACGCTCGTGTTCGACGGGCTCACCCAGTTCGACCCGGACGGCAAGCTGCTCCCGGCACTCGCGGATCGCTGGACGGCGGGGCGCGACGAGGGCCGTCGCTACGTCTTTCACCTGCGAGCGGGCGTCACATTCCACGACGGGTCGCCGCTGACGGCGGGAGCCGTGCGCTCGAGCTTCCTGCGCGTGCTGTCGCCAGCGACCAAGGGTGGCCGTCTCTGGCCGCTCTACCCCATAGCCGGGGCGGAGGCCTATGCGGCGGGCCGCGCCCCAGACGTGGCGGGCATCGAGCTGCTCGGCGACACGGCGGTGGCGTTCACGCTCACCGAGCCGCTCGCCATCTTTCCCAAGTTCCTCGCCATGCCCGTCGCGAGCGTCGTGCCGTCGCTGCCCCCGGACGACCTGGGGCAGCGACCGATCGGGACGGGGCCGTGGCGCTTCGTCGCGTGGCAGCACGATGACTACCTCCTGTTCGCGCGCAACCCCGGCTACTGGGGTGGCGCCCCCGCCGCCGAGACACTCGCGGTGCGGATCATCCCCGAGCCGTTCACGCGGACCGCCGAGTTCGAGGCGGACCGACTGAGTGTGGTCGAGGTCCCCTTCGGGGAGACCGCGCGTTGGCGCCAGCGTTGGCCCGACCGCCTGGTCGAGAAGCCGGCGCTCCGCGTCGTGTACGTCGCCTTGAATAACCGGCGCGGGCCGCTGCGCGACCGGCGTGTGCGGCAGGCGATCAACCAGGCGGTGAACGTGCCGAAGATCCTCGCGACGGTGTACGGCGGTCGCGGCGTCCTCGCGCACGGCGCCATCCCGCCTGGGCTCGCCGGGAGCGATACCACGCGGCGGGGGTTCGGCTACGACCCAGCGGCGGCGCGGGCGCTCATCGCCGACGCGGGGTATCCGGGCGGGATCGACGTGCGGCTGTGGCGCACGGGGACGAACGTGGAGTTGTCGCGCGTGGCCCAGGCGATCCAGGCCCAGCTCGCGGAGGTCGGCGTGCGGGCGGAGCTGGTCGAGCGCGACGCGTCGAGCCAGCGTGAAGCGGCGCGCAAGGGGGAGGCCGACATGGTCGTGCTCGACTGGTGGGCCGATTACCCCGACGCCGACAATTTCCTGTATCCTTTGTTCTACTCGGGCAGCTTCGGCCCGGGAGGCAACTACGCCTTCTACGCGGACCCCATCACGGATTCGCTGATCCTCCGCGCCCGCCGCACCACCGACGACGCGGCGCGCACCACGTTGTATCGCCGCGTCGACGAGCGCGTATACCGGGCCGCCGCGTGGCTGTATTTGTGGTTCCCCACCGACCTGTGGGCCCGGCGGGCCGCGGTGACCGGGTGGGACGTGCCGGTGATCTTCAACGGCCAGCGCTGGGTCCGGGCACGGGTTGCGCCGCGGTGATGCGGCTCGTCGGGCGCCGGCTGCTGATGACCGTCCCGACGCTGTTCGGCGTGCTGGTCGTCGCGTTCTTCCTGTTGAACGTCGCGCCGGGGGACCCGGTCGCGGCGATGGTGGGGGAGCGAGCCGACCCGGCCACGATTGCCCGGCTCCGGGCCGAGCTGCGTCTCGACGAGCCACTGCCGGCCCAGTTCGGACACTATCTGTGGGGAGTGGTGCGCGGCGATCTGGGCCATTCCTACATCACGCAGCGGCCGATCGCCCAAGACTTGGCGGAGCGCTTCCCCAAAACCGTCCAGCTCGCGCTCGCGGCGATGGCGCTCGCCGCGCTGAGCGGAATCACGCTGGGCGTGCTCTCGGCCGTTCGGCCAGGGGGCCCGGTCGACCGGCTCGCCATGCTCGTCTCGTACGTGGGGGTGTCGTTCCCGGTGTATTGGGTGGGGCTGCTCCTGATCCTGTTGTTCGCCGTGACGCTCCGCTGGCTCCCCCCGTCGGGCTCCGGCGGGCCGGCGTATCTCGTGTTGCCGGCGGCGACGCTGGGCATGCGCTCGATCGCGTTCCTGGCGCGCATGACCCGCGCAGCGATGCTGGACGTGCTGTCGAGCGACTTTGTGCGCACGGCGCGCGCGAAGGGGTTGGGTGAGGGGGCGGTGATCCTGCGGCACGGGTTCCGCAACGCCCTGATTCCGGTGATCACCGTGCTCGGGCTCGACACCGGCAGCTACCTCACCGGCAGCATCCTCACCGAGACGATTTTCGGGTGGCCGGGCCTCGGGCGCTACGTGCTCACGGCGATCGAGAAGCGCGATCTCCCGGCGATCCAGGGGAGTATCCTGTTCATGTCCCTGATCTTCGTGCTGGTGAACCTCGTGACGGACCTGGTCTATGCGAAAGCTGATCCTCGCATCGCTTACGATTAGCTCGTCGGTGGCGGCCCAGTCGCCGTCCGGGCGACCGCGCACCGCGGCGCTCCGGGGATCGCTCGGGCAGCGGTTGGCGCAGCTCGTCGATACGCGGCCGTTCGACCGCGCCACGTGGGGGATCTACGTCGTCGACGACCGAGGCCGGGTGCTCTACCAGCGGAACGCGGACCGCTTGTCGGTGCCGGCCAGCAACACCAAGCTGGTCGTCACCGCCGCCGCGGCCGTGCTGCTCCCATCCGACTACCGTGTCACAACCAGCCTGTACGTGAACGGCCGGGTGGAGAATGGCGTGCTGAACGGCGACCTGATTCTCTACGGGCGGGGCGATCCGACCTGGTCGGCGCGCTGCTACGGCGTGGACACGCTCACGCCCGGGATGTGCGACTCGACCTTCACGTCGATCGACGCGATGGCCGACTCTGTGCGGGCCCACGGGATCCGGCGCATCACCGGCAAGCTCGTGGGCGACGGGTCGTATTTCGAGCCGACCCAAATCCACTACGGCTGGAACGCCTGGGACCTCACCTGGTGGTACGCGGCGCCGGTGTCGGGGCTCGGGTTCCACGACAACAGCGTGGACTTCCGGATCGTGCCCGGTCCGGCCGTCGACGCGCCTCCGGCGATCACCTGGGCTCCCGACCTCGGCCTCATCACGTTCGAGAACCGCGCGCGCACCGTTTCCGCGGACTCGAGCACCACCATCGGCGACAACTTTTTCAGGAGCGGCGGCGGGTGGGGCGTCCGCGCGGAAGGGACCGTCGCGCTGGGACGGAAGCCGCTGGTGGAGAACGTGGCGCTTCCGGACCCCAACCTGTACGCGGCGCGGGCGCTCGCGGCGTCGCTGGCGCGCGCCGGCGTGGCGGTGGAGGGGGGGGCGGCGAGCACGACCGATTCCCTCGCCTACCGCACCGTGCGTTGCTGCGCGGCGCTCGTCGAGTTCCGCGGCCGGCCGCTCCCCGACATCATCTTTCCCATTCTCAACTCGAGTCAGAACTGGTTTGCCGAGATGCTGCTGAAGATCCTGGGGCGGGAGCTGAAAGGTGAAGGGTCCTGGCAGGCGGGGCTCGACGTGGAGCGCCGCTTTCTGACCGACTCCGTGAAGATCGACTCCACCGCGTTCGCGCTCGAGGACGGCTCGGGGCTCGCTGCGGGCAACCTCGTGACCGCCCACGCCTTCGCGCAGCTGCTCGCCTACATGCACCGCCACCCAAACGGCGGGCCGTTCGTCGCCGGACTGCCGCACGCCGGACAGCCCGGGTCACTGCTGCGGCGGTTCGTCGGCACCCCGCTCGAGGGACGGGTGATCGCGAAGACGGGGAGCATCGATCGCGTGAACAGCCTGTCGGGCTACATCGAGCGGGCAAACGGGCGCACGATCACGTTCAGCGTCCAGGCGAACGGGCACGCCGTTCCCTCTCAACAAATGCTCGCGCAGATCGATTCCGTCGTCGTCGAAATCGGGAAAACGAAATAAGGCCCGTCAGTCTTCCGTCTGGCCGAACAACGCCATGTTGCTCGAATGCCCCGGCTCGATCTTCGCCGCGGGATTGATGAAGTGCACCGCGTGGTTCACGGCGATCGCCGCCTCGGCGGCCCCCGTGGCGATCAGCTTGAGCTTCCCCGCGTAGGTCGTGATGTCCCCCGCCGCGAACACGCCGGCGAGGTTCGTCGCCATCGTCGGCGACACCTTGATCTCGCCCTGCTCGATCTCGAGCCCCCACTCGGCGATCGCCCCGAGCGACGAGATGAAGCCGAGCTGCGGGATCACGCAGTCGACGGACACCCGCTCCTCCGCCTTGGTCTTGGTGTTGACGATGGTGACGGCGTCGATCACCGCGTCGCCGTGGATCCCCTTCAGCTCCCAGAACGTCCGCAGCTCCATCCGCCCGGCGGCGCTGAGCCCCTGTACTTGCCGCACGGTCGCGGCGTGGGCCCGGAAGCCGTCGCGCCGATGGATCATCAGGATCGACCGGGCAACGCCTTGCAGGTTCACCGCCCAGTCGAACGCCGAATCGCCACCGCCCACGAGCAGCACCCGCTTCCCGGTGAACACCTTGGGCTCGAGAATCCGGTCGTACAGCCCCTTCCCGTACCAGCGGTCTACATCCTTGAGGGGAAGCTTGCGCGGTGTGAAGGCGCCGATCCCGCCGGCGATGAGCACGGTGCGCGACGGGTAGCCGGTCCGGTCGGTGACGACCGTGAAGAGCGGGTGGCCGTTCTCCGATGCCCGCTCGAGAGCCGCCACCTTCTCGCCCAGGTGGACCGGCGCGTGGAACTGCAGGGCCTGCTCGGCCATCCCCCTCACGAGGTCCTTGGCAAGCACCTTCGGGAATCCCGCGACGTCGAAGATGTACTTCTCGGGGTACAGCGCGGTGAGCTGGCCGCCCACCTGGTCGAGGGTGTCGATCAGGCGACAGGACGCTCCGCGCATCCCCGCGTAAAAGGCGCCGAACAGCCCCGTCGGGCCGGCGCCGATAATCGTGATATCTTTGACGTCTTGCATGGGCTTCAATCGTAACGGAACCTCCGGGGAGAAGGGAGAGGGGAGCGGTTGAAGATCTACACCAGGACGGGGGACCGCGGGGAAACCGGTCTGTTCGGCGCCGGGCGCGTGTCCAAGGATCACCTCCGGGTCGATGCGTACGGACAGGTGGACGAGCTGAACGCGGCGCTCGGTCTGGCGATGGCTCTCGATCCGAGGACCTTCTGCCGAGCGCTGTTGGAGACGGTGCAGCGAGACCTCTTCACTATTGGAGCCGAGCTCGCCACGCCGGACGCGGAGAAGCTCGCCAAGGCCTTGCGGGGACCGCCGATCGGCATTTACCAGGTGGCGGCCCTCGAACAGGCGATCGATCAGTACCAGACACAGGCCCCTCCGCTGAAGCAATTCGTTCTCCCCGGAGGCGTTCCGAAAGCCGCCGCCTTGCATTTCGCCCGCACGGTCTGCCGCCGGGCGGAGCGCGCCGTGGTGCGATTCCAACGGAAGCACAAGACCGGCGGCCTCTCTTCGGTCGTCCCGTACCTGAACCGCCTCTCCGATCTGCTGTTCGTGCTCGCCCGCGTGGCAAATCACGCGGCCGGGGCACCCGAGCTCCCGTGGTGAAGGTCCGTGTCATCCTGTCGGAGCAGCGCGACGCCTCGTACGACATCCTGATCGGTGGCGGAGTGCTGGCGGAGCTCCCCGCCTTGGTGAAGGCCGCCTGCCCCGCCAGTCGCTACGCGGTGATCACGGACTCGCACGTGGCGCAGCTGTACGGAGCGGCGCTGGTGAGGCAGGTGTCAGGCGCCGGGTGTCACGTGGAGATGTTCAGCTTCCCCGCGGGCGAGTGGAACAAGACACGGGAAACCTGGACGATGCTGTCCGACCGAATGCTCGCGGCGCAGTTCGGGCGGGATTGCGCCGTGATCGCGCTGGGCGGGGGCGTCGTAGGCGACCTGGCCGGGTTCGTGGCGGCGACCTACCTGCGCGGGGTCCCCTACGTCCAGGTGCCGACCACGCTGCTCGCGATGATCGACTCGTCGATCGGCGGGAAGACCGGCGTGGACGTGCCGGCGGGGAAGAACCTGCTCGGCGCCTTCCACCAGCCGCGCCTCGTGGCGGCCGACCTCGACGTGCTGGGCTCGCTCCCGCCGCTCCAGCTCGCCGCCGGGGTGGCCGAAGCCGTGAAACACGGCGTGATCGCGGATCAGGAGTACTTCGACGCGCTCGAGCGGGATCACGGCGCCGTGACGGCGCGCGAGGCGGGGGCGCTCGAACGCCTGGTGCGGCGCTCGGTGGAGATCAAGGCGGCGGTCGTGGCAACGGACGAGCGGGAAGCGGGGCGCCGGGCGATCCTGAACTTCGGCCACACCGTGGGGCACGCGATCGAGGCGACGGCCAAGTTCGCCACGCTGCACGGCGAGGCGGTGGCGATCGGGATGGCGTACGAAGCCCGACTGGCGGAAGTCCTGGGAATCGCCGAGCAGGGCACCGCGGCCCGGATCGGGCGGCTGCTCGAGCGCTACAACCTCCCACTGGCGCTGCCGGACAGCGCAACGGTCGATTCCCTGGTGGCGGCGATGCAGTACGACAAGAAGACGCGCGACGGCACGGTGCGGTTCGCCTTGCCTCGGGCGATCGGGCAGATGCACGCGGACGGGACCAGTTGGACCGTGCCGGCGCCGGAAGTCGTGGTGCGGGAGGTGCTGGGAGGGGTCCCATAGGTCCTCCATCACTCCCTGACACTAATCACATGTCCGTCAACAACTTCCCACACAAGTGTGCACGTCTCCACATGGAGAAGGGCGGAGAATCAACGCTGGATCAACACTGTTTTGTCCACACACGATGTGGATAGTGGATAAACTGCGCACTGCTGCGGCCACACCGCAATTTGTGATGTGGAAAAATGCGTAGATTTGCACCATTGGACGGCGGTTCCTATATTATGCGCCGCTCGCGGATTTCGCCTACAGCACTGTAGTCGTATAGCGTCGGAGCCCTAGCTATGGCGCGGTCGAACGGAGGCAAGGCCAAGGCATTTTTTCGCGCCAATCCTTCTGGAGCCTTCGACCAGTATCTGCAGGACATCCAAAAGCTACCGCTGATCAAAGACCCCGCAGAGGAACGCCGGCTGGCGCGGCGCGTCCAGCGGGGCGATGAAAAAGCTGCCGAGCGGCTCGTCACCGCCAACCTCCGTTTCGTCATTTCCTACGTCAAGAAGTACCAGGGTCACGGTCTCGATCTCTCCGAGCTGGTAGCGATCGGCAACGAGGGACTGCTCAAGGCCGTCAAGAAGTTCGATCCCGACCAGGGCGTGAAGTTCATCTCGTACGCCGTGTGGTGGGTGCGGCAAGCGGTTCTCAAGGCGCTCGCCGAGCAGACCCGCAGTGTCCGCATCCCGCTGAATCAGAACTCGCAGCTCATTCGCATGAGCCGGACGGAGACGTATCTGTCCCAGGAGCTGGGACGGGAGCCGACTGACGACGAGATCGCCATGGCGCTCGAGGACACCGTCGACAACGTGCGCACCGCGCGCCGCATGACGGCGGCCGAGCTGTCGCTCGACGCGCCGGTGGACCGCAGCGACAAGGATGCGGCGACGCTGGGCGAGCGGTTCGCCGGCCAGGAGAGTGGCGAGATCGAGGAGAAGACAGACGGCAAGCTGATGCGCGAGTTCATCGACCGCATCTTCCAGAAGTACCTGACGCCGCGTGAGCGCAAGATCCTCTATCTCTACTACGGCCTGGAAGAAGGCAGTGAGGCCATGACGCTCGAGAAGATCGGGGCGCTCATGGGCGTCACCCGCGAGCGCATCCGGCAGATTAGAGAGCGCGCGTTCGAGAAGCTGCGTGAATCACCTGATGGACGAGCCCTCAGGGGCTTCTGGCGCGCAGCCTGAGGACCGGCAAGGGCTAGACGCACAGACGCACAGAGGAAAACAACGCGAGGGGTCGGGAAAGCACTTCCTGACCCCTGTTTGCTGTTCACCCCTGTGCGTCTGTGCGTCTGTACGTCTAGTATATAGGCATGGCTCGGGAACTCCCCATCTTTCCATTGCCGATTGTCCTGTTCCCAGGGGCATCCCAGCGATTGCATATCTTCGAGCCCCGCTACCGTCAGCTGCTCCAGGACTGTCTCGCGGCCGACCGGCGGTTCGGCATCGCGTACGCGGCGCCGGACCGGGCGCCGGGCGTGGACACCGCGCCGAGGCTCGGGGACGTGGGCTGCGTGGCGCTCATCCGCTCCAACGAGCCGCTGCCGGACGGGCGCTCCAACATCATGGCCGTGGGCGAGCGCCGCTTTGTGCTGCGCCGCTGGATCGCGGGCCCGCAGCCGTACCGCGTCGCCGAAATCGAGGAGTTCGACGACGACCCGGTCGACGCCGTCGAGGTGGCGACGCTCGCGGCGGACGTGCGGGAGGGATTCGCGCGCCTCACGCAGGCCCTGGGCGTGCTCACCGAGAGCGACGACGAGGAGACCGAGCTCCCCGGCGACCCCGGGCTGCTGTCATTCGAGGTGGCCGCGGCGCTCGAGCTGGACGCGGACGTGAAGCGGGCGCTGCAGGCCGGTCGGAGCACGAGCGCGCGCCTGCGCCAGCTCGCGACCGTGCTCGCCCCGCTCGCGGCGGACGCCGAGCGGCGGGCGGCGGTGCGCCACCAGGCGCGGGGCAACGGGCGCGGCGGCCGCCACCCCGAGATCGAGCGCGCCACATGACCGGCGCGTCGTTGGTCGCAGCGCTCGCCGAGATCGTGGGCGCGCGGCACGTGCGCACCGCGCTGCCCGAGCGCGTCACCTACGCGCGCGACGGCCTTCCCACGCACCGGCACGTGCCCGGCGTGGTCGTGCTGCCCGGCAGCCGGGACGAGGTCGTCGCGGTGGTGCGGCTGCTCGCCGCCCTGGGCGTACCCTTCGTGCCTCGGGGAGCCGGGACCGGGCTCTCGGGCGGCGCCCTCGCCGACGGCGACGCGGTGCTGGTGGTCCTCACCCGGCTGAACCGCATTCTCAAGATCGACCCCGCGAATCGGCTCGCCGTGGTCGAGCCCGGCGTCGTGAACGTGCGGCTGTCGGCCGCCGCGGCGCCCCACGGTCTGTACTACAGCCCCGATCCGTCGAGTCAGACCGCCTGCACCATCGGCGGCAACGTGGCCGAAAACGCCGGCGGGCCGCACTGCCTCAAGTACGGCGTCACGGCGACCCATGTGCTCGGCCTGGAGGTCGTGCTGGCCGACGGGCAGGTCGTCGAGCTCGGCAGCCCGGGTGGCGAGGCGTGGGGACCCGATCTGGTCGGGTTGTTCGTCGGCTCGGAAGGCAACTTCGGGATCGCGACGCGGATCAGCGTTCGCCTGTTGCCGGTGCCGCGTGCCATCCGCACGCTGCTCGCCGACTTCACCGCCCTGCGGACGGCGGGCGAAGCGGTCTCGGCGGTCATCGCGAGCGGTATCGTCCCCGCGGCGCTCGAGATGATGGACCAGTCGTGCATCCGCGCGGTCGAGGACTCCGTGTACGCCGCGGGCTACCCGCGCGATGCCGCGGCGGTGCTGCTGGTGGAGCTCGACGGCGGCCGAGAGGAAGCGGTGGCGGCGGACGCGGAGACCATCGACGGCATTTTGCGCGCGCACGGCGCGCGCAGCGTGCTGACCGCCGCGGACGCGAAGCAACGGGAGCGGTTGTGGCAGGGCCGCAAGAAGGCGTTCGGCGCCATGGGCCGCCTGTCACGTGACCTCGTGGTGCAGGACGCCGTGGTCCCCCGCTCCGCCCTCCCCGACGTCCTCGAGGCGATCGGCAGGATCGCCGCGACATACGGCCTCACCGTCAGCAACGTGTTCCACGCGGGGGACGGGAACCTCCACCCCAACATCTCGTTCGACGGCCGGGTGCCCGGGCTCAAGGCGCGCGTGGACCAGGCGAGCGGGGAGATCATGGCGGTGTGCATCGCCGCCGGCGGCACCATCACGGGTGAGCATGGCATCGGGCTCGACAAGCTGCGGTACATGCCGCTCATCTTCGACGGCGACGCACTGGCCGCGATGCGGGCGGTGCGCCGCGTGTTCGATCCCGATGAGCGGGTGAATCCGGGGAAGGTGATCCCGATCCACGCCTGCCGGGAATGGTCAGGAATCGGAACGCGAAACGCGGAAGGCGGAAGGCGGAACGGGATCGCCTCCCCCAGTTCCGCGTTCCCCGTTCCGACTTCCGCGTGGGCCCCATGAGTTTGCTCGACCGGGTCCGCGCCCTGCTCGGCGACGACGCCGTGGACGTCGCGCCTACATCGGACGGCGTGCCCCGCGTGGCTCCTGCGTCTCCCGATGCGGTGGCCTTGCTGCTCGGCACCGCGCGCGAGGAGGGGTGGCGCGTCCGGATCGAAGGCGCGGGCACCTGGCTGCCCGCCGACGCCCCCGCCGACCTGGCGCTTACGACGCGGCGGCTCGACAAAGTTCCCGCCATCGAGCCGCAGGACCTCTCCGCGACCGCCGAGGCGGGCATCGGGTGCGATCTCCTGCGCCAGCAGCTGGCCGACCGGGGCACCTGGCTGGCCGTGGACCCGCCTGGGCTTGCCAGCCGCACGCTCGGCTCGGTCGTCGCGACGGCGACCGCGGGCCCGCTGCGGCAGGGCTTCGGCCCCGTGCGCGACCACCTGCTCGGCGTCACGTTCGTCACCGGCGACGGCCGCCTGGTGCAGAGCGGCGGCCGGGTGATGAAGAACGTCGCGGGGTACGACCTCACCAAGCTCGAAGCGGGCGGGTTTGGGGCATTCGGCGTGATCGTGCTGGTGCACCTGCGACTGCGCGCCCTCCCACGCGCCGACCAAACCCTCGTGCTGGAGGGATCGCGCGACGACTTGGCCCAGGTGTCCGACGACATCGCCGCCGCCGGTATCCAGCCGGCGGCGCACGAGCTGCTGTCACCCGCGCTCGCGCGGCGCGAGCGTTGGACCCTCGCCGTCCGCTTCGCCGGCTCGGCCGCCCTCGTCTCAGCCGAGGAGACCGGGCTCCGCGGCGCCACCGGGGGGCGCTGCACCGCGCTCCGCGCCGACGAAGCGCACGCCCTGTGGATGCACGCCGCCGAGAGCTTCGCGGCCCGGCCGGTCGCGTTCCGCATCGGCGGGCTGCCCGAGTCGAGCGATGAGCTGCTCGATCTACTACAGCACCAGGTGGGCGACGAGTGGATCTCCGCGAGCCCCGCCATCGGCGCGATCCGGTGGGGTGGTGAAACCACGGCGGATCGCTTGCGGCGGCTGCGGCGCACGCTGGCCGGGCTCGAGGTCCCCCTCACCCTCGAGCGGGCCCCGTGGCCGGTCCGCGCCGCCGTCGGCCACTTCGGCGCCTACCGCGAAGGCGTGGGCCCGCTCGTCGCCGGACTGCGCCGCACCTTCGATCCCGGCGAAGCCTTCGTGGTGGCGGTCGAAGGCACGGAATGACAGATCGCAGCGGGTTCGCGGCGCTGGATCCCTGCGTCCACTGCGGCTTCTGTCTTCAGGCGTGCCCCACCTTTCTCGCGACCGGCGACGAAGCGGACAGCCCGCGCGGCCGGATCGAGCTGATGCGCGCCCTCGAAACCGGCGAACTGGCGCCCGACGATCCCGGCGTCGCGCTGCACCTCGACCGCTGCCTCGGGTGTCGCGGGTGCGAACCCGTCTGCCCCTCCGGGGTCCAGTACGGCCACGGGCTCGAGGCCGCGCGCGCGCTGCTCGCCGAGCGGCGGGGCGTGTCACCGGTGGCGCGGGCGGCGCTCGTAGCACTCACCAGCCCGGGCCTGTCGCGGGTCGTCTACGGGCTCGCGCGGTTCGTGCGGGCGACGGGAATCCCACGTCGGCTGGCGGGGTGGGGGCGGTTCCGGTTCGCGATGGGGATGCTCGGCGCGACGGCGCCGAAGGTCGGTGGAGGACGTGCATCACGGAGCAACCTCCACCGTCCTCCACCAACCTCCACAACCTCCACCGTCCTGCTTTTCCGTGGTTGCGTCATGGACGGCCTCTTTTCCCACGTGCACGACGCCACGATCCGGACGCTCGAGGTCAACGGCTACGCGGTACGCGAAGTCCCAGCGCAGTCGTGCTGCGGAGCGCTGCACGCCCACGCCGGACTGCGGAACGAGGCGCGCGGGCTGGCGCGCACCAACATCGCCGCCTTCGGCGAGGGCGACGAGCCGGTCGTCGTCAACAGCGCCGGGTGCGGGGCGACGCTGAAAGAGTATGCACATCTCGTCGACGACGGCCTCCCCAGTGGTCGGGGGGCGAGGTTCGCCGCGCGCGTGCGGGACGTAACCGAACTGCTCGCGGCGCGGGGCCCGCGGCCCGGCGCGCCGCTCGACACGACGGTCGCCTACGATCCTCCCTGCCACCTGTTGCACGCCCAGCGTATCGCCGAGCCGCCGGAGCAAGTGTTGCGCGCCATCCCGGTGCTGCGGGTGACGTCCACGGCGGACGCCGCACAGTGCTGCGGGAGCGCAGGGTTGTTCACGCTGCTGGAGCCGGAGATGTCGCGGGCGGTGCTCGCGCCGAAGATCGCCTCGCTGGCGGAGGCCCGGCCGCAGGTGGTGGCGACCGGTAATCCCGGATGCCTGATGCAGCTCGGTGCCGGGCTGGCCGCGGCGGGAGTCCGCGCGGCGGTCCGCCACCCGGTCGAGCTGCTCGACGAGTCGTACCGGGCGGCGGGCTATTATGCTTGAGGGATGACGGAGGCGCAGCCGCAGGTCGCGAGGGTCGAGCCCGGTGAGGTGTCGGCGGTCCTGGTCACGGCGCTGGACACTGGCGCGGTCGTGTGTCGCGCCGACACCGGGGTGGTATCGCTGACCGGCCCTGGGGCCGTCACCTGTGCCCAGGGCCTGTTGACGAACGACATCGAGCTGCCGGGCGACGGCGCGTTCGTGTACGGCGCGTTGCTCACGCCCAAGGGGATGATCGTCGTCGATGGGTGGGCCGCGCGGCAGGGCACGACCGTGAGCTACACGGTGCCCGCGGACGGGCGCGACCGCGCGCTCGCGATCTTCACCCGCTCCGTGCCGCCCCGTCTCGCCCGCGTGACGGACCGCTCCGCGGAGGTGGTGACCTGGCGCGTCGCCGGGCCCGGCGCGCTCGCCGTGGCCGGCGCCGCGGGCCTCACGCTGCCGCCGGCACCCGGCCGAGTGGTGCAGGGGCCCGACGGCGTGGAGACCGCCCGCGCCACCGAAGGCGCGCCGTTCGTCATCCAGGTGACGGGCCCAGCGGGTTCGGCCGCCCTCCTCGCGGCGCGGTTGCAGGCGGCCGGCGCGAAAGCGGCCGAGCCCGCCACGCTCGAGCTGGCCCGCGTCCTGGCGGGTTGGCCCCGGCTCGGCGCCGAGGTGGACGAGAAGACCATCCCCCAGGAAGTGCGCTTCGACGAGATCGGCGGCCTGTCCTACACGAAGGGCTGTTACACCGGCCAGGAGACCGTCGCGCGGCTGCACTTCCGCGGCCACGCCAACCGCCAGCTCCGCGGCCTGCTGTTCGATCCCGAGCCGCCCGCCGCTCCGGCGGGCGGCTGGAACGTGGTCACCTACATGGATCGCGACGTCGGCCGCGTGACGAGCCTCGCGTTCGTGCCCGACGGCGGGCTGCCGGGCGCGGGGCGCTGGATCGGCCTGGCGGTGATCCGGCGGGAAGTGACGTCGGGCGTGATGGTGCGCGCGGCGGGTCGCGACGCACGCGTGGTGGATCTCCCCTTCGCCTTCCCCATCGCCGCACCCGCGTGACCGTGCTCGTGACGGGCGCGAGCGGCCTCGTCGGCAGTCACGTCGTCGAGGCCCTGGCCGCCCGAGGCGAGTCCGTGCGCGCGCTGGTTCGGCCGGCGAGCCGCGCGGCCGTCCTGCGTCTCGGCGCCGAAGCGGTCGTCGGCGACGTGACCGACCCGGCCGCGTGGCAGGCCGCGACGCGTGGCGTTCGCGCGATCGTGCACGCCGCCGCGATCGTGCAACGGCGCGCCACGTGGGAGCAGTACGTCGCGGTCAACGTCGACGCGACCCGCCGCGCGGTGGCCGCGGCCGCGACGGCGGGCGCGCGGCTGGTCCACGTCTCGTCCGTCGCGGTGTACGGCGGCTCGGCTGCCTACCCGTCGACGCCGGAGCGGCGCGACGAAGACTACCCGTTCCGGCCGCTCGCCGAGCCCGATTTCTACGGCCGCACCAAGCGGGCGGCGGAGGATGTGGTGCGCGAGGCCGCGGCGCGGGGGGAGATCGTCGCCGCGGCGCTTCGGCCCACGGTGATCTACGGCGAGCGGGACCGCCTGTTCACACCGCGCGTGATCCGCGCCGTGCGACATTTCTTCGTGCCGCAGATCGGGGCGGGCGCGAACCGGCTGTCGTGCGTGTACGCGGGCAACGTCGCTGCGGCGACGGTCGCGGCGCTCGACGCACCGCTTCGAGGCTTCCGCGCGTACAACGTGACGGGCGATGGTCCCCCCGCGCTCTCGCAGCGCGAGTTCTTCGCGGCCGTCGCGGCGGCCCTCGGCCGGCGCTACCGGCCGATGCGCATCCCCATCCCCCTCGCGGGGCTCGCGATCGGGTTGTTCACCGCGCGCCGGCTCGCACGCGCGGCGGTGGCCTTCCTGAGCGGCGAGAATCCCTACGTGGACGACCGCATCCGGCGCGAGCTCGGCTGGCGCCCGCCCACGCCTGCCCCACAGGCGATCGGGCGCACCGTCGCCTGGTTCCGCGAAAACGAAACGCCCGGGCGCTAGTCCCGGGCATCGTCACTACGCAGGCACACCGTCGCCTACGGCCGTTTTTTCGCCGCTGGCTTGGCAGCGGGCGCCGCCATCTTTTTCGCCGTGTCGGCCATCATCATGTGCGACGAATCGCCCATCATCATCTTCGACGTGTCGGCCATCATCATGTGCGACGTGTCGGCAGGCATCTCGGTCGTCTTCTGTTCGGGCTTTTGACATGCGCCCATCGCCACGAGGGCGAGGACCAGTGCGATACGCTTCATGCGAGCTCCTGTAACGGGATAGGGCTGTCGGGGGCGTCGGGCCGGGGAAAACCTAGCGGCAGGGCTCACGGAGTCAAGGCCGCGGAGCGATGGGCGGGGTATTAGCCCGCCATGACTGACCGCCGCACGTTCGTCGGATGGCTCGGCACCCTGCCGCTCGTCGCACGGCGCCGCTCCGTGCCCCCGCTCGTCATCGAGGCGACCCCGACGGCGCTGTACCAGCAGCCCGACGGCCGCAACAACCTGGTGCGGATCGCCGTCACCGGCCTCGACGCGCCGGCCGCGCGCGCTCGCGTCACCGACCGCCGCGGCAGGCTCGTCGGCACTGCCGGGCTCCTCCCCACCGGCCCGGGCCTAGTGGGCGAGGTCTGGGTCCCCCTCACCACGGTCGCCGAGTTTCAAATCGAGCTCGAGGTCGGGAAGCAGCGCGTCGGGCGGCGGCGCGTTCGGCTCGCGCCGGCGCGGCGCTGGACGTTGTACTGGATCGCCTCGAGTCACACGGACGTGGGGCTCACCGAGCTGCCGGAGCGTTCGCTCGAGGTTCACCGCAAGAACCTCGACGCGGCGCTGACCCGGCTGCCGGCGCACCCGGATTTCCGCTGGACCGCCGAGTGCGCGCTGCAGGTCATCTCGTACGTCGAGCACCGCGGCCCCGCGGCGGGCGAGGCGCTCGCGCAAGCGATCCGCAGCGGCCAGGTGGGCCTTTCCGCCCTGTTCGCGCACCTCCTCACCGGCCTCCTCGACCACGAGACCTTCGCGCGCGCCGTGTGGCCGGCCGGCCTGTTCGCCCGCGAGCGCGGATTGGGTTTTCTGGCCGCGCAGATCGCGGACGTGCCGGGCCAGGCGCCCACCTTCCCCACCCTGCTCGCCGCGAGCGGCGTGCGCTACCTGGCGAGCGGCGTCAATCCCGAGCGCGCCCTGCCGCTCTTGTCCCCAGGCGACGCCGCGCGGGCCCAGCTCGCGGGCGAGTGGACCACGTATCCCCAGCTCTACTGGTGGGAGGGACCGGACGGGAGCCGGGTGCTGCACTGGCGGGCCGACCAGTACGCGGACGGGATGCGCTTCGGATTCGACGTGGGCCCGGCCGAGATGGCGCGGCGGCTCTCCGACTGGTTGCTCACGCACCCCGTGCTCCGCTCCCCCGGCTACCCCTATGACGTCGCGCTGCTCGTCGGCGCCACGGGGGACAACGCGCTCGTCGACGAGGGACTGGTGGCCAACGTGGAGGAGTTCAACCGGCGCTACGCGTATCCCCGCCTCGTGGCGGCGCGCCCCGAGGACTTCTTCCGCGACGTCGAGCGGCGCTGGGGCGCGAAGCTGCCCGTGCGGCGCGGCGACACGGGGTGCTACCGCGAGGACGGCGCCGCGTCGACGGCGGCCGAGCTGGCGCGGTTCCGCGCGACGCAGCTCGCCGCCCGGGCGGCGGAGCTGCTCGCGCTGTGGGACGAGCAGACCGAGCTCCAGAGCAGCGGCGCGGCGGCGCGAATCGCCCACCGGGCCGCGGAGCGCCAGCGGATGTGGCGCGACCTGCTGTTGTTCGGCGAGCATACCTGGGGCGCGGCGACCAGCGAGTCGGGCCCCGACGGGACCGAGGCGGCCGCCCCGTGGACGTCCAAACGGGTCTTCCTGGACGGCGCTGCCGCCGTGGCGAGCGCCCACATCGCGGGCGCGCTGCTCCGGATCGGCCTCAGCACCAGCGCCGGCGCCGGCCGCGTCGTGTTCAACGCATCGAGCTGGGCGCGCACCGACGTGGTGTGCGTACCGGGTGGCGCCGGCCGCCGCCTCGCCGCCGACGGCCGGGACTGGCCGGCCGTGGATCTGCCCGACGGCTCGGCGTTGGTGGTCGCGCGGGACGTCCCGGCACTGGGCTACCTGGCGCTCGCGGAGAGCGAGCGCGCAGCGAACCCCCCACAGGACGACGGCGCGGCCCTCGAGGCCCAGGCGGGGAGTTTCCACGTGGTGCTCGATCCCGCCACCGGCGCCATTCGCTCCCTCACGACCGGAGACGGCAAGGAGCGCGTCCGGCCCGCCGGGTGGTCGGGACTGAACCAGCTGTTGTACGTGCAGGGCGGCGCGCACAGCGCCCTCTGGACCGGCCGCGCGCGCGACGAGCTGCGCACCGCTCCCGATCTCGCCGTCAGTCAGGCCGAGCTCGCCTCGGCGCGCCGCGAGCGGCTCCCGGGTATCGGCACGCGGCTCGTGATCCAGCGCACGCTGCAGGGCTGCACCAGCGTCGCGACCGTCGTGACGCTCTACGACGAGCTGCCGTGGATGGACATCGAGAACCGCATCGCCAAGCCGGCCACGCTCGACAAGGAGGCGCTGTACGTCGCGTTTCCGTTCGCGCTCACCAAGCCCACGGTCGAGGTCGAGGTACCGCTGGGACGGATGACGGTGGAGCGCGATCAACTGCCCGGCAGTTGCCGGGACTGGTACTGCCACACCCACTGGGTGTGGCTGCATGACGCCGCGGAGGGGATCCTCTGGAGCGGACCCGACACGCCGCTCGTCACACTGAACGACATCTTCCGGGGCCAGTGGCGCCGTACCGTCGCGCCCGACGGCACGTTGTTCGCGTACGTGCTGCACAACTACTGGCCCACCAACTTCGCCGCCCGCCAGGGCGGCGAGCTGCAGTTCCGTTACCGGATCTCGGGCGCGGCGCCGGGCGGCGATCGCGCCGACCCCGTCCGGCGCGGCTGGGCCGCGTGCGACCCGCTGTACGTGAGCGCCCCGTACGCGAGCGCGGGCGCGGGACCGCTGCCCCGCAAGGACGCAGGGGTACTCATCACCGATCCGGGCGTCCTGGTGGTGGGCGCGAAACCGGCGGACGACCGGATGGGCGTGATCGTCAAGCTCGCCGACGTGAGCGGCGTGACGCGCGCTGTGAGCGTGTGGCCCGCGACCCGCCGCTATCGCTCGGCCCGCCGGGTGAACTTCGTGGAGATGAACGGCGATTCGGTCCCTGTCGCGCCGGACGGCCGCGTCACCATCGAGCTACCGGCGTGGGGTACCGCCGCGTTGCGACTCTTTACACCGCCGGAGGGAGCCGGTTAACTATCGCCCTATGACCAAGCCGACCACCCTGGGCGACCTGAAACAGACGGAGTGGGCGAGTCCCGCCCGCATCCGCCGCACCGTCAAGGACGAGCTGCGGGAGAATCTCATTTGTCTGCTCGAGAACGGCTCGCCCTTGTTCCCGGGCATCGTGGGGTACGAGGACACGGTCATCCCGCAGCTCGTGAATGCCGTCCTGTCGCGCCACAACTTCATCCTGCTGGGCCTGCGAGGCCAGGCGAAGAGCCGCATCCTGCGCCAACTCATCACGCTGCTCGACGAAGAGATCCCCATCCTCGCCGGCAGCGAGGTGAATGACAACCCGTTCGCACCGATCTCGAAGTTCGGCCGCGAGCTCGTGACCGAGCAAGGCGATCGGACGCCGATCGCCTGGCTGCCGCGGGACGCGCGGTTCGTGGAGAAGCTCGCCACCCCGGACGTCACCATCGCCGACATCATCGGCGACGTGGACCCCATCAAGGCCGCGCGCGGCGGCCACCTGCTCTCCGACGAGCTCACCATGCACTTCGGACTGCTGCCGCGCGCGAACCGCGGGATCTTCGCGATCAACGAGCTCCCGGACCTGGCCGGTAAGATTCAGGTGGGACTGTTCAACATCATGCAGGAAGGGGACGTCCAGATCAAAGGCTACCCCGTCCGGCTGAACCTCGACGTGGGGCTCGTGTTTACGGCCAATCCCGAGGACTACACCGCCCGTGGCAAGATCATCACGCCGCTCAAGGACCGCATCGGCTCGGAGATCGGGACCCATTATCCGCATACCGTCGATCTCGGCGCCGCGATCACGCGCCAGGAAGCCTGGCTCGAGCGCAGCGGGCGGCCCCTCAAGCTGCCCGACTTCATCGGAGAATTGATCGAGCGCGTCGCCTTCGAGGCGCGGGAGGACAAACGGGTCGACCGCCGCTCGGGCGTGTCGCAACGGCTCCCGATCAGCGTGCTCGAGAATGTGGTCTCGAACGCGGAGCGGCGCACCATCGCCACCAAAGAGAAGACGGTCGTGCCCCGCATTTCCGACATTTACGCCGCCCTGCCCGCCATCACGGGGAAGCTCGAGCTCGAGTACGAGGGCGAGCTCCAAGGCCCCGAGTCGATCGCCAAAGACCTGATCCGGCGCGCGGCGGGCCAGACGTTCGAATCTCGCGTGGGTGGCGCCAACGTGGACGACATCGTTCACTGGTTCGACGAAGGCGGCGCTCTCAAGATCTCCATGGACGAGCGCTCGGAGACCTGCCTCAAGGGCTTCAGCGTCGTGCCGGGCCTGCTGGACCTCCTGGACCAAGTGGGTCTCGCCGCGAAGAAGGACCCGGGCACCATGGTGGCCGCGTGCGAGCTGGTGCTCGAAGGGCTGGTCGCCGGGAAGCGGATCTCCCGCAACGAAGAGCTCGGCTACGTCCGCGCCCGGGCGGAGCCCAAGGGGCCGGGCTTCGGGAAAACGGCAGGGGGCGGGGGCGGGGGCGGGGGCGGGCCGAATCTGTTCCAGTAGTCGTACCGACGGAGGGCGGGTTGCCGCTGCTCAACATCGGTGAGCTCCGCAAGAACCTGAAGCCCTGAGATGGCGCCGCCGGTCATCACGATCACCCGGCAATACGCCTCCGGCGGCTCGGACGTGGCGCGCCTGGTGGCGGTGCAGCTCGACTGGGACGTGATCGACAACGAGTTCGTCGCCGAGGTGGCGCGCCGGGCCGGCCTCCCCGCCGATGAGGTGGCACAACGCGAAGAGCGGGCCCCCGGCTTGCTCGAGCGCCTCGCCCGCACCCTCGCGGCCGCCTCCCCCGAGATGTTCATCGCGTCCGCCGGCGCTCCACGCGTCGCCCAGGACGAAGGCGCGCTCGTCCAGCTGACCGAGCGGGTCATCGCCGAAGCCGCCGCTCACGGCCGGATTGTCCTGGTGGGCCGGGGCGCGGAAGCCGTGCTCGCGCAGCGACCCGACGCGCTGCACGTGTACGTCGCCGCGTCCAAGCCGTGGCGGATGAAGCTCGCCGTCGAGCGGCTGGGGGTGCCCGCAACGGAGGCGGAGAAGGTGGTGGACGAGACGGACCGCCAGCGCGACCACTACGTGAAGACCTACTATGTGCGCCACCGGCAGGATGTCGTGAACTACGACCTCGTCGTGAACACGGAGCGGCTCGGGGTCGAGGGAGCGGCGGCCCTGGTCGTGGCGGAAGCGCGCAGGAGGAAGTGGCGGTGAGGAAGGCGATCCGGCCGGTGGCGCTCGCGGCCGGCCTGTCGCTGGGATGCTGGCACGGTCCCATGCTCACCCCCGAGGCGCCGGTGGCGGGGGTTCCGTTCGACGCATACGGAGGCGCGATCTACGTCCCCGGCGTGATCAACGGCGACTCCGTGTGGCTGATGCTGGACACCGGCCTCTCCCGCACCGGGGTCGATCGGGAGTGGGCCCGGACCGTCGGGGTCGGTCGCGCCGCTGCGCCCGGCGGGTCCGCCGCGCAGGTTGCCGAGACGGTGTCGAGCGCCGTCGTGGACATGCTCCGGCTCGGCGAGCTCGCGCTGCCGCACTACCGCGTGGCGCTCTACTCGCTCCGCGGCCTCAGTGAGGCGAGCGGACGGCTCCAGCGGGGCCTCGTCGGCCATGACGTGCTCCAGCGCTTCACCGTGGAAGTCGACTACCAGCAACGGCGCGTGCGGTTCTTCGACCCGGCGCGGTACCGCTATGCGGGCGCCGGCAGCACCGTGCGCTTCACGGCGGACGCAGACCTACCGCTGCTCAGCGCCTACGTGAAGGTCAGGGGTCGTCGTCCCATACCGGCCCGACTGCTGCTCGATACTGGTGCGTCCGGCTTGTGCGTGATACTCACCACGCCGTTCGTGGAACAACACGGTCTCAACCGCTTGTCGCCGGCCATCGCGGCGCCCATCGGTACGGGGCTGGTGGGCGAGCTGCATGGGACGATCGTGCGCCTGGAGCAACTCCGGCTCGGCGCCGTCAGCGTTCCGTCCCCGACCACCGGCCTGGGCGGTGAGCACAAGGGCTTTCTGGCGCGAACCGACATCGACGGAGTCGTCGGCAACGCCGTGTTCGAAGGATCGCGCCTGATCGTCGACTATGCCCGCCGCCGCGCGATCATCGAGCCGCGCGTCGCGGCGGGCTCAACGTGTGATTTCGATATGAGCGGGCTCCGCCTGATCGCCCAGGGCGCGGGCCTGAACCAGATCCTCGTCGATTACGTCATCCCGCGGAGCGCGGGGGCGGACGCGGGGATCGCAATCGGCGACGAGCTCCTGGTGATGGACGGGCGCCGCGTCGCCGACGTGGACCTGAGCGACGTTCGAAAGGCCCTCCGCACCAAAGGCGCGGTGCGCCAGCTGGTGCTGCGGCGCGCCGCGGACACGATCCGGGTGGCGCTCAAGCTGAGACGGCTGCTGTAACCGTTGTACGACGCCACGACGCTACGTCGTACGTACAACGCGGCGTCTTATGACGTACGACGGAGCTCCGGCACCCGCCAGGCAGCCAACCCCGCAGCGATGAGGCAGCCTGCGCCGCCCAAGGCGATTGCGACGGGCGCACCCGTGTGTTCCGCGACGAGCCCCGCCTGGAACGCGCCGAGCGGCGCCATCCCCACGAACACGAAGGCGTAGAAGGCCATGACCCGCCCCCGCAACGCGTCGGGCACGAGGGTCTGCAGCATCGTGTTGGCGAGGGCGGTGGTCACGATCATCGCGCAACCGGCCAGCGCCAGGAGCGCGAGCGCCCCAGCGACGGAGCGAGCGGCCGCGAACAGCCCCAACAGGGCGCCGAACGCGACTCCGCCAGCCAGGAGCGCCCTGCCCTTGTGAACGCGCCGGCCCGCGACGGCCAGCCCCAGCGCCCCGAGCATCGCGCCGACACCCACCGACGCCATCAGCAGGCCGTAGCCTCGGGCGTCGGTGTGCAGGACGTCCCGGGCGACCACTGGCATCAGCACCAGGAACGGGAAGCCCAATACGCTGAAGACCGCGACCAGCACCACGAGCGCCCATACCCGGGCGTCGCTCCGGATGAAGGCGACGGCCTGGTGCAGGCCCTCCCAGGCCGAGCCCGGCATCGGCTGGGGCACGAACCGCGGCTGCCGGATCGCCAGCAGGCTGGCGACGACGGCGACGTAGCTGACGCCATTCAAGAAAAAGCACATCCCGACCCCGGTGGCGCCGATGAGTACACCCGCCACCGCGGGGCCGACGATCCGCGCGGCGTTGAACATGGATGAGTTCAACGCGATCGCGTTCATGAGGTCCTCCCGGCCGACGAGGTCCGCGATGAATGCCTGCCGGGCGGGAATGTCGAATGCGTTGACGATCCCGAACAGCACCGCCAGCGCCATCACCTGCCACGTCGTCACGCTCCTGGTCCACACCAGCGCCGCCAGCGCCAGGGCTTCGAGCATCTGCAAGACCTGCGTCCACACGATGAGGCGGCGTTTGTCGACGCGGTCCACGATGACACCGGCGTACAGCGTGAACAGCAGCACCCCGAACGAGCGGAGCGCCTGGTTCAGGCCGACGGCGAACGGTGAGTTGGTGATCTCGAGCACCAGCCAGCCCAGGGCCACCGCCTGCATCCAGGTGCCGATGAGCGAGATGCCCTGGCCGAAGACGAAGAGGCGGAAATTGCGGGAGGAGAGCGCTCCGAGGCGAAACGCGCGCGCGGCTTCGTCCATTGCGGGAAAGGTCGCCCCCGCCCGATATTTCGGGTAGGGAGCCGATGAAATACACGACGTACAGCCGCTACCTCCCCGAGCTGGCCGACACGATCAACCTCCAGGCCTTGCTCGATCAGCTCGCCGACTTCCTCCTCCAATCGGGCTTCGCCGGAGGCGCGTACTCGCATCCGTTCTGGGGTGAGTTCGGCGAGGGCGAGTCCGACCGCTCGCTCGACGCCCTGCGGCAGGCGATCCTCCAGGCGCTCATGGACTCGGGCCAGCTGACGCCCGACATGCTCAAGCTGCTGCGCGGCGAATCGACCGGCGACGCGGCGCGCGACGCCGACCTCGAACGCCAGCTGGGCGAGTTGCTCGACAGCATCGTCCAGAAGCTGATCGAGGACGGCTACTTGAACGTCACCGAGGCACCCAAAGTACCGGCGGGGCAGCAGCCGCTGTTCGGGCCGGGCGGCATGGCGAAGGAGGCGGCTCAGCAGGTGCAGTTCAACCTCACCGAGAAGGGTATCGACTTCCTCGGCTATCGCACCTTGAAGCACCTGCTCGGGAGCATCGGCAAGTCGAGCTTCGGCGCGCACGACACCGAGCACCTCGCGACCGGCGTCGAGGCCGAAGCCGTGAGCAAGCCGTATGCATACGGCGACACGCTCAACCTCGACGTGAACGCCACGCTGACCAATGCGTTGCAGCGCGAGGGCCTGGGCGTGCCGATCAACCTCGAGTACGCCGACCTCATGGTGCACCAGGCCGAATACCGCTCGTCCTCGGCCACGGTGCTGATGCTCGATTGCTCGCACTCCATGATCCTGTACGGGGAGGACCGGTTCACCCCGGCCAAGAAGGTGGCGCTCGCGCTCACCCATCTCATCCGCACCCAGTTTCCGGGCGACACATTGCGCGTGGTGCTGTTCCACGACACGGCGGAGGAGATCCCGCTCGCCCAGCTGGCGCGCGCGCAGGTGGGGCCGTATCACACGAACACGGCGGAGGGGCTCAAACTGTCGCGCCGCATGCTCATGTCGCAGCGCAAGGACATGCGCCAGATCATCATGATCACCGACGGCAAGCCGTCGGCGCTGACGCTCCCCGACGGCCGGATCTACGTGAACTCGATGGGCCTCGACCCCCAGATCCTCCAGGCCACCTATCGCGAGGTGGCGCTGTGCCGGCGGTCGGGGATCATGATCAACACGTTCATGCTGGCGCGGGACCGGAGTCTCGTGGAGTTCGTGAAGAAGGTATCGGCGATCTGCCGCGGGAAGGCGTACTTCACCAACACGATGACGCTCGGCCAGTTCATTCTGATGGACTTCATGAGAAGGAAGACGCGGCGGGTTCGGTAGCATTAGGGCTGCATTACCGCACCCGCCGGGCATTGGTAAGTATTGCCCCCCCACCGCAGAATCATTGCATTCACGTAACACCTGAACGCGCACGCACTGCTATGCTCCTTTGAGCGCGTCCATCCCGTCGCTGGCGTACGACTTGCAACGGTTGGCGACGTAGCGGCTTCCTGTGCCCCAACCTCCAGAGAGATCACCATGCGTCGGCCCACGGTCGCAGCGCTTATCTTGTGCAGTGCCGCCCTTTCGTCCTCCTCGTGCGGGCCCGACGCGAGCCAACCGACGGATTCTTCCTTCGCACCAGCGGCACCGGGTGCGTTGCTGTCCCAGGGGTCCGCCTCCGAGCCACCCCGCCAGCCGGGCGGGAGGGTGATCGATCGTGTGAATACGCCGCCGGCCTTCGGCATCGCGGTGCGAGACGACGGCCTGATCTACTTCACCGACCTGTTTAACAGCGGCGTGGGGATCACCAGCACGAGAACACGCACCGTCGACGGCTTTATCCCGACGGGCGACGTGCCTACCGGGGTCGCGTTCTCGCCCGACGGGGCAACGGCGTACGTCACGAACCAGTTCGACCAGAACGTTGGCGTCATCGACGTCGCGTCCGCCCAGCAGGTGGCCACGATCCCGACGCCGGGTGGTGAAGACCCGTTCGTGGTGAGGGTTTCCCCCGATGGCTCGCGCCTCTTCGTCTCGACCAACCGTACTACCGTGTATATCTTCGATACGCAGACGCGCCAGCTCCTCAACAGCGTCGAGGTTGGCGAAGCGCCCAATGCCTTCGCGGTGCACCCCGACGGCCGGATCATGTACGTGAGTGCCGTCTTCGGCGGCACGGTGACGGAAGTGGACATATTCACGGGCGCGGTGCTCCGCACCTTCACGGTGGGCGGGGTTCCGCAGGACATGGCCGTGACGAGCAGGGGTGGGCACCTCTACGTCGGGAACGAGGCCGGCTACTTGAACGAGATCAACCTGGAAACCGGACAGCAGACGGCCACGATACCACTCGCCGGCGGCGCCTTCGGCATCGGCGTCACGTCGAACGACGCGCAGGCTTACGTCGGAATTCCGAGCGCGGGGGTCGTGCAAGTCTTCGATCTGAGGAAGCGCACGCTCGAAAACACGATCACCGTCGGCGGCGATCCTCGGCGTATCGGGTTCAGCAGGAGCGGTCACATCGCGGCCGTCGCCAACCTCGCTGGCTACGTGACGCTCATCCGCTAGCATCGCGGCACTCCACACCTTCATGCTGGCGCGTGACCGGAGCCTGGTGGAGTTCGTCAAGAAGGTGTCGGCCATCTGCCGCGGGAAGGCGTACTTCACGAACACGATGACCCTCGGCCAGTTCACCCTGATGGACTTCATGCGGCGGAAGACGCGGCGGGTTTCCTAGCCCACCTCGCTCCGCCTCGGGCAGCGGCGTGCACCAGCCTGCCATTTTCGGTACCCACGAAGAGAAAACCATCGCCCAGTTGCGCGACGTAGCGACCCGGGCCGAGCGCGTAGCGCTGATGGCGGACGGCCACCTGGGCTACGTGATGCCCATCGGGGGCGTCGCAGCGTACCGCAACAAGGTGAGCGTCGTGGGCGTGGGATTCGACATCGCCTGCGGCAACGCGGCGATTCGCACCAACCGCACGCTCCGCGACTACACCCCCGCGGACCTCGAGGGCCTGGCCGACGAGATTCAGCACACGATCTCGTTCGGCATCGGGCGATCCAACCGCGCCGACGACGCCCCGACCGACCATCCCTTGTTCGAGCACGCGGCGTGGGACGCGGTGCCAGGTCGGCACGAGCGCGACGGCCTGCGGGCCAAGGCGCGCAACCAGCTCGGCACCGTCGGCGGCGGCAACCACTACGTGGACGTGTTCGCCGACGAGACCGGGGCGATCTGGGTGGGCGTGCACTTCGGCAGCCGCGGCCTCGGCCACACCGTCGCGTCGGGCTTCCTGTCGCTGTCGCAAGGGAAGCAATGGGGCGAGCGGGTGCCAGAGGTCGAAGTGCTGCTCGCGCTCGAACAGCCGCTGGGGCACGACTACTGGCACCTGATGACGCTCGCCGGCGAGTATGCCTACGCGGGGCGCGAGTGGGTGGCGCGCAAGGTCGTGTCCCTGCTCGGCGGCGAGGAGCTCGAGCTGGTCCACAATCATCACAACTTCGCCTGGAAGGAGACCCACGACGGCACGGAGTACGTCGTGGTGCGCAAAGGGGCGACGCCGGCATTTCCGGGGCAAAAAGGCTTCGTGGGCGGCTCGATGGGGGACGACGCGGTGATCATCGAGGGTGCCCGACACGACTCGGCGCTGCAGCGCGCGTCGCTCTACTCCACCGTGCACGGCGCCGGTCGCGTGATGTCGCGCACCGACGCGCGCGGCAAAGTGAACCGCAAAACGGGCGAGCTGATCCGGCCGGGGAAAGTGACGTGGGACATGCTGCGCGCATGGGTGGGCGGGAAGGGAGTGATCCTGCGCGGCGGCGGGCTGGACGAGTCGCCGCACGCGTACCGCCGCCTGCCGGACGTGCTCGCCGCGCAGGGAGAGACGGTCACGGTGCTCCACACGCTCACGCCGCTGATCGTCGTGATGGCCGGTGAGAAGGAATTCGATCCGTACAGGGACTGATGCGCGTCATGACACTCACCCACATGCGGCGCAGCCGCGCGGACTAAGCCCATGACTCAGCCGTCGTCTTACCCCTACGCCACCCACCTCAACGTCCACTACGCGCCGCTCGAGCGCATCGACGTCCAGCAGCTCGTGGATGCGTGCACCGACCCGTGGTACAACCAGACGCTGTGCCGTGTCAACGAGTCGGTTGTGCGGCTCGGCGTGGTGCGGGGCGAGTATCATTGGCACAAGCACGACGCCGAGGACGAGTTCTTCTACGTCGTGGAGGGGCGGTTCTTCATTGACCTCGAGGAGCGAACGGTGGAGCTCGGACCGCGGCAGGGTTTGGTCGTTCCGAAAGGCGTACGGCATCGCCCGCGCGCCCCCGAGCGCACCGTCGTTCTCATGGTCGAGACGGCATCGATCGTCCCCACCGGTACCTGACGTGGCTAACGCGTGGCCGCGTCGTACACCAGCCGGGACAGGTCCGCCACGAGGTTGTGGGCGATGCTGTCCTCCTTGATGCCGCCCGTGAGCACCACCAGCACGTAACTCCCCCCGCGCGCCGGGTACACGACGGCGGCGTCGTGGTAGACGACTTCTCCGATCCATCCGGTCTTGTGCGCCACCCGCGTCGCCGGGGGCACGCCCGCGGGGATCCCTTCGTTGAACTCCTGCCGGCCGAGGATCGCCAGCATGGAGTCGCACGCCGCGCGGCTCGCCGCACGCCCTCGGGCAACCGCTCCGAGCAGCACGCCCAGGTCGCGGGCGGTGGTGGTGTTGTTGAGTCCCGCCCGGTACGCCTTGCCGTCTTCGACGCCGCGGAGCACCTGGATCGACCAGGCGCCGAGCGCGCGGGCGGTGCCCTGAGCGCGTCCGGCGCCGACCCGCTCGATCAGGATGTTGGTCGCGAGGTTCGAAGAGCGGGTAATCATGAGATCGAGCAGCTCACGCACCGACGCCTTCCCGCCGACGCGCGCGTACAGCGTCGAATCCGAGTCGTCCTCCTTGCCTACGGAAAACGGCGACCCGTCTACGAGCGACGGGAAGCTCGTGTGTACGGTGAGCGAGTCGTCGAGGCCGACCTGCCCGGCGTCCGCGTCCCGAAACAGCTGGATCATCACCGGGACCTTCATCGTGCTCGCGGCGTGGAGCCGCAGGTTCGCCGCGATGAGGATCGAATCGGGACGCGCGAGATGCCGGTAGTACAGACCGACGGCCGGGGCCGGGGCCGGGGCCCGCGCGATCCGCGCCTCGAGCCGGTCGCGCAGCGTGCCCTGTTGACCTGCGGCCGGGCCCGACGTACCCGGCGCCAGGACGACGAGGAGCAAGCAGTGGCGGAGCATGGACCGAAGAATATGCGCTAACTTGCGCTCTCGTGATCCACGTCGCCCTGCTCCGAGGCATCAATGTCGGCGGCCGCAAGCCGGTCTCCATGGCGGACCTGCGCGATCTCCTCACGCACCTCGGCCTCGGGGACGTCCGGTCGCTCTTGCAAAGCGGGAATCTTGTTTTCGGCGTGAACGGTCGAACGCCCGCTCGGCTGGAACGCTTGCTGGAGGAAACGACCGCTACACGCCTCGGCCTTGAAACGGATTTCTTCGTCCGCACGGCCAAGGAGTGGAAGGGCGTCGTCGCGCACAATCCCTTCCCCAAGGAAGCCGCGCGCGATCCCGGCCATCTGGTCGTGATGTTTCTCAAGGACGCTCCCAGCGTCACGGGCGTGAAGGCGCTCCAGCAGGCCATCACGGGCCCCGAAGTCGTTGCCCCTGGGGGCAAACACCTCTACATCGTGTACCCGAACGGGATCGGCCGCTCGCGCTTGACGAACGCTCTCATCGACAAGCAGCTTGGCACACGCGGTACGGGGCGTAACTGGAACACGGTCCTGAAACTCGCAAGGCTCACGACGGCGTGATGCCCAAGCGAATCCCGCTGACCCTGACGACGGTGCGCCGCCTGGCCTTGGCGCTTCCGGGCGTCGAGGAAGGACCGTGTTACGGAACCCCGGGGTTCCGCGTGCGCGGAAAGTTTCTCGCGCGTCTGTGGGAGGATGGCGAGACACTCGTGGTCAAATGCGGTGATGACGAGCGCGACTTTCGCATCCAGGCCGATCCCAAGACGTTCTTCACGACCGATCACTATCGCGGCTATCCCACCGTCCTGGTCCGTCTGACCCGGGTCCGCGCCATTGACCTCCGCGAGATACTCGAGCAAGCGTGGCGTCGGAGCGCGCCCAAGCGCCTGATTGCCGAGTACGAGAAGCGACGGTCCCCGCGCCCATCGGGGCGATCGCGATTTGATTAAATTGGAGCCGTGAGCGAGTTCGTCTTCGGTACGCATAACGCTGCTTTCGTGCAGGTCATGTACGAGCAATACCTGCGCGACCCCGCCTCGGTCGGAGACGAATGGCGGCAGTTGTTCGATAACGGGAGACTCGCGGAACTTCCGGTGATTCCCACGAACCGCTCCGAAGTCCTGGGGAGAGGGGAGACGGGAGAGGTACCCCCCGTAGCACCGCCGAGTACCTCTCCCGTCTCCCGGCTCCCGGCTCCCGGCCTCACCCCGATCACCGGTCCCGCCGCCCGCCTCGTGCAGAACATGACGGACTCCCTCTCCGTCCCGACCGCGACCTCGTTCCGCGAGATCGCCGTCGACGTGCTGGACGCGCGGCGCCGAGACCTGAACGCGCAGCTCGCGCCCGCGGGCAAGAAAATCTCCTACACCCACCTGATCGGATACGCCATCGCCCGGGCGGCGCGCGAGCTCCCGGTCATGACAACCGCCTTCCAGGACGTCGACGGCAAGCCACACCGCTTCGATCCGCATGGGGTGAACCTCGGCCTGGCTGTGGACGTGGAGAAGAAGGGCGGCAGCCACGCGCTGGTTGTCCCCGTCATCAAGCACGCCGAGGGCATGGACTTCGCCACCTTCCACGCGACGTACGAGGCGCTGGTCGAGCGGGCGCGCACCAACAAACTCGTCCCCGACGACTTCGCGGGCGCGACGATCACGCTGACGAACCCCGGCACCATCGGCACGGTCGCCTCCGTACCGCGCCTCATGAAAGGTCAAGGCTCGATCATCGCGACGGGCGCGATCCGGACGATCGGGGGGGGCGGCGCGAAGGTCATGACGATCACGTCGACCTACGATCACCGGATCATCCAGGGGGCGGAATCGGGGATGTTTCTCCGCCAACTGGATTCCCTGCTCCAGGGAGAGGACGGGTTCTACGAGCAGGTGGCGGAGACTCTGGGGAGAGCGGGACTCGGGGCTGGGGGCTTGGGGCTCGGAACGACTACGGCGCGGGCACTCCCGAGCCCCGAGCCCCTAACCCCGAGCCCCGATCTCAAACACGTCGCCGCCGCCATGGCCCTCGTCAAAGCCATCCGCAACTTCGGCCACATGGCGGCGCGGCTGGACCCGCTCGGCTCCGACCCCCCTGGCGATCCGGCGCTCGATCCCGGACCCCTCGGGCTCTCCCCCGAGATCATGACCCGCATCCCCGCCGACCTGCTGCGGATCTACGTGTCCGGACGCACCCTGTCCGAGGCATACCCGAAGCTGCAAGAGACGTATTGCGGCACGATCGCCTACGAGGTCGAGCACATCGGGAGCCACCAGGAGCGCGTGTGGCTGCGCCGGGTGATCGAGTCGGGAGAGCATCGCCAGCCGCTCGAGGCGGAGCGCCGGCGCAAACTGCTCGCCCGCCTCACGGCGGTCGAGACGCTCGAGCGCTTCCTGCACAAGGCCTACCTGGGACAGAAGCGCTTCTCGATCGAGGGGCTCGACGTCCTGGTGCCGATGCTCGACGAGACGATCGAGCTGGCCGGCGTGAGCGGAGCCCGGCGCATCGTGCTCGGGATGGCGCACCGCGGCCGCCTCAACGTGCTCGCGCACATCGTCGGCCTTCCCTACGAGACGATCTTCGCCGAGTTCGAGGGCGGGCGGCACGTGGAGGAGACGCTCACTCCGGAGGGCGGCACCGGCGACGTGAAATACCACCACGGTGCCGATGGAGTGTATCAGACCGCCGCCGGCAAGCCGGTGAACATCAGCCTCACACCCAACCCCAGCCATCTCGAAGCGGTGAACCCGGTGGTCGAGGGGCGGGCGCGCGCCAATCAGACCAACCGTCGCGGCAAGGACGCGATTCACGACCGGAGCGTGGCGCTCCCGGTGCTGATCCACGGCGACGCGTCGTTCGCGGCGCAAGGCGTGGTGGCCGAGACGTTCAACCTGGCGCGCCTCAAGGGCTACACCACGGGCGGCACGATTCACCTGATCGCCAACAACCAGCTCGGCTTCACCACCGATCCGAAGGAAGGGCGCTCCACCGACTACTCGAGCGACCTGGCGAAGGGTTTTGACGCGCCGATCGTTCACGTGAACGCCGATGACCCGGAGGCGTGCCTCGCCGCGGCGCGGCTGGCGATGATGTACCGCGACAAGTTTCACGCCGACGTCGTGATCGACGTGGTGGGCTACCGGCGCCACGGCCACAACGAAGGCGACGAGCCGGCGTACACTCAACCGGTGATGTACGAGCGCATCAAGCAGACGCCCACCGCGCGCCAGCGCTATGTCGACCGGCTCGTGCGGGAGGGCATCGTGACGGAGGCCCAGGCGGCGGCGGAAAGCGAGCAGGTATACCAGCGGCTCGTCGACATCCAGCAGTCCCTCAGGGCGCATCTCCGCGAAGCGGGCGCGGGTGAGGAGCCGCAGCGCATCTCCACGGAACGTCCCACCACCGCGGAGCCCGACACGGCGGTGGGTGCACCACTGCTCACGACGGTGAATGAGCAGCTGCTGACGGTGCCGGACGGCTTCACCGTCATTCCCAAGCTGATGAAGCAGCTCGAGCGGCGCCGCCCGGCCCTGACCGAGGGGCAGATCGAATGGGCACATGCGGAAGCGCTCGCCTTCGGGTCCCTCCTCGCCGAGGGCACGGCGATCCGGCTCACCGGGCAGGATACGGAGCGCGGCACGTTCAGTCAGCGGCACCTCGTGCTGCACGACGCTCAAGACGGGCGCCGCTACGCCCCGATCCAGAGTCTGCCGGGGGCGCGGGCGCCGTTCGAGCTACACAACAGCCCGCTGTCCGAGTTCGCCTGCCTGGGGTTCGAGTACGGCTACGCGGCGGCGGCGCCCGAGACGCTGGTCCTGTGGGAGGCCCAGTACGGCGACTTCACCAACGGCGGCGAGGTGATCATCGATCAGTTCATCATCGCCGGACTCGCGAAGTGGGGGCAGACGTCCCGTCTCACCCTGCTGCTGCCACATGGCTACGAGGGCCAGGGGCCCGAGCATTCGAGCGCCCGGATCGAGCGCTTCTTGGCACTCGGCGCCGACAGGAACATCCGCATCGCCAACTGCACCACGCCCGCGCAGTACTTCCACCTCCTCCGGCGCCAGGCGCGCCACACCGAGCTGCGGCCGTTGGTGTTGTTCACGCCGAAGAGTCTGCTCCGTCTGCCGCAGGCGACCTCGCGGCTCGAAGACCTGACCACCGCGCGGTTCCAGCCCGTCTTGGACGACGTGACGGTGGCGCGCCGTGACGCGGTGCGCCGCCTCATCCTGTGCAGCGGCAAGGTGTACTACGACCTCACGCTCGCGCCGGTGCGGGCCCAGGCCACGCACGTGGCGATCGGCCGGGTGGAGCTGCTCTACCCGTTCCCGCGTGAGGAGCTGGCGACGCTGATCCGCGGATACCCGAGCCTGCGCGAGATCGTCTGGGTGCAGGAAGAGCCGCGCAACATGGGGCCGCAGAAGTTCATGCTGCCGCAGCTGCGCGAGCTCGTGGGTCCCGACGTGACGGTGCGCGACATCGGGCGACCGGAGCGCTCGAGCCCGGCGGAAGGCTATCCCGCGGCCCACCAGGGCGAGCAGGCGAGGATCGTGGCGGCGGCATTGGCTCCGCTGGACTGAGGCCAGATGGGAGTAGCGTCTTGGTGTACCCTGGGGCACCGCCCCGGGGTCAACCCGCCCCGAACGAAGGTGCGGATCAGGTCGGGATCCTGTCCGGGTGCCTCAGCTGCTGGCTAGCGAGGTATACCCGCGTTGCGCGTATGTGGGAGCGTGACAGCGAGCCGGCGCAGAAGCCGCGCGCCTATCGGAAACAAAGTGTGCCAGGTGACATGTGCGTACAAGCCGATGGCCTTGTGCGGGCCGCGTGTCGGCATTGTCATGTCCTTTCGGGTGGGTTAACCCCGGGGCGGCGCCCCGGGGTTACAAAAACCCAGAGCTCGCTCTAGTCGCGCGACTCGGCGCCTCGGGGTTATAAAGACCCAGAGCTCGCTCTACTCGCGCCACTCGGCGCCCCGGGGTTACGAAACCGAAGGCTCGCTGTGCTTGAGTGACCCCGGGGCGCCGCCCCGGGGTCAACCCACCCCAACGAAGTTGCGGCTCAAGCCGGGAGACGGTCCGGGTGCCTCAGCCACTGGTTGGCGAGGTATATCCGCGTTGCGCGAACGTGGGAGCGTGACAACGAGCCGGCGTAAAAGCCACGAGCCCAACGGAAGGAAGGCGCCTCAGAGCGCCGCAGGTTGATGCGTCGGGCGGACTCCGATTTGGCATGACGAATGAACGAGCTAAGGGTCACGTCCGGCGAGTAACTCAAGAGCACGTGCACGTGGTCGGCGAGCACGGTCTGGGCGTGGACGC